>VAPR01001268.1_pt1 | contig 13071 bp, 13 predicted proteins | sample 3380701 | NCBI WGS metagenome assembly VAPR01 (sample SAMN11536904, study PRJNA540576) | hot springs metagenome | isolation source: hot spring wet sediment | place: Spain: Lobios | collected 2014-01
GAATCAGAGAAGCCTGATCCTGATTGCCTTTTGGTTTTTCGTGTACGGGGGTACTTTCGCCGCACTGTTTCTTCTGTGGTTCTTGTGGGTTCTGCTGATCGCCTATTTGTAAAATCTGCTTTACAGATGCTTCCGATTTCGCTGGATCGTGCTCCACGTCCTGAACGAGATTGATGATCCCCAATGCGGTTTGTACTTCACGTTGATTTTCCATTCGCACCTCACCTCCATCCATTCTTATGGTCCCCTGTTCTCACGTTGTTATGATGAAGAGAACGATTGGGGCAACCTATCATAAACATGCTTTTGAGGTGCATCATGAAACCGATCATTCCAATGGAGCCTGTAAACAGCGAAGCCATTCCCATCGGGAAAGAATGGATTGCCCAAGTAAAATGGGATGGCGTACGCATCTTAACCTATTTCGATGGTCAATCTGTGGGTCTTTACAATAGAAAACAGCATGAACGGACCCTGCACTACCCGGAAATCACAAACATCGGGGCATATTGCAGCGCCCAATCGATCATCCTGGACGGGGAAGTCATCGCTCTTGGCGCGGATGGGAAACCTTCTTTCCATGAAGTCATGCGCAGAGACGGCATCCGGAGAATGGAAAAGGTAGCCATGGCTCAAAGAGAAGTGCCTGTGACTTACATGATTTTCGATGTGATCTATAAGGATGGCATCTGGCTGGACAAGCACCCTTACCAGGAACGGCTGGAGATGCTCACCGCAGCGATTCAGCCCAATGATCACGTGCAGCTGGTCACTTCTCACGATGATGGCCAGGCACTTTTTGACGTAATCAAGCTGCATGGGATGGAAGGGATCGTTCTGAAAAAGCTCTCTTCCTCCTACGCGATTGGTCAGAAAAAAGACAGCTGGTTAAAGAAAAAAAATTACCGGGACCTGATAGCCGCAATAGGCGGATTTACCTTGAATGCAGGCCTCGTCAATGCAGTGTTGCTGGGTCTTTACGACGCTCAGGGCAGGTTCTGGTACATCGGTCACACCGGAACAGGAAAATTGACTCATCAAGAATGGCGGGAGTTGACAGAGACGCTGAAGCCTTTGGTCAGGAAGGAACGTCCTTTTATCAACAAACCCGAAAGACACGGAGATGCCTATTGGGTCAAGCCGACGATCACGGCAAAAATCAAATACGCCGAATGGACCGAAGGCCGCTCTCTCCGTCAGCCATCCATTCAAAGTTTCGTGGATGTGCGTCCAGAGGAATGTGTATTTGATGAGACAATGATGAAATAACTGCATCCACTCGTACAGGAAAGAAGGTGCTCGGACATGGCGGTCGCCTCGACGGAATACATGCTGAAAGTCGGAGACAAGGAACTAACCATCACCAATCCGATGAAACCGCTCTGGCCGGAAGCCAATGTGACAAAACTTCACTACATCCAATATCTCATCGAAGTGAGTCGCTATATGCTGCCGTACATGGAAAACCGGCTGCTCACCGTGATTCGCTACCCGCACGGAATTCACGACAAGCATTTTTATCAAAAAAATCTCCCGGAATACGCTCCGGACTGGATCGCCACTCAACGCTGGGAAGGCACCCTGTATCCCTTGTGCAACGACCTGCCCACCCTGATCTGGATGGCCAATCAGGCGGCCCTGGAGTGGCATGTGTCGTTTCATCTGGCTCATGACGAATCGCCGACGGAGCTGGTGTTTGACTTGGACCCCTCCACTCCGTCGTTTGAACCGGTGAGGGAGGCTGCCCTATACTTGAAAGAAGTACTCGATCAGCTGCAGCTTCCCGCCTATGTCAAAACGTCGGGAGCAAGCGGGCTTCAGGTGTACATTCCAATTGAACGGCGCTATACGTTTGAACAGACCAGACAGGTAAGCCAGTTTATCGCAACCTACCTGGTGCAAAAACACCCCGACTTGTTAACCATTGAACGGATTGTCAAAAACAGAGGCACAAAACTGTATATCGATTATTTGCAGCACTGGCGCGGCAAAACACTTGCCGCCCCCTACTCGCCGCGCGCGAAGCCTGAAGCATCTGTCTCCACACCGATTCGCTGGCATGAGATTCCGCATATCCTCCCGAAGCAGTTTACCATTCACACCGTTTTGGAGCGGCTTCGGGAAACGGGCGATTTGTTTTCGCCCCTGTTACGCACGGAAGAGCGAGTATCGCTTGACCCCATTCTGCAGTTTCTGAAAAGAAAATCGTGAGCTGTCGCGGCACATCCCGATTGGAAGAGCACGTTCCTCTTGTGCTATACTGAGCGAAGACGTGAGAGAGTTCAGTGTCAAGGAGGAGTACATCGTGATTGATCCCATCGCCATATCACTTGGCCCCATCAATATACACTGGTACGGTGTAATTATGGGGCTTGCTTTCTTTCTCGGTACATATCTGGCCCGCTACAACACAAAACGGGCGGGCTACGACCCTGACCATGTCCTGAACATGGTAGTTCTCATCATTCCGGCCGCCATCATCTGCGCCCGCGCCTACTACGTCATTTTCGAGTGGGAGCATTACCGCGACAACTTGATGGATATGTTCGCGGTCTGGAAAGGCGGGCTTGCCATTCACGGCGGACTGATTGGCGGTCTTCTCGCCGGCACCTGGTACGTGCGGAAACACGGTTTGCCTTTTCTGGTAATGGGTGATGTTTTAATGCCAAGTGTGATCCTTGGTCAAGCGATTGGCCGCTGGGGCAACTTTATCAACCAGGAAGCCCACGGCGGTCCTGTTTCAGCCGAGTTTATGGCCCGGTTTCCCGCGTTTATCCGGGATCAGATGTTGATTGACGGGCAATACTACCATCCGACGTTCCTGTACGAATCGATGTGGAATCTGCTTGTATTCGGCTTGTTGATGCTGATGCTCTACTATTGGAAGCGATTCGACGGGCAGGTGCTTTTCAGCTACATGATTCTGTATTCGATCGGCCGCTTTTTCATCGAGGGCATGCGCACAGACAGCCTGCTGATCGGCAACACACTGCGTGTGGCGCAGCTGGTCAGCTTGTCTCTGATCGTGCTGGGAATCGTCCTGATGGTGTTATTCGCAGTGCGAAGCAGACGGATCAACCAAACGAATAAATCCATGGAGTAATCGTGAGCGAACGTCGAAAAAAGATCCGCTGACGCAGATCAGAGCACTGCCCTCTTCACATCGAAGAGCGGTAGTGCTTTGTTTTATTTCATGCGTCTGAATCGTCGAAATACGGCACATACTAGAGAGTAACACTCTACATGGAAGGAAAGATCAGACAATGATGGTGGAAGACGATATCCTGGAGGAATGTTTGGATCGAGAGGTTCTCGTTCACTACGCACCAACGATGATAGGGGCGGGAACATCTACTTGTGAAGAGGGCAAACTGCAATTGTATTCTCACTCGGGCGTATTGCTGGAGCAAGAAGACGGCTTGACTGCGTACATCCCCTATTCCTCCATCCGCATGATTCAAATCAAGCCGAAGCCGTCCTTCTGGCAGCGATTGACCGGCAGCTAGAAAAGGAAAAGGTACACCCGTTTAGCAGGTGTACCTTTCTTGTACAGGAATTTACATGCACTTACAAAAATACGTCGTATACCACGTAGCTTGCAGCTGCCAGTAATGCTGTCGCAGGCAGGGTAACAATCCATGTCACGATGATGCGCCCCGCTACCCCCCACTTAACAGCGGAGAACTTCTGGGAAGCCCCTACCCCGAGAATGGAAGAGGTAATGACGTGGGTTGTACTTACCGGAAGTTTGAAGTGGGTAAAGATCGTAATGATCAGAGCGGATGAGAGATCGGCGGAAAAACCGCTGACGGGCTTGATTTTCATGATTTTGCCGCCCATGGTTTTAATGATGCGCCAGCCGCCGAATGAAGTACCGAGGGCCATTGCGACCGCTGCCGAAATTTTCACCCACAGCGGAATGGTGAGCTCTCCATTTTCTGCCGCCAAAAAACCTCCAGATGCCATCGCAAACGCGATAATCCCCATGGTTTTCTGAGCGTCGTTCGCGCCGTGGCTAAACGACTGCCAGGATGCTGCTGCCACCTGCAGCCAACGGAAGCCGCGGTTGGTTGGATGATACGGCAAGTTGGCGACCAAAGTGGAAATGAGTTTAATGACGATAAAACCGGTCACAAATGCCACGATCGGCGATACGATCAGAGCTTGTACAATGCTGACGAAGCCTTCCATATTAATGGCGCCTACACCCGCAGCTCCAACAACCGCACCGGCGACACCGCCGATCAACGCGTGGGACGAGGAGCTGGGAATTCCAAACCACCAGGTGATCAGGTTCCAGAGAATCGCTGATGTAAGCGCAGCGAGGACGATCACCAGACCGTTCTCCAGTTTGAACGGGTCGGCAATTTTTCCCCCGATCGTCTTGGCTACCCCTGTGTAGGTTAAGGCCCCGATCAGGTTGAATAAGGAAGCCAGTATGATAGCGTTGCGCGGACTCAGCGCCCGGGTGGAAACCGATGTCGCGATTGCGTTGGCGGTATCGTGGAAGCCGTTGATGAAGTCAAAGCTGAGCGCCATTATCACGACGAGAATCAAAATGATAACGTCTGGCGTAAGGTTAAGCATTCTTGAGCACAATCCCTTCTACCAGGTTGGAAACGTCTTCCGCGAAGTCAGCGCAGTCTTCCAGCTTGTCGTAGATTTCCTTCAGCTTGATTGCTTCGATCGGGTTGGCATCAGGAGCATTCAGCAGATCGGACACCATCTTGCGGTAGTTCGCATCAGATTCATGCTCCAGTTCCTTGATTTCACGAGCAATGTTGGATACCACCTTGTGGTCGAGCTTGCGCAGGGTGCGGATCAGCTCGATCAGCTTGGCCGAGCACTTGACGAGAATGTTTGCCTGGGCCAGGACGCGCGGATCAGGCTGTCTCACTTGGTACAGGTACATCCGGTCGGCAACCCCGTCAATATAATCGATCATGGAATCCATGGTATGAGCCAGTTGGTGGATGTCCTCACGCTCCAATGGAGTGATGAACGTAGAATTCAGCTCGTTCATAATGCGACGAACGATTTCGTCCCCTTCTTTTTCCACAGCCTTGATCGCTTTTACTTTCGATTCGACATCCTGGTAGTTGCCGATCATTTCATAAAAGAGATGCGTGCCTTTGTGAACGATTGCAATTTGCTGTTCAAACAGGTCAAAGAAGATGTGTTTTTTTGATTTCAACATAGGATTCCTAGTCACTCCTTTAGAAAGTTAACGCCTCAACGATTATACCGAACAAATTCATGAAGGTAAATTTAAAAACAAGGACAAACTTGTGTTTTTTTGATTAAGATATTGTTAAGTTTTTGTAAAGGAATAGATAAAAAAACACCCGTTCCTTTTAGTAGGCTCGAGTGGTAGTGTTTCCATTTTCTTTCCTGTTTATTTGTCCGCCACCAGCATGCGGTCTTTTTCTTTCTTCGCCTCGTACATCAAGGTATCTGCCCGGAGCGTCAACTCCGTTGCATTGCCGGCATGGGTCGGAAACGTAGCCAGACCGATGCTCACCGTGATTCCCGACAGGGTGTGACGAATATTTCGCCGAATGCGCTCCCCTACGACGATGCCCTGCGCAGTTTCGGTGTGTGGGAGAAGCACTACAAATTCCTCCCCGCCCCAACGCCCTACGACGTCCTGTTCCCGCACGCTTTCCTGCAGCAGGTCGGCACAGCGGCAAAGAAGTTCGTCCCCGGCGAGATGCCCGTGCTTGTCGTTGTACTTCTTGAAATTGTCCAAATCGATGAACAGAAGTGTAACCGGGTAATGATACCGCCGCGCCCGTTCCACTTCCTCATGCAATCTCTCAGCAAACCGCCGGTTAACCAGGACCCCGGTCAGGGAGTCAAGATAAGCCATTTCCCTCAATTTATCTACATATCCGCCCAAAAGGAATCCGACATACGCTTGTGCGATCGTTACAAGTGCGGCTACTAACGTCGATATCCCGCTGACGGGAGGGCCGCAGATCCCCATCCAAATGAAAGCGATAAGGCTGAAAGCAATCAATCCGATCCAGTTCGAGTGCAAATACATCCCCTCCGGCGTTTTGCCAGTCCCCTTGATACATTGATAAATGGATAACAAGACCTATTCATGCGAGTGTCCCGCAAGAAGAACCACGACTTTTTGCACATAAGATTGTAGGAATATTTTACCTGTCTGTCGATTCTCATTCAAGCGGAATTGACGGCAACGTTATTTTTCTCGGCAAAAAAAATTGCTAGCGCAGCGTCACGCGATAGCGTTTGCGCTGGCTAGCGTATCCTTCGATCAGCTCGATATCACGGTCATACACCCCGTATCGGCGTTTCAACGCGTATTGAATTTCGGCATGCGCTCTGCTCTCGGACAGTCCGCAGGTGACTTCCATTACCTGCATTCCCTTCGTTGTCTCCTCCAATAGGCGTGCCCTTTTCTTGCCCGGCTTTACCCAAAGACACACCTCGATGGTTTCGCGCCGGATTTGATGTGCCTTTTCCATCTCTTCTCCTTTTATTCGAACCGATTTGCTTGGAGAGTAGTGCAAGCGGGCCTGCTCCATCTCCCTGCTAGCCAATCGTGCGGCGCGCTTTGCGGAGATCGCTTTAGGCTCCGCCGTCTCTTCCGCCTCTACACCCGCAACCTTGTCCCATAGCCTCGGCAATCGGTGAAGAAACGCTAGAATCACATCATATTGCGGTTCCTTGCCGCACCGCTCGGTATACACCTTGTATTTGTCTTCATGGACCACCTCAGCAATCATCAACCATCCGGGACCTTCCGCCTTGCGAACGGTAAGTTTCACGACGATCACCTCGCGCATATAGTTGCATATACAACTATATATCAAAAATGTTGTATACGCAACTACTTAATCTCCAAGATGGGTTCGCAGTTTGAGGATGAGTGTCAACAATTGTTCCTGTTCACTCGCAGACAAGCAGGAAAAGACATTTTGCCCGAAGTGATCTCTTACAGCTTCCATCGTCTCTTTCACCATTGGAAGAATGGTTGCTTTTACCTTGATCACATAACTCCGTGCATCATTGGCATTCTCTGCGGTCTCCACCCATCCTTTTTTCAACAGTCCAGGCAATATTCGCGAGATCGTCGTTTTGTCGCGCAGCGTTTTGGACCCCAGTTCGGTCGGCGTCAAAGAACCATGCTGCGCCAGGACCACTAACAGCTGCCACTGTTCCGGCGTCATCTGAAAGGGGCCAAGCGCCTTGCTTGTCTCCTCTCGTGCCAATTGGCCAATTCGATGCAGGTTGTGTCCCAAGCTGTCACGAAACGAGAATTGCATGTCAGATCCACTCCTTCTTCCGGGCACTCAATTTTTATCAAATCACAGGGAGCAGAAAAAGTCAAAAAAGGAAGTTAACAGAAAATTATAATTGATTTGAAACCTCTTTATTTTCCCAAATCACTTCTGTATACTTACAAAAAATGCTTTATCGAGAAAAGAGGAATGTACCGCATGCTTTGGTTACGCAACATCATTGACCGTTACGATACGGCCATCTGGGTCCGGGTAATCGGGACCATTTTGACCACGTTTGCCAGTTTCATGCTGCGGCCGTTCCTCGCCTTTTACCTGTACGACAAGATGGACGGCAACCTGATTGTAGCCGCGATGGTTACCAGTTTGCAGCCGTTGACCAGTATGTTCGCCAGCATCTACTCCGGCGGTTTGGCGGATCGGTACGGACGCAAGCCGATGATGGTACTGGCACTGGTAATCGAGTCGGTTTCCATGGCGGGCTACATCTGGGCTGAATCTCTGTACGAATTTGCCTTTCTGACGATTTTGAACGGAATTGGCGCTTCCCTCTTCTGGCCTGCTGCCTCCGCCCAGGTGACGGACGTAGTGCCGGAAGAACGGCGCAGCGAAGTATTTGCACTGTTGCACACCGCACTGAATCTGGGTGCGGCCGCGGGACCTTTGATCGGTGTAACCCTGTACAAAATCAACCCTGGAATTGTGTTCGGCATTTGTTCCGCCGCCCTGATGCTGTACTGTCTGCTGATTGTCTGGAAAGTTCCGGAGACGCTGCCAAAGGAAATGCGCCGCTCTGCCAAAGGCACGGCAGATGCCTCACAAAAAGCGGAGCCCAAGCTGCGTCTTAGCGAACACAAGCCGTTGCTCTGGATGACACTTGCCGCTGTGCCGATTTCGCTCTTGTACTCCCAGGTTGAGATGATTTTGCCTCAGCACTTGAAGACCAAGTTTGACGACTTCCTGACGGTTTTCGCGACCTTGATTACGATCAACGGTATCCTGGTTGTCCTCTGTCAAATGCTGATCGCGAAGTACGCGGAACGTTTTCCCGCCCACAAGGTCATTTTGACGGCCTACCTCTTTCTCGCCTGTGTGGGGGTCGGCTACGGCTGGGCTCCAAGCTTCCTCTTGCTGATCGTGGTGGAAACCATCTTCACCATCGGCGAAATGCTGTATGGTCCGCAGATACAGAAAGCCGTCTCCATCCTGGCGCCTGCCGAGTACCGCGGACGTTATTTCTCCATCTTCGGCGCGAACTGGGGAATCACTGGAACAGTCGGACCCTCACTCGGTGCTTTTGCATTTACCAGCATCGGAGGTTCCTACTGGTTCACGCTGATTGGCGCCGTGCTGCTGGTAGCCGGTTGGTTCCAGTATCGTCTGGTAAAATCGGCCATGCACCGTGCCCAGGAGCAAACAACGTCTGCATCGGAAGCAGCGGTTGTGCTGTAATCACATGACAAAGCCTAGCGTTCCTATGGAGCGCCAGGCTTTGTTGCGTCTTTGGGCAGCTTCACCGAACCGAATGCGTGCCTCAGGATATCAAAACTCTTTTTCTTCCGTTCATGATACGTAGGTTGGTCCCACTGCTGCCAACTGTAAAAAATCGGTTGCCCGGCAATCGCGTTTACACCCCGACCCTCATTCCAAACGGGCTGAATGTTGATGCCCTTCGTGGTGACGTTCGTTAGTTTGCCTGCCCGATACGGGTACTCCCAAACCTGCAGCGAACTGGGGTCCGTAAAACCAATGAGCATCCACGGGATGCGCATTTCCAGCACATTGCCTTCTGCATACCAGTCGGAGAGGCTGTTGTATTCAGCTCGGTTTGGGTCAGAAATGCCAAATGTCAGCTTCCCCACCGTCAGCTCTTCGAATGGAACGGTCTGCTTCGTCGCCGGCAGGTACAGTTCGCGACTGAGCGCCAGCTTCCACGGAAGAAACACGCCCCCGTCCCGATACCGGGGATCGTGCGGCAGCATCTTCAGTTTTTCTCCGTAGAGCCAGGTATGCTGGTCGTACGCGCTGTTCACCAGGATCTCGGCATCATTTTGATCGGTGATGTTCAGTAGAAACTCAATCGGCTGGCTGAACGAAACCTGGGGCTTTTCTTCAGAGTGCCTGGTCCCTCCGGGCAGCGTGTCAAACCCGACGGCCAGCAAATCATGCGGGAAGTCCCATCTGCCCTGCTTTTTCTCCGCCAACAGATACAAGTATGCTTCGTCATGGGAGATGGTGAGCGTCAACCCGCCGTAGTCCTTGCGCACGGCCTGTTCACGGTTGGCCCAATCGTCCGTTCGTCCATCCAGATGAATCATTTCTTCCGCTGACGCTCCCGCCTCAACGGCGATGACTCCGAAGTTTTCCTCATTGGTCAGGCGGTTGCGCCACATGGCCCGCCGCTCCCTTGGCAGTTCCAGGTCAATGGTGTTCCAGGTAAACTTGAACCACTCGTCGTGCCAGGAGAACAGGACCGCGCCATCCAAGCCTTCGTCATAGATACTGGAAAACAATTCCGCGTCGATTCTCCCCTGATCCTCCTCCGTATGCATGCCCTGGTTTCGCTCCAGCGGCCCTCTGTGTGCCATACCGCGCGAGCTGGGGACACCATATTCGGTAATCAGCAAGGGAATCCCTGCATGATGGGCTCGCAGATCGTGAAGGTAGCCTGCGTACGGATTGATCCTTCCCTTGCTGTCCTTGTACGTTTGGAGTTCGGGCTGGTAGCGCAGGAAATCAGGATAGTAGGGATACACGTGATAGGAAGAAAAGTAACCCGCTTTCCAGGCTGATGTGCTGGTCACGTGCATGGGATCGACAGCCGTCAAATCTTCCTGTTCAAGCGGTTCATTGGGATGGCGAAGCGGATCGGTGGTTACCCAGTTGGCAAATGCGACCGGATGCTGCCAGCCGTACCTCATCTCTTCCACAGCCAATCCGTCCAGCATCCTGGCGAGCCAGCTTTCAAACGGTGTGGATTTTCCGCTGCTCGGAAGTAGGTACCCACATACGGCGCCATTCCCTGGTGAGCTACGTCCGTCACTTTCACAGCGTACGGATACCATTCCGTTCCGACTATCCAGCCCAACAAATACCGGGAGACGTCTGCATCATACTCTCCTCCGGCGTGTCCGCGCCGCACCGGCAAATCGGCATCACCGTGAATCACCCGCACCGCGTCTGCAATCTCCTTTTGAAATGCTTGCGTAATCCCAGGTTGATAGGCGTCTCGCCCTTTTCCATCGTCGCCAATCAGCTCTTCTTCCGGCGACCAGATACCTTGAAGCAAAAGCAAGGGATCTGAACGATCCTCGTTAAACTCCTCCAGCGCATGGTAAAAATACGGAGGCAAAATGGTATACACGCGAATCACGTCGACATTCATTTCTTTCATTTGGGCAAACCACCGGAGGTAATCTTCCTCGGTCGGGGAGAGCTCTCCTGGCTGGTGTCCCGGGGTGGTCGCCCCCAGATTGACTCCGGCCCAAAACTGCGCGTTCCAGTTGGCTCCGTCAAAGGTGGCGATCTTTCCGCGTTTGACCGCCGACACCATGGAGACGTCATCCTCGTGGTAGACGGCCTGCTCAATCGAGCGAGAGCGATCTTCCTTCAAAGACAGGCCCCAGACCGCTCCAGCACTGGCCAGCAAAAGCAGGATCAGCGCAATCCACTTGCTGCGGCGGTTCCTTTTTGTTCGCATGATGATCTCCCCCTATTCGGAAAACCTCTTTCTCTTCATCTCTCCCCAGTCAAAACGTTGTTTTCGCGACTGAAAGAAGGCCAAGGTCTTCCACCAGCTGTTCAGCGGTCGGTAATAGAACGCCTCAACCATGGCGTATCCAAACAAAATCAACAGATCCCGGAATCGGGTGTAGCGGCGGAAGTTCAATTCTTCCAATAGTACAGCCCCCATGGACACAATTAATCCGTAAACGAAGGCCGCCGAGAAAAAAGCAGCCGTAAACCAGAAGTCAAGGAAACCGAGCAGATAGCAAATCGGTACCACCAGCAGTCCCATTGTCTCAATCAGCGGCCCCAGCCACTCGATGAACACAAAGTACGGCATGCCGAATAGGCCAACCATCCCATATCGCGGGTTTACAAACATGCGGCGGTGCAGCCAGAGCGTCTGCGCAAGCCCGCGATGCCATCGCTTCCGCTGCTGCCGTAACGTCTTTCGGTCTTCCGGAACCTGCGTCCAGCAGACCGGATCGGGGATGAACAGGATTCGCCAGTTTTTGTTCCGTTCGTAGCGATGACGCTGCAGGCGTACGGTAAGTTCCATGTCTTCTCCAACCGTATCCGTCAGGTAGCCTCCCACTTCGACGACTGCGCTTTTGCGGAAGACGCCGAACGCTCCTGCGATAATCAACAGACTGTTGCACTCGCTCCACGCCATTCTCCCCAGGAGAAACGCGCGCAGATACTCCAGCACTTGTATTCGTGCCCAGTGGTTGGACGGGAGCTGAACGTCCAGGACGCGCCCTTTTTCAATCCGGCATCCGTTCGCAATGCGCACAATGCCGCCTACGGCCACCACTTCCTCAGCGTGTTCCACGAAGGGGTATACCACCTGGATCAGGGCGCGTTCCTCCAGGATGGAATCAGCGTCCACCACGCAAAACAACGGGTAGCGGGAGATGTTGATGCCCGCATTGAGGGTGTCTGCTTTCCCGCCGTTCTCCTTGTCAACTACGATCAGCTGCGGGTGGGTTAGCGAGTGGTACACCTGACGCACCTCTTTGGTCCGCAGCTTCCTGGCATACACCTGGTTGATCGGAACGAGGTTGTAGGCTTCACGGAGCTTGTCCAGTGTGTTGTCCGTGGAACCGTCGTTTACCACGATGATTTCATATTGCGGGTATTCCATGTGCATGAACCCTTTTACGCTCTCCACAATCGTCAGCTCTTCGTTGTAGGCGGGCACGATTACGCTAATGGGCGGGACCAATTCCGCCTGCTCCAGCGACATCGTCTCCCGTGTCTGCAGTCCGCGAGTATAAGTACGCAGTGACTTGATCGCCAGCAGCAGAAAGGTAACGTAGTTGGTTTGCACGAGTAACACATAGGCAAACAGGCATAGGTTGATCCCTATTATCCAATCGTTAAGGAGTGCTCGATCGATCGCCATAGCCCCCCCTCTTCCTGAAGCAGTTGCAAAAAGTAATGTGCCATCTCCCTTCCATACGCATCCGGGTGTGATTGGGACAGACGGGCCAGCTCGGAGTGAGCGGACTGCACATTACGGGCGATGCCTACTGCACTGTAGTATCGCACCCACCAGACAGGATGACCCAGGTACCGTTCCATTACATGCAGGTACGTGTGTCCGCCGAGAAGAGCGATTCCTTTCATCGCCATGATCTTGACCGGCACATGTTCGGTGGGTTCGGACAAGATTCGGACGAATTCGGGAACGGCGGAGTATGCGTGCAAGTGGGTCAGGGACTTGATGACACCGATTCGCACCTCCATCTCCCGATCACTCAGCTTTTCCATGAGATACGGGATGCTTTCATAACCGGCTTTCGCAGCCTGAAACTCAACCAGACAGCGGCGGACAAACGGTTGGGAGATCTCCCGGTACAGCGGTTCCACCCAACTCTGAACGTCTTCCCCGGTAAAGTCCAGTTTGTCGAGCGTGCCGACCACCTGCTCCAGCTGATACCAATCGTACCCATCCCGTTCAAGCAATGACAGCATCGCCGGCAAATCCTCCGCGCTCCCAATGACACCAAGTGCCCAGAACGCCTTCCGTCGCACGATCAGATGTCGGTCAGACAGGAGTTCCTTCACCAAC
>VAPR01001269.1_pt1 | contig 13053 bp, 19 predicted proteins | sample 3380701 | NCBI WGS metagenome assembly VAPR01 (sample SAMN11536904, study PRJNA540576) | hot springs metagenome | isolation source: hot spring wet sediment | place: Spain: Lobios | collected 2014-01
CTGAAAAACACCAAAGCAGCAACAAGAGGAATAGCAAAGAAAATCAACACACCGACCGTTACAAGGCGAAACTGGACCTCACCCACCAAAGACAAAACATGAAGCACAAAAGCAAGAGCCACAGCCATAACAGCCGAACCTATTAGGCTTGAGAGATAGATGAACACTTCAAAACCAGCACCCAAAAAATACACCGCAGCAGTCAACAAGTACATAACAAACCCGACGTAGACAAACCGAGCAGAGTAAACCAGCAGACCACCAACATTAAACAACCTACGAATAACCCCTACAATAACCAACACTCCAAGCAGCACGATGAGCCGCGAGACAAAAGGAAAAAGAACGTCCACAACCCCAACCACACAATCCCATGATATATGTCTTCAAAAAGGTGTATCAATTCCCAAAAGCCGTAAAACAACAAGCAGCAAACAAAAATACATGGCTAAACACATAAACACTGTGCATAGAGCCGAGGCCGAAAAACTGCTCAGCAGGTCCGGAAAGTTCTCCGACGCCGCAGAATTTCATTTCATGAGAGGCGACTACGACCTCAGCGTCTTCAACATCGAACAAGCGCTCCAGCTTTTCCTAAAAGCCATGCTTCTAAAAAATGGGGTAGACTTTCCAAAAACCCACAGCATCGGAAAACTGTTCATCATCTTAGGCGAGTGTCTGGGCAAAGAACAGCAATTCACAGAATTCTGGGAAAAACATGCACTAGAGTTCGCTAGCCTCGAGGACGCATACATATCCTCGCTATACTTCCCACGCGAGTTCACCAGAAAAGAGGCGGAGAGCCTGGGCAAATTTTTCTCCGAGGTGAAGCAGTTTGTCCAACAACATATTGGTGAGGGAGGCGCGTAGAAGACGGGAGATATTCCAAAACCTCCCACACTATCTCCAGAAGATTAAGGAGGCCGTGAAACAGTTGGACAACGAGGCAAGGCTGTATCTTTTCGGCTCAGCGGCCCGCGGAGACCACATATACACAAGCGACATAGACATCCTCATCATCACCAAACTCCATCCAGCCCACGTCATAGCCCATCTGAGGAAACTGGGGTTTGACGAGCCTTTCCAGCTCCACGTGGCATGGGGCGAAAGAGCGGAAATGTACCTGAAATCAGCTGACAAGGTCGTGGAGCTTTAGACCCGGTAACGACGGCTTCTTTCTACCCTTTCACCCTAAGTATCGTGAGGAAACGGTTAAAAGCACAGCCTAAAACCACCCCCCGGTATGGCGGTAATCCTCGAAACAACCAACCTAGAAACAAAACGCAAACTCGTAACCAAGACACGAAGCATCTGCCCCGAATGCAACAGAATACTCGAAGCAGACGTCGTAGAAGAAGATGGCAAGATAAAGATCTACAAGACCTGCCCGAAGCACGGCGAGTTCGACGACCTCTACTTCGGCGACGCCGAGATGTACTACCGCTTCGCAAGATGGCTGCACGACGGAAAAGGAACAGGAAACCCCAACGTCGAGATGCCGCGATGCGCCTGCCCAGCCAACTGCGGTCTCTGCAGCAGCCACCTAAGCCACACAGGCCTCTCCAACCTCGTCATCACCAACAGATGCGACCTCCACTGCTGGTACTGCTTCTTCTACGCCGAAAAAGCAGGATACATCTACGAGCCATCACTCGACCAGATACGTGAAATGGTCAAACAGCTCAAAGCCGAGCGACCCGTGCCCGGCAACTCTGTCCAGATTACAGGCGGAGAACCCTGCCTAAGAGACGATCTGCCAGAAATAATCAGAATCCTCAAGGAAGAAGGCGTTGACCACATCCAGCTCAACACCAACGGCATAAGGCTTGCACACGATTTCGAGTTCTTCAAACGAGTCAAGGAAGCGGGCGTAAGCAACCTCTACATGAGCTTCGACGGCGTCACACCGCGCACAAACCCGAAAAACCACTGGGAAGTCCCCAAGACATTGGAAAACGCACGCAAACTCGGAGTAGGCGTGGTCCTGGTCCCGACAGTCATCAAATCAGTCAACGACCACGAGCTCGGCGACATCATACGCTTCGGCTTCCAAAACATCGACGTCGTAAGAGCAGTCAACTTCCAGCCCGTCAGCCTCACAGGAAGAATGCCCAAGAAAGAGCGTGAAAAATACCGCATAACAATACCCGACTGCATCCACCGGATAGAGGAGCAGACAAACGGCGAAATCCCAAGCGACGCATGGTTCCCCGTACCAGCCTGCACACCCCTCACAAACTTCATCGAAGCACTAACAAGAAGAGCACAATACGAGCTCAGCATACACTTCGCATGCGGCGCAGGAACCTACGTCTTCAAAGACCACGACAAACTCATCCCCATAACAAACTTCGTCGACGTCGAAGGCCTCATCAAATACCTCCAAGACAAAACAGAAGAAATAGAAGCAGGCAAAAACAGATTCTACATAGCGCTCAAAGTCCTCGCAAACATCAGCAAATACATCAACACAAACAAACAACCAACAGGACTAAACCTCAAACACATGCTATACAACATAATAATCAAACACGACTACCACAGCGTAGGCGACTGGCACCGCAGATCACTATTCCTAGGAATGATGCACTTTATGGACCCCTATAACCATGATGAAGAACGGCTCAGACGCTGCGACATCCATTACCTGACACCAGATATGCGCATCATCCCGTTCTGCGCCTTCAACGTCATTCCACACTGGTACAGAGACAGGATACAGGCCATGTACGGTATCCCAATCGCTGAATGGGAGAGGCGGACAGGCCGTAAGCTAAAAGACGATTTCTACAAGAGGCAGCTACCCTCCAAGCAACAGGCAGTGCCCATGGCCTCGACAAAAACAGCGGGCTTCGGCGGACTGAAAGAGGTCCCGGTCATCCAAGGCGGCTCAGGAAAAGAAGAAAACTGCGGCCCCAGCTGCGGCTGCAGCCACTAATCACTCCGTTATTTCTTTCTTTATGCGTGCAACTTATTCATGTAGTGTTTCGAGACTCCTGAAGAGAGTCGTATGCCGTGGTATCCAGTCATCCGGTCTTCTGTTTCTAAGGGCTCGCTCTATCTCCCTATAGGAAAATCCCTCGATATACAAGGCGTCTACAAGCTCTCCCAGCTTAAAATAGTTCCTCAGCAAATCCTCTCCAGACCTTCTCAAACGCTTGCAAACATCAACCATCTCAGAGATGAGCTGTTCACGCGACACAGCAACCATTTTATCCTCATTCATGAGACCTGTGCCTCACCCCTTCTCAAGTCAACCGCCAATCATTTTGTTTAGTGTGTAAGGTGGGTGGAGAGCGGCGGTTTGGGCCCTAATAGGTCTTCTATCAACAAGCTTTCCAGTGTTCATTTCATGTTGAACTTTTTCGAAAAATTGTTTTGCTCGTCGGCGGCCAATGTAAGCTGATTTTTCGTATAGTTCACCCAAGTAGTCTTTCACTTTTTGTGCTTCTGTCCACCTGATGGGATTGTCGTTCATTTTTAGAATTAGTCTCAGAGCCCATGCTCTGTAGGCCTCTTTCATCGGATGCGGTGTTGGACCCAACCAGCTGAGGATCCTTCGGACTTCGTCTTTTCGTCTTAGTAGCAGTCGAAACGCTCTTTTGGTTGCGGTGTAACGCCTTCCATATCTGTCTATGTTTTCGTCACCTTTTTTGGAGTAGGCTGTCTTTGATGGAGTGTATCCAAGCCTGCGCAGAATGTTTTCGACCTCGTTAACGAGAATCTCATTTGTGTTTGTAAGGACTGCTACATCGGTTTCGGCGGTTGGCTCGTTGGTTTTCCTCTCGTTTCTAGGCTGCCACGTGATGTATCCCTCGGCATGCAAGTATCATGGCGAGGTATGCCCGAAGCTCGTCTTCTCCCTTGATGAAGTCAGGTATCCTCATAGAGTTTTTGGCCTCTATGAGGAACCGCCAATCCTCGAGGTCCAGCCGTATTATCAGCTGCCACTCATAGTAGTCTTCGGTGTATTTTCTCGCTCCGAGGGATATGGTTCCATGTCCTTCGAAGAGCTTGGCGACTGTTTTTGCGAAGCCTTCGTACGGCGTGTTGAGAACTAGCTCTATCATGGTTCTCCCCTTAACTCTCACGGCGGCGTCTCCCTGCGCCAAGGCCGCTGCCATGGCCATCTGTATGGTGTCTCTCGGCGGCTTCCGCGGGCTTGTGGCGTGCCTCAGCCCAAGGACCTGGGGCCCGGTACCTCTAAGCCCTTGGCCCGCCAGTAGGAGAGGAGGACGATCTCGTAGACCGTTGTGACTTCCGCCTCGTTCCTTGGGGCGTAGATCATCAGGGCGTTCTCTGGGATTAGCAGTCCTGCGGCGGGATGTTTCTCACCCCATCCTTTGCCGATGATCTCGTCGACCCAGTTGGGTGGTGCCATGAGGTGGAGGCTGCCGTCGCCCGGTGGATGGAGGTGGGCGAACTCTCTTCCGGTCATGAAGGCGTCCGAGGGACCGGGTGGCTCTTTCTCGTCGAGGACGAGGGCTCTTGCTCCGGGCACCGAGACCGCGCTCATCTCCTCCCTCACGCTTGGAAGAGAGAAGAGGAGCTCGGCGAGGCTCCTGTAGGTTTTTGCGTCGGAGTTCTGGGTCAGCTGCTGATGAGGCATGCCTTTCCTCGTCAGAGGTTTTTCACCTCTTCTTTCGGGAAGCCCCGAGAAAATTGTCCAGACGCTGGGGTAGAACGAGAGCTTCGACCAGCCCTCACCCCTGTTGACCGGCTCAATGGAGACTATGTCGAAATATTTGTCGAGGACCGTCTCCCTCTCCATCGCAAGTGGAGGGATGCAGTAGTCCTCTTCCTCCCAGACCAGGTTCCCCCTGAGGTCGTATCTCATCGTTCTTAGGCTGAAGTTGAGGGCTTGTCCGAATGGCCTCATGGAAGCAATCACTCCCTCGTCCAACAGCTGCCTCACCCTGCGAAGAGCACCGTTCTTCGCCCTCGCACTGACAAGGTAGTGAGCCATCTCCCTCTTCCCTTGTTTTCGCCGCAGTTAAAGATTTTCACAGAAGACCAAATCCACATGGTTTTAGGTAGCGAGGAGAACTGAACACCCACTTGATGGAAAATGTTTAGCAAATACCTAAAAGGGTTTGAAACCTGCGGTTCAGTTTCCCGCCTACCTTTTATGGCCTCGAAACCTTCACCAATTGCTTAAGGGTCTTCAGGCTTAGTGCTGACATGAATTTTGTGCTGAAACATTTACAGAAAACTGTAGCTAGGAAAAGATCGGTATCATGGAACGCGCCAAGCCAATCTCACAACAAGAAAAATTTTCACCACAGACGACATACTCAATCTTCAGCTTTAAACATCTCCAAAAGCTTAAGAAACTTTTCAAATTTTTCGTCGGTAATTTGTTCCAGGTAGTTCCGAGATAACGGATGGTCCTGTTCCTGTTCTTGAAGAACTCCTAGCTCTTTCAAACCTTCTACAAAACGTCTTCTTATATCGTCTGAAGGGAATCTGTCTGGACCTAAATAAGGACGTATATCTCCGCTGTGTATATTATCTATCGCCAAGATAAGTTTTTCTTTGTAGGCTATTCCGAATCCCGGATAGATTCTCTTTGTTAATCGATAAAACATATTATTTTTAACCGCAAAATCTAACATAAGAGACACTCTTTCCTTCAGTTTCAAATTTTCGATTTTCTCCAGTTGTTCCCTTATTTTCTCGAGAGGCCAAATTTGTTTTTGAACCGAGACACTTCCTATCTTTTCGTATCTGTGAATTTTTGGAACCAATATCTCAAGACCGTTAGCTGTGTAATGCTCTAACTCTAACACTAGGAATTCAAGGTTATCCGTGGTAAATCGATTAAGGAAATCAAACAAATTCCGAAAAGACTCGTTTTGCTTATCAACATTGTCCATGGCCAAAACAATACTGAAATTAGCTTCTCTCAAATTGGATTCTAAATTTCTAATAAACACGGCCTCCTTGGGTATTTCTCCTTTCTTCTTTTTCTTCTCAAACTCTTCTAGGAATTTATCTTTGTTGTCGTTGAAATTCCCCCATAAACCAGCGGCATAATCTAATACTTGTGCTATTATTTCTCGTTTACTGGGGTTCTTGGAAAGTTTGGTTTCGATGAGGTAAATTCCTCCGGTGTCGCCAATCGCTAACACGTCAATCTCCCCCTTTCCAATAGGGAACTCCTCAGCCCACGCTACAATGCTTTCATCCTCACTTATGCCTGATAGTATTGCGTCGATTTTCAACAACAGTTTTTCTCTGAGGGCCTTCTCATCATTGAATGTTACAGGTTGGGCATCTATCGCCACGCCATCCTTCATCACAATTATCATTCTTACATGCATTATTGTCGTCATTCACTTAAGCTTTTCTGAGCTGGACAAGCCTCTCTTTTTCCGCTATACGTGTCTTTGATGTAGTGTAGCGAATGCTGGGGAAAAACTACATCCATCCACACCTATGTTATCAGGATGAGGAGTTTTTACAACAACCTGAGCTCAAAAATAGTTAAGATGCATTGGGGAGCTGGCTGAGATGATGACGTTAAGCCATGCGAAGGAGAGGAAGAATCGTAATTCTTGGTTGACATTATCTTCCCGAGTTCAAATGCGTGCACAGGAAGTGGATAGTGTTGGATGATATGTGGAACCATTTATACTGTTGAGAGGCAATAATGAGAGCAAATTACAAGCGCATAGGATATGCATCAGCAAACAAGCTGCCCATAGAGAATGATCAGTAGACAATCGACACCACAAAAATCGTTTCCGCTCCTGCAACATTAGAGAAATAATCGACCGCTTAAAAATCATAGCCCATCGTAAACCATCCTCTATTACGGAGGTCTAACAAACCTTTTCTTAATTTAACGAAGATCCATCCGTGTAATAATGGCGGGGGAAGAACTACTTTGCCTGACATTCCTCTTACTAACAGCAGTCATTAACACAAATGTGATGCTGCTAACCAATGTTGCAAATACTTATAAAGAACTAATGTACATTTGAACTTATGGTCGAAATAATCAAGTCGGAAATACCCGAGCCTATCGCAAAGAAGTTCAGGAAAAAGGCGATGGAACAATATGGCTATAAGAAAGGTGCTATGAAAAAGGCTATACAGGACCTGATAACGCGGTATATTTCAACTGGAAAGGCTGACTGGAAATCGTTGAGAGGAGTAATTAGCTCTGACTTATCATCAGTAGAGCTTCAGCATAATCTTTGGAAGAGAATGGATTAACCACCATGATCCTAATAGACACCAACATCTTCCTAGAACTATTTCTAGGTCAGGAAAAGGCACGGGAGTGTGAAGAATTCCTAAACAAGATCGCAGAGGGAGAGATAGGGGCTGTCGTAACAACGTTCACTATCCATGCATGTGAAGCACTACTGAATGACTCGAGAAACATCCTAATTTTCTTAAGAAACATCCAGAACTCATTAGGCATCTTAATTTACAACACAAGCATAGATGACGAGATTGCAACAGCCATGTTAATGAATAAAATAGGTCTGGATTTTGATGACGCCCTACAATACTACGTAGCAACGAAACTAGGAGCGGAAGCAATATTAAGCTACGACAAACACTTCGATAAAACGGACATAAAAAGAAAAGAACCCAGAGAATACCTAAAGTAAAAACTGAGAATACTCCAACATGAGGGAAAACATTAGTCACGCTTCACTTCCATTCCCCCCTCTTTGAAGCGCCTAGAACTCGGCTTCAACTTTTCCATGACGAAGAAATGTAGAGCTTAGTTGAGCGTGACCATTTTTCCTATGCTTATTATTGTCTCTATGTTTTTGTTCCGGAACCTCTATGTTTTACCCGTCAACTCACTGAATGATAGAAAATCCTTGTGATAGTTGTTTGCCAATCCATTACCATTGCTTAAGCGGCAGAGCTATCCTATCTAGATTGATTGGCGTGGCAGTTGTGCGCCAAGAAAATATAACATAGTTGACTCTTTCACTTGCTGAGTACTTTTATCTCCAGTAGTTTTGATAAGGTTTCAGATATTGATGCTATATCTTTGTCCAGGGTGGCGAGCTTTTCTGCTTTTATCAGATGGCATGAGGCCACATGTAGAAGGTCTAGGGTTTTTAGCCGGAGTGACGGAGCTAGTCTAAATGATTGCTTCAGGGCCTCGTTGAAATCTATCTTTACACGCTCGGCCCCTATGAGCTCCGCGGAATAGATCGCCAGTTGTAGAGGTTTTTCGAGCCCTGCGCGAGAATAGACTGACGCCAGCTCGGTCAGGACCAGGGAGCTCACGACGAGCTTCTCTTTCTTGATGTCTTGCACAAGTTTCTCGGCCACTGTGTGTTGAGGGTCCCTCTCATCCACATATGATATTATGAGGCTTGTGTCAACATATATCAACGCTCAGCCCGCCCTTCTCTAAGAATCTCTCCCAGCCCGCCGTGTCTTATCCTGTAGCCTGACCTCTTGAGCATCTCAACACCTGTGTGTAGGTCTTCCCAGAACCTCACTTCATCAACAGCCTTCTCAAGCCCTTTCTCGATCATCAAGTTTATCGCATGGGACCTGCTTCTAGCAATGCCGTAGCGTACCATCTTCTCAGCCAGCTCAAGAACCTCTGTTCTCACCTTTATAGTAATTGGGGTGGACACCTAGGTACACCAAATAATACTAGTCTATACAGCCGCTAATAAACGTTCACCGCTCTCAACCCGTAGCGTCCTGATAAGGGATGGTGTTTAAATGCTTGATGACCTTATCCTTCACTGTGGCACCTTCAAGTTACGGCTTTATCCAGACACTGCCCGTCTACTGTGGTTTCAAGCAGTGACATACGAGGCATATCCACCCACTTTAGAACATCTATCATCTCTGGACTCCCTAAAACCCCACATACCGGGAGAAGTGGGCTACCTAATTCTGATTAGGCTTTCGCGGATGTGGTTTATGTAGGTCACTGCCTCTTCTCTATCAACTATGTGGATCTCGAAGGGATGTGTTTTTGGGAGACCAGCTTTCCTCTCGACTTTCAGCTTTATCTCCAGCTTCTTTGATTTTTCCGGAGGAACATCCTCCTTGACTATCAGTATGTCTACATCAGAGGCGGCTATAGCTTCTCCTCTAGGGGCGCTTCCGAAAACATACACCTCTACATCGTCTCCTAGTACATCGGCCGCTGCGTCGGCTATCTTTCTCGACCAATCCTTCCATTCCTTAATCATCTTCGCTCTCTCTATCCACTCGTCCAATACCTTCAAGTATGCTGATAAGCTCTGAGGCGATGTCAACTAAAGCCTCCGCGTCTCTCTTCTCATAGCTGCTATAAAAATATCTGCTGGATAAATAAGCCTCCTCAAGCCGCCTCAGCTCGCTCCACTTCTCATCGATGAGCTTCTCTAGCCGCTATTAGGAGTCTCATGAGGTTTATCACGGAGTATGTTGTGGGATAATCACCGACCGCCTCAAGTAGTTTGGACTTGAGGTATAGTTGGACTGCCTGCTCAGCGCTAAAGCTAGACAAGTCATAGACTCCACGCCCTAGGAGATACCTCGCGTTATCGAGGAAATCCAGCGCCCTTCTTCTGAGGAGCTTCGCCTCGTCGGTCTTCCCCATTACTTTTTGAAGGCGTAGTGATAGTAGATTTGTCATCCGAAGTTCTTTTTGTCTTGTGGTTTGGTCGTTGGGCATTAGCTTCGGCTGTAACGCTTATCGAATCGGGTTGATGGGGGGTTTAGGCATTTGCTGAACTGTCTCGGGAAACATCGTTGTCTTTACGTTGGATAATCCGCCGTGGACGTATGATGCGGCTGTGATGGAGACGATGCCGGCTGCTCTCTTTGTGTGAGTTCCTTCACGTCTAACAGCCGTCTGCCTCAGTTGCCGCCGAGGGGTCGGGGGCTTTTTTCAGTCTTTTCTTTTCCCACAAACAGTAGCGCTAATACTCCGGCGAGCACCACTACGCTGAGCAGGTTGAGCATTGATGAGGTGGCGAGTCCCGGCGTGGCCAGAACTTGGATGTATGTGGGCATCAGCTTCACCGAGAAGGCTGTGGCCGCCTTCTCCCCCAAGGCCACGGTGGCGACGGCCCATGCAAACACATAAGCCGACGAGACCGATATCCCCTACAACCATCCCGTGAAAACAGCTCTCAGAGAAATCCTCGAGACAGGCGTCGTCTTTGTCCTCGGGTGGCCGAATATCTCCCAGACTGGGAAGGCTGGGAAGAGCTTCGTGAAGAGCAGTAGGATAAGGGCGAGTCCCGCGAACGAGCCGGCTGTGAGCAACAGCTCAACATAGGTGGGTGCGTAGAAGGCTGCGGAGGTCTGGACAGTGGGGAGCCGTACCTGGTTCAAAAGACTCGGCAAAACTATCAAGACCCTCTTGACCCACATCGCTGGCAAAACTATCGCGGCCATGGCCGCCACCATCCTGTAGGTTCTTAGACGGGGGATTAGGAGAACTATGCTGGGAACCACTAGGGAGGCGAGGATGTACCATGTAAACGGGCTGTAGGGCCCTGTCCACACAAACTCCGAGACATGGAAATCCTCGGAGGCGGCCGCGTATCTGACAGTGAAGGTTTCGGCGAGGAAGAAGTAAAGGTAGCCTAGGAGAAAGACCACCAGTATTTTGCCGAGGTTCGTGAAAGCTTTTTCAGATATTATTTCATGAAGTTTCTGCGACTGACGCTGGACACAACTGTGTATAACAATATGAGAAATTTAATTATGTGTCAACAAATGTATACAATTGTATGAAGATGTAGACATGCGGTTGTCGGTGGTGTTGAGGCAATAGCGACTCATACACTGTTCGTGAAACGTTTTCGGACATTTCAAAGAAGGGATTTCTTTGACGGTCTGAAAATCTCTAACGAAAACGAGCTAATCAAAGATATACATGGATTGTGGAGGACTCAGGAGAGTAAAGACCCGACTAGACAGAACAGCACCAACACATGCTAACTTATGAAATCGTTGATGAAAGCCGAAACGGTCTTAGGTTCCTCTAAGGCAGGAAAATGTGTGTTGGCGTCTAGTCTATAAACACTGAACCACTTGTGGTTTTTGGCGAATTCATTCTGCACTCTCAGATAAGCCTCGTCCTTTGGTAAGGAGAATAGATGTAGAACATGGGGAGGAGGCTCAAGCTCACTTAACGCTTTCAAAGGACTTCCGAAACGTTCATAGTTTGCGCTTATTTCACGCCCCGCACGCGCCCACATCTCAAAGCCGTAAGCCCCCATTTCACGTCGCACATGCTGAAGAATTCTATCGTCAACAATTCCTGAGAGCCACATCGAGAAAAGACTCTCTCGTACCTGCTCCCAATGCTCGCGGGACTGCAGCCCTCTTAAGGCTTCGAGGAAAGGTTGTGGTGGTTCAAGAACCAGCCAATCCAGAAGCACAAGTTTCTGAATTTTTTCACGAAGTTGACGTCTCAGCTCTATGGCAACCCACCCTGCGTGAGCAGTAGATACCGTGACTATTCTCCGTGCTCCACTCCTCTCGATAACGGACATCGCCGCCGCCACAAGCTCCTTCTCACCAAAATCCACCGCCGGCGTGTCTGACTCTCCATGCCCAGGCCAGTCGATGACGAGGCAGCGCGAACGCGATGAGCAGAACGGCACTAGGTCACGATACTGTGTGCGATTATCACACCAGCCGGGCATGAATAGAAGCACCGGTTCTCCGCGTCCGTGGTCTTCGTAAGCTATCTTCAAACCACTGGATAACGCATATAGAGGCCTGCCCATTCTGACCTGCAGCGGATAGTCCCAATAAATGGCTTGCGTATCTACACCGTGGGTATTGTCAACATTAAGTGTTGTTTGTCATGTCCATGGACTTGGTGGTTTGTAATATTTATTAGACAGGGGCGTATTACGAGAAACGTGAGCGTTATAAGCTTCCGAGTCGATAAGAGACTTAAAGCTAGGATAGATAGGCTTCGTCACATAAACTGGAGCGAGCTCCTTAGGAGATATGTTGAAACTGTTGTGGAGCAGGAGGAGCAGAGAATGAGGTCCACTAAAGACTTTACAGCGATTAAGCGGGCGATCGAGGAGATGGATAGGCTGGCCAAGTTATCTGAGGGGTCTGACTGGATAGCTGAAGAGGAGGTGGTTAGATGGAGGAGGAGAAGATTCTCGTACTTGACGCAAACGTAGCGGTGAAATGGTTCAACGTCGAGCCACTACGGAAGGAGGCATTAACAATAAGGAGCAAATATGCTAGCGGTGAGATAGACTTGATAGCGCCAGATCTTCTACACTACGAGGTGGCTAATGCTTTAAGGTATAATCCAAGATTTGGGATTGAGGATGTTAAGACAGCTCTCAAAGCTCTACAAGACATGAGCATAACCACCTATGAGTTTAAAGGAGAATTGCTGGAAAGAGCGGTGGAATTGGCGTATAAGTTCGGCATAACGCTATATGATGCAGTTTATGTTTCCCTAGCTGTGTTACAGAATGCAACCCTCTATACAGCCGATAAAGAGGTTGTAGCCAAAGTCCCATTAACAAATGTAAAACATCTCTCCGAAGTGTAGAAACGGACGGATATTGTAAATGTTTTCACCAAAAATCTGTCTACAGATTCTTTACTCAAAATCAAGCCACTTCAATATGCCATTCTTTTGAATGATATAGAGTGTTTTTCGGGCTTTTTCCCTCACCTTTTTTACCCATTCACCTACCCATCGGGAGAGATGCTCGCTGTAGAACTTTCATGGGCCAGCAGCTCCTTCACCGTAACCCACGGACTGCTGCTCAATCACCTTGGCGAAAAGCCGGCTGTCCAGCCTTGAAAGCCTTGATAACCAACACACATCACCCGGCTTAGTCGAAATGGTTAACGCCATAAGCCTAGACATATACTACATAATAGGTGGATGCCTAACATTTAAGGTTGGTATCCATATTAAAGCAGGGATTGCAGCTTTCAAAAAATAACGTGGGCCGAAGACTCGTCACCTCTCTAGGCCAGCAACCACAATGAGACTACCGTAACTTTTTAACCATGGTTTTTGAATAGTTTTGGATAGGCTTGGGGACAGACCTGAAGCGGGAGTTGCTG
>VAPR01001270.1_pt1 | contig 13020 bp, 15 predicted proteins | sample 3380701 | NCBI WGS metagenome assembly VAPR01 (sample SAMN11536904, study PRJNA540576) | hot springs metagenome | isolation source: hot spring wet sediment | place: Spain: Lobios | collected 2014-01
TACACCGTAGTCCTTCCACGAATGAAAAGAGTTTTGGCTGGTGAGCAATCTGGGATTTCAAGAATAATAAATTGGAAAGGTGGAGGATTTTTTAAATACTACGAACTTGAACAGTATGAAGATACATTAAGGAAACTTAAATATGAAAATTTTTTAAAGATAACTTATGATGTTGATATTAAACATGAAAATGGTAAAATTAAGGTAGATTTATCTGAAATTTACTCAAAAGAAAAGGATGGTAAGGAAATAGATATTGCTGAAACGCTTTCAAATTTTCTTGGTAAATGGATAAAGAAAATTACAGAATATGAAGTTGAATTTGAAGATGGGGAAAGGATAAATATCAAGGATTTGGATTATAATTTTCTTAAACCCCTAATTTTATGGTGAGTTATGAAGGAAAGAAAAGTAAAATCTAATAGAGCGCAGGCAGATTATTTCGAGTTACTAGTTTGTAGATATATTTGTCAGAAATATAATATTAGTTTTGCTTATAGTGGGGATCTGGATGAATTATATAAAAAGATATTGCGCCTTCCTAATGGGAAAGAGAGACTTGAGTTACAAAATAATAATCTTAGTAAATTAGTGCCTAAATTAGATGAAATTTTAGATTTTGAAGTATCTATGAAGGGAAAAATTATAGAAGTAATGTGGGTTGGTAGAAAGCTTGTAATTAAAACAACTTCTGACATAAATGTTAAACATCCTAAACAAAAATATACTAAATTTTCAGTTAAATCTATTTTTAAAAGTGGCTTGGGTACAATTAAAAATTTAGGTATGCGTTCTCTTAAAAAATACTTAAACGTTGAATTTAATAAAGAATACAATGAGATGTGGCAGAAATTAAAAGCATATCTAAAAAGAAGCTCACTCAGTAAAAGCGAAATAAAGAAGTTGGTCTTAAATAACCAAAAATTACTTAATTGGGCTACTAAAAATGGCCAAGTTTATCAGAGGAAGCTTAATAACTTATGTTATGAAGCATTTAATAAACTATCAAATTTGAAAAAAGTAGAATTCCTTAACTTTATATTAGATGCTTATGATCCCGATCTTTATGTAATTATTGTTAATATGAAGGGTGTTGTTATTTATAAGCCAATACAAAGAAAGTTGAGTTATCAACAAAAGATAGAAGCAAAAGATAATACTGGTGTAGGATACACAATTTATATAGATGGGGTGCCTGTTTATAGAGTTCAAACAAATGCTACAAATGGGATAGGAATAAGTCCATTTTGCCAAAGGGTATTTTGGGCTTTAAAGCTTTAAAATTTTCAAAATTGGAATTACCGCATTATATTAGAAAAATTTTAATTGAAAAGCTTAAACCTCTTGAAGGAATTGATATTGTTATTGTTTCAAGTTTAAGTGAAAATATATTTGTTATTGTTCCTTCGGAAGAAAATGAAGTTTTAATATCAGGAGAAAGGATAAGTTATTTGATTTATAGAATTTGGAGATTATTGAAAAATTCAAAATGGGATGAGATGAGAGAAATTTACATAAGAGGAGATAATAAGGGTATTATTGCTATTCCATTTGGTAATAATGAGTTTTTTGTAGCGGTTATATTTAATTATCCTACTAATTTATCCCTTATAAATAGAAGTATAAAAGAGACTTTAAAAGAGCTTGAAAATGCAATAGTAGGATGAAAGTTGGAATTATAATGGGAAGTATATCTGATTTTGAATATATGAAGGAAGCGATAGAAGTTTTAAAAGAATTTAATGTTGAGTATGAAGTTGAAATAATTTCTGCCCATAGAACACCTGAAAGAATGTATGAGTATGCAAAGACTGCAAGAGAAAGGGGAATTGAAGTTATAATAGCGGGGGCAGGTGGAGCTGCACATTTGCCTGGTATGACTGCAAGTTTAACTGATTTGCCTGTTATTGGTGTTCCTATTCCCTCAAAACATTTAAATGGTGTAGATTCTTTATATTCTATTGTTCAAATGCCAAAAGGTATTCCTGTTGCTACTGTTGCTATTGGAAATTCTTATAATGCTGGTATTTTAGCAATAAGGATTTTATCTATAAAATATAAAGAGCTTGAAGAAAAGCTTAAAAATTATGCAGAAAAATTGAAAAAGCAAGTTGAAGAGATGAATAAAAATGTTCCTAATATCTGAATCATTTAGATTTTTATTTACAAGGAAAAACCTCTCTCTTTTTGTAATTATTTCTAACTTTTTACTTTTTTCAATTCTTGGAATTACTACACTTATAACTTATCAGATATTTCAATATCTTCAAGCGGTAAGAAATGATATTGAAATTCAAGCATTTTTAAAACCTAATTTAAGCTCCACTGATAGTATAAGAATTTTTACAATTTTAAGCTCATTAAGTGGTATTGAGAATATTAAGTATAAGTCAAGTAAGCAAGCTTATGAAGAATTGCTTAATAGTTATAAGGATTATAGAGATGTTTTTGCTGATATTGATATAAATCAATTACCGAGTGCTTATATTATAAAACCAAAAATGCATTGGACAAAGGGGGAGCTTCTTGATGAACTTTCAAATAAAATTAAAATGTTAGATGGAATTGAAGATGTTTATTATGGTAAGAATTGGATTTATGCTCTTGAAAAACTTTCAGGTATATTTATAATTGTTAGTATATTTGTGCTTATTTTGATTTTCTTTACTTTCATTTTTATTTCAAGTTATGCTATTAAAATTGCTATAAATGATCATAAACTTGCTATGGAAATTTTAAAGCTTTCTGGAATAGAGTATTTTAGAATTTATGCACCATTTAGAATAATGGGTATATTCTATGGTTTTATTCCTTCACTTTTAACATTTTTATTTTTAAATGGTTTGATTTATTTGCTTAAAAATTTCGGTTTTAAATTATTTTCATTTCCAAGTTTATTTCTTATAACTATTATTTTGTTTGGAACAATTATGGGTATTTTGTCTGCTGAAAATGCATTAAGAGAGAATTCTTAAAATTTTTGAAATTGTTTGCTTTAATAAATTTCTTGGAACTACTAAATCTAATTGTCCCTTTTCTAATAAAAATTCACTTCTTTGAAAACCTTCTGGTAATTTTTGTTTTATAGTTTGTTCAATAACTCTTGGACCTGCAAATCCTAATAAAGCTCCTGGTTCTGCTATTAATATATCTCCAAGTGCAGCAAATGAAGCCATAACTCCTCCCATAGTAGGGTCTGTTAAGATATTTAAGTATAAAATTGAATGTTTTCTTAGTTCTATAACTGCTAATGTTGTTTTTGCCATTTGCATTAAAGATATAATACCTTCATGCATTCTTGCTCCTCCACCAGATGAAGTTAATGCAATATATGGAATTTTCTTTTCAATAGCTTTTTGAGCACCATAAAAGAATTTTTCACCAAGAACCGCTCCCATTGAACCTGCCAAAAATCTAAAATCGGTTATAAAAAATATTACATCAAAGCCGTCAATTTTTGCATAGCCAACTCTTGAAGATTCATTTAATTTTAATTTCTCTTTTAATTCTTTTACTTTGCTCATATAACCTGGAAAATTCAAAAAATCCTTTGTTTCTAAATCATAGAGATATTCTTCTATGAAACTTCCACCATCTAATAAATAATTCATATAAAGTTCTGAACTAATGCGAAAGTGATAATTACAATTTGGACAAATCCAAAAATTTTTATCTAAGTGCTTTTTATATAAAATTTCTGAACAATTCTCGCATTTAATCCATAAATTATCTGGTGTTTCTCTTCTTTGGGTAGTTTCAGGAATTTTAGCCTCTTTTTTATGGAAAAACATATAGGAAATTTTAAAGCTTTCAGAGTTTTGTATAAATCAAAATAAATAAAAAGTCCCTTACTTCACTTCTATTATGTTTGCGAGCTAAATTATATGGAGTATAACCATATTTATTTTTAGCATTTATATCAGCCCCATTTGAAAGTAAGAATTTTACAATTTTTAAATTACCCTCCTTTGCAGTATTATGTAATGGAGTATCAGAATCATTATTTTTTGCGTTTATATTACAACCACTTTCAACTAGGAATTTTATCATATCTAAATTATTTCTTTTTGTTGCTATATGTAATGGAGTATCTCCTTTTATATCGCCATTATTCGCTTCAGCTCCATTTTCAAATAAAAGTTTTACAATTTCTAAGTTATTCCGACTAATTGCAATATGTAAAGGAGTGCTTCCAAATATATTACTAACATTTATCTTGGCTCCATTTTCAAGTAAAAACTTTACCATATTAAGGTTATCTTCCTTAACTGCAATATGTAGTGGAGTTTCATTCATCTTATTTTCGGTATTTACATTAGCACCTCTTTCAACTAGGAACTTTGCAACTTCTAAATTACCTTCTTTAACAGCATAAGTTAATGGAGTATCACCATACCCATTTTTATCATTAACATCTTCTCCTTTTTTAATCAGGTATTTTACCTCTTCCCATTTACCTTCAAATGCAAGCCATACCAATTTCCCCATTATATTGCCATCCTATGTCTCTATAATAGCTAAAACTTCCTTCATATTAACACTTTTACCTTTTTGAACTTTTATATTTTTAACTATTCCATCTACTGGTGATTTAATTTGATTTCTCATTTTCATAGCTTCAATAATAAATAATATCTCATCCTTTTTAACTTTTTGATTTTCAGATACTAAAACATCAACTACTAATCCTGGAATAGGTGATAAAATTTCAACTTTCCTATGGATTTGTTGAACACTAACTTCTCTTAATCCATGATGGATTTTTATAAAATACTTGTTTAATCCATCATCAATGAGCTTACCATTTTGAAAATCTTTTAGACTAAAAAGATAAGGCTTATTATTTAATATCACCAAATATAAATTGTTTGAGATTTCCTTAATATCAATATCTTTTAATTTTTCTATTTCATAAAACTTCCCTTCAAATTCTACAAAAATTTTCATTCACCTTTAAACATCGGTTTTCTCTTTTCTAAGAATGCTGATACTCCTTCATTTGCATCCTTCGTTGAAAATAAATAATAAAACATTCTTCTTTCATATTCAAGCCCTTCTTGTAAATTTGTTTCATAACTCATCTTAATACAATCTTTTGCTATATTCATAGAAATTGGAGGTTTATTTAAAAATTGTTTTGCAAACTTTATAGTCATTTCTAAATATATTTCAGTAGGTACAATTTTATTTACAATTCCCCATTTATAAGCGGTCCAAGCATCAATATATTTCCCACTTAATATATATTCCATAGCTCTATGTTTTTGAATAAGTTTTGTTAGTCTTTGAGTTCCACCAGCACCAGGCATAAGTCCTACATTTATTTCAGGTTGTCCAAATATGGCACTATCAGAAGCTATTATCATATCACATATCATAGCTAGCTCAAATCCACCTCCTAATGCATATCCACTAACACTTGCTATTAGTGGTTTATAGCACTTATATACTCTTTCCCATTCAAGAAATCTATAACCTTCAAACATTTCATTTGGCGTTTTATTGTGAAACTCTTGCAAATCCGCTCCTGCTGCAAAAGCCCTCTCATTTCCTGTAATTATTATAATTTTTATATCTTTGTCATTTTCAAATTCCTCAATAGCTATACTAAGCTCTTTCATAAGTTCTCTATTTAGAGCATTTAGAAATTTTGGTCTATTTAGTCTTATAACCCCTATATTCTCTTCTTTAAAAATTATTAAATTCTTCATATTCAATCGCATTTTGAAAATCCACAATTTAAGCAATATACAGAACAATCAGCAAATTCCTTTGCATCTGCTCCTTTAATTAAAGTTCTATTTGAACAATTGGGACAAATTTCCGCTTTTTGAAGAATTTCCATACCCAATTTTGGAATTACATTTCCTTTTTCATCTACAAATGTAAGTGTTGGGCTTGTAATTTCTCCCCTTGCTTCTAATTCTCCATTCTTTACACCTTCTAAAAATAGCTTTAATGCAAGTCCTAAAACTGCTGGTTCAGAAGGCATATAAAAGCCTTTATACATATAACCTTGTCCTTGAATTTCTTTAACTTTAAATAAGTTTTCTACAATAAATCTTGGATCATCATTTTCAGAAAGCTTTCTTAATACTGCTGAAATCATCATAGAAAGTGCGGTGCTCCATTCAAGACCTACCATATCAGAGCTATGGGCAAATATCTCAATAGGCATACCTTTTTCATCTGAATTAACTGTAACATACCATTTCCTTCCTTTATATTTAATTTTATAAGTTACACCACTTACTGCAAATGGCCTTTCCTTTTTCGTTGGTTTTAAAATACTTTCTTTTTGTTTCTTTTCTTCTTGGGTAATTAAAACCCCTTCTCTACTTCCTTCTCTATAAATTGTAATTCCTTTGCATCCCTCTTTCCAAGCCATAAAATACAATTTCTTAACAGTTTCAATATCTATATCATGTGGTAAGTTTATAGTTGAGCTTATTGCACTATCTACATATTTTTGAATTAAACCTTGTAATTTCACTCTATATTCCCAATTTATTTGATGTGCGGTTCTGAAATAATCTGGAAGTTTATTTAAGTCTTCATCTGTTATTTCTTCATCCTTCTTTTTAAGATATTCCTTAACAAGTGGATGATAAACATAATAGAAATTTCCAAGTGAATAGCGCATATATTTTAATGAAAATATAGGTTCAATACCAGAAGAAACATTTCCTGCTAATATAGAAATTGAACCTGTTGGAGCTATTGATAATATCTCAACATTTCTTATACCATATTTTTTGGCATTTTCCTTTATATCTTCTGGCAATCTTTTTACAAATTCACTTTTAGACCATTCTTCAAAATTAAATTTTTCAAATGCTCCTTTTTCTTTTGCAAGTTCAATAGATGCTCTATAACTTTCATCTCTTATAAATTTCATTAAACTTTCAACTCTTTCAAGAGCTTTATTAGAGTCATATCTAATTTTCATCATTGCAAGAGCATCTGCTAAACCAAGTATTCCTAAGCCTAATCTTCTTGCTTCTTTACTTGCTTTCTCTTGCTCCTTTAATGGATAACCAGAAACATCTATTACGTTATCTAAAAATCTTACTGCAATTGGTATAACTTCTTTTAATAATTCATAATTCCAATCATCATCTTTTACAAATTTTGTAAGATTTAAAGAACCTAAATCACAATTTCCATAAGCGGGAAGCGGTTTTTCTGCACAAGGATTAGTTGATAAAACAGGTTGAAAATATTGAGCATTATGATTTTTTATAATGTTATCCCAAAATATAAGTCCTGGTTCTGCACTTTCCCAAACACTTCTTACAATTTTATCCCATAATTCTCTTGCTTTTACAATTTTATAAACCCTCTTCTTTCTTAACTCAAATTTTCTATTATTATAAACAATTTCCCCATTTGTTGATTCAAATAATATATATTCTCCCTTATATAAATTCACATCATATGGACTTAAAATTTTATCAAATGTAATAGCACAACCACTTTTTAGCATTTCTTCAATCTCACTTTCAGATATTTTTGGATTTCTTACAATATCTGGATACCAAAGCTCCCAAACATCATCATTTTCAACTGCTTTCATAAAATTATCTCTAATTTTGATTGATATATTAGCATATTTTACTTGCTGTCTAACTAAAACATCTTCAATAATTTTAAGTTGTTCCTCATTGAATTTATAAGAATTTTGCTTAATTACTTCAAGTGTAAAGAAATCTGGTTTTGATTTTGCATATATAAAGCTTTCAACATCTGGATGATTTATATCAATTGTTATCATTAATGCCCCTCTTCTACCTTCTTGTCCAATTAATCCCGTTGTTAAAGAGAATAAATGCATAAATGATACAGAACCTGTTGAGAACCTTGCACTATTTAGGACTGGTGAATTTATTGGTCTTAAAATTGAAATATCTGTTCCAACTCCTCCACCCCAACTATATGTTCTTGCCATTTCTTTTGCACAATCATATATTCCTTCTATTGTATCTTCTTTAATTGGAATAACATAACAATTCAATAAAGTATTTTTGGGAATAATGTAATTTCCAGCTCCAAATAAAATTCTTCCCCCAGGTACAAATTTAAAATCATCCAAAATATAATAGAATTTTTCTTCCCAATATTCTTTATCCTTTTCTACTTGTGCTATTGCCTTTGCTATTCTTCTAAAAAACTGCTCTATACTCGTTTCAAGAAGATTTCCCTTTTCATCTTTCAAAGCATATTTTTTAATAAAAACATCTGCTCTTAAGGTGTCATTTTGAAAGTAATTTAAAATTTCCCTTTCCATAGTTCTAAAATGTTAAGGCATTAAAATAATTTGATAATTTAAAAATTAGGTTTGTTTATTAAGTAATTGATTTTGAATGTCAGTTTTTATAGTGTTAAATAAAATAGTTGAAAATAAGTTTGTTGTTATTTTGGCAAAATCAAAAATTTCTAATATCCAAGTTTTTTAAGTTCTTCAAATAATTTCTTTGCTTTATTGTTGATATTTTTGGGAATTTGAAGTGAAATTTTAATTTTTAAATCTCCTCTTTTTCCATAACTATTTGGCATACCTCTATTTTTAATTGTAATAATTTCTTCTGATTGTATACCTTGTGGAATTTTTACTTTTAATTTTTGACCAAGAATATCTTCAATCTCAATTTCATCGCCAAGGACCGCTTGTGAAATTTTAATTGGCAATTCCATAATTAAATCATCATTAATTCTCTTAAACACTTTATGTGGTTTTTCTACAATTTCAATATATAAATCTCCATAATCTCCACCTCTTTTTCCAGCATCACCCATATTTTTATAAACTAATCTTTGTCCATTTCTTGCACCTACTGGAATTTCAATAGTTAATTTTTCTTGTTTTTTAACTATTCCTGTTCCATCGCAAAATGCACATTTTTCAACAATTTCATAACCTGTTCCATTACAATCTGGACAAATTGTTTGGCTTTGAAATATAAAGCCAAATGACCTACTTGTCCTTAAAACAACACCCCTTCCATTACAAGTTCTACAAACTTCTTCCTTTCCACCTTTTCCATTACAATGCTCACATTTTACATATCTATTATATACAATTTCCTTCTTTACCCCTCTTGCTATTTCTTCTAAGCTAAGTTCAAGTCTATATAATATACTTTTTCCTTTTTCTCTATATTGCTTTTTAGTTGTTTTAAATCCAAAAAAGTTTTCAAATATATCTGAAAAGAAATCTCCAAATACATCTCTCAAATCTTCATAATGTCTTGAAAAGAAATCTTCAACATTGAAATTATAATTAGTATAATCTGAAAAGTCTGCAGTTCCGTAAGTATCGTATAATTTTCTTTTTTCGGGGTCTGAAAGAACTTCATATGCTTCTGATATTTCTTTAAATTTTTCTTCTGCTTCTTTTTTCTTTTCTGGTGGCACTTTATCAGGATGATATTTTAAAACTAATTTTCTATATGCTTCTTTAATTTCTTCTTGTGTAGCATTTCTACTTACTCCAAGAATTTCATAATAATCTTTCTTCTTTGTAGCCATAGAAAGATTTAAATTTTAAAGCTTAGAGATTGAAAATTTTCTTTAACTCCTCAATTCTTTCATATTCTCTTTGAGCAATTTGTTCAATATCTTCATTGCTTAAACTTATCTCTTGGGATTTTGTATAAATACCATCTAGAATATTTTGATATACAATATCAAAAAACTCACTTATTTGATTTTTTAAAATATCAACAAACTCCTCTATTTCTAAATAACCCCTTTCTGATAAAATTTCCAAATACATCTTATAGATATAATTCATCTTGAAACCTCAAAACTTCCATTACTTTGCTCTACATATAAAACTTTATCAGAAGAGCCCATTTCACCTTGACATGCAAAGCACTTTATATTTTTCCCATAAACTTTAAAATCTCCAAGGTCTTTTGAATATACAACTTTTAATGAGCCATTTGTTCTTAATTTAATATATCCATCTCTATTTATAATTTTTCCAGAGCCAAAATAATTTCTAAAATCACCATTTGCATTCATAAATGTCCAATTAAAATTATTATTTGCTTTAAAATCACCTCTTACTATTCCATTATCAATTAAAGCCCTTCCTTCATTTACTGTTAAATTAAACTCAATTAAACATAATTTACATTCAATATCAAGACTATCAATTACACCATAAATTTTAATTTTTGGAAAATCTCCCTCACACTTATTTAAAACAACAGCACTATATGTGCAAGTTATATTTCCAATTACTTTTATTCTTAATTTTGATGTTTGTGGGATTGTAAATTTTGTATTTTCCGTTATTTTGTATTTATAATATTCTTTTGCATTTTCTTCATAACCATAAGTTTTTGCATCTACTTTTACTTTATCAGAACCTTGACCTACAATTTCAACTTCCACTCTACTTTGCTCAATTCTTAAATCAAAAACTTGACTTAATATAAACAAAAGCATAGTTTTTAAATTTTAAAGCCTTTTAAAACCTAATTTTTTCTTTAAGCTCAATTTGACTCCTTTTTGCATTTATGATATTAGCATCAATATAGGCATCAAGCATAGAAAACATTTTAATCCCAAGAAAAGTTATAAAATAGCCAATAGTAGCCCAATAGTAATTTTCTGTTTTGTATTTTTGATATTGATAAGCATTATAAACAAGTAAAGAAGTTGAAAAAACTTCAATAGATGAAATTATAAATCCTTTTGTTTTCTTTTCATTATAAAATTGTCCTCCAGCGGGAATTGTTAAGGATAAAATTATAGCCTTAGTTGGTGATTTATAAAAAAATGTTGTATCTTGTAAAATTAAAAAAAATAGCATTAAGGCTTAATAAGTTTATTCAGGTCAAAAACCTTCTCAGCTTCCTCCTTACTTAAATAACCCATTTCTACAACAATTTCTTTAACACTTCTCTTTTCTTTTAATGCTCTTTTTACAACTTCTGCTGCCTTATCATAACCAATAATTGGATTTAAAACTGTTGCTAAAATTGGATTTCTATAAAGCAATTCTTGAACATGCTCTTTATTTACAACAAGTCCTTTTATACATTTTTCAGCAAGCAAATTGCAAGCATTCGTTAAAATTTGAATAGAATTTAATATGTTATATACAATAAGTGGAAGCATTACATTTAATTGAAATTCACCTAAGCTATTGCTTATACTAATTGCTACATCATTTGCAATAACTTGCACTCCTACCATTCTAACCGCTTCTGGTACAACAGGATTAACTTTTCCTGGCATTATAGAAGAGCCTGGATGCAATTCAGGTAATACTACTTCACCAAAACCAGCAATTGGACCACTATTCATCAATCTTAAATCATTTGATATTTTAATTAAAGCGGATGCCAAAACTTTTAAACTACTTGAAAGCTCTAATATACTATCTCTACTTGATTGAGCTTCAAAATGATTTTTTGCTTCCATAAAATCTAAATTTAAAAGCTCTGATAGTTTTTGGGCAACTCTTTTACCAAATTCTGGATGGGTATTTATCCCTGTTCCAACCGCTGTTCCACCAATTGCAAGTTCTCTTAATCTAACAAATGTTCCTTCAATTCTATTTTTTGCATATAATATCTGTGTAGCCCAACCACTAAATTCTTGTTCAAAACTAACAGGCATAGCATCCATTAGGTGCGTTCTACCAGTTTTAATAACATCCTTATATTCTTTTGACTTTTCAATAATTACATTATATAAATTTTCAAGAGCAGGTATAAGCTTATATTTTACTTCATAATATGCTGCAACATTCATTGCAGTTGGAATTACATCATTTGTAGATTGTCCCATATTTACATGGTCATTTGGATGAATAGGCTCTTTTGTATTTCTTTTATTTGTAAGAATTTCATTTGCTCTTGTAGATATTACTTCATTTATGTTCATATTTGTTGATGTTGCAGAACCTGTTTGAAAGACATCTAATGGAAATTGATCATTAAACTTTCCTTCTATAATTTCATTTATTGCTTGCTTTATAGCGTTATAATATTGATTTGGAATTTTACCAAGCTCATAATTTACTTCAAGACAAGCTAACTTAACATATGCTAAAGCCTTGATGAAGTTTTCTGGAAATCTCCAATTGCTAATTTGATAAGCTTCTAAAGCTCTTTGGGTTTGTGCTCCCCAATAAGCATTTTCTGGAACTTTTATTTCTCCAAAAGTATCTCTTTCTATCCTATACATCGCCAATCTCCTTTTTCATTTCATCTTGGTTATTTGCAAGATAAAGTGCATAACCTTTTAAAATCTCTAAGTCAATTTTTGTAGGAATTTGATTTATTACTTTCCTTGAATACTTAATATAACCTAAACCAACAGCTTCGATTTCTTTTATTTCTATTCTTATAGGTCTTTTTAAGGTAAGAAGCTTATTTAAAATTCTTCTTACTAATATCGCATTCATAATTTCTTTTAAGGGGTCAAAATCCTTTGGATCAGACATATAGAAAATTTTAAAGTTTTCTTTTAAACTCTTCCAAATTTCCTTTTCCTTTTTGAGAAATCTTCAATTGCTTTTATAAATTCTTCCCTTCTAAAATCAGGCCATAAGATAGGAGTAAAATAAAGTTCTGTATAACTTATTTGCCATAATAGAAAGTTTGAGATTCTATATTCTCCTCCTGTTCTAATAAGCAAATCAGGATCTGGAACATTTGGCTCATATAAAAAGCTTCTAAAAATTTCTTCATTCACAATTTTAATTTTCCCATTACTTAAAATTTTATTTATAGCATCTATAATTTCCTGCCTTCCACCATAAGATAATGCTAAATATAGTTTTAATTTCTTATTTTCTTTCGTTTTTTCTATTGCTTTTGAAAGCTCATCTTTAACCTCCTTTGGAAGATATTCTAATTTTCCTATTGCTTTTATACAAACACCATTTCTATTAAGCTCATCAACTTCTGTTTTTAATAAAAACATCAATAAATTCATCAATCCTTCTACTTCTTCCTTTGGTCTTTGCCAATTTTCAGTAGAAAATGAATATAATGTTAA
>VAPR01001273.1_pt1 | contig 12979 bp, 14 predicted proteins | sample 3380701 | NCBI WGS metagenome assembly VAPR01 (sample SAMN11536904, study PRJNA540576) | hot springs metagenome | isolation source: hot spring wet sediment | place: Spain: Lobios | collected 2014-01
TGCCTCGCTATTGACTTTGACTACCATCCCGTCGCTGACCGTCATCGTGCAAGAGGGTTGGGGTTTGGGAAACCACTGGATGATAGGGTTGCCTTGCCGCCGCAAAAATTTGGGCAGGTGTCACCCGTTCCCACGGCACTGCCCCGTTGCACTGCGCTAACTTCGACAGCTTGGTGCGCATTGGCTTCTACGACGGCACGGCATTCCATCTTCGCCATCATTCTGCCGTACTCGTAATTTCGCATCACCACTGAGTTTGTCATCATGGCATCCCCTTTTTGTCCTTCCATTCCTCATCTAGTTATATTCATCCGGGTCATACACGAGTGATGGTTATCCGCATAAATTACAGAACCTGACAGCAGTCAAGGAACACTGCAAGCCAACCTCAATACACTAAAGTAGCTGCTTACGTTGTCCTGACAACAGACCAATGTTCAATGGAGGGAAACATCATGAAAGTTGTCATGCCGGTCGGGGCCCTGCATCTCGGAGGAGGATGCAAGACCCTCACGGATGTAGCAAATGCACTGGTTGAGAGGGGACATGATACGGAGGTACTGGTTCCCGATGGAATGCCGGTCGATTATGAGGTTCACGCGAAGTTAACCCGGATTCCTTCGCTCAGTAAAGAGTACATTCCGTACGGTGATATCGTTTTAACCAACTTTTACACCACGTTTCGTCCAAGTTTCGAAGCATGGCCAGCCCAGTGTGTGCGATTCTCGCAGGCATTCGAGCCTTTATGGGTGTGGGACAAAGACTTTGCGATCTGGACGTATCAGCAAAACGTGCCGATGATCACCATCTCTCATTGGCTGGATGAGCAAATCTTTCGCCATGCGGGTCAGCGAAGCACCGTAATCAATATTGGTGTCGATCCGAAGGTGTTTTACCCCTCACCTGCTGGAAAGACGCATGATCCAGACAAACCAAAAGTGATTCTCTACATCGCACGCGACCCTGAGGCGGGATACCAACTGAAAGGGTTCTACGACTTTCAAAAAAGCATGGAGATCGTGAAACATACGTACCCGGGCAAGTTTATCGTCCACATGATCTGTACGGAGCGAATCCTGTCCCTGCCCGGTATTCCGCATAAAACCTTTCAGCCGAAAACCGAGCAGGAAATGGCAGAGCTGTACCGCTCTGCGGATGTATTTGTCTCTACCTCATGGTTTGAAGCGTTTGGCATGCCTCCACTGGAAGCGATGGCCTGCGGAACTCCTGTCGTCACCACCAATTCCGGAGGCGTTCTGGATTTTGCAACACATCTGGAGAGCGCCTACATTACGCGGCCGCAAAACCCCGACTCGATCGCGAAAGGCATTCTCACCGTATTGACCAATGAAAACCTCGCCCGAAAGCTGAGTCAAGGTGGATTGCAATCTGCCCAGCGATTAACGATCACCCATTTTAAACAAAAGATGGTTGATACGCTCGAGAAGATTCATCGCGACCGGTCACAGAGCTGAAAAAAGCAAAACGAGCAGGCTCTCCGCTCAGGGGGATCTGCTCGTTTTCATGTTCACGGCCCGAATCAGTACGCTTTTTGGCGCGCCAACTCTACATACCGGTTCGGATCTGCCCGGTGTGATTCGTTTCCGGCATGCCAACGGTATTTGCCCAAGGGTTCTTTCAGATAGCCAAAGTCGCAGATTCGAGACAAGCGAATCCACATGTTGTAATCCTGCGAATGAAGCAGCTCCGGCACATACAACCCCGCCTTGTAAAACAGGGACGTCCGAATCATGGTTGTCGCGCCGTTAAACAGGCAGTTGGTGGCCAGCAGAACTTTTGTCCACGTCTCCCGATCAGGGTACTCCGGTGGTGTTTCACGGCTTCGTATCTTGTTCGGATCGTGGTCAATCACATAGAAGTCCGTATATACCAGTCCGACGTTGGGGTGCTGCTTCACAAACTCGATTTGTTTTTCCAACTTGTCAGGCATGAACAGATCATCCGCGCTCAGCCAGCAAATCCAGTCTCCGGTTGCCCTGCGGATTCCTGCATTTAATGCCGTGGAGGTACCGCCGTTCTTTTTATACAAATAAATCACATGTCGCAGATAGGGCTGAACAGCAGCCATCGTATCATCGGTGGACCCGTCGTCGACCACGATGATTTCATGCGCCGGCAGCGTTTGCGCCAGAACGCTTTCGATCGCTTCCGGAAGAAAATCAGCGTGATTATACGCTGGAATCACCACAGAAACACGGTCCATCCACTCGCTCCTCCTTTCCCATGAACTGCGAGATACGCTTCGTATTAGAGAATGCAGCAGGAAATCGGGTGGCAACCTGACCAATTGTCTATTCAATCAACTCCATCCGGACATATCCTGATGAAAAAAGGTGGTGTCGCACCCATTGCCTCAACAACCGAAAGTAACGATCGTGATTCCCTTTTACAATTGTCCCTATGTCGATCAAGCGATTGAAAGTGCACTGAATCAAAGCTACCCCAACGTCGAAGTGATCGTCGTGAACGACGGTTCCACGCAATACGTGGAGAAGATTCTCCCCTATCTCGAACGGATTCGCTACCTGGAAAAACCAAACGGGGGTACGGCCAGCGCGTTAAACATGGGGATACGCAACGCCTCCGGGGACTATTTTTCCTGGCTGAGTTCAGACGATTTGTACCACCGGGAGAAGACTGCCAAGCAGCTTGCATTCATGCAGGAAAACGACGCGTATGCGAGCTTTGGCGGATATGTCGTGATTGATGCCGATGGAAAAGAGATACACCTGCAAAAAGAACCTGGCATTCCAAGAAGGGTAGACATTTACAGCAACATGCGCAACGGTTGCATCATCAATGGCTGCACGGTCATGCTGCACATGCAGGTGATTCGGGATGTAGGGCTGTTTGATGAGTCACTCTCGTACGCCAACGACTATGACATGTGGATGCGAATATTGCCGAAATACGATTTTCATTATTGGAGAGAAGCATATGTCTTCTACCGAACGCATGAGAAAATGGGGTCCATCCGATTTGAAAAAGAGATTCAAAAGGAAGCGCTCCTGGTCAGCGGGAGACATCGCGAAGCAATAGAAAAGCTGATAGAAAAAGAGCTACAATAGAAGAAAGTACGTTATCGCGGAAGGATTGCTTTGTCAGATGCTGGAGTCTTTCAAAATGTTTGTGACCGTCTATGAACAAAAAAGCTTCTCCCGGGCTGCGGCCTTGCTGCACCTCTCGCAACCGGGAGTAAGCTTGCAGATTCAAAACATGGAGAACGAGCTGGGAACCAAGCTGTTTCACCGCACTCCGAAGCAGGTAAGCCCGACCCAGGCGGGGGAGATATTTTACCACAAGGCAAAACAGATGCTGCAGCTCTATGAAGACGCTCGGCACGATATCCAACAGTTGCAAAACACCGTGACCGGAACGTTGAAAATCGGGGCCAGCTTTACGATCGGTGAGTACCTGTTGCCCAAACTGCTTGCCACATACGCCGGGGAGTACCCCTCCGTTGCGGTGGAAGTGATGATCGCCAACACGGAAGAAATCACGCAGACCGTCCACCAGAACCAGATCGACGTCGGACTCGTGGAGGGAGAAGTAGTGACGCCGTCCGATTTGAGCATCCAGCCATTCATGCAGGACGAGCTGGTCCTGGTTGCCTCCGCCAGCCACCCTCTTGCCCTGCGGAAAAACGTGTCCGCACAAGACTTGCAGAACCAGGTCTGGATCTGGCGAGAGAGCGGCTCCGGTACTCGTTCCTACAGCGATCAGTTCATCCATGAACGGGGGCTATCCGTCAAAAATGCCTACATCTTCGGCAGCAGCCAGGGGGTGAAAGAGGCGGTAGTCCAAGGTCTTGGCATCGCTCTGCTCTCCCGCCTGATCGTAGGCAAGGAGTTGGAAAACGGCGAGCTGTCCGTGATCCAACCGGCGAAGATGCGTTTGTTCCGCCAATTTTCCCTGCTTTGCTCTCCCTCACAGCCGGATACCAAGGCGCGGCAGGTGTTTATCGAAAAGGTAAAGGCGTTGAAATAGTGCATTACTCCTCACAAAGAACGCACGTCAACACGAAGCCGAGAGCCGTCAGGAGCAAGGAGCCGATTAGCCCGGCAGCGAATGCTCGAAGCCCGTATTTCCGAAACGCTGCCATGTTTACGCCGAGACCGAGCCCGGCCATTGCCATACCCATCAGCAGATACGCAACGACAACGATTTGCTCTGCGACATAGATCGGAATCAGGTGCAGGGAGTTAAGACCGCTCATGCCGAGGAAGCCGAAGACAAACCACGGAATCGGAAGCGTTCGCCAGGAACGCTTTTTCTCCCGGCTCCCCTGCTTTCTGTCTGAGACCCAGCCAATCACAGCGGCAACAGGAACCAACAGAATGACTCGGGTCAGCTTCACTACCACGGCGCTCTCCAGCGCGATACTCCCCGCTGGAGCGGCGGCAGCCAGCACGTGCGCGATTTCATGCAGGGTCGCACCGGAAAAGACGCCGTACTCCTGTTGGGTAAACCCCAGCTGCGGATAAATTAGCGTGTACATCAGTGTAAACGCTGTGCCCAGGAGTGCGACCACTGCTGTGCTAACGGCCATCTCGTCGTGTTTCGCCTTCAGCTGCGTGCCGATTGCTCCTACCGCAGCCGCTCCGCAAATGGCTGTACCGCATGCGGTCAAAAGACCAAGTCGACTCTCCACCTTCCACAGCCGTGCCAAGGCGTATACGACCACGAGCGTAACAACGACGCCCGACACGGCGATCATCAATACATTTGTCCCCGCATGGATCACGTCTCCCAGATCAAGCCTCATGCCTAGCAGGATGATTCCCGCCCGCAGAAGCACTTTTGAGGAGAACCCAATCCCCGCTGCGGCAGCCTCCTTGGTCCCCACAAAGTACCGCCAGGCCATTCCAAGCAGGATCGCAATCACCAACTGTCCCATTATGTCCAAATAAGGTATCTGCACGGCAGCTTTTGCAACCAGTGCCAGTGAAAGTGTCAGGAAAAGTCCTCGTACGTAGCCCATCTCTCTTGTTGCCTCACTTTTTTATGATTCACTCTTCCCATACTGTAACGAAAAGTGAGGCCTTTACGGAAATAACAGTTTCTTATGAGCATCATTTACTTTTTGTATCATTGCCCAAATCGCCGTTATACCGCTGCTGGACCACGGCAATTTCCTTTCGGAGTTCCTGATCGTATCGCTTTGAACCCATCTGATCGTGTAAACGATACATCACGAGCGGTTCACTGAAGTAATGAAACCGATAGCGCTTCATGATCCGAAGCCACAGATCATAATCCTGCGTAAACCGGAGCGACTCATCGAACAAGCCTACCTCCGGAAACACGCTCATATGGACCATGACCGTGCATCCGTTGATAAAACAGCCTGCTTTCATTCTTTCGCAGAATTCCTCCGGCGTGTCGCACCAGATTCTCACGGGGCCGCTGATCATTTTGTTCTCCGCATTGATATGGCAATAGGATGCATAGCTAACTTCCGCTTGCTTGGTCAGCATGAAGGCAAGCTGTTTGGCGATTCGCTTGGGGTGGTACAAGTCGTCTGAGCTAAGCCAGGCAAAATACTCCCCTGTCGCATGCCTGATGCCTGTGTTCAACGCGCTGGCTGTCCCGCCGTTTTCCTGTTCAACGTAACGAATACGCTCCATGTACGGGGCAATCTTCTCGCTGTATTGCGTAGAACCATCGTTGACAAGGATCACCTCTACGTTTTCATACGTTTGATTCAACGCGCTTCGGATCGCCTGATCCACAAATGCACAGTTGTAAAAGGGGATAATGATGGAGACTTTCGGTTGCTGCAGCACGTTCTCCACGCTCCTGCTCCTTTTGATTGCACGGCATTCACCCAAAATCTTTCACACTCGAGATAGATGTCCAATCCTTATCGCGGCGGATACAGTATCTTATCTTGATCAAAGACTCCGTCGGGAGGGGATACAGAATTGCGCTCACATTCGCCTGATCAGCTTCCGGGTTTTTTGATGAATTCCATACCCAAAAGCGGTACCCACTTGTTGCTGCAAATTTTAATGGGTATGCCTTCGGTTACCCATGACCCGAACAAGCACTTCTATGAAGGAAGAAGAGCTCAACTTGATGCGCACTACGCACTGTTACGGCAAACAGCCGAAAACGAGTGCATTACAGGCCATCTATACTACTCTCCGGAATGGGCAGGTTTCCTGCAAGAGCTACAGATGAAACAAGTATTTCTGATCCGGGATTTGCGGGATGTACTGGTTTCTTTTTGCTACTACATCAAAAAATTTCCTGACTATCCGTATCCGGTTGCCGATTCCCGACTCTCGCAAAAAGAACGATATCTGATGGTGATTGAGGGGATTCCAGAGATACACTATCCAGACTTCGGGAGTTGGTACCGCCTTTTTCTCGGTTGGATGAACGAACCGAACGTGCTGACAATCACCTTTGAACAGCTCGTTTCCTCTCCTCATTCGAGGAAACAGACCATCACGCAAATCGCAAACTTCCTGTGGAACGGGTTGACCCCGCCAATCCCGATTGAAGAAATGGCAGCCCAGATGGAAGCGAATATTGCACCCGGCAGCTCCCCTACGTTCCGCAGTGGCATGATCGGCAGTTGGCGAGACGAGTTTGATCAGGAGGTAAAAGATGCGTTTAAACGAGTGGCCGGCGACCTCCTCATCCAATTAGGGTATGAACAACACGGCGGTTGGTAACGGAAAACAAAAAAGTGGCATCATCGCATGCCACTTTCTTTGCTTTCTAGTTGCCACTTGGGATGAATCCCCGCCGCTCCAGCAGCTGGATCACTTTTTCCGCACTCTCTTCGACCGTCTCCCGGTCCGTCTCCAGGATCAGATCAGGATCGAGAGGCTCCTCAAACGGATCGGATATTCCCGTAAATTCCTTGATCTTCCCGTTCAACGCCAATTGATACAGTCCCTTAACGTCCCGCCGGATGCACTCTTCCAACGAACATTTTACATACACCTCAACGAAGGGACCGATTTCCCTGCGGCAGTACTCCCGCATCTGGCGATAGGGAGAGATAAAGGGAGCGAGGACAACGATATCGTTTCGTACCAGCAGTTGGGCGACGTAGGCGGCACGAACGATATTGGCGAAGCGGTCCTGCTTGGAAAATCCGAGGTCGGGCGCCAGTTTCTGACGCATCACATCTCCGTCGAGAATTTCTACTTTTACCTGCCTGTTCCTCAATTCTTCCTCTACTTTCCTGCTGATCGTCGACTTTCCCGCACCTGACAGGCCGGTAAACCAGACGGCCACTCCTGTCTGCAACTCTCGTTCCCCTTTCTGTTTGTTCCTTGCGACTCTTTTTATGCATATTGTTCGATCTTTTCCTTCGACTCGGCTCACGACCAACTTTCATTTTTTTGTATAAATGTCTATTTTTGCAAATACAGAAGAAAAGCCCGTACCACAAAGGGAATCAAGAATACTTTGTGTACAGGGGACAGTAGTGAGTGGCTGCCCCACTTTACAAGCAGGAGGTAGAACTGGTTGGCAAACAACATGAAGATCAACCGGGCCAATGTTGACGAGGTTCATGTCAACAAAGTGGTCTATCGCGGCGGACGTCGGAGAGCGGGTAGTGGTGGTCCGTACGTTACCGTGCGAACATTTCATGCGTTTCGTCGTTGGGTTGTGTCCCAGTTAGTCGCCGTAGGGAGAGCTTTGCGTAGCTTGCGGAGTTTGTATGCTGGATTGAACGCGCGAACTGCTTCTCTCGAGCAACAGGTAGCCGAACTGGCTGGTAGCGATACCGCGACACAGCAATTTTTCCGCAACAGAATAAACACCGTCATTTCCGTCACCACCGACGCAGGGATCGTAACCGGCACCATAAGATTTGTGGGAACTGACTTCATCGAGCTGGAAGAGTCGGACGGAGATCTCGTGTCCATCCCGCTGGTTGAAATCAACTCCGTCACTACCTAACAAACAGAGAGGATGATTGAGGAATGGATTTGTCACAGGCGTTGTCCAATTACATTGGACGAACGATTGAAGCTTACTACCGAAACGAAATTCACGTAGGGACCCTGATTCGAGTGGAATCGACCTTTGCCATCATTCGGCAGCCAGGCCCCTACACGCCTTCGGATTTCACCGTGTTTTTCTCCAATGTGGAATACATCAGGATTCGGGCGGCATAAACCGCTTGATCCATTCGACCCAGCAGCCGTACTTCTCCTGGTGTCGATGGGTAATGCTTGCCGGGCGCAGCCTGCGGTGATACAGCGGCTGAGGCAGATGAACCAGCGAATGATTCAACGAAAGACGAATCAGAATCTGAAAGTCTTCATACAGACGTCCGCCAAACGGGTCTGACAGCAGCCACCCCCCAATCTGTTTCAGTGTCTGCACGCGGTACATTCTGGGGGCGAGCGGAATGCCCTCTGCCAAGCACCGCTCCCATTGAAAAACGGATGGCGCAGCGCGAACCCCTCTGTACACAAGGTCTGATCGGTGGGTTTCGCTCCATTCGTAATGGTCTGCATAGAGTACGGCAACCTCTTCGGAAACGCCCTTTGCGGCCCGGAGCAGGGTTTCCAGCGCGTGCGGCACCAGCCAATCGTCTGCGTCCAATTCCAGCATCCATTCCCCGTTACCTACCTGCATGGCCTGGTTTAGACAGAAAGACTTGCCGTGGTTCTGTTCGTTTGTCATCAATCGGATGCGCGAATCCCTCATAAACGGTTCCAGTGACGAAAAGGTATCGTCTTCAGAACCATCGTCCACGATGACCAACTCCCAACACGGAACGGTTTGAGCCAACAGGCTGCGAACCGCCCATACCAGATAAGCCGCATGATTGTATGTGGATATCACGACAGAGACTGCTGGTTTCCCGGTTTCAGCTGCAGCGGCCGAATTTGCCGCAAGAATCGGTTGAACCAGAGCCCACTCCGTTTGCGTCTGTTTCCAGGCTGGCTGTTTATTGAGAACCGGTGTCCAACAATCTCCCGAGATTCTTCCCCATATCCATCCTTGTCGGTTTAACTGATGCAGAATGTCCAACAACACGTACTGTCCGAACGGCATGCGCCCTTGCCGCAAAAACAGCGGTGGGATCCCTTCCTTCACCGCTTCCGTTCGCCAGATAACAGGATGATTGCGCATGTTCCACCCGTTCCCGAACGTTTCATGAAAGGAAAAGGGCTCAATAAACAGCCCAGCAACATTTTTCTGCAGTTCCTGCAGGCATTCCAACAGCACGGTCGCAAAGGAAGGCTGCAGAATGTCACCTGCGTAAAGGGTCAGGAAAAAAGGGTGACCGTAACCGTACAAAAACTGACTGATCGTTTCACCGGGATGTTTTTCGACAGGAACGACTGTCCAATCGCTCGCGAGCGATTCCACTGATTTTGCTGTCAAAGAGACATTCCTTTTGTTTTCGGCAGAGAGGATAAATACCATCATGGTATCCTGCTCCTTTCAGCGGGTGAACCCAACCCCCTAAGCAGATATATTCACGAACGAACAGAAAGGAGTATGTTTCATGGGTCTACGTGGCAAAAAAGCACTGGTTACAGGTGCAGCCGGCTTTATCGGAAGCCACCTGGTTGAACAGCTGATACGGGAAGGAGCAAAAGTCCGGGCCTTCGTCCGCTATAACTCTTCCAATTCACGCGGCTTTCTCGACACCCTGCCGGCAAACGTGCAGCAGGAGATCGAGGTGGTGAAAGGAGACCTACGTGATCCCCATGCCGTTTATCACGCGGTGAAAGGGGTTGATGCCGTTTTTCATCTGGGAGCCCTTATCGCCATTCCCTATTCCTATCAACACCCTGGTGACGTCGTGGAAACGAATGTTACGGGTACCTTGCATGTACTGATGGCGGTACGGGACTTCCAGGTCTCCCGAATGGTTCACACCTCAACCAGTGAAGTGTACGGTACAGCCCGGTACGTGCCAATGGATGAAACCCATCCGCTGCAGGGCCAGTCCCCCTACTCAGCCAGTAAAATCGGTGCTGACAAAATCGTGGAAAGCTTCACCTGCTCGTATCAGACCCCAGTGGTAACTGTCCGTCCCTTTAACGCATACGGTCCTCGTCAATCGATGCGGGCAGTGATCCCGACCATTATTAACCAGGCCCTTCATCAGTCGGAGATCGTGCTGGGGAATTTGCAGGCAACACGTGATTTCACTTTTGTGGAAGACACTGCCCGAGCATTTATCAAGGCAGCCGAAAGCGACACTGCAATCGGCCACGTCGTCAACGCGGGCTCAGGCTTTGAGATTTCTGTTGGTCAGCTTGCGGACACAATCAAGCGCATGGTAGGTCGTGACATTCCCATACGTGTCGGGATGGAACGGATGCGACCGGAAAAGAGCGAGGTCGACCGGCTTTTTTCCGACAGCACGAAGGCGGAAAAGCTCATCGGATGGAAACCCGCTGTGCCGTTGGAAGAAGGGTTACAAAGGACGATTGACTGGATCTCGCAGAATAGCAGCCTGTATCGGCCAAATGAATACGTGGTGTGAAAGGAGGGGCTGTTCCTTTGAAAGCAGTCATCATGACAGGCGGCAAAGGCATGCGTTTGGCTCCATACACAAAAGTACTCCCCAAGGGGCTGCTGCCTGTCGGGGAGCAACCCATTCTGGAAATCATCGTCAAGCAGCTTCACTATTTCGGCTTTACCTCGATTACCATGGCATGCGGGTATTTGGCTTCCCTGATTCGCACGTACTTTGGTGACGGGAGCACCTGGGGTGTGAACATTGACTATCATGTGGAGACAGAGCCCTGTGGAACGGCTGGCCCGCTCAGACAGCTTCCAGTTCCCACAGAGCCGTTCCTGCTTCTCAACTGCGACGTACTCACTACCCTGAACTTCAAACTCTTTCGGGACTATCATTGTACGCGCGGCAACCTCCTCACGATTGCTTCCCAACAAAAGCAGGTGCCGATCGATCTGGGTGTGCTGGAGACGATGGGTGATCGAGTCGTTGACTTTGTCGAGAAACCGCAAACCTCTTCCCTCGTCAGCATGGGCATTTACATGATGAATCCGGAAGTTTTCAATTATATTCCCGAGCGGCAATATTTTGATATGCCTCACTTGATCAAAGCCCTTTTAACGGCAAAGCAGGAGATTGGCCATTACGAAAACAGCGCTTTTTGGATGGATATCGGAAGGCAGGCGGATTATCTGGAGGCAAACGACGAATTTCCACGGCTCAAGCACCTGCTGCTTCCAGGTGAAATGGGATGACGGTCGCACTCGTCACCGGAGTGAACGGATTCGTCGGCAGGTATATGGCGTCCTTGCTGCAGTCCGAGCAGGTGGATGTGGTTGGTGTGGGGCGAAGCTCTCTGCCAGCGGGCCATCTGGGGGCGATTCGTTATGAAGCATGCGACCTTACCTGCTACGAACAGGTAGATCGACTCCTGGACCGCCATTCTGCGGATATCATCATTCATCTGGCGGGAGAAAAACATGTCCGAACAACGCATGACTCCCCCCTGCATGCACTTAGAACCAATCTGTTCACCACGGTGAATCTCCTGGAAAAGGTGCGAACGATGAAGCCAAGCCGGCTGAAAGGCTGTCTTGTCATCGGCTCGGCGCACGAATACGAGATCGACGGCACTTCATCGGTTCTTACGGAACGAACTGCTTTGCATCCCGGCAATCCTTACGGCTGGAGCAAACTGCTCGGAACGACGGCTGCCCGCATGTATGCCGAATCGTTTGCGCTGCCTGTCGTGATCGCCCGTACCTTTAATTTGATCGGTCCGGGGACGATGGGAGGCGTCTGCGCTGAACTGGCAAAGCAGGTGGTGGAGATGGAAAGAGGGAAACGACCGCCCCGATTGGTCATGGGAGACGAAACCTTGCAGCGAGACTTTTTGGACGTACGCGACGCCGTTGCGGCCTACTGGTCCATTCTTCGTCACACGAGGCTGACACCTGGTGACGTGTTCAATGTATGCAGTGGAACTCCCCAATCCCTCCGCAGCCTTGTACAGACGCTGCAAAGGCACTCCCGCGTCCCGTTTCAGACAGTATCGGACCCATCCTTGTTTCGGAAGAGCGATCCGCCGGTATTGTCCGGGAACTGTGACAAACTGCAACGGGTCACCGGTTGGCGACCCACATATCCATTTGAACAATCGATCATTGACATCCTGGCCTACTTTCGCCAACAACCATAAGGAGGCCCTACACCATGAAAGTAATGACCATTTTGGGAACTCGACCGGAGATTATCCGGCTGAGCCTTGTCATAGAAAAGCTGGACCGTCTGGCTACCCGTCACATTCTGGTCCACACCGGTCAAAACTACGACTACGCCCTTAGCGAAGTCTTTTTTCAGCAGCTAGGTATTCGGAAGCCAGACTGCCAGATTGATCTGCAATCCAGTTCGTTCGGGCATCAGGTGGGAACGATGTTCATGGAGGTGGAAAAACTGATCGCCCGGGAAGAACCCGATCGGCTGCTGGTCCTGGGAGATACCAACAGTGCCCTGTGCGCGTTGCTTGGTGAGCGGCTGGGCGTCCCTGTCTTCCACATGGAAGCCGGAAACCGCTGCTATGACTGGGAGGTACCAGAGGAGATCAATCGCCGCGTGATTGACCATGCCTCCTCCTACAACCTGCCTTATACTCCGATTGCCCGGGAAAATCTGCTGCGTGAAGGCATTTCTCCCCAACGCATCTGGGTCTCCGGAAATCCCATTTTTGAAGTCCTGCAGCACTATCGGCCGCAGATCAACCACAGCACGATTCTGAAAGACCTCGGACTGGAACAGAAGCGTTACATTCTGGTGACCGCACATCGGGCGGAGAACGTGGACAACGAGGTACGACTGCGCAACATCGTATCGGGTTTGAACCTGATCGCAGAGGAGACACAACTCCCCATCGTCTGCAGCATCCACCCTCGCACCAGGGATCGACTCAAAGCCTTCCAACTCGACTCGCCACATCCACTGATCCGCTTTTTGGACCCGTTCGGT
>VAPR01001274.1_pt1 | contig 12976 bp, 18 predicted proteins | sample 3380701 | NCBI WGS metagenome assembly VAPR01 (sample SAMN11536904, study PRJNA540576) | hot springs metagenome | isolation source: hot spring wet sediment | place: Spain: Lobios | collected 2014-01
CCGTCGACGATGACGTTGCATGAGCCGCAGTCCCCTGTGCCACAGGCCTCCTTCACACTCTTCATGCCGAGACGGCGGAGAAGATCCATCAACCGCTCGTTACCACGCAGCTCCGCTGAGACAGGCTTACCGTTAAGCACAAACTCAATCCTCATCAAAACCACCCCTCATCAAGTAGCTCCAGCAAAACTCGAGACCACGCCTCAGCAAAACTTTTGAGACATGTTTTCTGAAGCTGCTGGAGGCCCTGAAGTCTGACGCAGGCCGTATCCTTGACACGCTTTCTTCAACAGCCTCCCTCAGCAGACTTGGGTTAATCGCCTTCCCTATCAACGCATTTTCTAGGTCTGTGAGCCGACCCATCTGTCTGCCTTCAACCCTGTTCAAAACAATCCTCAGTTTCTTAACTATGCCGTCAACAGCCTTCATGGAGACTGCGGCCGTCACAACCCCTATGCCGTTGGAGGCTCTCTTCTCAAACTTTGAGAACCATGAGACCGATCCAGGGCCCCAGTCACGGAAAACAGCCTCAGCAACAACTTCGCCACGTCGCAGAGAAAGCTCAAGCGGCCCCGCAACCCTCTCACCCTCAGGGCCAACAATCTTCACCTCCCCGTCTAGAGAGGCCATTATAGCGGGAATGTCTCGCTCACCGCCTGAGGCGAGGTTGCCCCCAACGGTTGCCATGTGTCGAGTGGTCTCTGCTCCGAAGTATTTGCTGAGCCAGCGTATGGATAAGTAGTTCCTCGGAATTGCTGGGGAGTTGGCGAGTTCATGCACCGTCGCCAGCCCGCCTACTCGGATTATCTCCCTCTCCCTTTTCACATATCGTAGCTCATTCACACCCGACAGATCGACAACAGCCCGCGGCCGAATTTTTCCACGCCGCATAAAAGGCATCAAATCCGTGCCACCTGCGTAAAGCACAACATCACCGTCAAGACGCGAATATAGACTGATAACCTCTCGAAGCGACGAAGGAGTGTAGACCTCGAAGCTGGGGACAGCCTTCAACCAAATCATTTTTGTTACGGATGAATATAAGGAAATGGCTGACCTTCTCTACATCGTTATATTTCCGTGTAGAGGTTATTGTTGTGTTGGCGAAAGACGGATTCGATCTCATGGTTCGTAACTGTAGGGTAGTGGATGTGGATGGTGTTTACGAGGCTGACATAGGTGTCGCTGGCGGGAGGATTGCGGCCATCGGCCGCAGACTGGAGGCACGTGCCGAGAAAATATACGATGCAGGCGGACGCTATGTTTTTCCTGGAGCGATAGACGGCCACGTCCACTTCAAGCTCAAGTATTTCGAGAACGTCTACACAGCCGACGATTTTTACACGGGAACAGTTGCGGCGGCATGTGGTGGGGTCACGACGATAATCGACTTCGTGACACCTGAGACCAAGGACTATGTTGAGGATTTTCGGAGACGGAGAGCCGAGGCAGATGGAGAGGTAGTCGTAGATTATGGGCTTCACATGAGCGTGACGGACTACGACGAAAAGATAGAGAGGATGCTCATTCACCTTTTTGAGAATGAAGGTCTCGCTAGCGTGAAGATGTTCACCGCCTATAGCCGCAGAGGCCTCATGCTCGACGACGGAAAAGCATACAGGCTGATGAAGCTCTGCGGTGAGAAAAACGTCCTGGTCATGGTTCATGCCGAGAACGAGCATCTCATCAACACTTTTGTGGAAGAGTTTGTTTCACAGGGCAAGACCGAGCCTATTTACCATTCGTGGAGTAGACCAGATTTTGTGGAGGCCGAGGCGGTGAACCGGGTCGCTTTCTTATCTGGTTTGACGGGTGCCGAGATACTTATTGTCCACGTCTCCTCGGCGATGGGTCTCGACGCGATACAGGAGGCGAGGCAGAAAGGTGTGAAGATTCATGGGGAAACTTGTCCACACTATCTTATGTTCACTGAAGATGTGTATTTGAAACCTGACGGAGCGAAGTTCATTATGTCTCCTCCTCTTAAGAAGGAGCATGACAGAGAGGCGTTGTGGAAAGGCGTTTTGACCGATGGGTTTTCAGTGGTTGGAAGCGACCACGCCTGCTTCAACTTGTCACAGAAACTTGGACACAAAAGCTTTACAACTGTTCCAGGCGGTGTGGCTGGGACCGAGGTGATACCCATGATACTTTTCTCAGAAGGTGTTGTGAAGCGGGGGATGCCTCTTAGCCGCTTCATCGCTTTGACAGCTCTAAACCCAGCCAAGCTATATGGCGTCTATCCGCGGAAAGGTGTCATCAGGGTTGGCGCGGACGCCGACTTCTACATCCTAGACCCATCGCAGAAAACACGTCTTACAAGGGAAAACCTTCACAGCAACATCGACCACTCGATATACGAAGACGTCGAGGTCAGCTGCCGCATAGTAGCCACCTTCTCCCGGGGAGAACAGATAGTTGAAAACGGTGAATTCATCGGGAAACGGGGCAGAGGACAATACATCCCCATGAATAGAGGCGGAGGTGGATGAAGCCCCGAAGACGACCAGCGGTAGCCGGATACTTCTACGAGGGCTCCAGAGAAGCTCTTCTGAGACAGGTGGAAAACTGCTTCCTATCATCACACGGCCCGGGAAAAACACCTACAAAAGAGTGGAGCACCCGTCGTCCACCTGCTCTCATCTCTCCACATGCGGGTCTGATGTACTCGGGGCCTGTCGCGGCACACGGATACTATGAGCTGACAAAATATGCGGCGCCTGAGTCTGTTGTTGTTTTCGGGCCCAACCACTACGGAGTGGGGACAGTTGTTTCAATATACCCGGGAGGAAGCTGGTTGACCCCTCTCGGAGAGGTCAAAATAGATGATAAGCTCGCGGCGGAGATCGCTGGACAGCGTGAGTTTTTCTACTTGGATGAAATAAGCCATGCACGTGAACACAGCATCGAGGTCCAGTTGCCTTTCCTCCAGTACCTGTATGGCGAATTCCTGTTTGTACCAATCTGTATTAATGACCAAAGCCTCGAGACTTGTGTGGAGATTGGGGAGGCTGTTGCAGAAGTTGTCGATAGAAAAAACATTCTCATGATTGCGTCTACCGATTTCACGCATTATGAGCCGCATGAAACGGTGTTGAAAAAGGACAGGCTCGCTCTTGAGCGTATACAGCAGCTTGACGTCGAAGGCCTTTACAAGGTGATTGAGAAGTATGACATAACTATGTGTGGGTACGGAGCTGTGGCGGCGTTGTTGGTTGCCGCAAGAAAGCTCGGGGCAGTCGAGGCCACGGTCTTGAAACAGGCTACAAGCGGCAATACAAGCGGGGATTACGAATCTGTGGTCGGCTACGCGGCCTGTAAAATTGAGCTGCCTGAAAAATGAGGAAGCAGGTCAAAGTATTCGCACCGGGTAAAGTCATACTTTATGGAGAACACTTTGTCGTCTCAGGCTACCCAGCCATCGTAACAGCAATAGACCGTGGCGTAACTGTCACAGCGAGAAAAGTAGAGGACAAGTTTGTCATAGTTTCAAAACATTCAGCCGCGGCGTGGGATATTTCCGGAGAGCCCATTGCCGCCAGCTCACATACCCTTGCCCCGCTCTACAACATGGTTAGAGAGATATGTCTGGACAATGGTGTGCCGTGCACAGGGTTGGCTGAGATAGAGTCAGACCTAGTTAGCGGCGGAGGACTCGGCTCCTCTGCAGCTGTCTCCGTCGCGCTTGCTAAGGCCGTGTCGCTTCTGCATGAAATCGAGCTAAGCCGAGACCAGCTTATACAGTATGCTCTCAAGGCTGAGAAAGAGTTCCACGGCAGACCGTCTGGAATAGACCCGACAATATCCGCGGTAGGCGGAACCATTGCCTACCAAGGCCTTGGAAAATACACAGGCATTGAGATAGGTGAACCCCTAGACCTAATAATAGTCTTCAGCGGCAGAAAAAGGAAAACATCTAAGATGGTCGATTTCGTGCAGAGGTTTGCTGCTGAGAAGAAAAATGTTTTCACGGAGCTTGTGAAACTTTATTCATATATATACGAGGAGGCGAAAAAGTCCTTGGCTCAAGGAGACCTTGAGACCATCGGCCAACTTTTCACACTCAACCATCTTCTTCTAAAGACAGTCGGTGTCTCGGCAGAGGTTCTGGAGAACATAGTGGATAGGTTGAGGAGCTTATGTGTATACGGGTCTAAGCTGACGGGAGCGGGTGGCGGCGGTTGCGTGATCGCAGTAGCGGGTGAAAGAACCGCGGATATTGTAGAAGAGATGTCAAGGCTTTATCCAGGGGCTTGGTTAAGCAGGATAGGGGTAGCCGGAGTAGGTGAAAAGGTTTGAGCAACCTTGTAATCCTCAAGATAGGTGGCTCAGTCATCACAGACAAAACGAGAGAAAACTTCTTCAGACAAGAAGTTATGGCGAGAATAGCGAAGGAGATTGCGAGATGCTGGCCCACACCTATGATAATAATACATGGAGCAGGCTCTTTCGGACACCCCATCGCCAAACAGTACAGAATTGACGAGGGTTATAGGGAGCAGGGGCAGTTGGAGGGGTTTGTGAAAACCCTTCAATCGGTTAAGACCCTAAACCAGCATGTCGTCAATACACTCATCGAAACTGGTATAGGAGCTGTTGGCATGCCTGCGTCTACACTTTTCATCACGCGGAAAGGCGTCATAGAAACCGCTCATCTTGACATGTTCTTCTCGGCCCTCGACCTGGGAGTAATACCGGTCACATGCGGTGATGCAGTTTTTGACCGAGAGCTAAAGTTCACAGTAGCCTCGGGGGATCAGATAGCCATCCACCTCGCAAAATCTCTGAGAGCCTCGCGGATAGTTTTCGCCAGCGACGTTGACGGTGTTTATGAGGTTGACAGGGAGACGGGTGAGAAGAAGGTGCTTGAGAAGCTTGATTATAGGAGACATTCAACCCTCTACTATGGAGGTGTTGAAGGCGAGGATGTTACAGGAGGGATGTTCTACAAGGTTGAAATGGGGTTTGAGGCTGTGAAAGCTGGTGTAGACGTTGTGATAGTCAACGGCCTCGTCGAAGGCAGGATAGAAGCCGCTGTGAAGGGAAAGCCTGTGAAAGGGACAACGCTGGTGATGTAGCGTGAGCATAGAGGCGAGGAAAAGCGATCACATCAAGATAAGTCTCGAAAAAGACGTTTCCTTCAAAAAATCAACATGGCTCGAATACGTGGAGCTTGTACATCAAGCCGCTCCGGAGATAGATCCCGGAGATATCCAAACCGAAACCATTTTCCTTGGCCGCAGGTTCAGCCACCCACTGATAATAGAGTCGATGACGGGGGGCACATCTGAAGCGGAGAAGATAAACGCCAACCTCGGGCAGGCAGCCGCGGTTTTCAAGGTGCCCATGGGCGTAGGCAGTCAGAGAGCGGGAATAGTCAAGCCTGAGACAGTTCGCACATTCAGGGCTGCGCGTGACCATGGTCCAGACGCTTTTCTCATCGGCAACATAGGGGCGGTGCAGCTGGTGGAAAACGGTGTGGAGATGGGTTTAAAGGCGGTTGAGATGATAGACGCCGACGCCCTCGCCGTCCACCTCAACCCTCTCCAAGAAATCATACAGCCAGACGGAAAAGCACGGTTCAGAAACCTCTCAAAAACACTTGAGAAGCTGCGGAAAGAGTTAAGCATACCAATTATTTTGAAGGAGATTGGATGCGGGTTGTCGAGGGAGGTTGTGGCGATGGCTGATAGAGTAGGTTTAGATGCTTTTGACGTGGCCGGCTCAGGGGGAACAAACTGGACGATGATAGAGATGATACGTGCAGAGGAAATGAAAGACAGCGAGAAAAGGGCGCTTGCAGAGGTTTTCCTCGAATGGGGCATCCCGACAGCGGCCGCCGTCATGGAGGCTGTTGACACAACAACCAAGCCTGTGATAGCCTCCGGAGGGTTAAGGACAGGACTCGATGCAGCAAAAACCCTGGCCCTCGGAGCATCCATGGCTGGTCTGGCGAGACCATTCCTCAAACCGGCCACCAATTCTGCCGAGGACGTACTGGCGACGCTAAGTAGATTGTCTAACCAGCTGAAGACAACGATGTTCTTAACAGGATGTAAGACAGTAGATGAGCTACGAAATGCACCCAAAGTGGTTATGGGGCCACTGCGTGAATGGGCTGCACAGAGGCTCAGTCGTGGCAGTAGACAAACCTGAGCTCGTTAGGGCTGTCCCGCCTCACAAACCCATAGCGCTCAAACTGCACAACCTCATCAAAAACAACACTCTCGACAGCGGCCTCAGCCAACCCCCCCTCAACCCACAGGCTATCCTTATCTACTGAGCCGTCCTCGCTAAACAGCGGCCTATACCTGATGACTCTGACAAAACGGTTGTCGTCCGAAACCCACTGAATGATCTTTCCTTCCTTGATTGGAGGTCCTCCAACGACTTCGCCCACCACCTCTTCATCACGCTTCTCAACAACCCTTATGTTTCCGAGCAGTTTGCAGCGAAAAACTTCTCCTACAACCAGTTTTTCAGCGTCCTGCCCCGAGATATAGAGTGTTCCTCCTGCCCTGATCACCCTCTTACCCATATTGGCCGATGGATGAAATGGAACCTCGACATCGGCTCCGTCGAAGTTAACAAGTCTTAACTTAACGGGAGAAGATACGAACCAGAGACGCCTGGCGACGGGGTCCACCAGTTTTCTGTTGATGCTGTGTAAGAGGCTCCAGTCAAATTCTTTTTTTGCCTGTGTGACCCCGGCATAGGTGAGTGTGAATTCGCGAATAGCCTGTGGTCTAATCCCTCTTCTCTTCACGGCTTCAATTGTCGAAAGTCTCGGGTCATCCCATCCAGAGACAACACCCTCCTCAATCAAGCCCCTTATCTCTCTCTTAGATGTAGTGGCCCCACGAAACTCGAAACGTGAAAACTCGACGTAGACAGGGTTACTTAATCCGAGGATTCCTCGTATCATGTTTTGGAGCTCATCTCGGAAAGCGAACTCGCTACTGCGGAGGACATGGGTGACACCACATAAACCATCCTGCACAGCGGCGGCGAAGTCGTAGGTTGGCCAGACAACGTATTCACGTCCCTTGAGTGGGTGAGGGTGGTCAACTATCCTGAACATGACGGGGTCGCGGAGGGCTGTGTTAGGGCTGGCCACGTCGCCAACCAGCCTGAAGGAGACCTCTCCCTCCCTGTATCCCCTGTCGAGAGCCTTTTCCCACACCTCAAGCCCCTTCTCCCTAACCATGTCGCGATGCACACAGCCAACCCCGTGAGAACGCTGGCGATGCATCTCATCGGGGCTGCAGAAACATGGGTAAAGAAACCCCTCCTTAATCATCTTCTCAGCAAACATGTAGTATTTCTCCATGTCGTCGGAGTTGTTTTTCTCAAAATCCCATTCTATTCCGAGCCATCGGTAGCCTCTGCGGAAGCTTTCATAAAACTCGAGACGAGCTTTCCGCGGGTTGGTGTCCTCGAACCTGAGCCAGAGCTTGCCTCCATATCTTCTCGCGTAGTGTTCGTTGATGAGGCCTGCTAGTGCGTGTCCGAGATGCATGTAGCCGCTCGGCTCGGGCGGAAGTCTGGTGACAACTTTTCCCTCGACAGCTCCGGGTAAAGGGGGAGGTAGACGCGTCTCTCCGATATCCCTATGTCTGACAGGCTCTCTCACGCCGAATTTATCTGCCAAAACATGTTTCTGCTTCTCAAGCTCCATAGAGTTGACTTCTGCCACTACTTCTTCGACAATCTGCCTTACCTCGGCGACCTGTTGACGGAGAGCGGGGTCTGAGCCGAGAAGCTTCGACAGAACGGCCTTAGCGTCAGCCTTACCACCGTGTTCGACGGCGTTACGCAACGCGAGTTCCAGCGCCCTATCCCGGAGTGAGCTCATCTAAAGATTGGTTATGCAGGGGTAATTTATGCATGCGTCGTGAGGTATGCTAAAAACCTTGTCACAATAGCTTTAAGTTATACACCTCTGCCAGAGTTCAAGGAGATGAAGGCCTATGCCTAATCCATACTACCAAACCTTCACACCCCCAGAAGAGCTTGTGACAGCGTCTCTTGAAGCGGTGAGACTTGCGAGGACATCAGGTAAAATAAGAAAAGGCGTCAACGAGGTAATCAAGGCTATTGAGAGAGGTCAAGCAAAGTTCGTGCTGATAGCGACCGATGTTGATCCACCTGAGATTGTAGCCTTTCTGCCGACGCTTTGCGAAGAGAGGAAGATAAGCTACATCTTTGTCAACTCCAAGTCGCAACTGGGCGAGGTCGCCGGCCTCTCTGTTCCAGCAAGCTCCGTAGCCGTCGTCGACCCTGGCGAGGCAAAGGGATACATCGAGGAGATCGTCAAGAAAATACAGGAGATCAAGAAATAGGGTGAGTAGCCATGAGCGCCAAGGCGCCGCCGAAAATAGAGGAACCAGTGCCTGCAGTGGTCGAGCAGGTTGTGGGAAGAACCGGTGTAACGGGGGAGGTTACCCAAGTACGCGTACGCATACTGAAGGGTAAAGACGAGGGTAGAGTGATTTCGCGAAACGTCAAGGGACCCGTCAGAGTCGGCGACATTCTAATGCTCCTTGACACAGAGAGGGAAGCAGAGAAGATAAAGTGAGCAGCAAATGGTCAGAACGCATCGCTGCTCTTTTTGCGGACGGGAGTTCACACATGGAAAAGGCATGCTCTACGTGAAAAACGACGGAACACTTCTATGGTTCTGCTCACGAAAATGCCGAATCTACTTGGTTGAGCATGGCAAAGACCCGCGTAAACTGAAATGGACTAAATCAAGGTGATCACAAGTTGGATAGGACATTTGTCATATTGAAGCCAAGCGCGGTCTCACGCGGTCTCGTGGGCGAAATTATTTCGAGGTTTGAGAGAAAAGGGCTGAGACCTCTCGCTATTCAGCTTAAACAGTTGACAAGGGATGAGGCGGCCAGGCTCTACGAGGTTCACCGCGGTAAACCATTTTACGAGGATTTGCTAACAGCCATAACGAGGGGTCCTGTCGTGCTCCTTGTTCTAGAGGGCCGGCAGGCCGTGGAAGTGGTTAGGAAACTAATAGGCGCGACCGACCCCGTAAAAGCCGAGCCCGGAACAATTAGAGGAGACTACGGACTTGACATAACAGACAACCTCGTACACGCCTCCGACAGTGTAGAATCATTTCAAAGGGAATCGGCCATATTTTTCCCTAGTTTAGAGAAAACACATTAAGAGCTTTATATCCGAGTTGGTGGAATGGCGTTCCCTAAGCAGCCAGAGGTCAACATAGGCACTCTCGGCCACGTTGACAACGGGAAGAGCACAATCGTCCAGAGCATAACGGGTGTATGGACGGCTAAGCACAGCGAGGAGCTTAAACGCGGGATAACCATACGAATTGGATACGCTGACGCAGCCATCTACGTCTGTCCACGATGTACACCGCCGTACAACCATTACTCGGTCGAGAAGTGTCCCATCCATGGAACAGCAAACGAGTTTCAGAGAGTCGTCTCCTTCATAGACTGCCCAGGTCATCACTCTCTCATGGTCACTATGCTTTCTGGTGCTGCGTTATTCGACGGCGCCATTTTCGTGACAGACGTTAGACAAAAGTTCCCGCAGCCCCAGGACGGCGAGCATCTACAGGCAGCGAAAATCCTCGGAATAAAGAACTTGATTATTGCTCAGAACAAAATCGACCTCGTCGACAAGAGAAGGGCTGAGGAGAATTATGAAGAGATTGTCAGCTATCTTGAGGAAAACGGCTTCGAGAAACCACCGATCATACCTGTGTCTGGGCAGCACGGAGTCGGCATAGAACCACTGCTTTATGCGATACAGCAGATTATCAGGACCCCGCAGCGTGACCCGTCGAAACCGTCGCGCATGCCTGTGCTTAGGTCATTCGATGTCAACATCCCAGGCACATCTGCGAAAAACATTAGAGGCGCTGTAATCGGCGGCTCCATTACACAAGGGGTTTTGAGGGTTGGTGACGAGATTGAGATACAGCCCGGCTTAGGGAAACAGAAGATGGGCAAAACGGTTTACGAGCCTCTCTACACCGAGGTGGCGAACCTCGTTGCAGGTGGAAAAAACGTGAAAGAAGCTTACCCTGGAGGGCTTACGGGTGTGGAGACGACACTGGACCCGTCTCTGGGAAAAGGAGATGGGCTGGTCGGAAATGTCGCGGGCAAGCCAGGCACCCTGCCCCCTGTCTGGAGCACCTTAACCCTCGAGTATCATTTGTTTGAAAGAGTTCTCGGCATAGAGGGGAATGTGGCGGTGAAGCAGATTGCGGAGAAAGAGGCTCTGGTCATAAACGTGTCATCTGCTGTTTCCAGCGGCGTTGTCTCTAAAAAAACCTCAAGCAAAATCGAAGTTGTTTTGTCTCGTCCACTTGTGGCGGAGCCTGGAAGCAAAGCAGCCATCTCAAGGAAAGTGGGTGCCGGATGGCGTCTCATCGGTTACGGCATCATAATGGGGAGCTAAGTGAAGGTACTGGTTGACACGAGCTTTTTGCTATTTTGTGCGGAAAAGGGTGTGGACTACCTCTCTATCCTCGAGAATAGGTTGGGTGACAAGCTTGAGCCCGTGGCTCCCGTCTCTGTTATTGCTGAGTTGAAGAGGCTGGCCGACAAGAGAGGGCGGAAATCAATGCTGGCCAAGGCCGCTCTGGAAATGTTGAAAAACATGGAGCAACTGCCGGGAAAATCCGGCGTCGTTGACGAGGTCTTGATTGAGCTGGCACGTGAGACAGGGTACCCTGTTTTGACTGTGGATACTCGTCTAATGCGGAGGCTCGGGTTAAGAAATCTCGAGTATCTCGGGGTTTCGGCGACGGGTAAGCCAATAGTTAGGCTTAAATTCCGTTAAATAAGGCTCAATACATACTTGCTGACAAGGGATAGGGTGTGTAATCTTGTTCATGCTGGTTGAGGTTTCGGAGATTGTTGGAATTCCACCGGCGGACTTTGATAAGCCGCTGGAGAAGGTGGTTCTCAACGAGTTGAGAAAACGCTACGAAGGGGCGGTGGATGAGGAGCTGGGATACATCATCATGGTGACCGACGCTAAAGTGGATAAAGTGGGCAGAATACTCCCCCGCGACGGCTCCACCTACCATAGAAGCACTTTTACACTTCTAACCTACATGCCGCTGCTCAACGAGGTGGTGCTTGGCGAAGTGGTCGAGATAACAGACTTCGGCTGCTTCGTCAGAGTGGGCCCTCTCGACGGCTTGATACACATCTCACAGATAATGGATGACTATATTACATATGACGAGAAAAACAACATGCTTGTCGGAAGAAAAACTGGCCGTAAACTCTCGGTGGGCGACGACGTTAGAGGCCGGATAAACGCCGTTTCTTTCGCAGGAGGCGCGGGTGGAAAGGTGTCTCTAGTGACGCGGCAGCCTATGATGGGCTCTCTCAAATGGATAGAGGAGGATTTGGCGAAGACGGTGCAGTCAAGTGTCGGCTAAGCCGAGGGCGTGTAGAAACTGCAAAAGAATAGTTGTGGGAAAGACCTGCGACGTATGCGGTTCATCAAACCTTAGCACCAGCTACTCCGGTCTCGTGATAATCCTCGACGTGGAGAACTCGGAGATTGCGAAGGAGCTGGGAATAAGGAAATCGGGAAGATACGCGGTCAAAGTTGACTAACCTCTGGAGCAGACGCATATCCTTCACCGAAGACATGAAGAACCGTGTGCGGACACCGCTGGGTGAACTGAGACTAGGTGATCTAACATATTCTAAGGACCTTGCGGAAGCTAAGCCGCTTGTAGTTGTAGGGGACTACACCTATAAACAGATGATTAAAGCAGGTTTGAGGCCGGATGTCGTGGTAGTGGATGCGAGGGTAATGCGAGATGCTGCGGAGCCGCCTTCGCTCGAAGGCTACGAGGTTACACATGTTAGGAACATGGCTGGAGTAATTGAGCCTGCCGCCGCCGAAGCCGTTGTCACAGCTGTACTCAGAGGCCGGGGCGCTGTCTTTGTAGACGGGGAGGAGGATCTTCTGGCTTTGCCCGCTATTCACGCTCTACCCGAAGGTGGAGTGGTTGTCTATGGACAGCCAAAGCAGGGATACGTTGTGGTCAAATCTTCACCAGAGGTCAAAAGGCTGGTTGAGGAAATTATTTCGCCTGCTCCTGTTTGAACTTGGTGTAACCGCATTTCCCGCATGTGTATCTGTTGCCGTGGTCTGCCATAAAGTATCCGACACCGCATCTCGGGCATGAGACCAAAGTTTTCTCGATGCGCCCATCCTTCACCACATACCTTTTCCAAAGACCTTGTTTCGTCATTTCTTCGGCCTCTCCGCGAGCTTGTTCCTGATAAGTATATGAAGCGGCTCAAAGACCTTGATTTCTTCAGCCTTGTTGTAGACATTTGCATAAACATCCACTATTCTCGAGCCTGTGCGGTAGAGGAGTTTTCTAATGACTACTCTGGATGGGTCGATGTTGAGATGCGCTGCTATAAGCTGCTTGGCCTCGTCACGTGTAATAGGGTTGGTGTATGAAATTTTGGCTGTTATCTCACGTCTGCCCACCAGCTTGTTTTCCACAAGCTTCGAGTCAACCAGCGACATCCTCTTCACCTCTCTTGACGAGGACGGCGTTTATCTGAGCTATCGCCTCGCTGATCGTGTCTCCCCTAACTGTGACACGTTTCCTTAACCCCTTAATCAGCCGTCTGGCCCTCTTCTTCTTCCTCTTGGAGGGAGGCTTCCGCCGCGGATGAAACCCAGGTCCCCCTGAGAGCAAAACCCTCACCTTACGAGGACCTGAGACGTCTGGACGCATGGGGAGCCCGTCTTTGTCAGTACCTCCGGTTATCCTTATCAAGTATCCTTTGTAGCCGAAAACTCCCCCGTCAACAGTCTCCCCAATTCTTTTGCCAATCAAAAGCGTGAGCTGCTGAGGTGTAAGTTGGATGGTCGAGGCTTTCTTCTGGACAGGGTCTGACAACACCATTCGAGGGCCAGCTGCTTGCTGCGACATCTAAACACC
>VAPR01001276.1_pt1 | contig 12966 bp, 12 predicted proteins | sample 3380701 | NCBI WGS metagenome assembly VAPR01 (sample SAMN11536904, study PRJNA540576) | hot springs metagenome | isolation source: hot spring wet sediment | place: Spain: Lobios | collected 2014-01
GCACGCCGCCAGCGTTCGTCCTGAGCCAGGATCAAACTCTCCAATAAAGTTGAGTTGAATCTTTGACTTCCAGAAAGAATTGCTTGGCTTGTGATTCAAAAACGCTTCGCTGTTCAGTTTTCAAAGAGCATTTCTTCTTTTATTTATCAGCGCTTTCCGGCGCCGACCTTTAGTAATATAACATGTTTCAGCAGTCGAAATCAAGTGGTAATTTCTAAGAAATTTTCTTTTTTTTCATTCTGCCTTAACAAGTCGTCTCTCAAAGAGACAAAAACTATCTTATCAACCTGCGCAGAAAAACTCAACGGCAATTTATGGATCGGATAAAAGAAAGACTTCATGCGTCTCTATGTCAAACAAAAAAAGAGAGACAGAGCTACCTCTGCCTCTCTCGACGGGCGAGACCCGATCTTACATCATGCCCATGCCGCCCATGTCTGGCATTGCAGGAGTTTTGTTTTCTTCTGGTTTGTCAGCAACAACTGCTTCGGTAGTCAGGAACATAGCCGCTACGGATGCTGCGTTGGAGAGCGCGGAACGAGTTACTTTCGCAGCGTCTACGATACCTGCTTCCAGCATGTTAACCCACTCTTCGGTAGCTGCGTTGAAGCCGATACCAACAGGTTCCTTCTTCAGGCGCTCTACGATTACAGAGCCTTCCAGACCAGCGTTGGCAGCGATTTGACGAACCGGCTCTTCCAGGGAACGGAGAACGATTTGTACACCAACCGCTTCTTCGCCTTCTGCTTTTACCGCTTCAACCGCTTTGATTGCGTTGATCAGAGTAGTACCACCGCCAGGTACGATACCCTCTTCTACCGCAGCGCGAGTAGAGTTGAGAGCGTCCTCGATGCGGAGCTTCTTCTCTTTCAGTTCGGTTTCAGTAGCTGCACCAACTTTGATCACTGCTACGCCGCCGGACAGTTTAGCCAGACGCTCTTGCAGTTTTTCACGATCGAAGTCGGATGTAGTGTCTTCGATTTGTTGACGGATTTGGGTAACGCGAGCATCGATAGCCGCTTTGTCGCCAGCACCTTCAACGATGGTAGTGTTTTCTTTGGTAACAACAACTTTACCAGCGCGGCCCAGTTGTTGGATTTTGGTGGATTTCAGTTCGAGACCCAGCTCTTCTGTAATCACTTCACCGCCAGTGAGGACAGCGATGTCTTGCAGCATAGCTTTGCGGCGATCGCCGAAGCCAGGAGCTTTAACAGCAACTGCAGTGAAGGTACCGCGCAGTTTGTTCACTACGAGGGTAGCGAGCGCTTCGCCTTCTACGTCTTCTGCGATGATCAGGAGCGGTTTGCCGCTTTGTACCACTTGCTCGAGAACAGGCAGCACTTCCTGGATGTTGGAGATTTTCTTGTCAGTGATCAGGATGTACGGGTTGTTCAGAACCGCTTCCATCTTGTCAGTGTCAGTGATCATGTAAGGGGAAGCGTAGCCGCGGTCAAACTGCATACCTTCTACAACTTCCAGTTCAGTTGTGAAACCTTTGGATTCTTCAACGGTGATTACGCCGTCTTTACCTACTTTTTCCATTGCTTCTGCAATCAGTTCGCCAACTTCTTGGTTGTCAGCGGAGATGGAAGCAACTTGAGCGATAGCCGCTTTGCTTTCAACCGGCTTCGCGATGGATTTGATTTCTTCTACAGCAGCGCGAACTGCTTTTTCCATACCGCGGCGGATTACCATAGGGTTAGCGCCAGCGGTTACGTTTTTCAGACCTTCGCGGATCATCGCAGCAGCGAGAACGGTAGCAGTAGTAGTACCGTCACCAGCGATGTCGTTGGTTTTGGTCGCAACTTCTTTAACCAGCTGCGCACCCATGTTTTCGTAAGCATCTTCCAGCTCGATTTCTTTCGCGATGGTTACACCGTCGTTGGTGATCAGCGGAGAACCGAATTTTTTCTCCAGAACCACGTTGCGGCCTTTTGGACCGAGGGTTACTTTCACAGCGTTAGCCAGAGTCTCTACACCGCGAAGCATCGCGCGGCGAGCATCTTCAGAGAACTTGATTTGTTTTGCCATGTGAAACTCAACCTCCTACATATGTGTTTTCGGTTCGTTCGTATGTGAAAAGATCTTAGCCAAGGATCGCGAGAATGTCGGATTCGCGAAGCACGAGGTATTCTTTGTTATCCACTTTTACTTCGGTGCCAGCGTATTTGGAGAAGATGACTTTGTCGCCTTCTTTCACTTCCAAAGCGATACGCTCACCGTTGTCAGCGACGCGACCGGATCCGACTGCAACTACGCGGCCTTCTTGTGGCTTTTCCTTAGCGGTGTCTGGAAGAACAATACCGCTAGCGGTTGTTTCTTCTTTCGAGATTGGTTCGATTACCACACGGTCACCCAATGGCTTTAACACAAAAAACACCCTCCTCAGAAAATGTAGGTTACTTTGGTTCGTTGTTAGCACTCAATCGAAGGGAGTGCTAACACCCAATTCCTATAATAATGAAACCCAATCTACTTTGCAAGTATTTTTCCCTCACTTTTTTCCAAATGCGTGTCCCTCTTCATTCTTGTTAATAACGGTTCTATGAAACTCTCATTCTCATATAGATAGAAGTAAAGACAGATAGCGTACACCAAGGAGGGAGATTGATGCGCAAGTGGTTGTGGATCGGGGTATTGGCACTCTCATGCGCCGCCATCGGAAAAATGGCAGCGGCCGGTACCTCGTCTCTGATTCGGGTGAATTTGTCCCCGGCTTCCATCTATGTCGACGGCAAAGAGATTGTCCCCAGCGACCGTGAAGGCTATTTTCGTGACGGGTCAAAATACGTACCTGCCACATTGGAGTATCAAGGAACCGTATACGTCCCGGTGGACCTGATCGGCCAACAACTGGACAAGCCCACTGGCTGGCAGAAAAGTACCCGGACCGTCTGGTTGGGCAAACCACCTGCCCTCCCGAAGAACCAGGAGCCAACTGCAGCTCCTTCACCAACCGCCACAGCGGCGGCGGGAAATTCTACCCCTGTACCTTCCGTTGAAGAACAGCCGACCAACAGTTTGTTTGGCATCGAACTGGGCATGTCGGAGCAGCAGGTGGTTGCTACATTGGGGCAACCGGTGCGAAAAGACCCCAGTGCTCTTGGCTACCAATGGTGGATATACAATCGGAAACCGGAGCGCTATGTCCAGGTAGGCGTCCTGAACGGTAAAGTAGTGGACATCTACTCCAATGCCCCGCAAGCAAAATTGGGCGGCATCGGCATCGGCACCAGCATGCAGTCGCTCTCACGCAAGCACGAGCTGAAGAACGTTGTTTCGTTTTCCTATAAAGGTGCGCGAATTCAAATCACCAATCAAACCAAGGACAGACCGCTTGCACTTTCCGCAGGTACCCCGATCATTTTTTACCTGGACAAACACAATCAGGGCAAAGTGACCGCTGTTCGAGCGATCGACAAGCTCATGCTCCTGCGAGGCGGCTTTTACGAGACGAAATGGACCTACCAGGGACAAGCCCCCGACTTTGACCCGCCTGTCCTAACCATCAAGCAGCGCGACCAGGTAAACGCGGCCGCCGAGCGACAAATTCTCGATCTGGTCAACGTCATACGCTACCGATACAAACTGCCGCAGTTGGCCTGGAACGAACATGCCGCAAAAGTGGCACGCGGACACAGCGCGGATATGGAGAGCCACGACTTCTTTGATCACGTGTCTGCCACCACGGGGCTGGACCCGTTCGAGAGACTGAAACAGGCAGGTCTTCCGTACAAAATGGCCGGAGAAAACATCGCGGCCGGATACCCTGACGCCATCGAAGCCTACGAGAGCTGGATGAACAGCCCTGGACACCGCAAGAACATCCTGGAAAAGGGATTCACGCAGCTCGGGGTCGGCGTCTATGCCGATTACTACACACAAAATTTCGTCACGATGCACTAAACAAAAAGGCCCAGCGCTTTCTTCAGGAAGGCTGGGCTCGTTTTCGTTCAGAGACGAACCAGCTTTTTCAGCTTGGCCACCTCTCCAGCAAACTCCACGACCAAGGTTTCGTACTTTTGTGTATGTAGGATCATGTACGGCTTGCGGTTGCCCTTTTTCGGCATGACGACGAACATTTCGCTGATCTTCTCGTCAATGCCGGCCGAACGGTTCGCGACGGACTGCGGTGGAACCAACGGGATTTTGACAATCAACGCGTGCGCAAGCGGCGGGTTCAGCTCCTGCACCCTGCTGGTCACGGTGCTCAGCAGTTCCTTCGCCTCACTTTGAAAGTCACGGGAATTGTCGAACGTCTGTATGACCCGCTCCTTATCCGTATCAAATAACTCCACCGGTTCGGACGCCACAGGTTCCCCCGTGGAAAACAGCAAAGCCAGACAAAGCATCAGCCACATCCTGCGTGCACCTCCCCAAACATTCCCCAGTTAGTATGGCCCGCCGCAAGAAAAAATCTCCTGCCTTTTCATCAGACAGGAGATTTTTTGAATTCGTATTCGTTTTGCCACTCCTCGTCTTCCTTCAGCTGCTTTCGGTAGACGATTCGGGAAAGCCAGATGCTCAATTCATACAGCAAAAACAGCGGAATGGTGACCAGAATGTCACTGATAATCTCCGGAGGCGTCAGCGTAATGGCGACAACCGCCAGACCAAAGTAAGCGAACCGCCGCATCTTCGCCAACCGCATCGGGTTGAGAATCCGCAGCCGCGTGAGGAACATCACCACGATCGGCAGTTCAAACAATACTCCAAACGGTACAACCATGTTAAACAAAAATCCGAAGTACTCCGCGATGCCGTAGTTGGGGTCCGCGCCGATGCTGGCTGTCATTCCCGCCATAAACTGCATGATCATCGGAAAGACGACGAAATATCCAAATAAAATGCCGGCAATAAACAGAAAGAACGCAGCCGGGATAAAGATCAGCGTGCCGCGCCGCTCGCTTTCGCGCAAACCTGGCGCGACGAACCTCCACGTGTGAAACAGCGCCACGGGCAAGGTTACCACCGCTCCCAGCAAAAAGGCAAACTGCATGTAGACGCGCAGCGCGTCAGAAGGATGCAGCGAAATCAGCGGGACCCCTTCGGCAACAGGTTTCTGCTTCAGGTACTCAATAACGGGACTGGCAAAGAACAGTCCGGCCACTAATGCAATTCCAAATACGGCAAGCACCCAGATAATCCGCTTCCGCAGTTCCGTCAGGTGCTCGACCACCGTCATCTCACGCTGGTCTGTCATCTCAATTCACCCTCACGTTACGCTTTGGGTTGTTCCTTTTCTGCCTGCTGGGCCTGCAGTCGCTCCTGCTCCAGCTTTTCGCGGATCTCTTTCTCGATGCGTTCACGCTCCATGCGTTCGCGAATTTCGCGCTCTACTTTTTCGCGGTCAAACGCGTCCTTCTCGGTAATGACTTCCGCTTTTTTCGGCTGTTCTTTCGCGTCTTCCTCGTCGTCATCCTTGGTCAGGCCGCGAGTGGCGTTTTTAAATTCTTTCAGCGTGTGTCCCACTGCTCTGCCCAGCTCCGGCAGTTTTTTCGGCCCGAACAGAACCAATGCCAGCACCAGGATCAAAATCAATCCGGGAATTCCAATCGTGCTCATTCACTTTCACTCCTTTTATTGAAAATGTAACCGCTCTAACATTTGCGCAAACCGCCGTAGCCCAGACGGGTCATATCTTGTTCCACAATTCGCTCCCCGGCCAGGATTCGCGGCAAAAACACGTCAAAGGAAGTAAACGGCTCGTGCATGACCGCTCCCGGAAGCCCCAGGATCGGCGTTTCTCCGGCGTAGGCAACCATCAGCATGGAACCGGGGAGCATCGGCGTGCCGTAGCGCACTACTTCCGCACCCACACCGGCAATCGCTCCCGGGGTACGGTCGTCAGGATCAACGGACATGCCGCCCGTCACCAACACCAGATCCACGCCTTGCTGCAGGAAGAACTTGATCTCCTGTTCGATCAGCTGTTTGTCATCCGGAGCAAAACGCTGTTCGACCACGGTCGAGCCCAGAGCCTCCACCTTCGCCCGGATGACCGGCCCAAACTTGTCGGCGATGCGGCCGGAAAACACTTCTCCGCCTGTCGTCACCAACCCCACCTTCATCGGGAGAAACGGTTTTACCTGAACGATCGGGCCCTGGAAGCTTTTGGCCAGCTGCTCCAGATGGGCGATCCGCTCTTCCTCGATAATCAGCGGGATGATTCTGGTCGCCGCGACCGTATGTCCAGGATGCACTACCTGGTCGGTGTAAATGGTCGACAGGGCGATTGCCTCCAGTTCATTGATGGCATGGACGGCGTGCTCGTTGATTTTGGCCAGTCCCAGCTGCTCCGCCTTCAAGCTGACCTTTCCCTCATACGGCTCTGTGAGAGTAAGTCCCGGCCCGGCGACCGCACGAGCGATTCGTACGCCTGCATCGTCCTCATGGATATGACCCGCAGGCATGTCCAACACGTAGATGTGTTCCTTGCCGATGGACAAGAGCGGTTCAATGTCAGCTTCCGTAATGACATGTCCTTTTTTGAACAGGCGCCCCTTAAACTCACCCGGCAAAATCTGCGTCATGTCGTGGGGAAGGACCAGTCCGACCGCTTCCCGCACAGGCACTTCCCTCAGCTTCGGCTTTTCTACCAACCCAATCCTCCCCAATCTTCATTGGCCTTCCCCGTTCCTTGCAGGATGTGCAGGGCATCGGACAGCATATCGCCGATGGCGTTGAAGCAGATCTCCACCCCCAGAGGGTTGCCCGGAAGGTTGATGATCAGCGAATTGCCGCGTGTTCCGGCAACCGCGCGGGTCAGCATCGCCCGACGGGATTGCTGCAGACCTGCCCGACGCATTTCCTCAGCCAGTCCAGGTACGGGACGGTCGATCACCCAGGCGGTTACTTCGGGGGTTACATCCCTTGGGCTTAGCCCCGTACCGCCGGCCACTATCAACAAATCGCACTTTTCACGGTCAACCAGTTCGATCATGTGCTCTTTCAATTCTTCCATGTCGTCGGAAACCGCCCGATAAACGGCGACTTCCGTCTGAAGCCACTCCTGCGTCAACTGTCGAATGATCGGGATGCGATCGTCTTCGCGCGTCCCTTTGGCAATGGAATCACTAGCAGAAATTACGCCTACTTTCCAGTTTGTCATAGCCCTATCCTCCATTGTCTCATCTTCGTATTGTACACTTTTTTGTTTCCACTGTTTATAGGTATGGCGGAAATGACTCAATCCTGACACAAAAACGGCAACTCCTGGCGCAATTGGCGCTATCGGTCACACCTGCAGCATTCCGGTTTCCACAGCGATGAAATCCATGTGGAAGTCGTGCGGCTCCATCGGTACCTGGGCAGCCAGCTGACATGAAAATGCGCAGCCGATCAGAAGCGGTCTTCGGGAAAGCTGCGCCAAAAAGCGGTCGTAATAACCTGCCCCGTACCCCATTCTGCCGCCGCTCGCATCAAACGCCACACCAGGCACGATCACAGCCTCCAACCGGGCAAGATCAGCCGGCTCCGCCTTGGCCGGGTCTGGTTCGAAAATGCCGTACGCCCCTTGTCTGAGGATATCCGGACCGCTGTACCGATACGGTATGATCCGCCGTTCGTCCGGCACCGTCAGCGGCAGCCAGACGTCCTGCCCCCGTTTCCGCGCCGCTTCGAGAAACGGGCGTATATCAATCTCCTCGCGAAACGGGTAAAAGGCAAGCACGCTTGAGCAGTCAGCCAGCGGAGCAAATGCAAGCAAGTGTTCCACGGTTTGCCGAGAGTATTCCGCCCTCACATCCGGTGGCAGGGCGGCCCGTTCGGCCAGTATCTGCCGGCGCAGCAGCTGTTTGTCCGAGTATGTTTCCATTCGTTTCATCCCCTCCCTGTATCTTTCGGGGTGAGCCGCACTTGTTCCTCTCATCTGTCTAGGCTACACTGTAGTAGAGTTCAAAAGGTCATTTGAAGGTGAAAAACCATGATTTTATTACAGGCAGAACATATCCACAAAACATACGGGATCGACATTATTTTACAAGACATCTCCCTGCAAATACAAACCGGTGAGCGCGTCGGTCTGGTCGGCGTCAACGGAGCCGGCAAATCGACGCTGATGAAAATTCTCGCCGGTCAGTTAAGCTACGACAGCGGCGTCATCCGCATTCCGAAAGAAGTGACGCTCGGCTATCTGGCGCAAAACGGCGGGCTGGAGTCTGAGCGGAGCATCTGGGACGAGATGCTAGCCGTCTTCGCTCATCTGCAAGAAGAGGAAAAGGAACTGCGCAAGCTGGAAGCGCTCATGGGTGACCCGGATGTGCTGGCCAATGAAAAGCGGTACCAGCAAATTCTGGAGGACTACTCCCGTCGTTCCGAGGCGTACAAGGAGCGCGGCGGATACAGCTACGAGGCAAACATCCGCGGAGTGCTGCACGGCCTTCGCTTCGCCGACATGGACTACCAGACGCCGATCAAAAACCTGAGCGGCGGACAGAAAACACGGCTGGCATTGGCCCGGCTGCTGCTGCAGGCCCCATCAATCCTGCTGTTGGACGAGCCGACGAACTATTTGGACATCGAGACTCTCACCTGGCTGGAGACTTACCTGCAAAACTACCAGGGTGCCATCCTGATCGTCTCTCACGACCGCTACTTCCTGGACAAGCTGGTGACCGTGGTGTATGAAATCGAGCGCACCCGCGCCTCCCGCTACGTCGGCAACTACAGCGCGTTCCTGGATCAGAAGGCCGCGAAGCTGGAGCAGGAGATGAAGCGGTTCGAGAAACAGCAGGAGGAAATCGCCAGGCTGGAAGATTTCATCGCGAAAAACATCGCCCGCGCTTCCACGACAAAGCGCGCCCAGAGCCGACGCAAGACCCTGGAAAAGATCGAGCGTTTGGACAAGCCGATCATGCAGAACAAATCGGCTCACTTTTCCTTTGAGATCGCGAAAATGAGCGGCAACGTCGTGCTGAAAGTAAACAACCTGAGCGTCGGCTATCCCGATGCCGTACTCTCCCGCCACCTGACGTTTGAACTGGAACGGGAAGAACGAGTCGCCCTCGTCGGCCCGAACGGAATCGGCAAATCGACGCTGCTAAAGACCATCGTCGACCAGCTTCCTGCGCTGGCCGGCTCCGTGCAGTTCGGCAGCAATGTGTCGATCGGCTATTATGACCAGGAGCACCGGAACCTGAATGAGAGCAACACGGTTCTGGGCGAAATCTGGAACGAGTACCCCAACATGCAGGAAAAAGAGGTGCGGACGCTGCTCGGCAACTTCCTGTTCAGCGGCGATGATGTGCAGAAACGCATTTCCGATCTGTCCGGTGGCGAACGCGCCCGGGTTTCCCTCGCGAAGCTGATGCTCAAACAGGCGAACTTCCTGATCTTCGACGAGCCGACCAACCATCTGGATCTCTACAGCAAGGAAGTGCTGGAGAACGCCCTGTACGACTACCCGGGAACGATCCTGTTCGTCTCCCACGACCGCTATTTTCTCAACAAAGTAGCGACGCGCGTGCTGGAGCTGTCTCCCGACGGCGTCGCCAACTATCTGGGCAACTACGACTACTATGTGGAAAAAAAGCAGGAGCTGGCGGAACTGGCTGCCGAACAGGCTGCTTTGACAGCGAAAAAGCAGTCCAACGCCTCCGTAGACACCCAGCCTGAAAAGTCTTCGTACGAACTGGGAAAAGAGGCGAAGCGCCAGGAGCGGCAGCGTCAGCGCCGACTGGAAGAGATCGAAGAAACGATCAAACGGCTTGAAGAAGAGATCGTCAAATGGGAGGAAGAACTTTGTCTCCCTGAGGTGTACAGTGACCACCTGCAAGCAAAGGAACGGAACGATCTGATTCAGAATGCCCGTGAGCAACTGGAAAAGCTGTACGACGAGTGGAGCGTTCTTTCGGAAGCTTAGGTGGAATATCGGTGGTCCTCTTTTTCACCAAGCGCGGTGTAGAGGGCAGGGACCACAAGAAACATGATCGACGTGGCGGCGGATACGATGCCCGAATCGTTAAGGACCAGTCCTGCGACCGAGCCGGCGATCACACCGAGAAAGCCTTTGGCCAGATACGGGTAATCCTTAGCCAGATGATGCAGGTAGCGGTCGGAACGCAAACTTAACAGGCTGAGGACGATCAGGGAAATGGCGAATACCTTGCTCCAGGCGGACACGCGAATCAGCTTCAGGTTCATCGCCAGCTTTCGTTCCACCATCAGGCCGACTTCCGTCCAGTTGCCGCTAACGATTTCCTGTGCGACTCGCCCCACATGGGTCAACGGATACGCCGAGATCAGACTGCTCACAATGAGAATAGCAATCCCGCCGCAGAGGCCTCCTGCAAGAAGCAGGAGGCCTTTTTTGCCTACCCGCCAGCCCTGCAGCCGGAAAAACGCCACCGAGAATCCGATCAATCCGGCCAGGAATCCACCTGCGTTGGTGCCAAATGTCGGGGCGGCCATGTAGTAGAGTACGGTCACAAAGGCGGCAACGGCTACCAAAGCGGAAAACTTGCCCGCCGCACCCGCTTCTCCCCGCCTGCGACTGCTCCACTCGTACAAAGCGGAGGCAAACAGGATGGTGGAACCGATCAACACGCCCTCGTATTCGTTGCCTAATCCGTAAAAACGCGCTCCAATCACTGGATCGTATCCGAGGTAAGAGCGGCGCATGGCAGTCGCTCCCGTAAACCCGTCAAGCAGCAAGCCGGCTGCAGTCCCCCCCGCGAATACGATCAGCAGCAAGGGTAGCGGTCTCCCTTCCCCCATCATGGCCCCGCCGACCGCCAGCATAATCAGCACGCCCAGAACAACCGGTGGTGCCGCCATCCATCCGATCAGCGCTTCACCTAAAAACAAGACGGGAAAGATCAGCATCGAGAGAAGCGCCAGACGGACTCCTCGTCGCATGCGTCCCAGGTGCTCCCCGCTTTTTCCTTTTCCCCACAGCCACAGCAGAGCGGCGACCACCAGAATCACCACTTGCAGCATGACGTAGGTGTAGAGGACAGAAGGCCGGTTTCGGTACAAATGATCGATCTGTTCCACATCGGCCAAAAGGTGGTCCACCGTCTTCCCGGTTTCTGCACGCATCGGATGGCCGACCAACTCAGTGGGAAGGGGAACGGACAGCCATGCCAAAATACTGGGGAGAATATCCACACCGCTTACAAGCCCCGTCTGTCTGGTGGTGGCTGAAGTAAGCAGTCCTCCCCCTTCCCCTGTCCAGATGACAACCGGCGTCAGCAGCGACTTCATCTGCTGTGCCCGCTGATGAACAGCCGGAGAGACGACCATCACCATCTGCCCCGGCTTTCTTTCGCTGAGCACCTGGCCGATGAATGCGTCCAGATCTGCCATAACGCGCTCGTACTGGCGTTCAAACCGGGTCGGCTCCATGTCGTCCGCGAGTTGATACAGTCGGGCCAGATCAGACAGCTGTACGGTAATCAAGCCGGAAGTGCGGTCATCCCGCACACGCTTCGCCAGATAGGCGTAATTGGTGCGGACACCATAGGGGTAATCCGGCGTCAGCTCCTGGGTGGCACCTGACAGCTCTCCGGCGGGGACGGTTCCCTTTTCGTCCATCGCAAACAAAACCGCATGGCGCTGCCTTGTGTCGTCATAGTCGCCGTTGCCGTAGCTGGTGACAGGTATGCCGTACTGCGCCAGTGTCTTGCCCAACAGCCCGATCCGTGCAGTAAACGGTTTGTCCTGATTCTCTGCATGCAGGCGGAAAATTCCCGGTAAAACAATGCGAGAACGCGCTACATGGCCCGTCTGATCCGCACTCAGCTCTGCCGACCGCTCTCCGGCTGTCTCTCCCGACGACAGATGCTCCTCCGGGTGGTATGCCGTCCCGCTTCGCTCGGCATACAACGCTTGCCCCCCGCTCCCCATCAGCAAATACCCGTTCGGATACGTGCGAGGACCGGGTGAGCGAATCGTGAGTGCGCCTGCCTGGCTGGTTTTCAGCCATTTGTCCACATGTGGATAGGTGCGAAGTTTGGCAAGATCGCCGAATGACAGCCCCTCAATAAAAAGGACGACGGCCTGCCCTTTCGCTCCTTCCGCGTAAGACTGGCCGTACCCCAGAAAGCTGATCAAGAGCGAACAGACAACGAGGATGCGAACCGCTGCAGTGAACAAACCATTCTCCCTCCTGTTGATAAGATGAGCTGCCTTATCCACATTTTCCACAAGAATGTCCACAGTGAAATGTTGATTTTGTCAGCGTTCATACATCTTATCACCAGTATTCACAGGAGGACCCGACTGCAACCCTGTTGTATTATCCATAGCTTGTGGATAACGAGAGAATTCACCCCTTCTCCGTTCTCCCATTTCGTACCAGCCAAAGATGCAGCAGGTACTCGACAACATCAACCAGAATGGCGGCAAAAATAGCGCCGAGCATCGTTACGGCAGCCCCGGGCAGGAGAAAACCGCTCGCGTATACGATGACCGCCATTGCGAGCAGATCCAGCAACGTGGTGAACCACAGCGTCCCTCTCCTAAGCAATGCGACCTCCATGAGGTGCCCGACAACGGCAAGGACAAGACCGACCAGAATGGCTTGATAGAGGTTCGGGTAATACAATTCGGCAAACAAGGCATCAGCGACAATGACCAGAAGAGGAGAAACGATCAGTTTGATGAGCAGACCCCTCAAGGTAATACCCCCCTTTTTTCCTTTCTCCTCATTCTTTCCCTGCTGCCAATGACCGATACGAAAACAACCTCTTCCTTCGCATGAAGCGAAAGAAGAGGTCGTCTGTTCGTTACGAATGCTGCAGCCCGGACACAAAGGAATACAAAGAGACACTGCCCTGCTCCAATAGGCAGTCTGGTTAAGATAAAGGAAAAGAGCAACTCTGTTTAAGTTGCCCTTTCCCTGAATTGATTAAATTGCTCGCCCTTACGGCTTAAGGTTAATTTCACTTGCCTTTCGCTTCATCATATATTTATGATGGAGCATTCATAGTATGCCACAATAAAACAAGCCGTAGTACTACGGCT
>VAPR01001277.1_pt1 | contig 12965 bp, 13 predicted proteins | sample 3380701 | NCBI WGS metagenome assembly VAPR01 (sample SAMN11536904, study PRJNA540576) | hot springs metagenome | isolation source: hot spring wet sediment | place: Spain: Lobios | collected 2014-01
CCAGAGGCGGGAGGTGTTCCGGCAGGATCACCGTATCGTTAAACTTCATGTGAATCATCGCCCGCCCCAGAACGTTCTCCAGTTCCCGCACGTTTCCTGGCCAGTGGTATCCACACAGGATGGAGAGTGTATCCGGCGCGATCTCTTCTACGTTGCGGCCATACTCGAGATTGTATTTCCGCACCAGGTGCAGCGACAGCGGCTTGATGTCCTCTGTTCGCTGCCGCAGCGGCGGTATGTGGATGGGAACGACATGTAATCGATAGTACAGGTCTTCACGGAAACGTCCTGCCTGGATGGCTGACTCCAGGTTGACGTGAGTGGCGGCAATGACCCGCACATCAATCTCAATCGCCTTTGTCCCGCCAACGCGTACCACTTCGCGCTCCTGCAGCACCCGCAGCAGCTTCACCTGCATGCTCATTGACAGCTCACCAATCTCGTCAAGGAAGATGGTTCCGCCGCTCGCCTCTTCAAACAGTCCACGCTTCCCGCCCCGGCGGGCACCGGTAAACGCCCCTTCTTCGTACCCAAACAGCTCGCTCTCCAGAAGCGTCTCGGAAATCGCAGCGCAGTTCACGCGAATAAATTGCTGGTACTTTCGTTCGCTCGCGTTGTGGATGGCATGGGCGAAGAGCTCTTTTCCCGTGCCTGACTCACCTCTCAACAGCACCGTCGCTGGAGTCAACGCAGCCTTCTGGGCCTGTTCGATGGCACCCTGCATGGGCTCGCTAAAGCCGATGATGTCGGAAAACGTGTATTTGGCTTCCAACGTGCGGATGATGCGGCGGGCTTTTTCCAGCTCTTCCGTCAGGCGCTTGAACTCGGAAATGTCGTGGATGACGCCGACACTTCCTTTCAATTCCCCGTCTACCATCACTGGCGCCACGTTGACGACGACGTCTTTGCGCTTGGGGCCGAGCTTCATGGGAACGCCGCGAACCGGTTTCTTCGTCTGCAGTACCTGCATATGCATGGAGTCGCCTTCCCACATGTCTACCGTTGCCGGTTTTCCGATCACATCCTCGGGTCTCAGACCGGTCAGGCGAGTATAGGCAGGGTTGAACAACAGACCCGTCCCATTCGCGTCCACCACCGATATGGCTTCGTCCGAGGAATGGATAATTGCCTGCAGCATGCTTTTCAGCTCTTTCAAATCGGTTACTTCTTCAGCAAGTGCCATGATCTCTGTTATGTCACGGAAAATGGCCACCGCGCCAACGACCTCTCCCCGTTCGTTGCGCACCGGCACCCGGTTGGTGATGATCCGGGTTTTGTTTGGCAGTTCCTGTTCCTGGTTGAGTTCCGGTTGACCGGATTCCAGAACAATATGTAATCGTGTGTTGGATATACTGTCAGACGCTCTGGTCCCCAGCACCTCTTTTGCTTCGATGCCCATCAAGCGTTCGGCTGCCTTGTTGAAGATGGTGATGATTCCCCTGCTGTTAACGGCAATGATGGCATCGTGCGTGGAGTTGAGCATCGTCTCGTACTCTCGCTGGTTCTGTGTGAGCTTTTCGATCAATTCGTCCCGTTCCTGAATCAGCTTCATGACGATCCGGGTAAACGTGCCGGGTATCAGCGCCGTCTCCTCCCGTTTTAGGCGTAAAATCTCCTCGTACGCCTCTCGATCGCCTGTCGCTTCGAGGATGACGTCCAAGTCCTCCTGCAAAAACGGGCGGTAATCAGCTCCGACCTGGATGCCCAACGATCTCGCCAACTCAATGCCAGGCGCATCTTCGTGTCGATCGATAACGGCAACGATCGTCATCTGCTCCATGTTGCTCAGCATGCGGAGTAACGCAGTACCGCCGCGACCTGCCCCGACGATGAGCAGCTTGTGCATAATGGTCCCCTCTTTTCTACCTGTAGAGCTCCTTACCATTTTACCGTAACTGGACGGCAATTGATAGTGAACGGCCTGTTTCCATGGACAAGGAGAGGGGAATCCATTATGATGTGGGAGGAGCATGTTGAAAGGGTGTGAACAACCTTGATCGGTCAAAAACTGGTCGCCCTGCTGATCATGGTGATCCCGGCGTCCATCGCCGTCTATGGAATAAAGCTGATGCGCGACGCCTTTTTTTATTCGTTTTCACCGGAAGTGACCGGGTTTCTCTGGGGGAAGTTCCTGCTTGGGTTCCTTGTATTTGCTGTACCCGTCAGTTTCATCGGCGGTTTCGTCCTGCATCACGATCGGAAACGAAATCGCGTCCAGCCGCGTTTTATGCTGCGCGAAGAAGAAGACGAGTAGAACCGGGCTCCAAGGCTCGGTTCTTTTTTTGTTACCAGATCCCGTCCGTCTGATCGCGCGGAATCGGCCTTCCCCACTGATCAAGCCGTCTCAGCCATTCAACCGACTCAATCACGCTGGTAAAGGAAATGCGCTCCGCCAGAAAATGAAGCGTGGCAAACAGAACAAGCAGTCCTGCCTGTACCGGTAACGGGGCAGTGGACACCAGGCAAAAGCCGGCGACGAAACCCAGAAAGTTGGCACCCGTATCGCCCAGCATGATTCTGCCCTTTGCATCGTAGGGAAACAGAATCAAAGTGGCTGTGAATACAGGAAGAACCCAAATCCACCCCGTTGGTTGAACGGTCATGGGCAGTCCGATCACAAAAGCAACCGCGAGCAGCAGCCAGAACACTTTCATCGCGCGGGCGGGACGCAGATCGAACAAATTGACCAGATTGGTCGTCAAGGCGAGCAAAGAAGCGGAGACAGCCACATGTATGAAACCGTCGTACAACACCATGCAGACAAGAAGTGCCGTGATGCCGCCCAATGCCGCTTTCCACAGACCGCTTGTAACTCGCTTCTCTCGCCACAGCATGCGGAGATGTCCGCGGAACCCCTTTGCCTCTTTGTCCTTTTCCGGCGAACGATCATCCTGCCATCCCCATAAAGCTGAAGCAAGAGAGCCGGCGCAAAACAGCAGCCCTTGGTTTGAAAATCCGTACACATACAACAAAAACAGTCCTGTAACCATCGAGTAGAAGGCAAGAAAGACTCCTCCCGCTGTCAGCACAACATCCCCTTTGTAGTTTTTGCGGGTGGCGTTCATCAACAGCAGTCGCCGCTCCATGCTGGAAAAGAAGTTGCGATGCAACCAAACAGGGAGCACGGTGCCAATCATAACCGGCGTCATCAGCTCCATTGGCTTCCCTCCCACCATTTGCGGCAAAGGGCTCGTCCAATCGCTACAAATTCCTTGCCCCGGTGCATACAGCCGGCCAGGTCGTTTCCCGTCACGCGGTGTGAAAATGGCACAGGCACTTCCTTGATGCGATAACCAGCCCGCAGGACATCGACTGTCAGCCCAACCTCAATTCCAAAGCCACGATCAAGTTGTCTCACCCGCTGCAGGACCTCTCGATTTACAGCCCGTTGACCGGACAGGGGGGCTGTTGGCGAAAAGCCGGTTAACAGGCGTATACCTTGGCGCGCCAGCCCTTTCGCCAATCCGAATCCCCCCTTTTTCTCAGGAACAGGGAGAATGGCAATGGCCATGTCGCATTCCTCGTCGAGCACTGGCTGCAGTAGCCGACCGGCTTGCCCTGCACTCTCCCCCAGGTCGCTGTCCAGCAGCAATACGATGCTGCCGGCCGCACGCTCCCAACCTGTTTTCAGTGCATATCCTTTGCCCCGGTTCTGCGGCAGGCGAATCACCGTGTCTGCCCACTCTCTGGCCAACGATCCGGTTTCGTCTGCGCTGCCGTCATCCACTACGATCACTTCGTCGCACGCTACACTCTGCCGCACCGCTTGCAGCGTACGAGCGATGTGCTCCGCTTCGTTGTAGGCAGGTATCACAACGCTAACTTTTTTCACGTTCCAACCTCTTTTCCATAAACAGCGTCTGCACGTTTTCCAGCAACTTCCACTGTTTCGCCGGAGAGTCGGGAAGGTGCTCCACGTGAAGCCATTCGTACTCGGACGGCAGTTGCTGCAGCCATTCCGGCTTTTCGGCTCCGAACACCAGAAGCGGCCAATCTACCGGTAGACTCCCCGGTTGATAGGGCAACACTTCGACACCCACGGTTAGCAAAATGCGTTTCAGAGAATCGATCCGCAGCTCGTCCGGGTGCCACACGTATACTTTTTTGCCGTTCAAATCTTCCGCATAGCGGACCGCCATCAGGTGAATCACTTCCTGATTGCTCTGTTCAATCTGCACGATCAGTTGGTTCAACTGCTGCTTGAGCTCGTTGTTGCTCTTCAGCGCCTTGTCGTATTTCGCCTCCATGCTCGTAAGAAACTCCCGCTCTTTGAGCTCGAACCACGATTGGCCAGCCGTTCCGCCGAGCAAGATGCCGATTCCCAGTGCGAGGAAGATGGCGGCGATGGTTATCAAGTGATAGCGTATCTGAATCATGGGACTCTCTCCCTAAAAGGACAGTGTTCGCCACTGCATCCACAGCATCTGGGCGACGTGTCGAGTGATGGGATTGATGGCCAGAATCGCGCCGATGGGTACCAGTGATGCGGCAATAAACCAGACCCAGACGTTCCAGGAAATTCGCGGCTGGTAGAGCTGGCTTACCCCTTTGGCATCAATCAGCCTGGGTCCAATCTTGGTGCGGACAAGGAGCGTGCTGGCCATTCCTTTTCTCCCCTTTTCCAGGAAGTCAATCATGTTCGTGTGGGTGCCGATCGTGACGATAAGCTGGGCCTGCTCCTCATAGGCCAACAGCATGGCCACATCTTCACTGGTGCCAGGAGCAGGCAGCAGGTGGTAGTCGATTCCCAGTGCCTCCACCCGTCGTTTTCCAGGAGCGCGACCGTCGGGAAAAGCGTGAACCACTACTTCCGCACCGCTCAGTAACGCCCGGTCGGAGATGCTGTCCATATCTCCCACAATGATATCCGGTTGGTACCCGTACTCCAGCAGTGCGTCCGCGCCCCCGTCCACTGCGATCAGGATCGGTCGGCACTCTCGTATGTATGAAGCAAGCATGCGCAGGTCTTCCTTGTAATGCTTGCCGCGAACCACAACGACGACGTGGCGGTTTTTCATCGCGGTTTCAAGCGGCAGTTTGCGCAGCGGTTTTAAAAACAGGTCTTTCTCCCAACTGGCGTATGTGAGCGTGTTGTCAATAAAGGCGGACAGGGTCTGGTCCAAACGCTGATGGGCTTCCTGCCACTTACTACGCACTTCCTCCGCCGTGATCTTACGGAGAGCGGCGACGAGCTGCCAGTTCCCCCCCATTTTCAGCCGAAACGTATCTCCCTCAATCGCTCCCAATTTTCCATCGACGCACTCCAACAGCTGCGGAATGAAAGACGAGACCACCTCAAACAGAGGAATACCCGCTTCCAGGAGCCGTCTTGCTCCTTCAGCGGGATACGTGCCGGTCAGAAATGGAGAAAGGTTAACCACTGCCTGAACACGGGCTTCCAGGAGAGACTGGGCAGCCACCTCATCCACGTCGGCGTGCTGCAGGAAGACGATCTGGTTCGGCTGGATTCGCTTGCAGAGCTGTTTCGTCTTGCGGTCCGCCGCAACGACAGACAGGCATGTAGGCGTGCCGGTGCGCTTTCGCTTACCCAATACTCCCACCTCCATCCCCTAGTATGCTAAAAATTTCCGCCTGTCATGCGCAGGAAATAGAAAAAGAGACTGTGCCCATGTAGCACAGTCTCTTACGTCCGTCATGAAAGTGGTACTATCCCTGCGTCGCGTAGTAGATGATCAAAGCGTCGGAGAACAGGAATACCGCCAGAGAAACAAGGCCAAAACCAACGGCAAACTTGTTCTTTGCCTTGATGGAACGAATCACGCCTGCTGCGATGAAGAACGTGAATACGAACATGAGAATATCGAACAGATTCATGAGATACGACAACTCCTTTACCAGAATAAGCGCTCCGGAATAGAATGGCACTTTTCATTATATAGCCTACCCAATTGCGAAACAAGTCGAATCGAAAATGTGACAAACGATTTCACAATTCTGGCGATCCGGCAACAGCAGATTCCATGATCGCAAGTGTCGGCTGTTCTTTTGCCTTCAAATACGCCTCTACTCCAAGCGGCAATACGGTCATAGGGTCAGTATGTCCGAAATCCGCGTCGTAAACGATGGGAAAGTGGTAGCCCCTTGTCGCCTGGAGCAGCAGTTCTGGCAGAGAGTCCTCCTGAGAAAAACCGACACGTGGATGAAAACGACCTATCACCAGTCCGCTGATCCGTTCAAAAACTCCCATTTGCCTTATCTGCGTCAAATAACGGTCAATCGTCCCCGGCGTTTCAGATTCATCATCCTCCAGACACAGGATGCGTCCCTCTACCTCAGGAAAATACGGTGTCCCTGCCAGCAGCAGCAACACTCCCATATTGGCTGCCAGTATCGGACCGCGCGCCTCACCGGTCTTCAGCACTTTCATGCCGTCGTTGGGACGGGTGGCACGCGCCCGGTTGTCCTCCTGGTCCCAACGAAGATGCTCTTCGATCCACGCCTCACTTACAGGCAGCACGCCAATCGGATCCCGCTGCATCAGTGTGCGTTCAAACGCCTCGCGCGTATATGGCAGCAGTCCGCCGAACTCGCCGAATTGCGGCAGAACTGCCGGCCCCATGAATGTAACCAGTTTTGTCCGTTGATGGATCGCTGCAAGCAGCGATGTAATATCACTGTATCCCATGAAGATTTTCGGATGGCGGGAGATCAGCTGATAGTCGAGTTCCTCCAGGAGCTGGTGGGAATTAAGTCCCCCGATCGTTGCGATGATCGCTTTTACCTGTGGATTGGCGAACATCTCATGCAGGTCTTCCAGCCTCTGTTCAATTGACCCTGCCGTATGTCCTGTACGCTTTTGCGCGTGTTTTCCCACCATCACATGAAACCCCATCTGCTGCAAGGCCTCAACGCCGCGCTGCATCCTTCGCGGACAAAGGGCAGCCACAGGTGAGGAGGGAGATACGATACCGATGGTGTCTCCTCTATGTAATTGCGCTGGCTTGATGATTCCCCGCTCGCTCATGCCTTTTCTCCAATCCAAACAGTCCAGCGGTCTTTTTCCACAATCGGCTGCACGCTGCCGATTTGACGCTTCACATACTCGATCAGTTCCTGAAGCTCGCAATCGGACAGCTCGTGCAGGATCGAACGGCCCGTTCGCTTCTGCAAATCATCAGCCAGTTTTTCGATATCGTCATACACCCTTCGCGTCTCCCACATGGTGCGGGCTTGTACCAACTGAAAACCAGCTTCCTGCATAAGCCGTACGACGGTATCCTGCATCGGCCTGCGCCCCGCTTCCACTTCCAACAGGCGGGGGAAACAGGTGAAAAAGTACCCTCTTATATGCTGTGGACTGCCCGGCAGCATCACGTCCTCCGGCGTCCGGTCCTGCACGATGCAGACACCTCCTGGCGCGAGAAGCCGCCCTGCTTCTGCAAAAAAGGCGGAAAAATCGGACAGATGGTGAATGACTGCCCGACTGAAAACGATGTCCGCACACCCGGCAGGCAGCCCGGTTTGCGCCGCGTCTCCCAGGGAAAACGTAATGGTACTGTATCCGCTGCAGTTCTCTTTGGCAGCAGCAAGCATCACGCTGGAAAAGTCTACTCCGACAACCTGATGGGCTCCCAACTCCGCCCACGCTTTGCTGTAGATCCCTCCGCCGCATCCGATGTCAATCACGGTTTTACCTGCTGGTGTTACCCATTTTTGGATGGCCTCGAACCAGTCCGCGCTGGCCGAACGGGCGGCATACGATTGCCGATTTTTTTCTTCATGAAAATCGATGGTCATACGGATGGGCTCACTTCCATAAATTCAAGACGGTTGCCGAACGGGTCATCGACGAAAAAGCGTTTGACGCCAGGAATCTCTTCGCTAATGCGAACCTCGACACCCGCTTCCTCCAAGCGCTGGCGGAGTGCCTCCTCGTTTCGTACCAGAAAGGCTGGATGAGCCTTTTTCGCTGGAGAAAAAGGCGTTTCAACGCCGATGTGAATCGTTTGCGCTCCGCATTGAAACCACACCCCTCCGCGCTTTTTGAGGTTTTCCGGCTTCGGCACCTCTGGCATCCCGAGGAGATCGCGGAAAAAGCGGCGCGCTTCTTCTTCACATCCTACCGGTGCCGCCAGCTGTACATGGTCCAGCCCTATAAATTGATGGTTCATTGACGTTTGCTCCCTTTCCTGCAAAGTACCATCCATTCGTCGATCTGGTGAGACAATACTTTGTTTTGTTCGATTTGTATGGAAAAATAACGTGCAGTCTCTTCATCCGCTGAAAGCAATGTGTTTTCTACCAGCTGCACCTGCTCCTCTGACTCGGCTGTTCGCCTGACCCACGTGGGAAACGCGAATCCTTTTTTGCGCAATCGAGCCTTCGTTTCCACCAGTCCATTCTCCGCTAGTACCTGCTGCCACTCGGACACTGACAGACAGCGCACATGACTGCTGTCCCTCAGCTTCTCCACGCGATTCATAAACGATCCCCATTCAGCCTCTTCGGGAGCGACGTTGTCGATGAACAGAAACTGCCCGCCTGGCCGAAGCACACGGCTCACTTCTCGCACAAACGCTTCCGGATTCGGAAAGTGATGCGCGGCGATTCGGCACGTGACTGCGTCAAACGTATTCGACAGAAAAGGCAATGCCTCTGCGTCTGCCGTCACGTACAAGATCTTTTCAATACCCGCTTCCCTGTTTGCTTCCGCCGCCGCCTCCAGCATGGGACGGGTGAGATCAGTTGCAACGACCTGCCGGCAATGGGGGGACAAAACCCTGGCTACGTGGCCTCCCCCCGTGGCGATATCCAGCACCATCCAGGTCGGTTGCGGCTGAAGCCATTCGACCAAGAGGGGCAGATCGTCTCCTTTGGCATGGGATTCGCTTTTCACGTATTTGTCCGCATTGCGGCCAAACTGTTGCTGCACCGCTTGTTTTACCTGATCTTCCTGATTCACGAAGATCACCTCCTGTCCCCACTATATTCCAAAAAACCCCTGCTCTGTTATAGAATATCGATAACAAGCTATCAATCATCTCGATAACAGAAAGCAGGGATCTTATATGGATCTGGAAAGTCTGGAGGTATTTTTGACGATTTCCCGCTTCGGCTCCATTAACCGGGCAGCAAACGCCCTGTTTTTGGCCCAGTCCACGGTTACACATCGTTTGAAACAGCTTGAACGCTATGTAGGTGCCCCTCTGTTTGTCCGGACAACAGCAGGAGTCAGCCTCACTGCGGAAGGGAAGAGGCTTCTGCCTGTCGCCACCACCGTGGTCGAGCAGATGCGTGCGTTTACGAGGGAAAAAGAGTCGCACCAGTCGCTGTCCATCGTGGCTGGAAAAGCGTTCGCCTCCTATGAGCTGCCCCGTCTGATCGGTGAATATCGCAAAGCTCATCCGCACTTTACCTGCTTCGTTCGCTCCACCCTCTTTGAAGAGTCGATTACGTCTCTCTTAACCGGAACAGCGGATATCGCCTTTCTTGGCAGCGAAGTCTATCACCCGCAGCTGCACCAGGAGTTCCTGCCTGATGACCGGATTCTGCTGGTTACGTCACCCGAACATCCTTGGGCGCACGACTTTCCCGGTTTTGACAAATGGGGCCAACAGGAAATGATTGCATTCGGCAGCAATACCGCTCCGTTTCGCCAACGAGTGGACCGCTATCTGGCACAGCGGGGCGTATTTCCCAACGTCATCATGGAACTGGACAGCTTTAGCGCAGTAAAAAAAATGGTGCAGATCAATCTCGGGGTGACGATGCTGCCCGAGCGCACCATTCAGGAAGAGTTGCGAAACGGCAGCCTTGCCGCCCGCGATATCGCTTGCGGAGAGCTGATTCGTCCCACTTTGATCGCGTATGTGCACCAGAAAAAAGATGACGAAGTTTTTCAACAGTTCGTCCGATGGGTGAAAACCGCTTACTGATCAAGGGTTAACACGGTCAACTCCGGCCGGCATAAAAAACGTACCGGCAGGATCGTCGTGCCCAGCCCCCGATTGACGAACACCTGCAGTTCACTGCCTTCTGCGGTGTACAACCCGTTTATGTACTTCCGGGCAAGCGGCGGCGTCAACACATGTCCCACCAAAGGAAGCCGCACCTGTCCACCGTGGCTGTGGCCGGAAAGCTGCAGCGCAACTGGATGATGCGCTGCCTTCACGGCAACATCCGGTTCATGTGCCAGTAAAATGGTACACGCCTTTTCCGGGATTCCTTGCAAGGTTTTGGACAAATCCGCTTCTCCGTAAAGCGCATCGTCGACCCCGGCGATATAGAGTGATGCGCCGTTCCGCTCCAGGCGGACATGCCGGTTTAGCAGCACCTGAAACCCCGCTTTTTCCAGCGCTTGTGCCACCTGGTCAGCTCCAGCCCGGTAGTCGTGATTCCCCAGAACCGCAAATTTCCCCAGCGGTGCCTCCAGCTTCCGAAGTACAGGCACCGCCTTCACCACCGTCTCATGGTCTTCGTCGACCAAATCTCCGGTAAAGCAGATCAGATCAGGACGCTGCTTTTGGATCAGCTCAGCTGCCTTTTGCAGATCCTCCGGCTCGTAATAATGACCGAGATGAACGTCGCTAAACTGTACCAGCTTCATGCCTTTAAATCCGTCCGGCAGAGACGGCAGCGATACCGTTTGGGAACGGATTTCCAGCCATTGACGCTCGAACAGGAACGAGTACCCAGCGCTGCCTGCCGCCAATCCAGCTGCTCCGGCCAGCCACATCACTCCCCGCTTGAGAAACCGCCTGCGGTCGATGGGCTGCAAACGGGGCTGATTCATCCTGACACCCGCTCGTATCCGTTCACCGCCAGATCCAGTTTACCTGTCTTCGGATCGATGATCAGTCCGTGGACAGGAACTCCTTGTGGCAAAAGCGGGTGATCCTTGATAATTTGCACGCTCTCCTTCACGCTTTCCTCCACATCGTCAAACCCGTGCAGCCATTTTTCCGGCTTGAACCCTGAGTGTTTGAGAACACTGAACGTGACATCGGAGATCCCGCGCTGCTTCATTTTAGTGATCATCTGCTCTGCGTTGATGGACCCCATTCCGCAGTCATAGTGCCCGATGACGATGACCTCTTGCGCATTCAGTTCATAGATGGCTACGAGAATACTCCGCATGATACTGCCAAAAGGGTGGGAGACAATGGCTCCAGCGCTTTTCACATGTTTGAAGTCGCCGTTTTTCAGATTCATCGCTTTCGGAAGCAGCTCTACCAGACGTGTGTCCATACAAGAGAGAACGACCAGCCGTTTATCAGGGAATTTCGTTGTCTGGTATTTCTCGTACTCTTTCTCTTCCACGAACTTCTGGTTGAACTCGAGGATGTCCATTAATGTACTCACTACTGCAACACCTGCCTTCTAAGCCATATTCCCTTCTATTGTACAGAACTCTCTCTCAATCACCAACCCAAAACTTTTACGTACGTACCAGCCAACGCCCGTTTACGGGCCTGTTCTGTCTGGCTTTTCACGCGAATAGAGGCTTGAGATGCACGGATCAGCGTGCCGTTTGAAGTCAGCACATCGGGATCAATGGTGCGCAGTTTGTTGATTCGGTGAAACTGGTAGTTGGTCTTCGAATCCGTCACGCGTACCCGAGGGTGGATGCGGTTCAGGAGATCAACAATCTCCTCGTCCCCACACTCTTTCATGCGTGCCAGTACTGCCTCATCATCCATCAGCAGGTGGTCACGGGTCAGGACGCCTTTTTCCAGAGACAGACGGATGGCCCGTGCCAACATCTCATAGCCGTAAAGATTCAACGGATCGAGGAAGAACTGAATCACTTCCTGATAGAACAGCTGAACGAACCATTCCGCGGATTCGATCGACGTCGTGCAGATCACATCTCCGTGTACCGTCAGCGATTGCAAAAATTGATCGACTTCTCGTCGGTTCGTTTTTCCATAGCTGTACATGTCTCTCAGCGTATAATCGATGCGGTCCGCCGACAACCCCGGGAGCGGCCGATCGAGAAGCGGACACTGTTTTCGAATCAGACGTGGGGCTTCAAAGCCGTGACGCTCCAGAATTGCTGGAATTTCAGAATGAAGCACCACCTCTTCGAAAATCTCTTCATGAAAATCCTCTGCCTGATGTTGAAACACCAGGTCCGCCACATGAGAAAAAGCGGTGTGGGAGACGTCGTGAAGAAGTCCCATGATTTGTTCTTCCAGCCCCGCGCCAAGCTTTCGCAACAGCAGCATGACTCCTACGGAATGTTCGTACCGCGTCACGTTCCACGTCGGATCGACCAGATAACTCGCTCCGCCCTGGTGAATTCGTTTCAAGCGTTGGACCGGCCGGGAGTGAAGCAATTCGGCCAGAACACCTTCTACTTCCCATCTGCCGTAAAGCGGGTCGGTAATGACCGTACTGGATTCCATTTCTCCCACTCCTGTTCACACAAGGATTTTCCGTCTGTTCCCATTCGGAAGACCAGGGGCTCTTTCCTGCTTGTCGCTTGGGCAAGTTGCCTCCTGATTCACATTACTCCTTACGGTCGCTTGGTATGCATGGGGGAAAGTGGAAGGAACACATCAATCCGATGTTCAGGTTTTCTTCCTCAAGTTCCATTATTTTACATACGTTTACTCCTGGTGCCAGAGACACTGGTACTACCCCTGTTACTGATATTCCACTACTTGCGTGTATGTTCCGTTTACAGTATCCATCAATAGACCACAAACTCTGATTCCCGATGGCATCAAAGGATGCTGACGAATCATATCTACAGACTGCGTAATACCATCTCTGACTCTCTTGCTTCCCTCCATCCATTGAGCCTTATCGTTTGCTGTTAATTCAGAGAAACAATGTTTAAATAGATACTCAACGGTTTGTTTTTTACCCTCCGGACTTCCTTTTTGTTTCATTTTCGAAATTAAATCAGTCGGGTCTGAAATGGAGTTACCGCTATCTGCTGCCCCAATAACAAAAATTTCTTCCACATTTTCTTCATACACTGCAATAACTATGCTTCT
>VAPR01001278.1_pt1 | contig 12962 bp, 11 predicted proteins | sample 3380701 | NCBI WGS metagenome assembly VAPR01 (sample SAMN11536904, study PRJNA540576) | hot springs metagenome | isolation source: hot spring wet sediment | place: Spain: Lobios | collected 2014-01
GCTTGCCGTCTTGGGCGAGGACGGGGTCACCGTGGTGGAGCGCAGCCCCCGCCCGGTGTTTGAGCCCGCCACCGACAACCCGTGGGAACGGCTCGGCGTGGAGGACCCGCGCGTGAGCCGGATCGGGGACGTCTACTACCTGTGTTACACGGCTGCGTCCCTGTATCCCGCCCTCAAGCCGAGGGTCTCCAAGCGCCCCACGCCCTTTGGCGACGGGGTCCCGTGGCGCACGCGAATCGCCATCGCGACGACCCGCGACCTCCGCCACTTCCGGAGGCGGGCCATCGCCTTCCGGAACTGGGACAACAAGAACGGAGCCCTGTTCCCTCGAAAGTTCGCAGGCCGGTACCTGCTGCTGCACCGCATCTTCCCGGAAATCCACCTGGGGGTATCCCGCGACCTCCACCACTGGCACAACTACGGCCCCATCCTCCGGGTCCGGCCCGGGAAGTGGGATAGCAACCGCATCGGCATCGCCGGCCCGCCTCTCCCGACTCCTTACGGCTGGCTGCTCATCTACCACGGGGTGGACGAGCAACGGACGTACAGGCTTGGCGTGGCCCTCCTCGACCTTGAGGACCCGCGGCGAGTCCTGGGCCGATCCGATGACCCGATCCTCGAACCCGAGGAAGCCTACGAAAGGTCCGGCCTGGTGCCCAACGTGGTCTTCTCCTGCGGGGCGGTCAACTACCGCGGCCAGATCCTCGTGTACTACGGCGCAGCGGACAGCGTGGTGTGCCTCGCCTCCGTGTCTCGGGAGCGCATGTGGGCCTGGGCCCGGGAGGTGGCCCTGCGCAGCCGCAAGGACGGGGGGTCTTCCGCCGGGAACGGGGGGTAGGGCTGCGCAGCACGAGCCCTATCGGAGGCGCCTGGCGACCACGGACGAACGGTCGCGTCGATCCGACCCACTGTAGCTCGAGGCCGTGCCACAGCGGGCTCGGATCCGCTGGTGGGACTCCCGGAGAGGGCCCGGAGCCTTGACCTCCACCCACGGCGCATCGATCCCGGGGATCGTTAGATCCCGTTTTCAGGTGCACCTTCCGGGCCGGCGCTGATGGCATGGCTACGCTCGTGCCCGGGCCTCCTCTACCACCCGCTCGTACACCCGAGCGTGCGCTTCCGCCATGCGTCGCGCACTAAAGCGTTCGGCGACCCACGCCCGGCACGCTTCGCGCGAAAGGCTGCGGATCTGGCCCACCGCCTTTGCTGCCCCCTCCACCCCGTCCACCACAAACCCTGTCTGCCCGTGTGCGACCACCTCCGGCACCGAGCCCCTGCGGGTGCCGACCACCGGCAGGCCGCACGCCATGGCCTCCACCATGGTGAGCCCGAAGGACTCCTCATACTCCACGAGGTGCAGGAGCGCAAGCGCCCGGCAGCACAGCCGGTTCCTCGTCTCACCGTCCACGGGCCCGATGAAGCGCACCAGCCGGCCGTCCAGGTGGGGCTCCACTTCACGCGAGAAGTAGGCCTGCTCCTCCGGCGGCACGATGCCCGCCAGCACCAGCGGGATCCCCGTCCGCTTCGCCACGGCGATGGCGTGGTGCACGCCCTTGACCCGCGCCAGGCGGCCGACGAACAGAAGGTAGTCCCCGTGCTCCGCGGAAAATGGGAACTTTTCCACGTCCAGGCCGTGGTGGATGGTGGCGACATAGTTGAGGTCCGGGAGCACCCGCCGCTCCGCGTCGCTGATGGCCACGTAGGGGAGAGATCGGAAGTGGCGGTAGAGAACCTGGCTGTCGGGTTCCGCCCCGGAGCCGTGCAGGGTGACCACGAGAGGTGTTCGGATGAACGGCGCGTAGCTCACCACGAAGGAGCCCGCGTGGCTGTGCACCACATCGAACTCCTCTGCTTGCTCAAGGCAGAACACCGCGTGCAGAACCTCGTGCGCCCGGCTGGTCCTGGCGAGTTCGGGATCCTCCTGTAACGGCCGGGGGATGATGCTCCGGAGCTTGGCCGAGGTCACTGAGTCTGCGGTCGCGAACAGGGTGACGTCCAAACCCAGCCGGACCAGCGCCTCCGTGAGGTTGGAGACGGCCTGCTCCCACCCGCCGTAATGACGCGGGGGAACGCGCCAGGCGACCGGGGCGAGGATCGCGACCCGCACTACCCCTCCTCCAGGGATTCCCAGGCAAGGTGGGCCAGCAGGAAGGCTACGCACGCTTCAGCGCCCCGGTTCTCGCTGGCCCCTGAAGGCCCGAGACCGTCCCGGCAGGCGCCGTCGGGATCCACCAGCACCGCGCCAGCGAGGTTGCGTCCCCAGAACCAGGACCACGCTTGCCGCGCCCCCTCCCGGTACCGGCGGTTTCCGGTGATCCGGTAGGCTTCCACACAGGCTTCCACCAGGACCCCGGGGTCCACGGGCTGCTGGTCCCAGCGCGCCTTCCGCCCGCCCCGCGGGTACCACCCGCGGTTCCCTACGGGCACCAGCACGCCCCCCTCCAGCAGCACGTCAAGCAGGAAGTCCATGGTGCGCAGCGCCACGCGACGCCAGCGATCGGGGCCGCGGCGGGAGGCGCACAGCAGGCCGTGGGGGACCCGTGCCAGCTCGTACGTAAGGACCGGCTCGGGCCACGGCCAGTCCGCGGAAGCCTCCTCCAGCTGCCCGCAGAGCGCCTCTCCGACCTCCCGGAGGAGCTGGATCTCCCCTAACTTGGAAAGGCCCAGCAGGGCGTTCGCCCTTCCCCGCGCGCTTCGAAGTTCCCGCGCGGTGGGCAGGGCGTAGGCCATCAGCGCTCGCGCCCGGGCCCGCAGGGTTTCCGGAAGCGACCCGCAGCTTGCCTCTGCGAGCGCCCACAGGCACCGCCCCTGGCAGTCCTCGGATCGCCGGTCCGGGGCCGGGGTCCGCTCGCCCGTCCAGAGGTTATGGAACCAGCCGTCCGGCAGAGCGCTCCGTTCGAGAAACCCCAGGTACACCTCCGCGAGGTCGGCGACGCCAAGGCGGGCAGCCACCACCAGTGAGCGGGCGTTGTCGTCCGCGGTGTACCCGCTCGTGCGGTCCGGATGGATGCCGCGGGAGAATTGGATCAGGCCGAAGTCGTCGGTCATCCGGCGCAGGTGGTCGAGGCGTACCTGCACTCCGAGGACCGCTCGCGCCGCCATGGGAACGGCCCTCCAGCTCTAAACGGCGGCCCGTTCCGCCCGCTCCACCGCCTGCTGGGCTGCCTGCTCGAACAGCGCCGCGTACCGCGCAGCTACCCGCGGCCAGCGCATGGCCAGGCCCGCCGCGTAGGCGCGTTCACCCAGCAGGGCGAGACGTTTGGGGTCTGCGAGCAGGTCCGAGATGGCCCGCGCCAGGGCCGTCGGGTCGCGGAAGGGTACGAGGACACCCCGGCCGTCCGACAGGAGGTCTATGGCGTACCGATAGGGCGTGGAAACCACCGCGCACCCGGCGGCCACCGCCCAGGAGAGGGTCCCGCTCACAACCTGATCGGCGTTGTGGTACGGGGTCACGTACACGTCCGTGGCCTGCAGGTACGCGATGATCTCCTCATCCCGCAGGAACCGGTTCTCGAACCTCACGTGCCGCGAAAGTCCCAGCCGGCGCACCCTCTCCAGGAGCATGTTGCGGTACCACTCCCCTTCCCGGCGCCGGACGTTCGGATGCGTCTCGCCCAGCACCAGGTACGTCACCTCCGGGTGGCGCGCCACCACCGACGGCAGCGCATCCAGCACGTCCTCAATGCCCTTGCTGGGGCTCACCAAGCCAAAGGTGGAGATCACCAGGTGACCCTCCAGCCCCAGCCGGCGCTTCGCGTCGTCCTTGGGAAGGGGCTCGATGGCCGGGACCCCGTGCCACACCATCTGGACCCGTGCCCGCGGGACGCCGTAGCGGGATTCCAGGAGGTCCACGGCGGACGGGGTCATGACCACCACGGCCACAGCGCGCCGGCACAGGGCCCGCACGATCCGCCGGGCCAAGGGGGGTGGGTCCGGCAGCACGGTGTGAAGGGTAACCACGAGCGGCCGATCCAACCGGTCCACGAACTCCAGGACGTATTCACCCCACTGGCCGCCGAAGATGCCGAACTCGTGTTGCAGGTTGACCACCTGTGCGTCGCTGTGGTTAATCCGCTGCGCCGCCGCGTGGTACTCCTCCACCGCGTCCTCGTGGATCTGCAAGCGAACCTCCGGGCCGTAGGCGTAGCCTGCTCCCTCCTCGTCCATGGCCACGATCCAGGTCCGTACGCCCGCCTCGCGGAGGGCGCGGGACAGGTCTCGGGTGAAGGTGGCGAGTCCGCACTCCCGGGGTGGGTACGTGGACACCAGAGCCACGGTCAGAGGCGCGCGGAGAGCGTTCCAGTCGTTGCGCGGAGCCTGGGAGACACGCGGAGCCATCACGTTACCACCTCCTCCCGACGGCTCGTGGTATCGCGGTCTCGGCGTGTCCAGGAAACTCGATTTTCCCTTTGACGTCGGAGATCCAGTAGGATTATAGCATACGATCCATGGAAACGGCGGTCTCTCCCCACCTGGCGTGGCTCGCGCCGCTCAACACAGGGCTCATCCTGGTGAGCGGGCTTGCGGTGCTACTGGGTTACGGGTTTATCCGCGCACGGCGGGTGGACTGGCACCGGCGGTCCATGCTGGTGGCTGCGGCGTTCGCGGCCGGGTTCCTGGTGGTGTACGGGATCCGGTGGGCCCTCTTGGGGTCCACCCGGTTCCAGGGGACGGGGTGGGCTCGCGCCGCGTACCTCGCCGTGCTATCCACCCATGTGGCGCTGGCGGTGGCCCTCGCCCCCATGGTGGCGGTGACCCTGAGCCGGGCGTTGCGGGGCCGGTTCGATGCGCACCGCCGGATCGCCCGGCTCACCCTGCCCGTGTGGCTGTACGTGGCTGCGAGCGGCTGGGTCGTCTACTGGATGCTGTACGGGTGGCGCTAGCCGGAGGGGCGTAGTACCGCACCTTCCGAGGCCGAGCTCACCCAGGCTGCGTACCGCGCGAATACCCCCGTCCTGTAGCGTGGCGCGGGCGGGCGGAAGCTGGCCCGGCGGCGCTGAAGCTCGTCCTGCGGTACTTCCAGGTCCAGCCGGCGCCTGTCCACGTCCACGACCACCACGTCGCCGTCCCGCACGAGCGCGATGGGCCCTCCTACCTGCGCCTCGGGGCACACGTGCCCGACCATGAGCCCGCGCGTGCCGCCCGAGAACCGGCCGTCCGTCACCAGGGCCACGTCCGGACCCAGGCCGCGACCCACCAGGGCCGCGGTGACCGACAGCATCTCCGGCATCCCTGGGGCCCCGCGGGGACCCTCGTAGCGGATGACGACCACGTCCCCGGCCGCCACCCGGCCATCCAGCACCGCCTGAAGGGCGGCCGCCTCCCCATCGAAGACCCGCGCAGGGCCCCTGAAGAAGGTGCGCTCTGTGCCCGCGACCTTTAGCACCGCACCGTCCGGTGCGAGGGAGCCCCGCAGCACCACCAGCCCTCCGTGGGGCTTTATGGGATCCTGGGCGGACCACACCACGCGCTGGCCCGGCGCCTCCCGCGCCCCGGCCACCTCCTCCGCCAGCGTCCTCCCGGTGATGGTGCGCTGGTCTCCGTCCAGGAGTCCGGCTTCCAGCATCCTGCGGAACACCAGAGGTGTCCCACCGGCCTCGTACAGCTCCCAGGCGGTGTAGGTCCCCCAGGGCCTGAGGTCGGCGATCACCGGGGTTTGCCGCGAAATCCGATCGAAGTCGTCCAGCGTGAGCTCCACCCCTACTTCGTACGCCAGCGCCAGCAGGTGCAGCACCGCGTTCGTGGAGCCGCCCGTGGCGGCCACCGTGGCCACCGCGTTGAGGAACGACTGACGGGTCAGGAAGTCCTTCGCCGTCCGGCCCGCGCGGATGGCGTCCGCCAGCACAGCACCCGCCCGCCGGGTCGCTTCGCGCTTCTCGGGCGCCGTGGCCGGGATGCCGTTGTAGCCCACGGGCGAAAGGCCGAGCGCCTCCAGGACGAGAGCCATGGTGTTCGCGGTGTACTGCCCGCCGCACGCCCCCGGTCCGGGAACCGCGTGGCGCTCCACGGCCTCGAACTCCTCGCGGGTCATCTGGCCCGCGCTGTAGCGCCCCACGGCCTCGAAGGGATCCACGATGGTCAGCTTGCGGCCATCCAGAACCCCAGGGGCCACGGTCCCGCCGTACAGGACGATCCCGGGAACTCCGCTGCGCACGACACCCATGGCGCCGCCCGGGATGGTCTTGTCGCACCCCACGAGCACCGCCATCCCGTCGTAGAGGTACCCCTGGGCGACCACCTCCACCGCGTCTGCGATCACCTCGCGGCTCACGAGGCTGGCCCGCATCCCCTCCGTGCCCATGGCCATGGCGTCGTTCACCGAGGGCGCCCCGAACTCAAAGCCCAGCACCCCGGCCTCCCGCAGCCCTGCCCGGAGCTCCTGCGCCAGCTCCCGCAGGTGGATGTTGCACGGCATACCGTCCGTCCAGGTGTTGACAACCCCCACGAAGGGGAGCTGGAAGTCGTCGTCCCGCACCCCGACGGCCCTCAGCATGGCCCGGGCGGGGGACCGGGGCACTCCGGACTTCAACGCGTCGCTGCGCATGGCCTCGCCTCCTTACTCCTTGAGCGCTCCCGTAAGCGCTGCCACGTAGTGTTCCACGAACAGCGAGTATACCAGGGCCACGGGGACCGAACCCAGCAAAGCGCCGGCCATCAAAGGCCCCCACTGGAACACGTCCCCGGTGACGAGCTCCGTGGCGAGTCCGACCGGGACCGTCTTGTGGTCCGTGGAGGACAGGAAGACCAGAGCGTACAGGTACTCGTTCCACGAGAGCGTAAAGGCGAAGATCAGGCAGGACAGGATGCCCGGCAACGCCAGGGGAAACGTGATGTACCGCATGACTTGGAGCCGGCTGGCACCGTCCACGCGGGCGCAGTCCTCCAGCTCCGGCGGGAGGGTGCGGAAGTACCCCAGCAGCAGCCACACGGAGAAGGGCACTAGGAAGGTCGGGTACGTGAGCACCAGCGCCGCAGGCCGGTCCCACAGACCCAGGGCGGACACGATGCGGCTTAGGGGCACGAACAGGATCACCGGCGGCACCAGGTAGGTCAGGAAGATGGCGATCCCCAGCAGGCCCGAGCCACGGAACCGGAGGCGGCCGATGGCGTACGCCGCGAGCAGGGCTGTGGCCAGGGAGAGGGCGGTGGCTCCTAGGGAGATCACCAGGGTGTTCCGCATCCAAGGGAGGAAGTGGGTCTCCCACAGCAGCTTGCGCAGATGGTCGAGGGTGGGTGACCAGGTCCACAGAGGGTTCAGGGTGAGGTCGTACAGGTGGCGGTTCGGCTTGAGGGCTGTGACCAGCATCCAGTAGAAGGGGAACAGAAGGAATAGCAGGAACGCCCCCAGGGGCAGGTGGAAACCGACCAGCCGTGCCACCGCGCGCACCTCAGTCCTCACGCCGCAGGGTGCGGTACGCTAACGCCACGCATGCTACCAGCACCGGCAGCACGAATACCGCCACCGCAGCACCCTCCCCCAGGAAGCCTCCCTGGATGGCCCGTTGGTAGGCTAAGGTGCCGAACAGGTGGGTGGCGTTCGCGGGACCTCCCTTGGTGACGATCCAGATCAGCTGGAAGTCGCCCACGGTCATGATGGTGCTGAACACCGTGACCACCACGGAGACCGGGAGCACGAGGGGCCAGGTGACGAAGCGGAATCGGGCCCAGGGGCCGGCGCCGTCCATCTGCGCGGCCTCATACAGTTCTCGGGGGACGGTCTGCAGACCCGCCAGGAGACCGATGGCGAAGAACGGGACACCCCGCCACACGTTGGCGGCGATGAGCGAGGCGCGGGCCAGGTTCGGGTCGCCCAGGTAGTTGATGGGGCCGGAGATCCAACCCAGACTCCGGAGGATCCACGTGAGAACGCTGAACTGACTGTCGTAGATCCAGTAGAAGATGAGGGCGGAAAGCGACGTGGGCACGATCCACGGCAACAGCATGGCCGCGCGCACCAGCCGCTTGCCCGCAAACTCCCGGTTCACCAACAAGGCCAGGGCGAATCCCAGGACGAACTTCAAGGCCACCGCCACTCCCGCGTAGAGCAGCGTGTTGAGCACCACCAAGCGGAACACGCCGTCGCCCAAGAGGTAGCGGAAGTTCTCGAGCCCCACGAACCGGCCCGTTTCCGCGATCCGGCTGTCCGTGAGGCTCAACCACAGGCCCAGGAGGAACGGGTACGCCAGGAAGACCAGCAGCAGAGCCACGGCGGGCGCCACGAGGGCCCAGCCGAGGACCTCCCGGCTCTCCCCGAGCGCGCTAAGCCCCGCGACCCGCCTGCGGGCCGCCTGGGGAAGACCCGCCTCCACCGTCCCTCCCCCCAGCGCTGGCTACCCCCGGTAGATGCGGCGCAGCCGATCCTCCGCGGCGCGGATGGCGTCCCGCACGCTGCGGCGCCCGGTGCACGCATCCGCGAACATATCCACCACGACGAACTCTGCCAGCGCCCGGGCGGCCTCAGGTCCCGGCCGCCCCGCATAGGAGTGCGGGAGCATGCGGGCCACCGCATCCCGGAAGGGCAGCGCCTTGGGGTCGGATCGCCATACCGCCAGGTTTGTGTACGCCCGCAGGGGGTGGGAGACGTAGCCCAGCATGCCGTTGATCCACCGGGCGTACTGGGTGTCCTCCATGATCCACCGGAGAAACTCCTTCGCCGCGTTGGGATACCGAGTGTAGCTAAAGATGTACGCCTGGCTGAAGAGGTGAAGCTCCGTGGGCCGTCCCACGGGCCCAATGGGGAAGACGGCGTGGTTCATGTCCTGGGCGATCTCGGGGAAGTCGTTCTTGGCGGCGAAGTAGATGCTGATCCCGTTGTTGGTCAGGGAGATCTCCCCGGCCAGGAAGGCGCGGTTGTTGTGAGGGTCCAGCCAGCCCGCCACCCCGGGGATCATGGTCTCATAGAGGGCCCGGGCGTACTCCAGGGCGTTGGCCGTCTCCGGGGAGTTGATGGTCAGGGTCTTGTTGTCCGGCGCCAGCACGCGGCCCCCGAACGCCCACAGGCACCAGTGTACCCAGGTGTTCCCGTCGCCCACGGCCTTGCCCAGGGCGAAACCCGTGGGATGACCCCGTGCCCGCAGGGCCCGGCACAGCCGCAGGAAGTCGTCCGTGGTCCTGGGGAATCGCGCCGGATCCGGGTCAAACCCTGCTTCCCGCACCCAGGAGACGCGGTAGTTGATGGCCACCCCCGGCGCCCCGATGGGGATCGCGATCCACGCGTTCCGCTGCGGGCTGTAGCCGTACTGCGGGCAGACGTCGAACCACCCACCATACTTCCGCCCCAGGTACTGCGCCAGATCCGTCACGGGGACCAGCTTGTCCGCCCACAGGTGGGGCTCGTCGAAGAAGCCGATGACGATGTCCGGGCCACTCCCGACGTTCGCCGCAGCCGCCGCCTTCGGCTGGACGTCCGTCCACGTCTCGTACTCCACCCGCACGGGGACTCCCGTGCGCTGGGTGAACCGGGCTACGTTCTGCTCGAAGATCGGCCGGTCCGTGGTCACGAACTGCGACCACCGCAGAACCCGGAGGCTGGCCCCGCGCTCGGGGGGGAACGTCAGCTCCTGGGCCGAAGCCGTCCCCCTCGCACCTCCCAATCCCCACGCGGTCAGCGCGAGCGCGGAGGCGGCGCGCGCGCTGTCCTTCAGGAACCGTCGGCGGGTCACCCGCCCTCGGTCAGCCATCCCCCTTCCCCCTTTGCTCCGGTTTGGTAGCCAAGGGATTCTCTGCGAACGTCAGGAATCCCTGCGGTGGATGCGGTCCGCCACTGCCCGGCCCACCTCCTCGGTGCCTGCGCGACCCCCCAGGTCGGGCGTCCGCACCCCGTCCCGCACCACCTCCCGCACCGCCCTCTCCACCGCCCCAGCTTCCTCCTCCAACCCGAACGAATACCGGAGCATGAGGGCCGCGCTGAGGATGGTGCCCAGGGGGTTCGCCACCCCCCGGCCTGCGATGTCGGGGGCAGAGCCGTGGACGGGCTCGTACAGGAACGGAGGTCGGTCGCCCAGGCTGGCCGAGGGGAGGAGTCCGATGGACCCCACCACGGCCGCGGCTTCGTCGCTCAGGATGTCCCCGAAGGTGTTCTCGGTCAGGATCACGTCGAAGAGGGCGGGCTGACGCACCAACTGCATGGCGCAGGTATCCACCAGCATGTGCTCCAGTCGCACGTCGGGGAACTCTGCGGCGACGCGGGTCACCACCTCCCGCCACAGCCGTGAACTCTCCAGCACGTTGGCCTTGTCCACTGAGTGCAGAAGCCGCCTGCGGCCTTGCGCGGCCCGGAACGCTACCCGGGCCACCCGCTCCACCTCCGCCGCGGTGTAACTGAGGGTGTCCACCGCCTGATGGCGATCCCGTTGCTTGGGCTTGCCGAAGTACAGACCGCCGGTGAGCTCCCGGACGATCAAGAAATCCGCGCCCCGCACCACCTCCGGCCGGAGGGGTGAGGCGGACTCAAGCCCCTCCAGCAGGACCGCGGGCCTCAGGTTGGCATACAGCCCGAGCTCGTAGCGAAGGGTCAGCAGCCCCGCCTCCGGACGCACGGGGGCCTGGTCCCACCGCGGGCCGCCCACCGCCCCGAGCAGCACCGCGTCCGCTTCACGGGCGGCCTGCAGGCTGTGGGGAGGGAGCGGGCTACCGAAGGCGTCGAGGGCCGTCCCGCCGATGGCCTCGGTGCGGTACGTGAAGTGATGGCCGTAGCGCGCGGCCACAGCGTCCAGCACGCGGACCGCCTCCGCCACCACCTCCGGGCCGACCCCGTCCCCCGGCAGGAGCAGGATCGTGGCGTCCACCGGGTGCTCAGTAGATGTCCTGGATGCAGGCGAGCGTCCAGCGGTCCGTGTCTTCCTCCGGGGCCTGCACCTGCAGCAGGGCTGCGATCTCTGCCTCGAGGTCCAGCCGTTCGTCCATCACGCCCTCCTCAGTCCGCAGCCGCGGGGATGGAGGTGTACCGCGGGCGGCCCCGCGACCGCCACAGCGCGTAGCTCACGCTGTCCACCAGCGCAAGCCAACTCGCTTCCACCACGTTCTCGGAGACCCCCACGGTCTCCCAACGCTCTTGTCCGTCCGTGGTCTGGATGAGCACCCGCACCCGGGCTGCGGTGGCCGCCTCCGCGTTCAGCACCCGCACCTTGTAGTCCACGAGCCGAATCCCGCGTAGCTCCGGGTAGAAGCGCTCCAGCGCCTTGCGCAGCGCTAAGTCCAGGGCGTGCACGGGGCCGTTCCCTTCCGCCGCGGTATGCTCCTCCACCCCGTCCACCCGGACGCGGACCGTGGCCTCGGCCCAGGTGCGTTCGCCGGTGCGGTGGACCACCACGAGGAACGGCCCCGCCTGGAAGCCGTCGTCCCACTGGCCCAGGAGCCGGCGCGCCAGCAGCTCAAAGGAAGCGTCCGCGCCCTCAAACTGGTACCCGGTGTACTCCAGCCACTTGACCCGTTCGAGGATCTGCTGCGTGGCGGCGCTGGTGGGGTCCAGGGGGAGCCCGAGTTCCTCGGCCTTGCTGAGGATGTTGGACCGGCCGGAGAGGTCGGAGATGACGAAGCGCCTGCGGTTTCCGACCCGCGCGGGGTCCACGTGCTCGTAGGTGGCCGGGTCCAGCCGCACCGCGGAGACGTGCACCCCACCCTTGTGCGCGAAGGCGTTGCGTCCCACGTACGGCTGGTGGTCGTCCGGCGGCCGGTTGGCCAGCTCGGCCACGAACCGGCTGGTGTGGCGCAAGCGGCCGAGGGCATCCGGGGTCAGGCACTCGTAGCCCAGTTTGAGCACCAGGTTGGGGATGAGGACGCACAGATCCGCGTTCCCGCATCGCTCCCCGTAGCCGTTGATGGTGCCCTGCACGTGGCGGCAGCCGGCCCGGACCGCCTCCAGGGCGTTGGCCACCGCACAGCCCGCGTCGTTGTGGGTATGGATCCCGAGTGGCACCGAGACCGTCTCCAGCACCCGCCGCACCACCGGCGCCACCTGGTGGGGCAAGGTACCGCCGTTGGTGTCGCACAGCACGATGCGGTCGGCGCCCGCCTCCTCCGCAGCCCTCAGGGTGGCGACGGCGTAATCGGGGTTGGCCCGAAAGCCGTCGAAGAAGTGCTCCGCGTCGTACACCACCCGCCGGCCCTGCGCCTTCAGGAACCGCACGGAGTCCGCGATCATGCGCAGGTTCTCCTCCAGGGTGGTGCGGAGGGCCGCGCGGACGTGCAGGTCCCAGCTCTTCCCGAACACCGCCACCCACTCGGTGCGAGCGTCCAGCAGGCTGTTGAGGTTGGCATCCCCGTGGGCCTCCACGTCCGCCCGCCGCGTGCTGCCGAACGCCACCACCCGCGCGTGCCGCCACGGGTACTCCGCGGCCCGGCGGAAGAACTCCAGGTCCCGGGGGTTGCTGCCCGGCCAGCCTCCTTCCACGAAGTCCACGCCCAGGTCATCCAGGGCTCGCGCGCAGCGCAGCTTGTCCTCCACGGAGAACTCCACCTCGGCACCCTGGGTGCCGTCCCGTAGAGTGGTGTCGTACACCTCCACGCGCATCAGGAACTCTCCAGCCCCAGCCGCCGGCGCACGTAGGGGATGATGCCCCCGAGCTGGATCAGCTCCCGCATGAACGGTGGCACCGGCTTCGCCCGGTAGTGTTCGCCGCGGGTGAGGTTGCGGATCTCGCCCGTCTCGGGATCCACCTCCACTTCGTCGCCGTCCTGGATGCCCCGGCTCGCCTCCGGGCACTCCAGCAGGAGCAGTCCGTTGTTGAAGGCGTTTCGGTAGAAAATGCGCGCGAAGGAGGACGCCACCACCGCCTGCACGCCGGCACCCACCAGGGCCAGGGGCGCGTGCTCCCGGGAGCTCCCCTGGCCGAAGTTCTCGCCCGCCACCACCACATCGCCCGGCCGGATGCGCTTGCGCAGCTCCGGGTCCAGGTCCTCGAACAGGTGGTCCGCGAGCTTCTTGGGGTCCGTGGTCACCAGGTAGCGTCCTGCGATGACCA
>VAPR01001280.1_pt1 | contig 12942 bp, 10 predicted proteins | sample 3380701 | NCBI WGS metagenome assembly VAPR01 (sample SAMN11536904, study PRJNA540576) | hot springs metagenome | isolation source: hot spring wet sediment | place: Spain: Lobios | collected 2014-01
GAGGTCGAGAAACGCAGCGCTGTGAGTGGTAATGACCACCTGGACCCCTTCGCGCGCGAGTGCGTGAACCTTCTGGCTGATCCATTTCTGAGCAAGAGGATGAAGATGTGCCTCAGGCTCCTCGATGACAAGGACAAGGCCTCCGCTCTCCCCATGGAAGGCCCTCGCATAGGCGTGCGCAAACGCAAGAGCCAATATCTGCTCCTGGCCAGTTCCCAGTTCCTCGAACGTGCGTACTTGACTGTCTTCGTGCGGCAGAACTCGCAGCGCGTGGAAAAACCGGGAGGGATCGTACGCTGAAAAATCGATACCGAGGCGATATTCGAGGTTGGCAGACAGCTCTCCCATCTGCCGTTCAAGCTCCTTGGCAAAGATTCTGAACCTTTCCACGCGTTCAAAGACATTCTTCAGCTCGTCAAATTTGCCTTGAAGCTCTTCAACAAGTGCCTGATCGCCAGTCAGAGCGTCATGAAAACGGCGCATGAGCTTCGACAAAAACGTGAACTTCGATGCGTAGCTCAACTGATACGAGAGCCGTCTATCTGCTCCGACCACGACACAAGGGCATTGCGCTCTGGTGGCACTGCTCACGTAGGGCGACATCTGTCCATCGTCGAACGCCATGCAGAAGGGACGACCGTCGTCAGGCGGCTGGCGCAACCGGAACTTGGTGACCTGCCTGGCCCGGCCGTAAGCATCAGCATGCGTCACCCCTTCAACATCAACGACGACTTCTAAGGGGGTGTTATTGCGGTCCCGGGCGTGAAAATCGTGATCCTCAGGTTCGTAGCTGCCAGGCCATGACTCACCGAGGACCAGTTCAAGCGCCCGCACAATGTTGGACTTGCCAGAGTTGTTTTCGCCCACAAGAACAAGAGGGCCATTGGCAGGAAAGGTGACCTCCACCCAGTCACGAATGGACCGGTAGTTGCGGATCCTGAGGCAACGAACTGCGCCCATGCGGATGCGGCTCCTATGCCAGTGCTGCCTCGCTACTGCCGAGAGTCGGGCTGTGAGCGCGACCTCTTCACACGAACCGGTCCACCTCCGTGCGTTGCCCGACTTTCCGGAGGACATAGCCCGTCGGGAATAGCGTGCGGTCCTGGAAGTCCTCCTGGTGGCTCACGACGATAAGCCGATCCATCAGCTGCGATAGGTTGCGAAGCTCATCGATCATTTCCTGGCGGCCCTGAGTGTCGAGACTGCCGAAGCCCTCGTCGATGATGAGGGAACGCACGCTGCCAGCGCCCCGTCCGGCGTACTGACCGATCCCCGCCGCCAGGGCCACCGAAGCCCGGAACTTCTGGCTCCCCGAGACGAATTGCACGTCCAGAGGCTCATCACTGGACGCCAGATCCACGGCCTGGATGACGATCTCCTCCTCCCCTCTCGCGGAGGGATGCCGCTGGATATGAAGCTGGAGCTGGCCACCGGAGATGCGGCTGAGCGTCTCGTTGGCTAGATGGGCGATCCCCTGAACGGCCGCATCCAGGAGGAAGGCCTGAAGCCCGCTCCTACCCAGCAACTCGGCCAGCCGTCCATACAGAGTACGCTGGCGATTAGCAGCAGACAGGGCCGCCTCTGTCTCCTTCCGATGTTTGGCGGCTTCCTGCAACCGACGCAGCCTCTCCTGCGCCTCGTCGCGCCGTTGCTGCGCTTGCTTGAGTCGTTCCTGGGCCTCATCCAACCGGCGCTTGGCCTCTCCGACCGGCATCCGATACTCGGGCGCTACCCTTGCTATCTGCTTCTCGAGAGTCTTGATTTCCCCCTCCAGGCGCTGCCGTTCTGTCTCCGCCTCCTGGAGGGCCGCATGCTTCTCGTCCACGCCCTCAAGGTTCGCCTGCCGACGGGCGAGCCCCTCAATAAAGGCCTCATCCCGGGCCATTGCCCTTTCCCGCCATTCAGCGCGGACGTCGATGAGCCGCACGTCCGCTTGCTGGCGCAGGCCCCGGCCCACTTCATTCAGGCTCTTCGCCTCGCCTTCCAGCCTTTGGCGTTCTATCCGGCCTTCATCGCAAGCCTGCCGGGCCCGGCCGTGCTCCTGTCGTAGCCGGCGCTCCTCTTCTTCCGCGCTTTCAGCCTGCCTCTTGAGGTCTCCGAGCCGGTGACCGAGCTCCTTCACCACATGCTCGGCCTTGGCCAGAGACGTCTGGGCGACAGCGGCGAGAAGGTGATCGGGAAGGGATTGCGCCGCCACCAGCGCCGCGTCGACGTGGTTCGAGGCGCCCTGTTTCTCTTCCTCCAATCGCCGGGCCGTGTCCAGCCCTCGGCGAGCATCCTCCAGCTGTTCGCGCGCCTGTTCCTCTGTTTCGACGGCGGCCTTCAGGCTGGCCGCGGCATCAGCATGTAGCCGCTTCGCCTCTTTCAGCAGGTTCCTGGTCTCAGCCACTCGACGCTCCGCGTCCTCCAGCTCCTTCTGAATGTGGGCCGGGGTTATGGGCTGGCCGCAGCGAGAGCAAACTGCCTCGCCCCTGGCTTCGCGGCGGGCCGTCAGCTGCCCCTTGGCCTGCTCAAAGGTGGCCTTCGCCTGGGCCAGAGCCTCGTCAGCCCTGCGCTTGCGGTTCTCGGCCTCCCGTTTAGCTTCTTGAGCCTTTTGGTGAGCCTGGTCGCGCTCGTGCACGTGCTTTTTCCAGCCGTCCGCCGCCCCGTGCTCGGCGAGAGCGGCTTCCCGCCGCGAGAGCCCCTGGCGGGCACGCAGCACGTCCCGGAGCAGGGGCAGCGCCTCGGCCATCTGGTCCCTTTCGCCCCGGAGCTGCCGCGCCCGCTCTTCCGCCTCCTTCTCCCCCTGCTCGGCCTCGGCGGCTGCCCGCTGGAGGCCGTCCAGGTCGATGGCAGCCGCCTTCTCCTGCGCCTCCCTTGCCGCAGCGTCCTTGGCCTCGGCTTGACGCAGGTCCTCCATGGCGGCACGCAGCTTGGGGACGGCATCCGACAGAGAGCGCCACTCCTCGTATTCGGCGCGGATACGGTCTGCCTCCCTGAGCAGGTCTTGCACCCCCTGTAGCTCCCCCTTCTTCTCCGAGAGGTCGGCCCGGAGATTGGCGAAGCGGCTAGCCTCATTGAGGGCCAGCTCGCCCTGGGTGGCTGCTGCCTGGGCCTCCTTAAGCGCTTCGTCGCAGGCCCGCACGGCCTGCTTCGCGCCTTTTGTCTCCTCCGGCGTCACTATGGGCAGGGCCACCAGCTGTCCCTCTAGATGCTGGGCCTCGTTGCGGGCTGTGCGTATGCGCTCCTGGGCGGCGGCTTCCAGTCGCTGGTAGGGCTCCAGGTCCAGAAGGCCGCTGAGGATCTCGAAGCGCCTCTTGGGCGGGGCCAGGATGAGCTGATCGCTTTGGCCCTGGAGAAGCAGCACCGAGGCCACGAACGTCTCATAGCCGAACCCCAGCTTCTCCCGCACCCACCGCTCCAGCCCGCTCTTGCTTTCGGTGCCGGGAATAGGCCGCCAGTCGCGGGCGTCTGGGTCAAACCAGGCCGCCTGCCAGGTCTTGGGCTCCAGGCGAGCCTTGCCGCGTGGTCGACCAACCGTGCGCCGCACACGGAAGAGGTGCTCGTCCAGGCGGAACTCGAAGATGGCTTCGCAGTCAGCGGCACCCTTGCGGATGAGCCGGGAGTCCTCCTGGGCTCCGCCCCGGTGCTGGCCGAAGAGGCTGTAGGTGATGGCGTCGAAGATGGCGCTCTTGCCGGCTCCGTTGTCACCGGAGATGCTCCAGAGGCGCGAACCCTCGAAATCGAATTCGATAGGCTGGCCGCCGTCCAGCTCCTCATAGCAGAGGAAATTGCGCAGGAGAACCCGCACGGGGATCACAACGTGGCCTCCCAGGCTTCCCGCAGAAGCTCTTCCGCCGCCTGCAACAGCGCCTCCGCGTCGGGGTCGTCCTTGACGGCCATGCGCAGGTACGAGCGGACCGTTCCCGGCACGTCTCGTCGGTCCACTTCGAGGTCCGGACGGGCAGGCGCGGGCCCATCTACCCAGCGGAGCTCCGGCGGACCGTACAGGCGTGGAAAAAGCTGTCGGGCGCGGGCCTGGAGGGCTGCCAGGCTCTGCTCCCGACGCAGGCTGAGCGATAGGAACACCAGGGTGCGCTGGGGCTGGGCCATCCCAGCAGCGGCCGCCTCCAGGTCGGCCTCACTGGAGGCTTGGACGTGGGCGAAGGGCGTGGCGTCCAGGGGGAGTTCCTTCACCCTGTGCAGGCCGGAGCGGCCCAGTTCCACCAGCAGGGCCTGCTTACAGTCCAGGGCCTCGCCCCGATCCATACGCTCTATGCTGCCGCTGTAGCGGACATACGGCGCACCGACGGTCTGGGACTTGTGGATATGCCCCAGGGCCACGTAGGCATATGCCGGCAGGTCGCCCCGTTCCACCGGCACGTCCTCCTGCTCGGTAAGTTGGTACTGCCCCTCGCGCACGCCCCTCACCAGGAAGTGGCCGCAGAGGACCGTCGGCAGGCCGCGTCCGTCCTGTTTCGCCTCCTGGGCCAGCTCCTGAATGCGAGCCCGCACCGCCTCCGCCAGGGCCTGGCGCTTAGCGTCGGGGCTAGGCCAGCGCTGGTCAGCCAGGTCGTAGCGGACAGAAGTGGGATACGGCACCAGCACCAGTTGCAAGGTCTCTCCGGAGCGGCTCGATACCTGAGCAAGCCCCGGGCGGTGGGCGAAGATGACCCGCTGCTCGCCCCCCGGAGCCACCAGCTCTTGTAGCCCCCGGAGCAGCGGGAAGACGTGCTCTCGGTCGTGGTTGCCGGCGATGAACACACAGGACAACCCCGCATCAATGCGAGGCGTAAGCAGCCGCGCCAGGCGGGCGATAATACGGGCCAGCGCCTCGGAGCGATACTCATCGAAGACGTCGCCTGCCACCAGCAGAACGTCCACTTCGTACTGATGAATATATCTGCACAGCTCCTCCAGGCGGTCGAACTGGTCGTCCAGCCGGTCCTGGGTGCCGAGGCGAGCGCCGAGATGCCAGTCGCTGGTATGAAGGATGCGCATCAGGGGAGCTCCTCGTACGGGCGTTCTGGCAGCCTCGCGGGCCCTACTGCGGCCGGCTGGGCACCTTCCTCGGCCAAGAACGCGGGCGGCTCGCGGGAGGCCTCCTGCTTGCGCATAGCCCAGGGCGGCCGGGGCACCCGGACGTGCATGGGCTCTCGGAAGCTCGGCTGGTGGACGACCTTATCGGCGCTGCCCAACTGCTCCACGTAGTCGCGGAAGGTCTCGGGCAGAAAGCTGAACACGTCCTGCCGTAGCTCATGGCCGCCGGTTCGGCCCAGGACCCGGATAGAGGCGTTCTCCACAACCCGCGGCGAGACCAGGGACGCCTGCTGTTGGGCACCCAGCAGGATTACCCCGCGAGACCGCAGCTCCGCCGCAACCGTCTCTATTAACTGCGTAATGGGATCACTGTGTCCCTTGGGAGCGAAACGGTTGAGTTCATCCAGGAGGAACAGATAGTGCATGCCCGCCAGCACCCCAGGTCCCGTCTGCTGCTCGACGGCCTGCTTCAGCAGGGCCGCCACCACAAACCGCTGCAAGTGGCGGTCCGGTAGACTCTGGATGTCGACCACGATGGGCTTGTTAAGCTCCATCTGGGCTATGTCCAGCGGGTGACTGCCTGTCCCGTCCAGCCTGAAGATGCCGGCGCTCTCATAGACGATGCGGCGCAGACGCCGATAGAAGCGCCGCAGGGTGCCGGGGTGGTGCACGGAGGCCAGGCGCGTGAACAGGGCGTCGGCGGGACCGGGAGGCGGCTCCCCCGCCTTCACCTCTCCAGCCAGGCCGCGCTCGAACCAATCGAAGAGCTCCTGAAAGGTACGAGCCGGACCGTCCTTGCGCAGCTCCCGCATGGGGGTGCCGTCCTTCTGTCGCCATTCGCGGGCCAGAATGCGCTCCATGTCCGCCAGCAGAAGGGCGAAGTTGTCGTCCTCTCGGTCGGTGTCGCTAAAGAGGTAAACGAACAGGTTGTCGCGAATGACATCCTCCAGGGACCAGCTATAAGGCTGGACATCCCCGCGGCCGACGGGAACCGCCAGGTGGTCGCTCCCCGGTTGCTGAGGGGCGAAGAAGGTGGCCGAGAACGGGGCCGGTTCATCCCACCCCATCTGCCGCCACACTTCACGGTCGTCTTCGGTGAAAACAGTGGACCAGTGATCCAGCCAGAAGAGGTCGAACCCCTTGACGTTAAGTATCACCGGGCGCACCTGAGGCTTTTCCGGGTCCTCGTGATGTTCTTCAGCGTAGCGGCGGCAAAACCGAAGCACCTGCTGGAGCACGATCGTCAAGAAGCTGGACTTGGTGCCCACCCCGGCCATGCCGCTGACGTTCATATGGCCGCCCATAGCCCCCAGGAGATAGTCCAGGTCGATGTAGGCAGGGCCGGCGACAGCATCGCCGCCGTTACGGACGAGGCCGATGACGAGCGGGTGGTTCATCTCCTCCACGCCGTAGGCAATGCGCGCCTCCTCCTCGAAAGCGGGATAGACCACGCACTCCTCTCTCGGCGGCGAGAAGACGTTGGGTCGGGAAGCCAGCACGCGTACCCGGGCATAGGTGACGCCCCGGCTATCGATGGGCACCTCTTCGTCTGGCCGTCCGTCGAACCGGTCGGCTTCCTCTAGCATGTCGGCCCGGCGGGAGCGCCGGAACACCTCCGTCACCAGCCCGTAAAACCTAACGGGAGCGGGGCCGGCGACAGCATCCACGTACACCAATTGAGTCTTCTCCACGAGACGGTCTTCTGGGACCCAGAAATAGAACGCCTCGGTGGTCGCCTCGGCACCCCGGGGTGCGCCCACCCGGCCGATGGGATCCAGACTGCTGAGGACGGTGTCATCCTGTCGCTCAGGGCTGTCCGTTGCCTCACTCATGCTGACCTCCTAGATTCCGAGAGCTCGATGCAGCCTGGCGGCCTGTTGGCCGACGTCCTGCAGCAACGCGTGCAGCTCGTCTTCTACGCGCACGATGGGCTCCAGGGAGATCCCGGCCCTGGGGTAACTTCCCTCACGATGGCGCAGACTATACAGCCAGTGGGACACCGCGGAGATCTCCGCCCAGCGTTCCGCCGGTCGCGGGAAACGGCGCTCCAGATACTCCTGAGGCGCTGTCAACCGAACGATGCCATAGCTAGGAGACGCGGTTTGACCTGCTGAGAGCCGGAGGTACCAGCTCACGAGGAAGGCGTGCTCCGTCTCCAGCGTGAAAGCCGGAGTTCGTTCCCCCGGCCGGAGATCGTAGAGCAGATTGAGGTGGGACTGGGGCAGATACCGCCGAAGCTGTCGCTTGACCACACCGAAAACGGGCATCTCCTGGGAAGCAACCGTCACCAACCTCCTCTCAAGCAGCCCGTCCACCACCGAGGGGCTTTCGTGGTCATCCAAGAGCACGCCCCGCTCGGCGTCCTCCATGCGCTGCTTCGCCAGATCCCAGGTGCGCCGACGCAGCACCTCGAAATCGGCGGTAAGCTCAGTGGTCTCTGAGGTCACCAAGCGCAGCCCCATTCTGGCCAGGCCCTCAGCCAGAGTTTGCACATCCTCCGCGGGTATCCCGTTGCTGATCAGGCAGAGGACCGTTTCCAGCCGGAGACTGCCGGGGCGCCGCTCGAGGCGACGGCCGTTCAGGTGCAGAGCCAGGGCGCCTACGGAGGCTAGGATAACCGGCCGCCGCCGCCCGTCGACCGTGAATACCGCTACGGTGCGCGAGAAGATACTGCCATCGATGAAGCGGCTCGGCGGATATGCGGGCTCACCCTGGCAAGGGATCGGTCGCCACTGGCTGGCTGGGACCTCGTAGGAGAGCTGGCGCATGCGCGCCTTGAGCGCCGCCTCGTCTTCCTCGATGGCCTGGTCAGCGAGTGGAAGCGGTGCGAAGGGGGCATCGTCAATGGCCCTGACGCCATATCTTTCCGCGCAGTCCGCGGAGCGCGTGACCTACAAGATCTCGGCGGAGGGCATCGACCGCATCGAAGGGGAGTCTGAGTTCAAGCGGCCCGACCCATACGCCGGCATCAAGATCGAGAACATCGGGGGCGTCACGGTGGTCGGGGATGGGAACGTGGTCCGCACACAGTTCGCCCCGATGGCAGAGGCCCTCAGCGAGCTGCGGCGAGCCGTCAACGCCAGCGACCTCCCGGACGAAGACAAGCTGGCGGTGGCTACCGAAATCGAGAGCATCGAGCTCCAGCTTGCTAAGGACGACCCTGATCCGACCATCATCGAGAAGGCTTGGGCCGCCATCAAGGCCACCGCTACAGTGGGCACGCTCGCGGACCTGGTCACCCGAGCGAGCATCGCCCTTGCGCCGTTCATCGGCAGCGTCGTGAGATAGGAGGAGTCATGGCTACTCTAACCCTGGACCAGCTCAATTCTCACCTCTGGCGGGCCGCCGACATCCTCCGCGGGCAGATCGACGCGTCGGACTACAAGAACTATATCTTCGGCTTCCTCTTTCTCAAGCGCCTTTCAGATGTCTTTGAGGAGGAGGGGGAGCGCATTGAGCGGGAGACAGGCGATCCTGACCTGGCATGGAACGACCCCGATGAGCACCAGTTCTTCGTCCCCGAACGAGCCCGATGGTTCGAAATCCGCAAGCTGACCCAGAACGTGGGCGATGCCCTCAACAAGGCCTGTGGCGCCCTGGAGGAGGCGAACCCGGGCAAGCTGGAGGGGGTGCTCCTGGGCATCGACTTCAACGATGAGCGCAAGCTGGGGGACAGCCGCAACCGCGACGCCATCCTCCTGCGGCTCATTCAGCACTTCTCTCAGCTGTCGCTCCGCAACGCCGATCTGCCCGAGCCCGACATGCTGGGCCGGGCCTACGAGTACCTTATCGAGCGGTTCGCTGACGACGCCGGCAAGAAGGGCGGCGAGTTCTACACGCCCCGTCGGGTCGTCCAGCTCATCGTCGAGCTGCTGGCGCCCACGGAGGGCATGCGCATCTGCGACCCCACCGTCGGCTCCGGAGGCATGCTCATCGAGTCCGCCAAGTACGTGGAGCGCCACGGCGGCAACCCCCGCAACCTGTCGCTCTTCGGGCAGGAGAAGAACCTGGGGACCTGGGCCATCTGCAAGATGAACATGCTCCTGCACGGCCTGCCCGATGCCCGCATTGAGAAGGGCGACACCCTGCGCGACCCGAGGCTCGTCCGCGATGGCGAGCTGATGCTCTTCGACCGCGTCATCGCCAACCCGCCATTCAGCCTGAAGGACTGGGGCCATGAGGAGGCGCAGCACGACGGCTACGGCCGCTTTCGCTACGGCCTGCCGCCCCAGACCAAGGGCGATCTCGCTTTCGTCCAGCACATGGTGGCTACCTGCAACGACCAGGGGATGGTGGGCGTCGTCATGCCCCACGGCGTCCTCTTCCGCGGGGGCCGCGAGGAGCAGATCCGCCGCGGCATGCTGGAAGACGACCTGTTCGAGGCGGTGATCGGCCTGCCGCCCAATCTCTTCTACGGCACCGGCATCCCCGCCACCATCCTCGTCCTCCGCGCCCGCGGCGACGCCAAGCCGCCGGAGCGCCGAGGCCGCGTGCTCTTCATCCACGCTGCCGAGTACTACGAGGAGGGCAAGAACCAGAACTACCTCCGGGAGGAGGACATCGACCGCATCGTGGCCGCCTTCCGAGACTACCGGGACGTGGAGCGCTTCGCCCGTGTGGTGGACCTGGACGAGGTCCGGCGCAACGACTACAACCTGAACATCAGCCGCTACGTTGATACCTCCCTGCCGGAAGAGCGCATCGATGTAACGGAGGCACTGGTCCGCCTCCGAGTTCTGGAGCGCCAGCGGGACGAGGCGGCGCGCAAGATGGACGAACTGCTTGCGGAGCTAGGATACCGTGGGTGATGGCTCTGTACCTGACGGATGGCGAAGGGTGCCCTTTGGCACCCTCGCAGAGGTGAACCCTCCTCGTCCACTGCGCCTCGGGGTAGCGGCGCCCTACGTCGATATGGCCTCTGTAAGAGAGCAAGCCAGGGGGATCGCACGAATGGCAGAGCGCGCCTTTAGTGGGAGCGGCAGTCGATTCCAGAAGGGCGACACGCTATTCGCCCGCATAACCCCGTGCGCTGAGAACCGCAAGATCGCCTTCGTTGACTTCCTGGTGGACGGCGCGGTCGGGTTCGGCTCCACTGAATTCATAGTCCTTGGGCCTCGGCCCATGTTCGCTGATCCGAGGTTCGTGTACTACCTAGCATCCTGGGACCCCATCATCGAACTGGCTGTTTCACGGATGACTGGGACATCCGGCCGGCAGCGCGTGCCGGAGTACGTCTTCCGCGAGGAGTTGTACGTGCTCGCGCCTCCTCTCCCTGAGCAGCGCGTTATCGCCGACATCCTCTCCTCCGTGGACGACGCCATCGAGAAGACGGAGGCGGTGATCGAGCAGGTGCGGCGGGTGAAGCAGGGCCTCGCCCGGCAGCTCCTCACCCGCGGCCTGCCCGGCCGCCACACCCGCTTCAAGCAGACGGAGGTGGGCGAGATCCCGGAGTGCTGGGAGGTGGTAAGGCTCGGGGAGATCATCCATCGTTGCCAATACGGGTTGTCGGCTCCGCTGGTTTCAGAGCCGGTCGGCGTCCCGGTACTCCGTATGAACAACCTGGCTGATGGAGGAATTGATACAACCGACCTGAAGTACGCAGCCCTCTCGGAGAACGACCGCAAGGTATATGCGCTCAGGCCCGGCGACCTTCTCTTCAACCGGACCAACAGCAGGGACCTGGTGGGCAAGGTGGGCTTATTCGACCTGAATTCCGAAATGGCCTTCGCCTCGTACCTCCTTCGCCTGCAGGTGGTCGAAGAACGCGCCCTCCCTACCTGGCTCAACCATTACCTAAACCTGCCTAGTGTCCAGGCCACGTTCCGCCGCCTGGCCACACCCGGCGTTAGCCAGTCCAACGTCAATGCGCAAGCGCTGTTAAAGACGCTCATCCCGCTGCCTCCGGTCGATGAGCAACGCCTCATTGTCGAAACCATCGACAGATTCCATAGCCGTATTGCTAGGGAGCTGAACTCGCTTGCTGCGCTTCGTGCCTTGAAGTCAGCGCTCATGCATGTACTGCTCACCGGGCAGGTGCGGGTGAAGGTGGATTCGGGCACGGCTGGAGTGTGACAGAGATGCCAGTGTTCATATCGCATCGCGGGGCTGATACGAGCACCGCTCTCAGAGTGGACAACAGGCTCAAGAACCACGGCATTCAGACCTACCTCGATGTCCTGGACCCCACCCTGCAGGGTGCTGAGAATGTCACCCAACAGATACTCGCAGGCCTAGCACCCTGTACTCACCTCATGGCAATCGTGTCCACCGAGACAGCAGGCTCCTGGTGGGTGCCCTTTGAAATAGGCGTGGCTACCGATGCTGATAAGCGAATCGCGTCCTTCTGTATCGCCGCAGTGACCCTGCCAGACTACCTTCGGGTTTGGCCTGTCCTCACGACAGACGAGCACCTGGACCGCTTTGCAAGACTATATCTAAGCGACCGGTGGATTCTGGAGAAGAGGTACAAGATGACAGAAGCTCGAACGACGCCAATCCAAACCGCTGCAGACTTCCACCGGCTATTGAAGCGGGACCTGGGTCAGGAGTGATTCGACAGGGGCCAGGAGATGCCGAAGAAACGCGTTTTCCTCAGTTTCATCGAGGAGGATCTGCCCACCGTTAGGGGGCTGAGGCTGCTAGCGGCAAACCCCAACTATGACCTTGAGTTCTACGACGAATCTGTACGCGTCCCCATTGACAGCCGTGACGCCGAATACGTGAAGCGGGTCATACGAGACAAGATATCGAGAACCAGCGTGACGGTGTGCCTGATCAGCGAGTCCACTCATAAGAGCAGGTGGGTGGACTGGGAGCTGGAGGAGAGCCAGAAGAAGGGTAACACGATCATCGCCATGGCCCTCAAAGGCGTAGACCGCGCTGTGCTGCCGAAGCTCATTAAGCAACGTGGCCTGCCGTTTCACGCTTGGGACCCCGAGAACCTGGCTCGGCTGATTGATGCCGCATGAGTACGCCGCACAACGACCCGACCCTGCTTCGCCTTGACGACCAGATAGTTTGGTACGATCGGCGGAGTGCGTACAACCAGCGGGCCTTCAAGCTGTTGAAGTTCTTGGAGATTGCTGCCGCTGCTATCATTCCTTTTTCCGCCGGATTTGAACTCACCCCGTGGGTAACAGGTGCGCTGGCGATCGTCGTCGTTGTCACGGAGGGTGTTCAACAGCTAAACCAGTATCACAGTAACTGGCTGAGCTACAGATCGACCTGCGAATCCCTAAAACATGAGAAGTACCTGTACCTGGCAAAGGCGGGGCCCTACGCCTCTAGTAACGATCCTCACGCCCTGCTTGCAGAACACATCGAAGAGCTCGTTTCGCGGGAGCATGCCAAGTGGTTGTCTGCCCGAGAGGCAGCAGCAAAGGCGAAGGGAACGTGAGGGAACGAGATGACGTGGCCCTTTAGGAAGCGAGGCGTCATAACGGGAGCGGCCGAGCCGCCTCAGGCCGCGCCCATGATGGCCGCCTCTGACCTCCCGATACCCATTTACCTCAACCAGCGGATCGTCTTCGACCTGCTGGCGACGTTCGAGGACGGCTTCTCGCAGCTCACGACCGTTCGCACTTCCGCAGCCGCGGCTGACTCCGCAGAGTCTGGCGGGCAAGCGTCATTGGGGACGGGCAATGTCTTCGCCCTCTTGGGCGTCTCGCTCGGCGCGTCGGCCACGAAGCGTAGGGGTAGGACGACTACTACAGAGCTGGCGGCTGAGAAGGTGCACACGCCGACGTCGCTTTTCGCCAAGTTGCGCTCTTTTCTTCGGGAGCGCGGCCTCCTGCGCGAGTTGCGGAATGACGAGACTGGCCTGGAGAACGGGCAGTTCATAGAGTTCCGTGCCATTCTCCGGAAAAACCCGCTAGTGGACACAATGGAGGGATTTCGCGAGCTGATGGGCCTTATCCTGGCCGT
>VAPR01001281.1_pt1 | contig 12941 bp, 4 predicted proteins | sample 3380701 | NCBI WGS metagenome assembly VAPR01 (sample SAMN11536904, study PRJNA540576) | hot springs metagenome | isolation source: hot spring wet sediment | place: Spain: Lobios | collected 2014-01
GCAACTGCGTTACTCACACCCACGGCGGGCTGACGCCCGCCGCTCTTGTGAACGTGCGTTTGTGTACCGCGAATGTCGTCATTCTTCCGGCGGACGGTCGTTGCAACAGCGCCAGGAGCGGGGGGCGTAAGCCCCCCGTGGGGACTATTAACGCGAATGCAACAGGCATCCGCACATACACTGTCGGCGGTCTGCCGAACAGGAGCGCTTGTGTCGGCGCAAACGTGTTTCCCACACCCACGGCGGGCTGACGTGTGTCGCTCTCTGCGTTCGCCAGTCGCCGATAGGGGCCTGATTTTTACCGCGCAGGGCCGGCTTCACACACCACGGCGGGCTGATGCCCGCCGCTCTTGATGACGACGGTCGTTGCTCACGACGAAATCGTTTCCGGTTGCAAGTGCGTTACCCGTGCGAACGGCGGGCTGATGCCCGCCGCTCTTGGTGCGTGTTCGGCTGTGCATGGCAAATTGCGCATTTCGCAGCGAACAAACGTCGTGCACCAGGAGCGGCTGACGTAAGCCAGCCGTGGGAAACCTTGCGTATTCATCGGCACGAAACGCGTATTTGCCACAACATCGGCGCATGCAGTTTGGAGCGGCTGGCGCAGTTGTGCTGGTTTTTGCGTGTGATGACGGCAAGCCGAGCGGCAACTTTCATGGAGAGGCCGACGGCAGTGCCTCAGGCCAGCAGTAACTAACGAGGGCAGGAGTTGCCCATAGTGGTCAAGCGACGCCCGTTTTGAAACGATGATTCAAGGGGTGCCGAGTTCTTCTTTGAGGCGGCGTTTGTGAATTTCCCGAAGAAGTTCGTTGATCTTTTCCTGAGCCTTGATGAGGTCACGGAGGATTTCGAGAGCCTTGGCGTACTCGATCAGTCCTTTGATTTCCTGGATGATCTTCTGGAAGCGTTCGATGAGGAGATTCATCTGAAAAACGGCGGGATCGAAATCGGCTGGTCGAACATTTTGCCTTTGCGTGCGGAGACGATCGGCCAGCAATCCGACGACCGTCTGCGCCTGGTCGAATGCTTCGCCGTCGCGTACCAGTTGTTCGAGCGGCCGGCAGATTTTCTCGTCCAGACGATCCAGTTCTTTTTGCTGCAAGCAGTTGAACCAGAGTTCTCGATGGATGAGTCGCAGATCGCGGATCACTTCCCGCTGCACCAGATCGCGACCGTCGCGCACCTGCCGCTGGGCATCCTCGGTATCACGGGCAAACCGCAGGGCTAAATCTTCGCTGAGTTGCTCGGATTCCTGACGCATTTTGACAAGCTGGTCGCGGACGGCAACCAGTTTGGCCAGTAAATTATCGCAGCGTTCGCGGATTTCCTCTTCCCGCCGTGAAACATCAATCAGCAGGTCGTTTTCCGTGACCACGTTGAATTCAAAGGCAGCGTGATAATAACTGCGTTGCGGTTGCGAAACGAGACGGTCGCCCGCGGCAACGACCATGCGATTATCGGTAGCGGCCAGGCGCACCACGAGCCGATACGGTGGCGGCAACGGTAGCCGCATCATTTTCCCTTTCCGCTCCGGATCGGGGACTTCGATTTCCCGCGGTATCAGTTCTGTGAAGAGAAACTCATCGGCTACGGTCAGGAATGGGGCGCCGATGGGACGGGTTTCATAACGGCACTCGTGTTCGATCACCTGTTCCAGAATGGGAGGCTGGGTGAGAGTCAGGGCACCAGTGTGGGGAAGCGTAAGCAACGTCGCTGCCGGCAAAGCCCAGCTTTTACCGAGTGTGCCAAGCGGCAAAGCGCGGGCAACGGTTCGCCCAGCCGCTCCTGCCCGGAACGTAATCGGTTGCGTCCAGCGAGCCAGAGTGTCGCCGCCGGGCCAGTCGAGCTGGTCGAGAGCAGGGGCAGGTAGAGCTGGACTGAAGGTACGCAAAGGCAAGCGTGTGGGTGGCCCCAGCGGTTTGCCGTCCGGTAAAATCACGCTGACCTCGTATTCCAGTTGCGTCAGGCCATGATCATCCCGCACCAGAGCGCTGAAAGGAATGATCGCCCGGGGCGTAATGGCTTCCCGCCGCACTATTTCAAAGCTGGCGTACTGGAATTCCGGCTCTTTATCGGCAACCGGGACGATGGTAATCCGCCGGGTGTTGCGGATTCCTTCGGTGTCAGTGAAGCGGAAAACTAAGCGAAGCTCCTCGTTACCCAGCGGAGACAGACTCACGCGGAACTCGTCGCTGCCCGGCGAAAAGACAACCTGGCGCACGTAGGGATTGCGGCTCTCGTGGTGATAGGTTGCCAGGGCAGCGGTAGCGAAAACCCACGGGGCTGCAGAATGTCCCAGCAAGCTGGTGCCCAGACCGTGCGTGGCTATCGCAGCGTAAAGGTCCGCGGGGCGTTCTTCCTGCAAACCGATCTCCACCGATTCCAGTGTTTTGGTGGTCTGGCCCAGAAAAGTAATCTGCGACCCAATCGGGGCATCGAAACGTGATTCCTGACCGCTTTCGGTCGGCACCGAGATAGGTCCGCGGTTGACCCAATCGGTGGAACCGTGGAGATGCCCCGGTTCCAGTTGCCAGCGCCACAATTGCCGCAATGTCGGCAGTGGACGAACCTCGATATAGTACCAGGGAGTAACCGCGTCTCCGGCGAAGACACGAAAACGTCGCGGCCTTTCGATGCGGCGAAACTCGTAGTGGTACTGGAAGCTGCCCGGGGAACGATTGACTGGCAAACGTTCCAGCTGAGCACGCATTCGCCGGCGCTCTTCTTCGCTGAGAATGTCCTCATACTCGAGAGTGACTTGCTCGTAGAGCCGCAACCGGCGGAAATAGATGCGTCGCCCCCAATGGCGCTGGTCGGCACGGCGTTGTAATTCGGTGAACAATTCGCCCAGTTGAGCATTGACGGCACGACCCAACGCCAGCAGGGGAGGTTGTTCCAGCAGACTTTGCAGGTGGCGTTCGAGTTCCGCAGCCGGGAACGCTTGCCAGGATTCCGGCAGGTCACGCCACTCGGCCGCTGTCCAGGTGAGCGGCGGGGTGTGGGCTGCCCATCCGGTGATCCAGGCGAGCTGTTGCAGGGTGGAGCTACCCAGTTGCGGAACCGGAACGGGGCTCAAGCTGGTCAGCAGGGCCAGAGCAGCTTCGTCGGTGGTGGCGACCGGACGCCGCAGCAGTTGCAAACGCCGACGGATTTCTTCTCCGCTTATCCGTCGCGCCAGGCGCAAATGGTCGCGGATTTCCCCCAGCGACCAATCGCGCCACGCTTCCGGTAGCCATCGAGCCAGTTCATCGTCGAAACGCACCAGCGAGCGTTCCGTTTCGGTGGCGGCCAGAAGTCGCTGTTCCACTCGCGGAAGTAAGTAGTCCACCGCGGCGCGGCCAAGTTCGACAAGATGTTCCAGAGCTTCCGCACGCAACTGCTGCGCGGACATAGCCTGATGGCGAGCCTCGATTTCATCGAGCGTCAGGCTCTGCCAGTGTAACGGCAAAATGGCCCGCAATTGCGGTGGAGCCACACTGGGTTGCAATTCCCAGAATCTTCGCCGTTCTCGTGCCCACCAGGCCGCGGGCGAAGCAGAATCCTCAACCGATGGTTGCTCGGTCTCTTCCGGGGGAAAGAGATCGTCCCAGGTAGCCGGTCGCCAGCCGCTCGGATGTTCGGGATGGTCGGTGCGGACAACGTTGACCCGAGCGAGGATACGGATGGGCATTTCGCCACCGCTGGGAACACCTCGCGTCGGATGCTTTTCAAAGTCGGGCAGCACGAGGAGCACCTGCACAGGCCAGTGCCGCGACTGCCACAAAACGTTGCGTTCCCACCAGGTCGCTACCCATTCGGTGGCGAAATAGCCGACCGCCAGCGTGGCCAGCCAGGCTCCCAGCATGACCAGCCCCAGACGTGCCAGCCAGGGCCAGTTGAACACTTCCCGAACGGGCAACTGCTGCAGACGTTGCTCAGCGCTCTCGGCGGTGTATTCGACGAGCATGTAGGAGTAACCGTAACGCCGAGCCAGCTGGGGATCGGCCAGTTCCACCGCGGTTACCAATCGCTCTTCCAGCAAATGCGGGAATCGCCGTTCCAGCACCAGTGCCAGCGTCTCCGGCCGAAATGCCACTACCAACCGATACAGCAGGCGATAACCGATCAGGTAAGAGACCGCACCCAGTAGCAATGCCCACCAGAAAATCCGGAATACGGCAGCACCGACAGTCGCACTGTCGCGGACGTAATCCAGTCCAAGCAGCCAGAACAAGCCATAATCCACCAAAAACGACGCCCAGAACCATACCGCCACGGCCATCGCCAGCTGGAGCACAACTTCCAGCACGATGAATCGGCGAATCCCCCGGCGCACCTGTAGCAGAGGTTGCCGCAATTTCGGCCGTTGTTGCAATAACACCGATTCCGGCGACGCAGGTAGGGTAGCCATATTCGTTCACCAAAAAGCTCAGGGTTTTACTGGGCCGCACGTTTCATCTCAGATGCGGCCGATAATTTCGCGGGTGTGGTGTGCAGCGTTTCCTGCCCCGATTTCCACCCGTCCTCGCAGCAATGTAGCCAGCCTGGCTTAGTAGCCTTATCGGACACACACTGCGATTCGCCGATTGTTGCCGGTAATGCAGCCAGCCTGGCTTGGGGGAGCGTCTTGATTGGGGACGGTCGGGTAATTTGCCGCGTCAGATTTCGTATATTGGTTGCGCAGCAGACGCGGGTCCAGCCGCAAGTTGAATGGCCAGGTAATTTGCCGCGTCAGGTTTAGTATTTTGCCAAGCGTGGAGAGTCGCAGTCTGCCTGATGCTCAGGCGAGGCGCAACAGTTTGCGTGTCAGCCATTCCGCGGAAAGCAAAGTTACGACCACCACCAGTGCCCAGGGCGGACCCTGCGTGTGGTGCGGTTGCTCAGCGGGTTGCCAGAGCGATGCCAGGTAAAACCACAGATAATCGAAGCCCTTATCCCAGACGTCCTGGACCCGGCCTTCAGCGCGGGTTTCGGCCACGATCGATTCGAGTGCTTCGGGAATGGTGCCGGCGTCCGGCAACAGGAGGAACAACCGGCGGGTTTCGTTCTCCGGAGAGAGTTCGGTTGTTCCGGTCTGGCGAATCTGCTGCCGCATCGCCTGTTCGGCACGTTCAAGGGCGACAAAAAGCGATGCCTGGCGTCGCGCTGATTCGCTCAGTTCGCTGGCTGGGCTGGCCAGACGGTGTAAAGCCGCGTAGTCGGGACGGGTGAAATCGCGCTCGGGATCACTGCGTTCGACCACGCAATCTCCTTCGAGCACGTCAATCGCACCCGGGATGGGTACCTGCACGCGATAACGCCCAGCCCGCAGGATTTGCACTCTTCCGATAAACCAGCCCGGTCGGCCAGGATCGGGTTGCATCGGTATTCCCCGCACCCACTCGGCCGGTACTTCGCCGCTATCACTGCTGAGCGGTTTGACCCGCAGCAATACGCTGACGTTGCCACTGAGCGGTCGCATTTCCGCATCGTAAAGCTGAGCCTCCACCTGCACGACATCGCCTTCGGTGTAGCGGCTGCCAACCACCAGTAACCCGCGCCGGGTGCCGCGACTGGGATCGCCTTTGCCCATATAGCGAATGAGCTTTGTCCAGAACCGCTCGTAATAGCGCTCCTGAAAGGCACGCAGTCGCCAGATTTCCGGAGAACCGATATAGAAGACCGGCCCTTTACCGAGCCGATGCATGACGAAAAATGGCTGCAACTGGCCGGGCTGGGGACCGTCAGGGCTGGTCAGGTAGCGTGGGTCGGGATCGCCGTAACGGGCCAGGACACTGGCGGCGCCTTTCACTTCCAGAACGGGAGCGAAGCTGTAAAAGCCACGCCGACTCGGTTCCAGAGCCCGACCCTGAGCCGAACGGCGGCGCTCGCCGGGTTTTGGTGTCTCGGTTTCCTGCCAGAAAAATTGCTCCCAGGCTTCCCGCCAGGTGTCGGGTAACTGACTGGTTTCCTGATCGTCGAGCAGGTTGAAAAACGGCATCTGTCCGGCCGCGGGTTCCCAATTGACCGCCCAGGGTTCGCGGGCAGAGCGGTCGAGGATTTGCACCGACAACCGCGTGTTATCCAGCACCACCGGAAGCAGGAAGCGAATCGCCTCCAGTTCTTTGTCCCGGGCCACGTGAAAAGTGAAGATAGGCCCGGCCACGTAGATGAAGCCGCCGGCAAATTCCGTCACCCATCGCTTCAAATTTTCCAGCGAGCCAGCCGGAACACGCCGCCAATCCAAATCGAGGGCCACCACCACGTCATAATTGCCGAGATTGTAAGGGTCATCGTCGCGGTCACGCAAACTGTCCGGGAAAGCCGTCAGCAATCGCCTCGGGTCAACGTCTTGCACACTTTCCCGACCGGCGGATTGCAGGTAAATGGAAAGGTCGAATTTCTCCTGCTCCCGAACCAGCAGGGTACGCAGGAATTGATACTCACGCATCGGGGAACTGGCACAGAGCAGGACGTTGAGCTTTTTCTCTTCGACCTGCACCTGCACCGGCTTTTCGGACAGGTTGTCGGCGTGAGCACGTTCCCCTGGCAGGGGTTGCACGCGTGCCCAGAAGCGAAAGGTTCCCTGCAATTTTTCGGCGTTGCGGTAAACGAATTGCTCGGATGCCAGGGCCAGCCGACCGGCAGTTGCCTGGAGTCGCACTTCCTTTTTTTCCAGCACTTCGGGGCTTTCCTGACCGGGCTTCTGCACCAGCAGGGTCACCTGCACCGGTGTGCCAGGCGGAATGTTCTCCCCTTCGACAACAAAGCGCAGCGGAAATTCATCCTCCGGCTGGACGCGAGTCGGGCCGACAAAATCCACCAGCCGCAAGTTGCTCGTCTCCTGGTGAGCACCCACCGCGACCGTAAAAACTGGAATGCCCGACTTTTTCGCCTCCTCCAGAGCCTGCGTCATTTCCTGGGACGAGCCGGCGTTGAATCGGCCGTCGCTGAAAATAATGACCCCTTTCAGCAGGTTGTTGGCTTCGCGGCGGATGACATCCACCAGGGCGCCGCTGGCATTGGTTCGATTGGGCAATGCCTGCTCCGCATCGCGGAGATCGCCGAGGGTTAGTTCGAGGCTCCGCAGCAATTCGGCACGACGACGCTCTCGGACTTCCGGTTCCGCACTGTCCAGGCTCACCAGTTGCGAGGCTGTTTTTTGCACCTGTTCCAGCACAGAAACCGGAATCGGGGTGGCCAGGTTTTGCGGTTGACCCACTTGCAGGAATGGCTGCAACTTCTCCCGCACAAATTGCCCCAGTTGTTCCCGAATCTCCTGCTGCACTTCGGCGGGCAAATCTTCCCAGCGTTCCGCTCGGGCCTGGGCTAACCGCTCGCGCAGAGAAGGCAGATTCAACGTGGTCTGCGTATCCAGTCGGGCTCCGAAACGGTAACAGACCACCGGGTTTTTAGCCAGTACGCGGGGCAGAAAGTCGGGGGTAAGCGGGCTACCGGCCGTGTCGGGCGATTGCGGATCCAGCCAGCGTAACAGCAATTCCTGCCGGGTGGGACGCGGCGTGTGCGGGTCTTCGGTGGGCGGAACATCGCTCACATGCATGCTCTGCGAGACGTCGAACAGCAAGACAATCCGGGAATGCCGCTCGCGTACCTCCACTTCGCGAATGGCCGGTAAGAGCCACACGAAAAACACCACCAGGATCGTCAGCATCCGCAACGCGGCCAGGAACAAAGCCCAGGGCTGGCCCACCGTCAGTCCTTCGCGGCGATACCAGCGAAAGACAAACACTGCCGCGACCAGCACCAGCACCACGCCCAGCCCGATGAGCAGGCCCGGCGTCATCCATTCCAGGCCCGGAATCTCACTCACCGGTCGGCCAAAAAGTTCCGGTGGGTCAGTCCAGCGACGAAGAATATGCTCGGTGGTGATCTGGGCGTCGGTTGACATGGCGGTTTAGCTCGCACTTACTGTAGCCGGTTCCGCACTGGGCATCGCCGTGGAAATCAGGCGAGCTGCAGGCGGAGGTTGCAGCCCTTTTTCTCCAGCCGGGATATGGTGGCTGAATTTCATCGCCAAAAATTGTTCCAGCGCCAGTAGCCCCAGAAGGGCCAGCAGGACCCACGAATAATCAGACCAGGAGCGTGTCCGCAGAAATTCCTGCGGGGGAGGAGCGGACTCGGTCAGGAGAGGCGACCGGCTGACGATCTGCTGGGCTTCGGCGAAAGCCATCCGCTGTTCCCCTTCCGTCAAAGCGCGCAGCCATTGTTGATGCAAATCGGCACTGGCCACGCGACGCAGGTCCGCTTCCTCGCGGCAATCGGGGTTGAAAGCCAGGATGCGGGATTCTGGTTCCCCTTTGGGAGTGATTCCTTCTCCCGGTTCGTTGAGGCGGAGCAGGTAGAATCCTGCTAGCTGCGGATGCAACCGGAAAACTACCTCGTCGCCCTGTTCCACGCCGCTGATGGAACCGAGTGGCTGACTTTCTTCGCGCGGTTTACCTTCCGGCCAGTAATAGAGTTGCAGGCGTGGGGCATATTGCTCTTTGTCGAGGCGAAACTCGACACTGCGTTCCAGAAGCCGACTGCTCTCGGTCTGGCGTGCCTTGCGGGATTCGCCGGCCAGATAGCTTTGCAGAAACACCAGCATGGGAACGTAGCTGAAGAACAGCTCATTGCCCCAGTTGTTCCAGGAGTAATTGCGGCCAGGAATGGGCGTAGGATTGGCCGGAGTGAAAAACGCGACCACCGTTCCTCGCCGTTGTCCAGTTCCGACCTTGGCTTCCACGACCAGCGGGTCGCCTTCCAGGAGTTGCTGCTGGAATTTTTCCAACCGTTGCCGCAGTTCCTTGCGATCGGGACGTTTCCAGTATTCAGCAAGCTCTGGGTCGTTGAGCAAAGAGGAGACCGCTTCCAGAAGCGGTCCTTTTCGGCTGCGTTTGAGTTCAGCATCGGCGACCCAGTTGAGCATGCGCTGAGCGTAACTGGCGAGGACTGGTCGTTGCGGGGAGGTATCCTGGTTGAGAAGCTGCACCAGTTCCACCGTCTGCAAGCGAAATGCGGTCAACGGCTCGCGGTTGGTCAGTTGCACCAGCACCTGCACATCCGGGCCCGGTTTCCATGTCGGGTCCACCTTGAAATAGCGGTTCACCTGCAGGTAACGGGCAAACTCTTCCAGCATTTCTTTGGGAAAGCTGAAGGCAGGATGCTGGGTTTGCAAAACCCGAACTTTCGGAGCGGTATCGTCCAGATCGGGCGGTTCGTCCACGAAGGTGAGATTACTGGTGGGAACCGGTCGCAGTGCCAGCGGTGCCGGGAAAATGCCCTGCCCGTTGCGGTACAGAAATCGGTTGTAGAGGTCCACATTCACGCGGTCGCCGAGAAAGAAAACGACGCTGCCACCTCGCCGCACATAGTTCTCCAGAGCCTTCAGGCTATCCTCGTCCAAGTCGGAAGGCCCGTTGCCCACCCCGGGAACGTTCAGCAAATAAACGACCGGATAATCATCGAGCTTACGGTTCTTGAGTTCGTTCGGCCGACACCGTTCCGCCCGCCAGCCCAGACGCCGACTTCCGCCAATAGCGCTGGCCACATATTCGCTGGGCGGTTTCGGGCTATCGATCTGGTGATCCGGGTCCACCAGCAGAACCGGTATATCTTTCCGCAATTCGAGAAACAGATAGCGAACGTTGTCGGCGGGCAGATGATCGGGTTGCTGGCCGTCCTCGACATATACGGCAATCTGTTTCGGCCCCGGCGGGTCGGTCTCGTAAAAACGCATATCCAGGCGAACCGTACGCTCTTCGTAACTGCCGATGCGATCGACGGCCCGTGCGAACTCGTTTTTCTCCACGCCATCCACGCGAACACCGACACGCAAGCCCGTGCGTTCTGTGGCACTGAAATTGCGCAGCGTCACCTCCAGGTCAAAGGGGACACCCGGTGCGATTACCTGAACGGGCACGGCACTGGCTGCTGTGCCTTCCTCGCGGCGTTGCTGAGCACGGGCGACCACGTGAACGATGGATAAGTTGGCGTGGCTGACCGGACGTTCCTGTGGATTGTCCGCCGTGCGGGTCGGGGCAGCCACATCGTACAGACGAATCCGTACCTCCTGACCGCGTGCCCAGTCTCCCAGCAGAGCCAGCACCGGTCGGAAACCTTCGTTATTCCAGTCCTGCTCGCGGAAATCGGTCACCAGGTGCAGGTACTTGTGGCCGCGTTTGATGCTGGCCAGGTAAGCGGCTATGCCGGGCGTATCAGACGAACCACGGAGCAGGGTCAACCAATCTTCTGGTTTGAGCCGCAATGCCGTGGGCGACGCCGCTTCCAATCGCGCAAGCATCCGCGACAACTCCTCGCTGGTCAGGAGCTGGCCAGGCAGTGCTTCCGCCAGCTGGGCATACGCCGGGCCGATCTCCGGCGTCTCCGGCTGGGATAGGCGGAACAGCGTTACGTAGTGGGCACCGGGTGTGTCAAGGTAATCCCGCAACATCTGGGCGACTAATTCGGTAGCCCGGCGGAAAGCCGTCGGTCCGCCAATTGCCCGGGCATCTTCCAGATCCCGCATGCTCAGGCTATCGTCCAGCACGATGAAATGATAATGGGGCAATTCCTGACGCCGTGCCTGGGCCGCTTCTCCCATCCACCAGGTTGGCCGAACCACCAGCGCCACCAGCACCAGCACTATCAGACAGCGGAGCATCAACAGAATAAGCTGTTCAATGAGAATGCGGCGGCGATTGCGCTGCTGCGATTTGAGCAAAAACTCCATCGCTGCCCAGGCAATCCGCCGGTACCGCATGCGGTTGATGAGGTGGATGATAATCGGGGAAGCGACTGCCGTGGCTCCCCACCAGTAGGCTGGATTGATGGCTTGTTCCCACATGGCTGAGTGTTTCCTGCACCCCGATTAGCCGCGACGCTGTTTGACGTTGGCCTTCAGCCGCATGCGCGTGTGGAGGAAGCGCGCCAGCACCGCGTCCACGTAATCACTGGTTTTGACCAGCATGTAATCAATACCCCGCCGCGTACAACCACGCCGCACTTCCAGCAGGTATTCGTTCAGAGCCTCCAGGTAACCGTCTCGCAGAGCCCGCGGGTCGCAAATCAGGTGGGGTTGCTCTTCCATCCCTTCAAATCGCGTCGTGCCGCTGAACGGGAAAATCAACTCGTCGTCGTCGAGCACGTGGAAAACAAGAATGTCGTGCTGCCGGTGAATGAGCATTTCCAACCCGCGGAACAGCGGCGGTCGGTCTATCAGCAAATCGGAAATGATCACAATCAGACCGCGACCAGTCATGGTCTCGGCTACGCGCCGCAGGATGCCTTCGATATTGGTCTTCTGGCGTGGTCGGCTGACATCCATCGCCATCAGCAAGCGGTCGAGCTGCGCTTGTTGACTGCGGGGCGGAATAATCTGCCGCACACCTTCATCGAAGGTGACCAACCCGACGGCGTCCTGCTGACGCAGCAGCAAATACGCCAGACAGGCGGCGATGGTGCAGGCATATTCGTATTTGTTCAACGCACCGCGACCGTAGCGCATGGATTCACTGACATCCAGCACCAGCTGGCAACGCAGGTTGGTTTCCAGTTCGTACTGCTTGATGTAGAAGCGGTCGGTGCGCGACCAGACTTTCCAGTCGAGTCGGCGAACATCGTCGCCGGGAGCGTATTCACGATGCTGCACGAATTCCACACTCTGGCCGAGGAACGGACTGCGATGCCTGCCGGAGATAAAACCTTCCACCACCTGCCGGGCTCGCAAATCGAGCCGACTGATGCGGGCAATCGCTTTCGGATGCAAAAATCGGCGAGGATCGTCCGACATGTGTGCTTCACTCTGGAAAATTTCGGGATGTTGCGGTTAATTCGCTTGCCCAGGTGCTATCGTTGTAAATCGCGCAGGGCGAATATGCCTGCTGCTTCCGAGCAAGATGGCTCAGGCGAAGACGCCCGGTGGTTTCACCCCGGCGCCGGAGATCGTCGCGGCGACGGATGGGCGATTCTGGCGGGCCGACGATGGTTTCCACGGTCTGAGACCTGATTCGCTTTTATCCTTCGGCGAACCGTGGTCAGGTTCCACCGACCGGAAAGCCAACGTCAGTGTCTTCACTGGCGGCTCCGGGCTATCAAGCGGCGAAGATTTTCTGGAAGCGCGGGTCCTGGGTCAGTTCGTTTTCGCGCGTCGGTGTGATTTTCAAGAGGCGGTCCACCACTGTGTCCGCGGTTACACCTTCCGAAGCGGCAGTGAAGTTGGTGACCAGGCGATGACGCAGCACCGGCTTGGCCAGAGCCTGGATATCTTCGATTTGCACATGACCCCGGCCATACAGCAGAGCACGGGCTTTGCCGCCGAGAATCAGGTACTGCACAGCGCGAGGCCCAGCGCCCCAGGAGAGCCATTCCTGAACGAAATCGGGAACGCCCGGTTCGCCGACGCGCGTTTGCCGGACCAGCGCCAAAGTGTAATTGATGACGTGATCCGATACCGGCACCCGTCGCACCAGGCGTTGCAGTTCGAGAATCTGGCGGCCATCCAGTACCGGCGTAATCTCTTCCTGCAACAACGCCGTCGTCCGCCGGGCGATCTCGAATTCCTCTCGATAATTCGGATAGCGGACGAAAACCTTGAACATAAAGCGATCCTGCTGGGCTTCGGGTAGGGGATAGGTACCTTCCTGTTCAATGGGATTTTGCGTGGCCAGGACGAAGAACGGGTCGGGCAAAGGATGGCGCACCCGTCCGACGGTGACCTGCCGTTCCTGCATGGCTTCGAGCAGAGCCGCCTGGGTTTTCGGTGGTGTGCGGTTGATTTCGTCGGCCAGGATCACGTTGGCAAACAGCGGGCCGGGCAGGAATCGGAATTCCCGTTGCCCCGTCGTCCGGTTTTCTTCGATGACCTCCGTACCCGTGATGTCGGAAGGCATCAGGTCGGGAGTGAACTGGATGCGGCTAAATTCCAGGTGCAGGCATTTCGACAGCGTGCTGATCATGAGCGTCTTGGCCAGACCCGGCACGCC
>VAPR01001282.1_pt1 | contig 12938 bp, 11 predicted proteins | sample 3380701 | NCBI WGS metagenome assembly VAPR01 (sample SAMN11536904, study PRJNA540576) | hot springs metagenome | isolation source: hot spring wet sediment | place: Spain: Lobios | collected 2014-01
TGACCTCCACGGGCACCAGGTCGGGCTCCGGGAAGTACCGGTAGTCCTCCGCCTCCTCCTTGGACCGGGACGCGAAGGTGACGCCCCGACGCTCGTCCCAATGCCGGGTCTCCTGCACCACCGCCTCCCCTCGCTCCAGCACCTCCCGCTGCCGCGCCACCTCGTAGCTGAGGGCGCGCTCCACGGACCGGATGGAGTTCATGTTCTTGACCTCGGTGCGGGTCCCGAGAGGATCCCCGGGCCGGCGCAGGGACACGTTGGCGTCGCACCGCAGGGTTCCTTCCTCCATCCGCCCCGTGGACACCTCCGCCCACTGCAGCACCTGACGCAGCTTCAGGAGGAAGGCCCGGGCCTCTTGAGGCGAGCGCAGGTCCGGGTAGGTGACGATCTCCATGAGCGGCACCCCGGAGCGGTTGTAGTCCACCCAGCTCACCGCGCCGCCTTCGGGGTGTACGAGCTTGCCGGTGTCCTCCTCCAGGTGCACCCGCCGGATCCCGACCCGCCGCCGTACGCCGTCCACCTCGATCTCCAGGAAGCCGTCGGTGGCCAAAGGCGGGTGTTCCAGGTACTGGTACTGAGAGATCTGGTAGTTCTTGGGGAGGTCGGGGTAGTAGTAGTTCTTCCGGTGGAACTGGGAGGTGCGGTGCACGGTGCAGTTCAGGACCAGGGCGGCCCGCAGGCCCAGCTCCACCGCCCGGCGGTTGAGGACCGGAAGGGAGCCCGGGAGGCCCAGGCACACCGGGCAGGTCTGGGTGTTGGGGGGTGCCCCGAAGCGCGTGCTGCACCCGCAGAACATCTTGGACTGCGTGAGCAGCTGCACGTGGATCTCCAGACCGATGACCGTCTCGTAGTCCATGGCGTCAGCGTTGCCACACCGGGGCGCGCCTCCGGTGCCAGTCGGTGGCCTGCTCGTACGCGTACGCTACCCGCAAGAGCGTGGCCTCGTCGAACGGGCGGCCCACCAGCTGCAGCCCCACGGGGAGGCCGTCTGCGAACCCGCACGGCACCGACACCCCCGGCAGGCCCGCCAGATTTACCGGGATGGTGTACACGTCCGCCAGGTACATCTGCAGGGGGTCTGCGGTCCTCTCCCCCAGGCGGAACCCCGCTACGGGCGAGGTGGGTGTGGCGAGCACGTCCACCCGTTGGAAGCACCGGTCGAAATCCCGCCGCACCAGGGTGCGCACCTGCTGGGCCTTCTTGTAGAAACCCTCGTAGTAGCCCGCGGACAGCGCGAAGGTTCCCAGCATGATCCGGCGCTTCACTTCCGGGCCAAAACCCTCGGCCCGCGTGCGCGCGTACAGGGTGTACAGGTCCTCCGCCCGCCGGGTCCGGAAGCCGTAGGCCACCCCGTCGTAGCGAGCGAGGTTGCTGCTCGCCTCCGCGCACGCGATGAGGTAGTAGGTGGGCAGCGCGTACTCCAGGGTCGGGAGGGCCACCTCTTCCACCGCGGCGCCCAGGGACTCCAGCACCCGGACTGCGCCCAGCACCGCTTCCCGGACCTGCGGGTCTAGCCCCTCCCCAAAGAACTCGCTCGGAACGCCCACCCGCAGCCCGCGCACGCCTCCCTCCAGGGAGGCCAGGAAGTCCGGCACGGGGAGATCCACAGAGGTGGAGTCCTGAGGATCCCTGCCGCTGATGGTCTGCAGCACGAGCGCGCAGTCCCGCACGTCCAGGGTCATGGGCCCGATCTGGTCCAGGGAGGAGGCAAAGGCCACGAGGCCGTAGCGCGACACGCGGCCGTAGGTGGGCTTCAACCCCACGATGCCGCACAGGGACGCCGGCTGCCGGATCGACCCGCCGGTGTCCGAGCCCAGGGCCGCCACCGCTTCCCCCGCCGCCACCGCAGCCGCCGACCCGCCGCTGCTGCCGCCCGGCACGTGCTCCAGGCTCCACGGGTTGCGGGTGGGGAAGAACGCCGAGTTCTCTGTGGACGAGCCCATGGCGAACTCGTCCAGGTTGGTCTTGCCCAGCACCACCGCCCCGGCCTCCCGCAGCCTCCGCACCGCGGTGGCGTCGTAGGGCGGCACGAAGGGCTCGAGGATGCGCGACCCGCACGTGGTCCGCACCCCGCGGGTGCAGAGGTTGTCCTTGAGAGCCACGGGCATCCCACCCAGCGGCGGGAGCGGCTCGCCGGACGCCAGACGGCGGTCCAGGGCGTCCGCTTCCTGGCGTGCCTGCTCGGCGGTCAGGGTGAGGTAGGCGCGCACGGAACCGTCCCGGGCCGCGATGGCGTCCAGGTACGCCTCCACCAGCTCCCTGCACGACACGTCCCGTCCCAGGCGGGGCCGCACCTCGTGGTAGGGAACGCCCACCAGCTCGCTCACGCCTCCGCCTCCAGCACCCGCGGGACCACCACGTAGCCCCCCTGGGACTCCGGCGACATGGCCACCACGTCTTCCACCGGGAGGGACGGCGTCACCGCGTCCTCGCGGAAGACGTTGGTCACGGGGATGGCGTGGGAGGTGGGCTCCACCCCTTCCGTGGGCAAGCGGTCCAGACGCGCGAAGTACTCCAGGATGCTACTCAGCTGGGCGGAGAACGCCTCCCGCTCCTGCTCCGTCAGCTCGAGCCGGCTCAGCCGTGCGACCCGCTCCACCACCTCGGGCGTGATCCGCATGCGATCCCCTCCGGACCCACGGTATCCTAGCACGCCCGCCGGACGGCCCGGCAAGGCACACGGGACCGCGTGGCGGCGTCTACGAGGTGGTCTCTGCGAAGTGCTCCCGCAGCGCCCGCTCCACCTCGGGGACGATGGCGTCCCAGTCCGCCTCGGGTTGCCGGGTGACGGTGACGAAGTCGTTGAGCAGGAACACCATGCGCACCCCGGGGATCTGCAGCAGACGTCGCGCGAGCGGCGAGGCGGCGGCCTGCTCCAGCGATGTGTACGTCTCGCTGCGTCCCTGGGTGACCCTGCGGTCCAGAGTGAACTTCATCGCGTGCACGTTGGGTGTGGGCTGGACTTCGATCCGCACGGACGCCCTCCCTCACGCGAGCCCCCACAGGGCCCGGCGTCCTCCCACCGCCAACTCCCTGCGGGTCTTGCGCACCGACGACGGCGGGATCCCCACCTCCTCCCGGTATTTGGCCGCGGTGCGCCGCGCGATGGGCATCCCTTCCCGACGGAGGCGCAGGGCGATCTCCCGATCCGTAAGCGGCTCTTCAGGATCCTCCTGTCGGATCATCTGGCGGATGCGCTCCTTCACGGGCAGGGAGGCGTCGAAGAACACCTCGCAGGACACCACGCGGCCGCTGGGGAGCAGCACGTACTTGCCGTCCAACGCCCGGCTCACCGTGGACTCGCTCAGGCCCACCCGGGCGGCCACCTGGGCCATGGTGAGGGGCTTCAGGTGGCTGGGGCCGTGGTCGAGGAAGTCGCGCTGAACCTCCGCGATGGCTTCCAGGATGACCCGCAGGGTCCAGCTCCGCCGCTTCACCGTCTCGATGAACAGCTTGGCCCGGGTGACGTACTCGTAGATGTGCTGGGCTGCGTTGGGGGCGAACTCCCCGGGGGCCTTCCGGGCCCGCAAGTACAGCTCGCGGTACAGCTCGTTCACCCGCAGGCCCATGGTGGGTGAGCCCACCACCTCCACCGCGTAGCCCCGGGGGGTGCGGACGATGGCGGCGTCGGGACGGGGCACCTCCTGCGGCCGCAGCCGCCCTCCTCCGCTCCGTTCTACCTCGTAGCGGTCTGCGGGGTACGGGTAGAGGTTGCGGCGGATGTACTCGTGGCAGTCCCGGACGTCCTGAGTGGTGGTCCCCAGCCGTTGCGCGATCTTGCCGTACTGGCCCCGCCCCAGTTCGGGCAGGAGGCCTTCGGTGACCACTCTCTGAGCCAGGGCGTTCCGGGCCGAGGGCTCCAACGCCCGCAGCTGGATCAGCAGGCACTCCTCCACGCTGCGGGCGGCGACCCCCGCCGGGTCGAACCCCTGCAGTAGCGTGAGCACCTCCTCCGCCACCCGCACGCTCAGCCGGAACCGGGCGGCGGCCTCCTGCAGGTCGCAGGCGAGATAACCGCGCTCGTCCACGCAGCCCACCAGGTACTCTGCCAGCTTCTGCCGCCTGCCCCGCAAATTCTGCGCCGCGAGCTGGAGCAGGAGGAACTCGTGCAGGGACACCTCCGCGCTCACGTGCGCCACGGGGTCGAAGCCTTCGTCCGGGCTCTGCCGCGCCGGTTCGAACGGCTCATCGAGGGCCTCCCCACGGGCGTACCCGCAGCTGGCGCACACGGTACCGTTCATCTCCGCCCCGCACCGAGCGCAGAACACCTCGTCGCGCTCCAGGGCCGGGTTGCTGTTGAGTTCCTCTTCGATCCGGGCCTCCAGCTCCTGCAGGGGCAGCACCAACACGGCACTGACCGCCATAAGCTTGGGCACCATCCGCTGCTGGGGCAGCGGGGCGACGTCCAGACTGGGACGAATCTCCAAGTCCCCCCCCCGTCACGGGGTTGAGCCGCCCACGGCCGTGGGGGGCGCCACCCCGTGCTGCTCCAGCCGGCGGCGCAGCTGGGCTACGGACACCCCCAGCACCTTCGCCGCCTCCTCCAGGTTCCACTCGGTGTGTTGCAGCACCCGCACGATGTGCTGCCGCTCAACCTCCGCCAGGGTGGGCAGCCGCTCCTCGCCCGGCTCGCCGCCCAGCCCGCCCAACCACAGGTCCTCGGCCCAGATCTCGGAGGTCCGGGACAGGATGACCGCGCGTTCCACCGCGAACTCCAGCTCCCGCACGTTGCCGGGCCAGGGGTAGCGTCGCATCTTCCGCACTGCCTGAGCTGTGAAGCCCGTCACCGGCTTCCCGTACTTCTGCCGGTACTTCTCGAGGAAGTGCTGGGCGAGCAGGGGGATGTCCTCCACCCGCTCCCGCAGCGGCGGCAGTTCGATGGGGACCACGCTGAGGCGGTAGAACAGGTCCTCGCGGAAGCGGCCGTCGCGGATGGCCTGCCGCAGGTCTTTGTTGGTGGCCGCGATGACCCGCACGTCCACCCGCACGGGCTTGTTCCCCCCCACCCGCTCGAAGGTACGCTCCTGCAGCACCCGGAGCAGCTTCACCTGCATAGCGGGACTCATGTCGCCCACTTCGTCCAGGAAGATGGTGCCGCCGTCTGCGGCCTCGAACTTCCCCACGCGGCTCGCCACGGCGCTCGTGAAGGCCCCCTTCTCGTGTCCGAACAACTCCGTCTCCAGAAGCGTCTCGGGGATGGCGCCGCAGTTGATGGCCACGAAGGGCCCCTGCGCCCGGGGGCTCTGGTAGTGGATGGATCGGGCCAGGATCTCCTTGCCGGTGCCGGTTTCTCCGTAGATGAGGACTGTGGCGTCCGTGGGGGCCACGGCGGCGGCCACCCGCAGCACCTCCTGCATTTTGGGGGAGGAGCCCACGATCCCCTCGAACTTGAACCGCGCCCGCAGCTCCTCGTGCAGCTTGCGGTTTTCCTCCCGGAGCTGCTCGTGCTCCAGGGCGCGGCGGACCTTCACCACCAGCTCGTCCTTCTTGAAGGGCTTGGAGATGTAGTCAAACGCACCGTGCCGCATGGCCTCCACGGCCATCTCCAGGGTCCCGTAGCCGGTGATGATCATCACCACGGCACCGGGATCCTCCCGCCGGAGCTCCCGCAGGACCTCCATGCCATCCTTCTCCGGGATCCGCACGTCTAAGAGGACCAGGTCAAACTCCCCGGAGCTGGCCTTGCGCAGGCCGGTGGCGCCGTCGGAGGCGGTCTCCACCTCGAACCCCTCCTGGCGCAGGATCTGGCTCAGGAGGTTCCGGATGTTCTCCTCGTCGTCCACCACGAGGACCCTTCGACCGGCCAACCCTCCATCTCCCGATTCGAGGATGTGCGTTTCTTTATATTTTCGGACACCGACGGACGAACTCCTGTCCGGCGGATGCGAACATGCGTGCGCTACCGTCTGGCGTGGGGTGGTCTGCTCCCGCGCGGTCAGTGGAGCCGTGCCGCCTCGCCCACCGTTGGCATCTCCGTGGCCCAGCTCGCCACGCGCGCGAATTGCAGCAGCGGGGGCAGATACGTGCGGAGGAGGACCAAGGTCCGCTCGGGGCTTGCCACAGACTCCGCGGTGAGCAGGTTCCAGCGGGTCTCCACGAGCGCCGCCATCCACAGGGCGTGTTCGGTGGTCAGCAGCCCCAGGTCCGCGAGCGGCAGGAACACCTGCCAGCGGCGCATCGGCCGCTCCACCTCGTAGGTGCTGAGCATGGCCTTCGCGATGCCGGTGGCGGCCCCCGCTCCGTTGCTGAACCACCCCACCACCTGGTTCACCCGCTCGGGATCCTTCCCTGTCTCCTCGACGTCCCGCGTACCCACCTCCACCACCGCCACGGAGGCCAGCAGACGGCCCAGCCTCCAGCCCACCCGCAGCGGGTCCAGCATCCGCAGGGGCTGCCCCGGCCTCGGCCGGAAGTCCGGCACGCCGTCGCCCAACCGACGCGCCTGGGCCAGGACCTCCCGCGCCTCCTCCAGCAACCGGTCCCGCGCGGCCTCGATCTTCGCGTGACATGCGCGGAGGAACCGAGCGTGCGCCTCGCGGTCGTTCTCGACCAGCAGATGGCCCCATCCCAGCATCTCGTAGACCACCGGCACCGCGTGCTGGTTCAGCACCGACGGCATCAGGACACCCTGCGCCGGGCCCAGCGGGTTCTCCTCGCCCAGGCGTTCCAGGAACGCAGAGACCTCCTCCTCGGAGGTCTCTGGAGGGAACGCGAGCCCGAGCTCGATGTCGGTGTCGGGGTAGGTGGGACCCGCCGGGTAGCGCCCGTACACGTAGACCGCGCACACCTCGGGGGTGCGCGAGAAGTACGCCCGGAGCTCCTCGAAGGCTCCCATCTCGGCCCTATGCTACTGCCCGGACCCCCGCGCCGGAAGGCCGCGGCCAGCAGCCCCCTGCCATAGAGGAGATCTATCCGAACCGTAGAACCCTCGGGGCGTGGAGCTCCAAAACCTTGAGGCGTTCCTGCACGTGGCGCGAGAGCGCAGCTTCACGCGCGCGGCCGCGGCGCTGTTCTTGACCCAGCCGTCGGTCACCGCCCGCATCCAGGCCCTTGAACAGGAGATCGGGCGACCGCTGTTCGAGCGGAGGGGGCGGACGGTCCGACTCACTGAGGCCGGCGAGGCCTTCCTGCCCTACGCCCAGCGGGCCCTGGAGCTCGTCCAGGAAGGAGCTCAGGCAGCCCGGGAGGCCGAGGGCCGCGGCACGGTCCTCGTGGGGGCCACGGTCTCCGCGGCCACCGCACTGCTGCCCGACCTGCTGGAGACCTTCCGCCGCGACCACCCCGGCGCCCGGGTGGTGGTGCGGTACGGGCACTCCAACGAGGTCATGGAGATGCTGCGGGACGGACTCGCGGACGTGGGCTTCGTGGTGCGGCCCTTGCACGAGCCCCTGGTGACCGTGGAGCCGCTGGTGACCGACGACATCGTCCTCATCACCCCCACCCACCACCCCCTGGCCTCGCGCCGGCGGCTGTCGCCCCGGGACCTGGTGGGGCACACCCTGATCTCCATGCAGTGGGGTGAGGGGTTTGAGGAGTTCGAGCGGTGGTTGCAGGAGGAGCTCGGGGTGCGTTCCGCCATTGAAGTGGACGGGATCCCGCTCGGAGTCATCCTGGTATCCAGGGGAATGGGCGTGGGGTTCGCACCTCACCGGTCCGTGGCCCCCTACGTGCGGGCGGGGATGGTGCGGGTGCGCACCGTCCGGGACCTGCCCACCCCGCACCGCGAGGTTTTCCTGGCCTTGCGCCGGGCCGGACGGCTCTCGGCGACAACCCACGCCTTTGTGGATCTGGTCCGCCGCACGTTCCGTCGGCCGGCGCAGGCCGGCACGCCGGAGTCTTCCGCTACAGGATCCGCTTCCCCAGGGCCGAGGCGATGAGGCCCACCGCCAGCCGTCCCGTCACGTTGTGCACGTCCAGGATCGGGTTCACTTCCACCGCCTCCAGGGAAGCCAGTAGACCGCTGTCCGCCACGAGCTCCATGGCTAGGTGCGCCTCGCGATAGGAGAGGCCTCCGGGTGAAGGCGTGCCCACCCCGGGTGCGTGCGCAGGGTCTACCGCGTCCAGGTCCAGGCTCACGTGCACCGGCGCCCGCCCTTCGCCGGTGGCCACTTCCAGGGCGCGCTGAACCACCTCCGCCACCCCGTAGCGGTCCACCTCCTTCATGGTGAACACCGCCGCTCCAGACGCGCGCAGCGCCTCCCGCTCGCCGGGATCCAGCTCCCGCACGCCCACCAGGGCGCAGCGCTCGGGCCGCAGCTTCGGCGCGATCCCGCCCACGCCCACCAGCGCCGGGTGCCCCAGCCCCACCAGCGCGGCCAGCACCATCCCGTGCACGTTCCCGGAGGGCGAGGTCTCCGGGGTGTTGAAGTCGCCGTGGGCGTCCACCCACAGCACGCCCACGTCCGGGTAGCGTCGCGCCACCGCGGCGACGGTGCCCAGGCTCAGGCTGTGGTCCCCGCCCAGCACCACGGGCAGGGCACCCTCCTCCAGGATCGCCCAAACCTCGCGGTCCACCTCCTCACACACCCGCACGATGGCGTCCGCATACCGTGCGGTAGCGTGCCCCTCGCTCAGGCGCTCCACCACGGGGAAACTCACGTTGCCGTGGTCGGTCACCTCGTACCCCAGCCCGGCCAGCTCTGCCTGCAGCTGCGCGTAGCGGATGGCGCTTGGGCCCATGTCCGTTCCGCGGCGGTTGGAGCCCAGGTCGAGCGGCACGCCCAGCAGACCCACCCGCTTCACGGCCGGTCGTCGCGGACCCAGCCCGCCTCCTCCGACCAGTGCCATCCCCCCGGCCTCTCGGGCTGCGCCACCGCCTGTTGCACCGGTCGCGTTCCGCGGCGCAACAGCTGCGCGGCGGCCACAAGCCCTGCGGCCACCACACCTGCCGCGTCCAGCAGCGGTTGGTGCACCACCATCACCACCGCGGACGCCACCAGCAGCACGCGCTCCACCGGGTGGGCGTGTCCAAAGAAGTACCCGCTCACCCCTGCGGACAGGAACACGATCCCGGCCAGCGCAGAGAGCGCCGCCAGGGCCTGTTCCGCCCACGTCCCGCTCAGCAGCAAAAGCTCCGGGGAGTACACGAACGCGAAGGGCACCAGGATGGCCGCGAGCGCGTGGCGGGTGGCTTCCAGGCTCACCGGGAACGGCGCGGTGCGGGCGATGCCCGCGGCCGCGTACGCGGCCAGCGCGTCGGGGGGAGTGAGGTCGGCGATCACCCCGTAGTAGAAGATGAACAGGTGCCCCGCCACCTGGGTGACCGTCACCCCGGGCGCGATCTCCGGGCCGCGGGCAGGCATCAGGGCCTCGATGGCGGGCACCGCCAGCGCCGCCAGGATGATGTAGGTGGCCGTGGTGGGGATCCCCGAGCCGATGATGGTGCAGGCCACCATCACCAGCACCAGCGTGAGGAACAGGTTCTGCTGGCCGAGGGTGGTGGTGACCGTCACCAGGGCGTTGCCGATCCCGGTCAGGGTCACGACCCCGATGATGATCCCCACCACCGCGCAGGCCAGCGCCACCGTGAGCGCGTTGCGCGCACCGTACTCCAGCATGCCCCACAGGTCCCGCGGATAGTCCCGCAGCCTGCGTTCCAGGGAGCAGGTGACCAGGTGAATCGCCGCCGCCAGGGCGATGGCCATGAAGGCCGCCCGGGCGGGCGAGAATCCCCGCACCAGGTAGAAGACCATGACCAATAGAGGCACCACCAGGTACCACTTCCGCCTCACGGTCCGGCGCAGGTCGGGGAGCTCCTCCCGCCGCAGCCCCCGCAGGTTCAGTCGCCGCGCCTCGAAGTGGATCATGAAGAACAGCGAAACGAAGTACAGCAGCGCCGGGATCACGGCCGCCTTCACGATGGTCAGGTAGGGGACCCCCAGGAACTCCGCCATGACGAAGGCAGCCGCCCCCATGACCGGTGGCATGATCTGCCCGCCCACGGACGTGGCGGCCTCCGCCGCCGCCGCGAAGCGCGGGTGGTATCCCAGGCGCTTCATGAGCGGGATGTTGAACACCCCGTCCGCCACCACGTTCGCCACCGACGAACCCGACACGGTGCCCAAGAGCGCGCTGCTGAACACCGAGACCTTGGCGGGCCCGCCGTGCATCCAGCCGGCCAGGGCCATGGCGATCTCCACGAACAGCTGGCCCAGACCCGTCCGCTCCAGGAACGCCCCGAGCAGCACGAACAGGAACACGTAGGTGGCGGACACCCCCAGGGGGATCCCGAAGACCCCCTCGGTCGTGTACCACATGTGCTCGATCACGCGGTCCAGCGGGAACTGGCGCACCGCGAACAGCCCGGGCACGTACTCGCCCACGAACGGATACAGGAGCATGGCCGCGGCGATGAAGGGGAGCACCCCCATCACCCGCCGGCCCGCCTCCAGCACGAGCAGCAGGCCCAGGGCTCCCACCACCAGGTCCTGTCGGGTGAGCTGGCCCGCCTCAAGCATGAGGCGGTCGTGGTGCTTCAGGAGGTAGCCCACGCAAAAAACGCCGGCGGCCGCGAACAGGACGTCCGCCCACCCGAAGTACGCCTGCCCCGCGTACTTGCGGCGCAGCGGGTAGAGGAGGAAGACCAACACGAACACAAACCCGAGGTGAACCGCCCGCTGCTTGAGGGCAAGCAGCGCCCCGAACCCCGCGGTGTACAGGTGGAACAGGGACATGGCCACCGCCACCGCGGCGGCCACCGCCGCGAACCCACCCGCGAGCTTCCGGTAGCCGAACTCCGGGTCCGCCTGGACGAGGAGGCGCTCAACCTCCTCCACCGACTCCCTCGCCCGCTCCTCCGCCATCCGCACCTCCTGCGCTCCCATGTTTCGTCCGAACCCGGCCGGTTCCTCCGGCCCTGGAGGAGGCCCGGGCGGGCGCCGATACGTATATTGAGGGTAGAGGTCGGGACAAGGGGGAGACGGGTCGAGATGAAAAGTCCCTACAGCGACCACGACCTGCGGTTCGTGGCCACCACTCTGGCGGAGGCGCCGGACCAGGTCTCCGTGCTGCTCCAGCAGCTGCGCCGCGTGGAGTTCCTGGAGGTGGCCCTGGAAGATCCACGCCTGGTGGAGCGGATCCGCACAGACCCGGACATCACCCTGAAGATCTCCCCGCGGCTCCTGTTCGCGATCCTGCTCCGTCAGGTGGCCCGGGACGTCCGGCAGGCCCGGTACACCCTCGAGCGGGTGGGGCTCCGGGAGTCCGTGCCCATCTTCGATGCACCCCGGGTGAACCAGCTGCTGGACGACGACGAGGTCCTGGACTACCTGAGCGGCATGCTGGCCTCCTTCGTCCGCACGGAGACGTACGTGGTCCACGTGTGGCACCGGGGCCGCCTGCAGCGCCTGCGGTTCTCGGACCTGAGCATGGACGACATGATCCGGCTCGCGGACCTGGTGGACGAACCGTACCGGTTCCCCCTGCTGCGCCGGATCGCGGACATCGCCCTGTTCCTCACGGGGGTCTTCCCTGGCTACGTGCTGTCCCGAGGGAGTTACGTCCGATCCCTGCGGCCGGGCCGCGCCCTGGGCGGAGAGTGGCGCAGCCTGCGGGAGTACGAGGAGCAGGGGTCGGCGTTCTACCGGCTCGCCGCGGAGCACCGGGACGCTGCGGAGTACGGGCTGCGCCGCGTGCTGGAGCAGCTGTCGGACCACTTCCCGGCGGCCCGCAAGCCCCTCTCGCTGCTCGCGGACCGCTACCTGCGCTGGCAGCACCTCCAGCTGTTCCGGCAGCCCCAGTAGCGATGCGCATCTACGCCACCGCGGACCTGCACGGCAAGCCCGAGCGCATCCGTGCGGTGCGGGAAGCCGTGGACCGGCTGCGCCCGGACGTCCTGGTCCTCGCGGGCGACCTGACCCACTCCGGCCGCGGCCGGGAAGCCCTGGACCTCTTGAACTTGCCGGGGCTCGTGGTGCTCGTCATCCCCGGGAATATGGATCCCCCCGATGTGGAAGAGGCCATGGCGCGCAGCGCCGCCCGCAGGCTCCGGGGTGAGGTGGTGGAGCACGGGGGAGTGCGGTTTGGGGGTCTAGGCGAGTCCCCGTGTGACGTGCTGGTCGTGCACGAGCCCCCTCACGGGGTCCTGGATCGCGCTTGGAACGGGTCCCACATCGGCTCCAGGGCGGTGCTTGACTATGTGGAGCGCCACCGGCCCCGGGTGGTGGTGTGCGGACACGTGCACGAGTCGCCGGGAGTGGAGCGCCTGGGGTCCACAACCGTGGTGAACTGCACCATGGGCAACGACCGGTACCTGGGCGCCCTCGTGACCTGGCAGCACCCGGAGCCTCGCGTGGAGCTGCTGCCGCGGTAGGACGGATCCCCGCTCGGCACGGCCCAGAGGGTGTGAGCCGAGGGTCGCCCCACGCCTTGAGGATGGCTTGAGCGTGGGGTTGGGCTTGGTGAACCTGGGTCTGGTCTCCGTCCGGCCTCAAGGTGACCAGCCGCACCGGACGGATCGCCTCCAGGGCCTGCACTGAGCGGTGACCCAGTACTGTGGCCAGGAGGTGGCGGAGCGCCCCTCTGTCCTGGTTGCGCACTGGCTGCTGCACCCGGGCAGCGAGTATGCCCTGGGGCCGGCATAGTTGCCGCCCGTATCGCCGCCAAGGCGGCCCTGGTCGAAAGCCCCATGGCCGATACACTCCCGGCCTGATACCCTATCCCCTCCCGTCCGGCTACCGTGCCCTCAAGAGCGCACCGGATGCCGCGCCGGGCGGTTCGGGTATTACAGTCGGTGAGCGGGCGCCGGGCGCCTCAATCCTGGAGGGTCGTCCTGCACGGGCACGTGCCCGCCGCAAGTCATCCGCGACCTCCTCTCGCCGCAGCACTCCCGACGGTACCGCCTCACCGTGGTGCTGCAGGACGCGGGGCCGCCCGGGACCGCTGGATGCGCCGGGCCACACTCCCGGCCACCGCCGTGGTCGGGTTTCTGGTGGGCGTCT
>VAPR01001284.1_pt1 | contig 12932 bp, 15 predicted proteins | sample 3380701 | NCBI WGS metagenome assembly VAPR01 (sample SAMN11536904, study PRJNA540576) | hot springs metagenome | isolation source: hot spring wet sediment | place: Spain: Lobios | collected 2014-01
GCCTTCGCCGAGGCCCTGGCGGACGGGGTCATGGAGCCCGGAAAGGCAGCGGAAAGGATCCGGCAGGAAGTCCGGGCCATGAGCCGGCTGATCCGGGACCTCTCCCTGGTTTCCCAGGTGGAGTCGGGGGCAGTGGAGCTTCACCCCGAGCCCCTGGACCCCAAAAGCCTCCTGGAACAGGCGGCGGAACGCTTCCGCCCTGCCTTCCAGGCTAAGGGAGTGGCCCTGGAGGTGGCGTTCCCCCCCTTTCTCCCCCGGGTCTGGGCTGATGGGGAACGGACCCTCCAGGTGCTGGCCAACCTGCTTTCCAACGCCCTCCGCCACACCCCGGAGGGAGGAAGGGTAAGGCTGAAGGCGGAACCTGTAGGCCAGGCGGTGATCTTCAGCGTGGAGGACACGGGCCCTGGCATCCCCAAGGAGCACCTCCCCCACATCTTCGAGCGGTTTTACCGCATAGACCCCTCCCGTAGCCGCCAGGACGGGGGGACAGGGGTGGGCCTAACCATCGCCAAGGGCTTGGTGGAGGCCATGGGGGGAAGGATCTGGGTGGAAAGCCAGGTGGGCCGGGGAAGCGTTTTCCGCTTCACCCTGCCTCTTTACACAGGCTTAACAGGAAAGGCTTAGGGTTGGAGCCATGAAGAAGCTTCTGGCGCTTGCCCTAGGTATGGCGTTAGGTATGGCTTTAGGCCTGGCCCAGACTCCCTCCCCCGAGACCCTCAAAGGCCTGAAGCCCGAAGAGGCCCTGGCCCTGGCCAAGCGGTGGCGGGAGGAGGGGCAAAGGGTGGTGAGCTACGTGACCCCCGAGGCTTTCTTCTTCGAGTTCCCGGACGGCCGCAAGGCCCAGGTAGCCCTCAAGGACCGCTTCCTCCTGGCGATGGCCCCCTACGTGAGCCGTACCCATCCCTGCCAGGTCCACTACTTCTCCAGTTGCACTGGGGAACTACAGGAGGAGGTCTTTGAGGTCCGGGTACTGGAGGGGGAGAAGGAGGTCCTCAAGACCCAGGTCAGATCGGGGAAGGACGGGTTCTTTGAGCTCTGGTTGCCCCGGAACCGCCGCTACACCCTCGAGGTCCGCTGGGGGAACCTGGTAGCCACGGGCCCCGTGACCACCTTCAGTCAAAGCCCCACCTGCCTTACCGGCTTCCGCCTCGCCTCACGGTAGAACGCCATGCGCCCTTTAACCTTTACCCTCTTTCTCGGCCTCGCCTTGGCCCAAACTCCCGTGGGTCCGGTGCCCACGCGGGACGTTCACGCCCTTTTGTGGCACCCCTCGGGAGCCCTGCTCCTGGGCCACCACGATGGCATCGTTGCCTGGAACAACAGCACCCCCCGGGACCTGGTGCGGCGGCGGGACTGGGATGCCATGAACCTGGCCTGGGAGGGCGGACGCCTTATCGCAGCCGGGCACTGGATCCTTGCGGAAAGCCGTGATCTCAAGCGCTTCCGCGACCTAAGGCCCAAGGGCCTCCCTGCCCTGGACCTTCACGCCTATGCCATCAATCCCAGGAAGCCTGGGGTCCACTACACTCTCGAGGCCACCTACGGCTACTTCCAAAGCCAGGATGGCGGGCAGACCTGGGCCAAGCTTCCTGCCCGGGGCCTGCCCAAAGCGGGGATGGCCTTCTTCCTGGTGGACCAAAAGGGCCGCCTCTGGGCTTCCCTTATGGAAAGAGGGCTCTTCCTGAGCGAGGATGGGGGCGAAAGCTTCCGCCCCATTCCCTCCCCAGACCCCGCCCCGGGACCCCTGGCCCTCTCCCCTTCCGGCACCCTGTACCTGGGAGGAAAGCTCGGCCTCTGGCGGCGGACGGAAGCGGGGTGGCGCAGGATCTGGCAGGGAGCGGTGTTGGCCCTGGCCGCCCATCCCCAGGAGGAGGGTTTGCTGGCCTGGGTGGACGAAAGGGGCACCCTCTGGCAGGGGCGCTGAGGGCTATCCCTTCCAGGCCACCCCGGCCACATGGGGGGCCACCAGGGGAAGGGGCAACTCGAAGGCCTCCGCCTCCACCCGGGCAAACCCCGCCTCCCGAATAAGGAATAGGGTTTCCCGGTTGGGATGGCAGCCATCCCCCAAAAACCCCCATAAGGGGCAGAGGAGGTCCTGGAAACGGCGCAGGCAGGAGCCCCGGGGAGCGGCCACATGTTCCAAAAAGACCAAACGCCCCCCGGGCTTCAACACCCTGAGGATCTCCGCCAAAGCCCGCCCGGGATCCTCCACCGAGCAAAGGACCAAGGTGGCCACCACGGCCTCCACGCTTCCCTCCGGCAGGGGAATGGCCTCCGCCTGGCCTAAAAGAACCTCGCCGGAAAGCCCCCTGAGGCTCAGGACCCGCTGGAGGTGGGGGTGGAAGTAGGGATTGGGCTCGAGGCCAATCCAGTGGACGCCATCCGGCAGATAGGCCAGGTTAACCCCCGTCCCTGGGCCGATCTCCAAAACCTTTCCCGCCAGGCTTCCCAGGAGTTTCTTCCGCCAGGGTTCGCTCAAGCCCACGTGCCCCCGGGAAAGGACGGGAAGGAGGGTGGCGAAAAACCGAGCCCTTAAACCCTTCTTCATCCCCTTGCCTCCCATGCTAGAGGTTCCAGTAAAGCACCGTGTCCAACATCCCCAGGGCCACGAAGACTGCCCCTGCACCCCTTAGAAGATGGCTTCCCACGAGGCGCATTCCCTTGAGGGCCTGGCCCCGGCCCATGCGGGTGAAAAGGAGGAGCAGAAAACCCAGGGGAAAGCCCGTCCCCAGGGCGAAGAGAAGGGGAAAGAGAAACCCAAAGGAAGAAGCCAGGGCCAAAGGGAGTAGAAGCCCGAAGAAAAGCCAGAAGAGGGTAGGGCAGAAGGCCAAGCCGTAAACCCCACCCAAAGCCAAGGGCCCCAGAAGCCCACCCCACGCCCCCACCCGGGCCACCCAGCCCTCCGGTGCCGCCCAGGCCAGGGGCCAGCGCACCACTCCCAAAAGGCCCAGGCCCACCAGGATCATGAAGGGCCCAAGGGCCAGCCGCACCGGGCGGAAGATGGCCCCGGGGTTGTCCAGGGTCCCGCCCAAAACGAAGAGAACCACCCCGGCGAGCACCAGGTAGGTGAAGGCCTTCCCCAGGAGAAAGGCCAGAAACCTGGGCCAGACCCTTCCCTCGAGGGCGAAGGGAGCCAGATAGGCCAGGGCGCTGGCCCCAGTGGTGATCTGGCAGGGGGCAAAGGCCGCCAAGACCCCGAGTAGGAAAGCGGAAAGCCAAGGGACCCCCACTTCCCGCCTCAGGCCATCCACCCAGGGGGCCAGGAGAGCGTACAGGGTGTTGGCCATTCGGTAAAGGCTTCGGGAAACCTCCTCCAGTAGCCCGCTTCCCAAGGCCAACCCCACCAGGCCCAGGACAGCAAGACCAAGCGCCAGGAGCCCTCTTCGCATGTCCATCAGCTTAAGGGCCAAACGTTAAGCGCCGGTAAAACCCCTTTATGCCAGCTTAACAATACCGGCCTAGGGTACAGATGGAGGTGGATCGTGGGCATGATGGGTTGGGGCGGCATGGGTTTCGGGTGGTTCTTCGGGCTTCTCAACATGCTCCTGGTGCTGGCCCTCCTGGGACTTCTCCTGTACCTGGGCCTTCGGGCCTGGGAACGGGGAAGCGGGGAGCCGCGAAAGGATGCGGCCCTGGAGGCCCTGCGCCTCCGGTACGCCAGGGGCGAGCTGGACGAGGAAACCTACAGAAGGTTGCGGAAGGAACTGGAACAGGGAGGTGAAGCATGAAACGCTACGGTTTAACTCTAGGAGTTCTGGCCCTTATGCTTTTAGGTCTTGCCCTCACCCAGGGCATGATGGGGGGTTTTGGTCCGGGGATGATGGGCTACGGCCCGCAGTACGGTCCGGGGATGATGGGCTACGGCATGATGGGTGGCCACGGGATGATGGGCATGATGGCGGTTTACCCTCCGGAAGCCCAGCCCATCCCCCAAAAAGAGGCCAAGGCTCGTATGGAGGCCTACGCCAAGCGCCTCTATCCGGGAGCCCGCCTTAAGGACTTCATGGCCTTCAGCCAAAACTACTACGCCCAGGTGGTGGACGAGAAGGGGCAGGGGCTTTTTGAGCTCATCGCCGATCGCTACACCGGGGTGGTTTCCCCGGAACCTGGCCCCAACATGATGTGGAACACCCGCTACAGCATGATGGGCGGGCCGGTGCAGACTCCTGTCCGCTTCCCCTTGGCGGAAGCCAGGAAGCTGGCCGAGACCTTCCTGAAAGGCTACCTCCCGGGTGCCCAGGTGATGGAAGCCGGGGCTTTCCCCGGGTACTACACCTTTGACTTCGGGCGCAAGGAGGTGGAGGGCATGCTTTCCGTGAACGCCTACACGGGGGAGGTCTGGGTCCACACCTGGCATGGCTTCTTCCTGGGAGAGCACTCGGCTGAAGACCGAGGTGTCGCGTGTTCAAATCACGCCGGCGGCACCAACAAGTTGTAGTTGTAGTTGTTGTTGTTATTATTGCTATACCAACTTGCTTATTGTACCAACAACCTCCAACGCCTTATCAATGAGCATATTCAACTCCTCTCTACCTATGGCAAGTGGAGGTACTATGAGCATTATATGACCCAATGGTCTAATGAAGAGACCACGCTTGAGAGCCTCCTCCATTATAGCATAGTTTATCCTTCTCCCATCAGAGAGGGTTAATAGGGGGTCCTTGCTCTTGCTATTACTCTTGCTATTGCTATTGCTATTACCCTTAACCAGTTCAATGGCAGCAAGCATACCCTTATGCCTAACATCCCCAACTATAGGGTAGCCTCTGAACTCCTCAAGCCTCTCAGCCAACAATGCTGAACTACTCTTAACCTTTGAGATCAACCTTTCCTGCTCATACAGTCTTAGGTTTGCTACTGCACATGCACATGCTATAGGATTGCCAGTGAATGTATGTCCATGGAAGAGATGCTTCCCCTCATCATACTTGCCAAGGAATGCATTGAAGATCTCATCACTTGCTAGAGTTGCTGCCAAAGGCAGATACCCCGCTGTGAGCATCTTCCCAAACGCAACTATATCTGGCATGCTATCCTGAGCAATGTACTCAACCATGGAGCCTAACCTTCCTAGCCCTGTTGCAACCTCATCCAGCACAAGTAGCGTATCATACCTCTTGCATAACCTACTAACCTCTCTCTGATACCCATCTGGGTATACTATTACTCCTCCAGCTATCTGTGCACCACTCTCCATTACTACTGCTGCTACCCTACCCTCACCTCTCTTCAGTTCATGCTCAAGCATATCTATGCAGTACTGCACATAGTCAGCATCGCTCATCTCCCTGCTCTTCCTGTATAGATAGGGAGAGGGTACATGCCTAACCTTGAAGAGCAATGGCTTGTAAGGTTTGAAGAAGTGCTCTATATAGCCTATGGACATTGCTCCTATTGTATCTCCATGGTATCCATTCTCTAATGCAATGATCTCTCTCCTCTTATTACTTCCTAACTTGTTATACCAATACTGTATAGCCATCTTTATCGCTACCTCCATTGCTGTTGAGCCATCATCACTGTAGAATACCTTGCCCATACCCTTTGTCATCTTTACAAGCAATTCAGCAAGCACTATTGAAGGTTCATTACATAGACCAAAGAGGGTTGAATGCTGCAACACCTTAGCCTGCTCTACTATAGCATCTACAATCTCCTTCCTTGAATGCCCCCATACATTGCACCACATGCTTGCTACCCCATCAAGATACCTATTGCCCCTATCATCTATAAGGTAGAAGTCCTCTCCCCTAACTATAACTGGTGCATCAATCCTAAACCAATCGCTCATCTGTGTGTATGGATGCCATACGTATGCTTTGTCTTTGGTTTTAAGATTACCGTTTTTATACGTATAATGCTCATGCATACTATACAGTCTTTATTACATATACATAATCTTATCCTCTTGTTAGAGCTTGTTTGAAACATGGGTTAACATACAATTAGAATAAATCAGAATAAAAATAGATAGGATTGGTTGATCAATTATACCAGTTTCTATGCTACTGTATCGTTGCATCATGCAATGGTATCTAATTCTTGATGTATGTGTTGAGAGATACTGGAGCCATTATATTAGGGATTTGATTACTGTATTATGTTCAAGACTGTATACATAGCTTCGTGAATCACCAACCTTGCCATATGGGGTATTGTTAGAGATTACAATCCATTGATGAGTGCCTCCAGAGGTTGGAATGTGAGTGAGTGAGTACGTGAGTAATGCAACCAGGGCAGGAGGGATGTTGGTAATCGGTATGTATGTTATGGAGATGGATAAGGATATGAAGAAAGAAGAGAGGAGAGGCATAATGATATTAGAATCTAACATATGGTGTTATAATGTATATAATTGCTGTTATCACTGCTATACTTAAGAGGTTCATTATGAACCCCATCCTTATCATGTACGCTACAGTAAGGTAGCCAGATGCAAATGCCATAGCATTTGGAGGAGTTGCTACTGGGAGCATGAAGCTTAGGGTCGCTGCTAGCGTTGCTGCAAGCATGAGTTGCAATGGCTCCATACCAATATGCTCTGCTACACTGCTAACTACAGGAAGCATGAGTGTTGCTACTGCTGTATTACTCATCAACTCAGTTATGAATACAGTTACTGCTGTTATGAATAGTACCATGAGTGAAGGACTTGCCTCTATGGCTAGGGATGATGCAACGATCTTGTCTAACCCTGTTGCTGTGAATGCATTTGCAAGTGCAAGGCTTCCTCCTATGAGCACTAGCACACCCCAGGGTATCCTTGATGCCTCATCCCATGTTAAGAGCCTAACCTCTCCTACTCCTGCTCTACCCTTATCCTTTACGCTAGCACCATCCTCCTTACTCTTATCTGAATCCTTAACCCTTATTGCAAAGAGCAAGAGTGCTGCAGATACTGCTATAACAGCATCATCAATACTTGGGAGGTATGAACCCCATACACTTCTGCTCATCCATGCTGCTATGGTTGCTATGAAGACTGCTAGAACAGCCTTCTCCCTCCTGCTTATCCTTCCAAGTCTATTGGCTTCGTTGATAACAACATCCCTACTCTCTATAATCTTAACATCCCTCAACCTATGCACGTAAAGCAGGTAGAGCCAGAGTAGTAGCAGGAGTATTGAGCCTACTGGAAGCCCTATAGGGAGCCATGAGAGGAATGTTACATCATAACCCATATTGCTTGCTATAGATGCAAATATCAGATTTGGAGGTGTGCCCACAAGTGTAATAACCCCTCCTATGCTTGCAGAGTATGCTATGACTATCATAAGCGCTGGTGCAATCCTCCTCCTATGCCCCTCCTCCATAACCGATATTATCGATAATGCTAAAGGGATCATCATTGCAGCAACTACAGTATTACTCATGAACGCACTAAGGAGAGCAGTAACTAGGATGAACCCTCCTAGCATGCTCTTGCTATCATTGCCTAGGATGAGTAGCATCCTTATAGCAAACCTCCTATGCAACCCTGCCATCTCTATTGCTCTAGCAAGCATGAGGCTACCAAGTAGGAGGAATATAGTCCTATCAGCATAGTTCACAGCAATACTGCCTATCTGCATAACGTTGGATGCTGGGAGCACAACCAATGGGAGTAGTGCAGTTGCATACAGTGGGATAGCATTAGTTATCCACCATACAACCATCCATGCTACCAATGCCAACACTGTCCTTGCACCTACATCTATAACTATCATCCCTCCCATGAGGAATACTGCAAGGAATACCAGTGGACCTAGCACTAGACCAAGTAAGTTCATCTTAATGCTAACACCATTCATTCAAACCAAACAGATGATAAACTAGCCCACAAATAAATATAATAATTAAGATGGATGCATAATGGATATTGGTACTAGCATTAGCATCGATGATGATGATGGATGGAGCAATGGTAGTGGAGGCGGAGTATTCGTAACTGGTACAGATACTGGCGTAGGCAAGACGCTGGTTACAGCAGCGATAGTCCATGCTTTACGTAGCGATGGTATAGATGCTGTAGGGATGAAGCCAATAGCAACGGGTATAGATAGAGATGTAGTATTCAAGTCTACAGATGCTGAGATCATTGCAAAGTACTCATGCCTAAGCAGTGAGGAGCATGAACTTGTTAACCCTGTATTCCTTGCTTTAGAGGCAGCACCATACATGGCAAGTATTGTGCTTAAACAGGATGTTGATATTGAGAGAGTATTCAAAGCATACAAGAGGTTGAAGGAGAGGCATGAGTTCATCGTTGTAGAGGGTATAGGTGGCGTTATGGTACCGATAAAGAAGGATTACTATGTACTTGACCTCATAAGAGATCTTGAATTGCCAGCACTGATAGTTGCTAGAGCAAGGCTAGGAACTATAAACCATACACTGCTAACAGTTGAGGCATGTAAGAGAAGAGGGGTTGAGGTTATTGGTATAATAATGAATATGATAGATCACAGCAGTATTGTTGAGGTTAATGCTGGAAGCATTATACAGGAGTTGAGTAGGGTACCAGTTATAGGGAGTATACCATACATAAAGGAGATGGGTGTTGATGATATACCATACATTGCAAAGTATATAAGGTATGACCTTCTGCTAACATAACTCATCTAGCATATGCAGTATTATAGTTTATTAACGGGATGACATCAATATATATCATGTTGAAGATTGCAAAGGGTCTTGTTATAGCTGCTCTAGTACTCCTCATAATATACGGTGTAGATGAGGCAGCAAGCAGGAGCATGGATGGAGAGGGTGCAAAGGAGACTGGGTTTCTGCCTGTCAATGCAATGGTTAGAGGGTTAGCATTTGGAGGTTCTGCTATAGCACTATCCATAGCAACGTTCTTCATTGCTAGAGAGGTCTCAACCTTTGTGTGGATAATGCTCATCATAAATGGTGTGTTGATAGCAATAGGAGGAGCTGTTGCTGGCTCAGCACCTGTAACAGGGCTTGGTGCACTTGTGATAGCATTAGGAATAATAAAGAGGTTCAGAGATGCAAAGATAGCAAGGATGGTATGAGCAGAATAAGAATTTATAAATAGTATATGCTTAAACCATACAATTAATGGTAGAGTGTGTGAGATGTCATAGAGATACTAATGAATTTGTGCTAGTGCCTGTAGAGCAGAAGGTTTACATAATATGTCATGATTGTGTTAGGGAGATAATAAGGAAGTATGTTGAGAGTATAAAGGATAAGGGCTTCTCAGATATAGATATGACTTGATATATTTATCACAATGTATTATAAAGTAATATAATGCCTATATGCCCAATATGCAAAAGGGAAGTGAAGAGGATGCTTTCATGTGAGCATACCAATGATGAGGAGGTGTGCGTAGAGTGTTATCAGGAGATACACTTCAGGTTAACTGAATAAGTAAGTAACAGTTACCAATGTAGAAGCATGAAAAAGCATCATAGAGTTGATAGTAGGATAGCAAAAGGATGAGTTTATTATAAACCTGTTTTGCATCTTCTTCAATGAAGGCTATAATACTTGCTGGAGGGTTTGGGAAGAGGTTGAAGCCTCTAACTGATGATAGACCAAAGCCAATGGTTGAGGTACTTGAGAAGCCAATAGTAGCATGGCAGATAGAATGGCTCAAACTCAATGGTATAGATGAACTTATACTCTGCGTTGGCTACATGAGAGAGCGTATAATGGATTATCTTGGCAATGGTAGCAGGTACTCAGTGAGCATAGATTATGTTGTTGAGGATGAACCATTGGGTACTGGAGGGGCTATTAAGAATGCTAAACCCCTTCTGAATGGTGAGGAGAGGTTCATAGTTGTTAATGGTGATATCATAACCGATCTTAACATAGCAAGGATGGTTATGATGCAGAACAATAGCATAGCTGTGGTTCCATTACCAAGCCCATATGGAATAGTTGAGATGGGTAGTGACTCAAGGATAACTGGTTTTAGGGAGAAGCCTAAGCTTGATCAGTTCTGGATAAATGCTGGAGTCTACTGCCTTAACCATGATGTACTAGCATACCTTCCAGATAAGGGGAGTATAGAGTATGATACATTCCCGCAACTAGCAAGCAAGGGGATGCTTTATGCTGTAAAGTATAAGGATGTGTACTGGAGATCTATAGATACACACAAGGATGTTGAAGAGGCAAGTAAGGAGTTGAAGGAGTACAAAAGATGATTATAGAGATGGGTAATAATAATAGTATAAGCAATAGCGATAGTAGAAGAAGAGGAAGAGGAAGAAGAGGAGATGAAGGAAGGAGAAGGGGAAGAAGGAAGGAGAAGGAGGATAGGGATAAGCCTAGGGATGCTCTTGGATGATAGACAGGTTATAGAGTATGCAAGGAGAGCAGAGAGCATGAATCTGCACTCCATATGGGTGCCAGAGTCATGGGGTAGAGATGCGTTTGTAACACTCTCATACATAGCATCACTAACGAGAAGTGTTATGCTAGGTACTGCTATAGTCAACATATATGCTAGGAGTGCAGCAAGTACTGCAATGGCAATTAACACTCTAGATCTATACTCTAATGGTAGAGCAGTGCTAGGTTTAGGAGCAGGGAGCAAGAGGCTTGCTGAGGACTGGCATGGTTTAGAGTTCAAGAATAATATAGCGAGGATGAAGGAGTATGTTGATGTTATAAGGCTTATATCAAGAGGGGAGAGGGTTGATTACAATGGAAGAGTTGTAAAGGTTAAGGGTATGAGGCTAGGCTTTAAGCCTCTAAGGAGCAATATACCAATATACATAGCAGCAACCAACCAAGGTATGCTAAAGCTTGCTGGTGAGGTTGGTGATGGCGCAATCCTATTCCTCATGCCTATGAATGAGTTGGATAAGCAAGTTAGGATGCTAAAGGGTATAAATCCAAGGTTAGATGTTGCATTAGTTCTTATAACAGCAGTCTCTAACGATGCTCAAAGGGCTATTGAGAGGGCTAAGAAGAGCATAGCGTTCTACACTGCAGTAGGCTCTATATACGCTAGATTCTTGGCAGAGCATGGATTCAAGGATGAGGTTGAGCATATAAGGGAAGAGTATAGGAGGAATGGACTCAAGGATATACACATGCTTGTAAGTGATAGAATGCTCAGCTCACTTGCATTGGCAGGTAGCATAGATGATTGTATAAAGCAACTTAGATCGTTCATAAAGGGTATAGATCTACCCATACTTCTTATAAATCCAGTATATAATGCTGAGGAGGATTACATCGTATTTGAGCATATGATGGAGGAGGTGGTTAGAGATGAGGGATGCTGATGTTAATGTCAATACTAATGCTAATGTTGCTATAGTAGGCTATGGTTTAGCAAGGTTCAACAGGGATGAGGCTTCAAAGTACTCACTCTATGAACTTGCTCTCCAATCTGTTGTTGATATGTTTAGCAATATGGAGTATGATGCAAGATCATTGAAGGATGGGATAGATGCTCTAATAACCTCAACAACAGATAGCAGTACATATACAGCAAGCATACTTGCTGATATGCTAGGCATAAGGGCAAGGATAGTGAATAGGGTAGAGAGTATGTGTAGTTCTGGAGCAGATGCGCTAATAGCAGCATACTCATACATAGCATCTGGACTATCCAATCTAGCACTTGTTGTTGGGTTTGATTCTAGCAACTCAGGTATGCTCTTGGACTGGGATGTAGCAAGAGGAGATATGAGGCATCCTGCACACTGGGCTGCATTGTATGCTAAGAAGCATATGCAGGAGTTTGGAACAAGCAGGGAGCATCTTGCCATGGTTGCTGTTAAGAACAGAAGGAGTGCTTTAACGAATGAGAAGGCATACTTTTATGACAAGGGTGCTGTAGATGTTGATGATGTGTTGAGATCAAAGCCTGTAGTTGAACCATTAAGGCTCTACGATTGCTCTATAGCATGTAATGGAGCAGCATCTATACTCTTGGCAAGTGCAGATATTGCAAAGAGTGTATGTAGAGAACCAGTATGGATAAAGGGTATAGGCTCAAGTAGCATTGGTGCTAGTATAAACAGCATAGATCTTACAACGATGCATGTAACTGTAGATGCTGCAAGACAAGCGTACAAGATGGGTAATGTAAGACCAGAGATGGTTGATGTTGCTCAAGTCCATGACTCATTCACAATACTTGAGATACTAGCATATGAGGATCTGGGCTTCGTTGAGAAGGGTAAGGGAGGTTATGCTGTAGAGGGTAGGATAAGTATACCAGCAGTTAATACAGATGGAGGTGTATTGGGTAGAGGGCATTCATCTGGCGCAACTGGCATTGCCCAAGTTGTTGAGGTTACAAGACAGTTGATGCACAAGGCAGGAAGTAGGCAGATAAAGGATTGTAGAATAGGGTTGGTGCATAACATGGCTGCTGCTGGAACACATGCAAGTGTTATATTACTTGTACGTGGTTGATAGTCTGTTATACAGTATAGCATGATGCTAGACCATATCATCTAAGTTATAAACAATCTAATCTCACCATCTTGTGATTGTCAAGATAATACTGATACCATTGAATTGCCAATAATTAGAATTGAGATATAGGGAAGAGATCATCTATACTAATAGATGTACTACTAACATAACATCTTGTAGTAGGTAGTAGTAGATAGGTTAAGCAGTTAAAAGATCAAAGTGATCAATAGTATATACTAGCAAACAGTTCCTATACTAAGTGCATCTACTTACTTATCACGCAATCAAGATAATCCTCTTCTCCAGATTGTATATCTATGAATAATGTTAGATCTGTTTAGATGATGGATGATCTTAAAGGAAAGTTATTGTATGTAGAATGCTCCAAGCCTTCTCTTCAGCATTGCAAACTAGGATTCTATGCTATTCCTCTTACCTCTAGCAATGCTCACTCATACTCTAAGCCTAGCATTAATGCATCTACTAATACATACCATGCCTTATCTACCAGTATTAATGGTTTATCCTCAGAGTAC
>VAPR01001285.1_pt1 | contig 12928 bp, 16 predicted proteins | sample 3380701 | NCBI WGS metagenome assembly VAPR01 (sample SAMN11536904, study PRJNA540576) | hot springs metagenome | isolation source: hot spring wet sediment | place: Spain: Lobios | collected 2014-01
GCGACGGTTGGAGCCTCCCTACAGAGGCTTTACCCGTCTACGACGCCCCCATCCGGCGCATCCTCATCGCCTCCCCGCAACCGAGCGACGGGCCGGCCACACGCGCCCCCGCGGGTTATCCGGCCCCCGCATGAAGCCCGTTTCGGGTACAGGGAAGGGCTGGCTCCCCGGCCTTTCCCGCCGCCACCACCAATTTTATCCTTGGCGTGCTTAAATGTTTACGTCGGAGAACTCTTCCTTTAGGTGCCGGGGCGGGGTCGAGTAGACATCCTCGAAGATGGCCGAGTGAGGAATGGCTGGAGTTTTTTCTACTTCTTCGATTTTCTGCTCCAAAATCTGCCTTAAGCTTGTCCAAATCAAGTTGTCTTTTTCCTCATCCAACAAGTTTCTCTGGATAAGCAGCTTCTCACAGAGGGTTATTGGGTCTCGGCTACGCCATATCTCAACCTCTTGAGCGGTTCTGTACTTGGTTGGGTCATCGGCGGTAGAGTGGGCTGCGAGCCTATAAGTAATGGCCTCGATTAAAGTCGGGCCTCCGCCTCGACGTGCCTTTTCGACAGCAGCACGTACAGCTGCATAAATTTCCTCCACGTTGTTGCCGTCTACCACCACTCCCTCGAAGCCATAGGCCTCCGCCTTCGCTGCTATGGTTTCCGAGGCCGTTTGCTGACGGAGAGGCACCGATATTGCGTATTGGTTGTTTTGGCAGATGAAGACCGTAGGTGTTTTGAATACGCCGGCCATGTTGAGGCCTTCGTGGAAATCGCCTTTTGATGTCGCACCGTCTCCGAAGAAAACAAGCATCACGGTGCCTTCACCTCTTCTCTTGGCTGCGTATCCAAATCCGACGGATACGGGGATGTGCGCAGCCACCGGGCCTGGGCCTGTGATGATCCTGTATCTCCTGTCACCGAAGAGCAGAACTTCGTGGCCTTTGAGAGGATCTCCTACTCGGCCGAGCTGCCTTGCAACAAGTGTCTCGAGGGGAACGCCGCGTGCTATGAAAGCACCTGTTTCACGATATGTTGGAAATATCCAGTCAAGCGGCGAGGCAGCGTTGACGGCCGCGACGGAGACAGCCTCCTGACCCTCTGAAGAGGTGTATGCAGCCACTTTGCCGGCGCGTTGAAGCTTAACCATGGCCGAGTCAAACAGCCTCGCCAAAACCATCTCCCTATACATCTTAAGAAGAAGTTCATCGCTCAACAATTCGTGGGTTTTCAAATCCGTGTGCAACTCTTAAAGGTTAACATGTTTTTCTCAGAAATGGATGCGAAGGGTTCTGGTTGGTTGCTGCGGCTGGGCTGTGAAAGGTGGAAAAGAAGCCTATTACCAAAAGTTTCCGGCGATAGAGGTTCAGGAAACTTTCTACAAACTTCCAAAACCCGAAACTGTAAAGCGGTGGCGTGAAAACGCTCCCAGCGGCTTTGTTTTCTGCATGAAGGCTTGGCAGGCGGTCTCCCATCCGGTCTCCAGCCCAACTTGGAGAAAAGCGGGACTTGTTCCGGCGAAGGGTGGAAAAACACGGTATGGATGGCTTAGGCCTGTGAAAGAAAACTTTGCGGCATGGGATAAAACAGTGGAGGTGGCGAAAGCCATGCAGGCACGTGTGGTCGTAATCCAGACACCGGCATCGATGCCCGACGACCAAAAAACACAACAAAACATCATGAAATTTTTTGAACACGCTACCGGACACACCGTGACGATAGCATGGGAGCCGAGAGGAAAACTTGCTAAAAACATCGCCTTCCTCAAAAAAGTCTGCGAAAAACATGGCATAATTCATGTAACAGATGTCCTGAAAGCGGAGCCGGCAACCCTGCATGAAATATTCTACACACGTTTACATGGGCTTGGCGGTGAAGTCAACTACAGATACAGATATAGCGATGAAGACCTGAGCCTCCTTGCAGAGAAAATCTATGCAAGAGACTTTGGCGAGGGATATGTGTTTTTCAACAACGTCTGGATGGCTGAGGACGCGGAGAGATTCATGAGGTTGCTAAAGCGGGAGGATAAGCTCTCCTGAATATTTTTTCAAGCCATCTTTCTCCATCTTCGCCACAATACTTTCAGCAGCCTTATGTGGGATTGGGTGAGACATGGCCTTTGCGTAGCCGTCGGCGTCACAGACCACAATAACGGAGAAGTTTTCATCTTTCTGAACCACAGTAAAAAAATTCTCCTCTCCAACAGGAGCCCATCCGTCACGAGTTTCCTTCACAACCATCGCCGCATAGGCGGTTCCAGTGTAGGCGGACAGAAGTTGCTGAGCCCTCTGGGCAACCACTTCACCTCTCCGAAAAGCTTCGAAATACTGCACAACTCTCGATAAAGCCGCTCCCGCTTTAAAGTTTATCAAACGCTGTTCAGGTTTACAGGACGTGATTTTGCGTGTCTGGACATGTCCCCTGAAGAAGGGGATGGAGAAGGCATTCGAAGAGTTTGCCATTAAAGAGGCCACGCAGATACTAGAGATGCAGGAAGGGTGTCTAAACGCGTTCTTCGGAATCGACTACGGCGAACCATCCGTTGGAGTAGTGGTGACGCTGTGGCGAGACATCGAATCGCTTAAAGCCTTCACCGGAGGCGATTGGAGGGAGCCCTATATCCACCCAAAGGAGGCGCCCTTGCTCGCGGAAAAACCAAAGGTAAACCACTACACGCTGGTGGGCAAAATACCCCGGTAGTATCGGGAAAACATGGCATAAAAAGGGGTTGAAAAAGGATTTAAACCCAGTTTTCAGCCTATAAGCGAACGGAAATGGGCAAAGAATCTTTCGTGGTCGAGTCAAGAGTTCGCGAGGCGTTGCCCGAGGGAATTAGGCTGGGATCTGATGCTCTGGAGGGGCTTAACGAAGCCGTCAAAGCACTGATAGACAAAGCGGTCAAAAGATGCCAAGCCAATGGCAGAAAAACATTGATGAAGGAAGATTTCTAAGCCGCTTCTAGGGCCTCAGCTTAACACGCCCTATTTTTTCGCTTCTATCGGCTTGAAGCGAGGCTTGAGTTTCTCGATTATCTGAGGCAGGGTAGTGTACTCCATCTCCTCATGACCTAGTCTGGCTGGCTCGAATTCTCCCATGGTTCTAAGGGTGATGGCGAGTTCCGCTGCTTTGTTTCTGACGGTGTCCCAGAACGGGTCTTCGAAGAGGTCGACAGGCTCCACACCATCTTGTCCTACAAGTCTCCCGTTAGATACCTGCCACCCCATAGCCATCACTCTCGGCGGCCCATCGAAATAGCTAACAACATTCTGGCCTTTGCGGAATGAAACAGGCATCAAAGGGCCTCTGTGGCTTCCTCTCATCCAGCCGGAAACGATGAACGGTGGCGCAAAAGCTGCGAGAACCTCACCCACTGCCGGGAAACCTGCCTGGGCCCTCACTATCATGACGGGGTCATCCTTCCCCACATAGCGGCCGGCAATCAAGCTAAGACGTGTAGTGCTTGCGGCGGCCGCCGGCTCGCCGTCACTCGCTCTATAAACCTTTGAAACAGCGTAGCGTCCAACCGTCCCAAGCAACGCGACCAAGTCATACAATTCCTCGGGAGTTTTGAGCAAAACAGACCAAGACTCCACAAGGTCGAGGACCTCGAACTTGAACCCATCGTGCAGTGTCGGGTCTATGACAAGGCCTGCGGTGTTCTCCGGTGATGCGAATATGCGGTAAAGTGGCAGGTTCCATGCACCGGGCTCGGTTTTGTCCGCTGCAAATACTATGATGGGGTCTGATTTCCTCTCCTCAAACTCTATTTCGGCTACTCCCGGACCGAGACCTTTGACGTTTCCGCTGAATGCGTCTGAGAGGAGGTCTTGTCCTGCGCCATAGAGCTTCATGGGCTTGGCCACTTTCTCGGTTATTTCTCTGAAAACGTTCCATGCGAGGCCGTGAACCTCGGGGTTGTCTTCACCTTTGTCGTGGCTCATTACCAGTATTATGTCGTCTCCACAGTGGGTTGCGTATCCTGATTTTATGAGGCCTGTTTTCTCGGCTTCAGCGAGTTTCTGAGACGCGAGTTCCATCATCTTGGGGTGGGGCTTGTGATGTCCGGCGATGCTTCCTACATCAGCCTTTATGACCGAGACCGTCGTTCTCATTTCTGCTCACGTCTAACATGGCCTGCTCGATAAAAGGTCTTACGCAGTCTAATAACGGTGTATAATAGGAGGGCTGTGAGAATAATGGCTGAGACTCTCAGCCCCGCAACACCAGCCGGGTCATCCAATACAATAATTGTCCAAGTCGTGTCACCTGTCAAAGTGAAAACATTGTTTGTGAAGCTTGGAGGGGTTTCAGCTCTCATGACATATTTTTCGGCGGGAAGATAGATTGATGATATGTTTGAGAATTTCGCGGAATTGATTACCACCGTGTTGGGGCCTCGGTATACTGTGCCGTTGGGCCAGACAAGTCTTATATGTGCTTCGTGGAGCTGGAGGTTTATGGTTATTCTTTCTCCAGCGGTCACCGTGAAAGGTAATGTTATGGATGTTGCGTTGAAGTTCAGTGACAAATTTGTTTCCTTCGACGGGGTATGATAGGTCGCGTTGCCATAGTTACTTATTTCAATCCTGTTAGCGAAAATTATCCCGATCCAGTCATCCAACTTTTGGGCCTGTCCGTCAGTGACCGACACACCCACACTCCTCAAGTATCTAGCATGATTTTGATCATATAAGCGGATGAAAGCTATCGGCGGCCTCATTTGAAGAATCCAGATGTTGCCAGACTCGTCCCCGACTAAGATTGTGTAGTTTTTACTTGCAGCTGCCCAGACATCAGTGCTGATTACACGACTTGACCCGGTTAAGCTTTTCATCGATTCCGGAAGAACCAATATCTCCTTCTCCAAAAGAAGCCTGTTGTCCGAGGCTGCGTAGAGACGTATAATATGAGAACCTATGCCTATTTTCCTCAAGCCTGAAACCTGTTCACCATCAGAAGGCAGATTCACGCTAAAAACAGTCGAGTCATTAACCCTTCTACCCTCAACTATTTGGTTGACAGATACAGAGTCCAGTTGCATGGTGAAAGGTAGGCCGTCGAGCAGCCCTGAGTAACGTATCGGCGGCTCCTGTCTCAATATCTCGACCCTCGCCCTTGTCTCGTTGAAGCCCTTCAAAACAATGTCCACCGATGAGCCTGCCGCCGCGACTTCCCCCTCACTCCTTCCCTCCAAGAAAAGAGCATAAGCGTTGGCGGATGTTGACGCCGTCATGACGACAAGCAATCCATCAAACCTAATTGAAACCTGTACAGGGGGCCTCGTTGTCGGAGGCCTGACCTGCATAGTTAGTCTTTGACCCGTGTCGGCCACAAGTGTCCAGTTTCCCGCGTCACCGGGCCCGAATCTCCTTAAAACAGTTCTCTCCCCGTCACGTACAAAAACATTTTCACCTAAGCCGTTCGGAGAAACAAGAGTGACGAAACCATCTCTGCCGACAATTTTTACCGAAAGAGTTTCACCCACACCCCATTCGAGAGCTCCTCCATCGAGGAATGGGAGCATCATTTCGCCGTCGAACCCGACCAGCCAATACGGCTCTATGTTCTGTCCTTGAGAGGGGGCAATCAATAGAACTATTGCCAAGAGAAAAAGGGCTCTATTCATGTGACATACGCAGCCAAATCATCAAAGCAGTCAATAGTACTGCAAATGAGCCCAGCAGAAAAAATGGGCTGAGCAACGGCGACAACTGGCTTACGAAGATGCTGAGGCTCATCAAGGCGAGTGTTGTTAAGAGGGTCTTGAGGAAGGGTTGGTTCATCGTTTGTAGGCGATTTCCCGCGAAGGACGCGAGTAATGCGAAGGTGGCCAGGGCTGTGAGAACGGTAAAGAGCAGCTCCGGCTCAGGATTCGAGGGGGTGATGTTAACGGTGCCGGTTGAGAAAAGCCCGAGAATGTTTTGTACAAGTGTGATGAATAATCTTTCGGGCCTCAGAACACCGGTGGATGCTATGTTGTTTAACAGGAGCGCGAAAACGTATGACGCGTAGTAGCCTCCAACAAGCCCCGTGAACACGTTGCTCCTATAGGCTGATATGGCGAAGACGGCGGGCGCTGAAATTATGTAACCAGCCGCGAGACCGAGGAACGGGTAAACAACCCCCGTCAGCAGAAGTGAGACCGTGTACGCTGCGGGAACATACACCAACACTATCCCAGCCCACTTGAACCTATCGGTCGCGGAGATGAAAAGAAGAGAGAAGAACCCTATGAACACGAAGGTGTTTGATGCATCCATCCGGGACAAAGCGAAAAATGTCAAGACAAGTGGGGGAAGCAGGGCCACGGCTCTCAGCAGCTTATCTATCATGTCATCAGCCTCAAGCTTCTATGAAGGTGGGTAAGATAGTTTAGCAGATCCGTCTGCCTAACCAAGTAGACGTGACCGTAGACCATACGGAGCCGCTGCACACGAGCATCTTCAAGAGCCTCCAAAAACTTTGCAGGCACCGACACGTTTTCCAGACTGGGCACGATAAGGTATAGGACACCGCCATGCAACATAACTCTCTCAGCCACTGTCTTGAGAGAAGCTTCGTCAAGGTTTGCGAACCTGCCCAACATAAACACGGCGTCAAACCCCCGCAAATACTCCAGGTAATCAACAATCCTATACGGCGACACTGGCGGTGTTGAGGAGAGATATGTCAACAACCTGAAATAATCACTCAGCCCCGTAGCCTTCACCGCTCCTTCTCTGGCGCCAGGGACAACTATGGTTATCGAGTCGCCTCGTTCAAGAACGGATGACGCAAGTGTAGAGGCTGCCGCAACCACCGAGTCTAGCAGCGAAGGGTTGCCTAGGATATTGTTATGGCTGTAGTCTAGGACGAGACAGATCTTGAGACGGTTTTGTTTATCGAAACGTCGAACAAAAATTTCCCCGTTTTCTCTCGCTGTTCTCCTCCAATCAATAGCTTTCAACGGCTGCCCCTCCTCATACCTTGTTATCTCCCGAAAGATGTCGTCGACACCGTATTCGTGGGATGAGCCAGTACCTGTGTAGGGAGATGGGATCACTCTCTTCACGGCATCCGACATCCTTGGCTTACCTACTGCGGGCTCCGTGAAAACGATTTTCACCTCTTCTCCTAGAGAGAATTCTTTGTAGACCATTCCATAGTCGTCCAAAACATGTACTAACAGCGGCCCAAGGAGCCCAGTGCCACGTCCATCTGACGTAACTGTGTAATCGAGCTCTAGAAGTTCGTCGGGGGCCAAGATTCTTTCAACTTGAACATTTCCTTCAACAAGTTTGAGACCCTCCAAACGATCTGCTATCCGTACCCTGATTCTTCGACCCGATTTATTAGCCACCTTAACACGAACCTCGGTTTTCTCACCTCTTCGTAGCAGCTCTCGCCTTACTTGCCGCGAAAACAGGAAATCCGATTGACTAAACATTCTGAGAGAAGATGAGGCAAAAACACAGTAAAGCAACGTGAAAACCCCAACTATGTAGATTGATAGGCTCAAGGCCTTGTAAACAGAAACTGTGGATGCGAAAAACACTAGGATAAACATCGATACTAATGTTTTGTAGCCTTGGGATGTCAGCCTCAAACCGGAACCTCCGTCTCCAACAAATATTCCCGAATAACTTTCTCGATGAATCCGTAGTCGGTTTTCTTGGAGAGGTCGAGGTACTCGGGTTTGGGCATGAGACGATGGTTGAGCACACGGTAGCAAACTTTCTTGACATCGTCGGGGATGACATAGTCGCGGTTATTCAACGCAGCATGGGCCTTGGCCGTGTAGAGTAGGGCTATCTCGGCTCTTGGACTCGCACCGAGCATCAACCTTGTGTCGGCCCTGCTTTTCATAACGATTTCAACTATGTACTCCAAAATTTCTGGCACTACCTTAACGTGATGAACCTCATCCATTGCAAGGGTGAGAAGGTCGCTGGTTATTGCGGGTTGAACTGGGATATCCTCGCCAAGCATGTCCCTTAACTTGAGAATTTGGATTTCTTCTTCGCGGCTTGGGTAGGAGACTATGACTCTCATCATGAAACGGTCTATCTCTGCTTCTGGAAGGGGGAAGGTGCCCTCAAGCTCCACGGGGTTCTGCGTGGCTATGACGAGAAAAGGCTCCGGCAACCTGTAGGTAACCCCCTCGACAGTCACCTGCCTCTCTTGCATAGCTTCAAGCAAGGCTGACTGGCTTCTCGGAGGAGCCCTGTTTATCTCATCGATCAAAACCACGTTGGCGAAAACCGGACCCGGCTTAAACTCAAGCTCGCCTGTTTTCCTATTGAGGACGAGGCCGCCTATTATGTCTGATGGAAGAATATCAGTCGTGAACTGCAGCCTCCTAAAGCTTAGGCCCAAGGACATCGCAAAAGATTTTGCTAGAAGCGTCTTGGCGAGACCTGGGACACCTTCCATTATGACGTGGCCGCCTGTCAACAAAGCGATTATCAGCGACTCTACGGCCTCATGCATCCCCACGACAACTTTGCCGACCTCATTCCTCACACTTTCTCCAAGCATCGCAGCAAACATCTTATGCATATTTTCTCAACTCCTCCTCTATTCTCCTGAGTAAGCGTCTCCTCTCCAAATCAGTCTCTTTCCCACCATAGTGTCTCAGCTTTTTCAGAGCCCTCCTAACATCACCATTCATCACCAGCTTAACCATTTCCGCATACTGGTCAACACCTACATCCCCATCCAACTTGGTCTCCTTTCTTTTCTTTTCACGTGGAATAGCCAGAAGTGATACTGTCCCCAAAAGCATCAAGGCCAACAGTATGGGAAAAGAGTAATCACCCATCATACCAGAACTCCTCTACAAGCTTGCGAAGACTTTCCTCGAATTGCGTGAGTTTCTCGCTAGTAGGCTCTTTGCCACCATACCTCACAGGCTCAAAAACCTCATACATCCTCTGTAGGTACGTTGCATAGTTATGTGGAATACGTCCAGAGTTGAGCACTTCTCTAGCTGTGTAACGCCCTGTGTCAACATTCACCGTATTGCAGATTTTTTTCAACACTTGTGGAAAAACTTTGATGACGGCTTCCGCGCTCTCGCCTTTCTGCAGCAAATGTTTGAAGAGCTCCTCCTCTTCTTTCAGGTTTATGATTTGTTGTGATGAGTTGGGTGAGTGTTTGTTTTTTGTCTTGGATTGGTTGACGAGGACGAGGCCGACGATGGCTGCGACAAGAAAAATGTTTAGCACAAGCCAGAATGAGACGTTGTATAGAAGCGACTCCATGTTTCCTCACTCTCGCTTCGTGAGCTGGGACTCGACGTAGAAGGCGGGGACGAAGCTTTCTTTCTGAACCACTAGCTGAACAAGGCCTTCGATTGTGGCTGACGCGGTATAGGGTTGTGCTGTTTCGCCTGTTCTTATCTCTGTGAATGGCCCCCTGTATTTCGGGATGGCGCCGGGTAGGTATGAGACTGTTTCTTCTCCTATGTATCTTTTGAGATAGTTGCTTTGGTCGATGTAGGTTATGTAAGGTTTTCCAACATAGAGGCTGCTGTTGACTGGTGGGGTGTAGGCGGCCGTGATGTATGTCATCTGGGTTGCCGTGTCTATAACCACATCCACGGACTCGAGGCTAAATCTTGTTTCTACGAATCTGACAACCAACTCGGTTATCCTTGTCGTAACCTCCACCTCGACGGCATAGGTTGGAAAAGACGCCGTGGCTGAAGAGATGGATATGATGTGTTTGCCCGGTGTTGTTGTGAAGAAGGCGTAGCCGCTTAGGTTGGTGACTGTGGTGAAGTTGTTGAGTGAAACGAGGGCCCGAGGTATTGGCGAAGGCGTCAAACCTTCAAAGGGTTTTTGCTCCACCTTCACCCGGAGTATGTAGGGACGGGTGGGGGCCTCGCTAAAGCCTATGTCAAACTGAAGAGAACTGGTCGAAATAGGGGGCATTATCTCGAAAAGGCTGAATCCTGTTAGAAGCGCCACCAAAGCCAATAAAATCACTACTCTTGAATTCTTCACCGTCCAGTAACCTAACTTGCCTTTTCTTATGCTTTATCAAACATACCGCTTCTGTATGCATATATAGCGTTAGCCCTCTAAAGTGCCTCGGAGTTGGGTGAGGAAGTAGTTAGCGTGGCCGCAAGCCTTGAGCTACTGGATGATGGCGAAGTTGTTTTTGTCGAGGGGGACTTGGGCTGGTTTAGGGAACGTGGCTACGGCGACACGCGGGGAGACAGGCGATATGTCTTCAGCCCCGTTGAAACACTTTACCTCGTAAAACACGGGAAGGCCGAGGTTTACCGAAATGGCCGGAAGCTCGGCTTCATCGAATTGCTAACCTTCTTCGCCGAGCGTGACCGCAACCTATGGCGAGACTACGTCATATACTTGGATTTGCGTAAAAGGCGATACGTTGTTAAAGAAGGGTTCGGCCCCAGGCTTCGGTTCAGAGTTTTTGAGAGGGGTGAGTATCCGGAGAAGCCTGCGAAATATCTCATCATTCCTCTCTATGAAGGTGAGAGCGTATCCGTCGATGAGCTCATTTCTCTTGTCAAGTCATGTAGAGCGATGGATAAGATAGCCGTTGTGGCGGTTTTGGATAGACGCAACGAGGTTGTGTACTACCACGCCACAGCGGTGGAGCTCCGGAACAGGTAGGAGGAAGAGGATGAGGGTACTGTCTTTTCTGAAGTTGATGAGGCCGCCCAACGGGCTGCTGATGTTTTTCGCCGTCTTGATAGGTGTGCTGTTCTCCGACATGAGGACAGTCAATCTCCAGCAAATCATCTTTGCTTTCGTAACATCTTTCGGCTTAACAGGTTCTTCGATGGCTTTGAATGACTATTTTGATAGGGAGGTTGATGTGGTCAACAACCCAAGCCGCCCCATCCCATCGGGAGAAGTTTCGCCTGCCTCAGCTGTTGCCCTCTCCTCCATACTGGCCGGTGCAGGGCTTCTTACAGCGTTTTTATCTTCCACGGCCTGTTTTGTCATGGCTGCAGTGGCTTTTGCCGTCTCTACAGTTTACAACATGTTCCTCAAAAAGACGGGGTTGTTGGGAAATTTTGCTGTAAGCTTCACCGTAGTGGCGCCGTTCCTCTATGGCTCTATTCTTGCCGACGGCTACGTGTCTTGGAGTGTGATTGTCTTCGCTATGCTGGCTTTCTTGGCCAACACTGGCCGAGAGGTTGTCAAGGGCATTACAGATGTGGAGGGTGATGCGGTGAGAGGTGTGGCCACGATTGCTCGGAAAAGCGGGCTGAGGACAGCGGCGCGGGTTGGGGCAGGGTTCTATCTTGCCGCGGTGGTGCTCAGCCCGGTTCCCTACCTACTCGATGTGGTCAACATCATGTATCTTCCCCTTGTCTCCGCAGCCGACGCCGGCTTCGTCTACAGCAGCATACGCGTGATAAGAAACCCGGAACCTGTTGAGGCTAAAAAGCAGAAAAACCTAACCCTGCTGTGGATGCTTTTCGCACTTGTCTCCTTCGCGGTAGGCGGCCTCCGCTAAACCTCGGCTAAAACTGTGCAGGGCGCGCTGTCAACCTCGTCAACGATAAGCGGAGCGACCACAACCCTCTTAAACACATTCGGCTTACCAATCAAATCCATGTCCTCAATAATCAGGAAGCTTCGTCCGACCAGAAGCCGTCGATGAGCCTCACGCCCCTCCTCCCTTCTCATGGGAGAAGATATCGATATCATGTCGACGCCAAGTGCTCTGAGGTTGATGAACTGTCGCAAAAATGACGCGGCCTCGGCTGACAGGCATGGACCCCGCTTCATGTAGGCCTCTGGGTCTTTTTCACGGTAGCGTTGGAAACCTGTTCTTATAAGTAGAAGGTCTGAGTGCTGCAGGGGTTTTCCATGTCTCTCGAGGTCTGAGGCAGTGATGAGCTCGCCGACTTCTTTGTCTACATCGATTAGCAGCGGTTTCTCGAAGACAAGCTCTTCAGCCTTGTATGATGATATTTTTCGGCCATGTGGGTCGAAGTGGTATGGGGCGTCGACATGCGTCCCTATGTGGTTGAGCAGCTTTATGAAGAATGTGTTGCTACTGTCACCCTTGGCAATCTGCTTATCTGGTGTAAACTCGGGCCGAGGCCCATCATCGTAGCAGGGAGAATATCTTGTGAGAACATGGGAGAGGTAAATCCACATCAGCCAACCCACATCCACAAAACAATCTATTAGACTTAACCATGCAGCATGGCCGCTGCTTGTCCAGCAGCCGAGCCCAACACGGTTTAAACCGGAAAAGCATGATAGAGGGTGGGCCACACTTTTATAATGAGACTCCGAGTGTTTGTTGGCTTTGAACGGTGTTTTGCGGCTTGGTTACTGGGCTGGTCTTGAACAGTATGACCCAGCGAGGATTGTGGCGCATTCTATACATGCGGAGGCTGTTGGCTTTGACATAATTGCGTTGAGCGACCATTTTCATCCATGGAGCGACACAGGTGGTCAGGCAGGGTTCCCGTGGATCGTGTTGTCAGCCGTAGCAGAACACACGAAGAAAGTTGAGTTGGGAACAGCGGTGACCACGCCCTTTTTCCGCTACCACCCCGCCATAGTTGCACAAGCTTTCGCAACACTAGACTACCTATATCCAGGCCGCATATTCATAACCGTGGGAACCGGACACGCCATGAACGAGACACCTCTCGGCTTCAAATGGCCTGGATACAGAGAAAAAGTGGAGAGGCTCCGCGAAGCAATCGAGATAATTCAGCTGTTGTGGAAAGGTGACTTCGTAGACTACGAGGGTAAATACTATCAACTCAAGTCAGCCAAGCTCTACACAAAGCCGCTCACAAAAATCCCCATGTATGTCGCCACCTCCAACTCCACAGTCGCCGAGATAGCTGGAGAGCTCTGCGACGGCATACTAACCAACCCCCGTGGAATGGATAAGTTCATGGAGATTATCACGGCCTTGGAGAGAGGTGCGAGGAAAGCTGGTAAAGA
>VAPR01001286.1_pt1 | contig 12923 bp, 8 predicted proteins | sample 3380701 | NCBI WGS metagenome assembly VAPR01 (sample SAMN11536904, study PRJNA540576) | hot springs metagenome | isolation source: hot spring wet sediment | place: Spain: Lobios | collected 2014-01
GCCGGCCTTTACTGTGGACAAGACCGAAACCCCCACCCCGACACCCGCCGCCCAACCGGCGCCCAAGGCGCCAGCCGTCCAGGGCGGTGCTCTCAAACTGCTCCTCTGGTCGCACTTCGTGCCGGACTTCGATAAGTGGTTCGACCAGTTCGCCAGCGAGTGGGGCCGCGCCAACAACGTCACGGTCACGGTGGACCACATCCCGCACCTGGAACTGCCCGCCCGCCTGGGAGCCGAGGTGGCCGCCCAGGCCGGCCATGATATCGTGATGCTGCCGGTCCGCGGCGGAGCCTCGCTCTACGCCAAGAGTCTGGCCGACCTCAGCGAGACCGTCGAGGCGGTGGCCCGCCCCTACGGCGGCTGGTCGGACTTCGCCCGGCTGATCGCCAACGTCGACGGCCGCTGGCTCTCCTACCCCGACTACGGTCTGGCCACGCCCGGCCTCTACCGCAAGGATCTCTTCGACGCCGAAGGGCTCAAGCCACCCGACGCCTGGGAGGATGTCCTGGCCGCCGGCCGGAAACTGAAGCCCAAGGGCTACCCGGTCGGCCTGCCGATCTCCCACACCCCCGATGCCAATACCGACTGGGGAGCGGTGCTCTGGAGCTACGGCGCCTCGTGGGTGGCCAAGGACGGGCAGACCATCACCCTGAACTCGCCGGAAACCCGCGAGGTCCTGCGCTTCGCCAAGGCGCTCTTCGACGAGGCCATGACGCCCGAGGTCTTCGCCTGGGACGACGCCTCGAACAACCGCTTCCTGGCTTCGGGCAAGGGCTGCTACATTCACAACGCCATCAGCGCTCTGCGCTCGATCGAGGGCTCGGATCCCAACCTGGCCGCCAAGATCGAGATCGCCTCGACGCCGCGCGGGCCGGCCGCCCGGCTGACCTGGGCGCCCGGACACCACTACGGCGTCTGGAAGTTCTCGCCGGCCATCGAGACGGCCCGGGCCTTCTTCCTGGCCTACGGGGCGCGCTGGAAAGACGCGGTGACCGCCAGCAAAGGCTACAACCTGGTGCTCTTCAAAGAGATCCCGCGCCCCTATCCTGTCCTGGATAACGACCTGCCCAAGTACCGGATCGTGCCCGACGAGGTCAAATACTTCGCCACCGCCGGCTATCCCGGCCCCAACACCCCGGCCGCCAATGAGGTCGGCGAACGGTACATCATCCCCGACATGGTGGCCAAGGTCTGCCAGGGGACCGCCATCGACGAGGCCATCCGGTGGGCCGAGCGGGAGATCCGGCAGATCTACGAGAAATGGGCCAAACAGGCCTGATCGCCGCCTCTCAGACCGCCGGCAGCCCGCCTGGGGAAGACCCCGCAGCGGGCTGCCGGCACCCGGCCCGGGCCGACCGCCAGATGCACGCGATCTCAGCTGTCATTCGCGTGCCCGGCCCTTCTCAGCCCCTCCACGTCGCCCGGCCGACCGTGGACAGCTGAGGGGCACCCCCATCGCCGATCACCCACCCGGGCGCCTGCCCCGGCTTGACAACCCAGCGCGGGGCTGCTACGCTGCCAACCACCGTCGGGAAGGACCACACGCTCTGTGGACGACTGCCTGCTCGCCATCGATCTGGGGACCAGCACCGTCAAGGTCGTCGCCTTCGATCTTGACGGGCGTCCCCTCGCCACCTTCCAGCAGGAGATCCCTCTCTACTCCCCCGATCCGATGGCCCTGGAATCGGACGCCGCCGCCTGGTGGGAGATCGTCGCCCGGGGGCTCCGAACGGTTCTGACCACCGTTCCGGCCGGGGCCGTTCGGGCCGTCGGCCTCTGTGGCTTTATGCACACCCTGGTCCCCATCGACGCCCGGGGCCGTCCGCTGGACCGCCCGCTCCTCTGGCCCGATCAGCGGGCCCGCACGGCCCTCCTCGCCCTCGCCCCCCACCAGGAGCAGATCGTTCAGATCCAGGGGCGCCCGCCCACCACCCTGAGCTGTCTGGCCAAACTGGCCTGGCTCCGCCAGCACCGTCCAGACGTGCTGGCCCGGGCCACCGCCTGGCTGCCGCCCAAGGACTTCCTGCGCTTCTGCCTGACCGGCGAGCTGGCCACCGACGCCCGCGACGCCGCCGGGACGATGCTGACCGAGGCCGCCACCGGCCAGTGGTCGGAGGCCCTGCTGGCCCTGGTCGGGCTGCGCCCGGCCCACCTGCCCCCGATCCGGTCGCCCACCGCCATCGCCGGCCTGGTGACCCCCACGGCCGCCCGGGCCACGGGACTCCGGCCCGGCACACCGGTGGTCGTCGGCTCGGGCGACTGGTTCACCACCATCGTCGGCTCGGGCTGCTACCTCCCCGAGCGGACCTGCTTCTACATGGGCACGGCCGGCATCCTGGGCGCGTTCGTCTCGCGGGCGGCGCTGGAGAGCCTCGGCCCCACCCGCCACTTCGGCACGGTGACCGCCACCGGCGCCGCCCTGCGCTGGGCCCGCGCCCTCCTCGGGGCCCCCGCCACCTTCGCCGACCTCTGCCAGACCGCGGCCGAAAGTCCGCCGGGAGCGCGCGGGCTCCTCTTCCTGCCCCACCTCATGGGCGAGCGCGGGGGCCAGTACAACCCCGACGCCCGGGGAGCGTTCATCGGCCTGACCCTGGCCCACACCCCGGCCGACCTTCTCCGGGCGGTCCTGGAGGGCTGCGCCTTCTGCCTCTGGACCGCCTGCCAGCCCTTCCTGGCCGAGCACGATCCCGGTCGGTTGCTGGCTCTGGGCGGGGGCGCCCAGAGCCCCCTCTGGCGGTCGATCATGGCCGCCGTCTTTCAGCGGCCGCTTCTGGTGCCCGACTGTCTGGAGGGCGGCGCCCGGGGAGCGGCCCTCCTGGCCGCGGTGGGTGTCGGGCTCTGTCAGGGGATCGCCACCACCCTGGACCGGTGGGTGCGCATTGTGGACCACACCGCCCCCGACCCGGCGCTGGTGGCGATCTACGCTCAGGCGCTCGAGCGTTACCGGCTGGCTGACCGCCGGCTCTTTCCCCTCTGGCCCCAGCTGGCCGCCGGGCCATCGGGCTGACCGGCTCAGGGCAGAACGCAGACCTTGATGGCGTCAGAGGTCAGTTTGTGGCCGGCGCAGGCGTAGGCCTCGGCGATGGCCGCGAGCGGGAAGCGATGGGTGATCAGCGGTCCAGCCCGCAGCCGTCCGTCGGCCAGCATGTCCAGGGCGATCTGGTACTCGGGCGCCGGCCCCCACATAGCGTAACTCCAGCACCAGAGGAGCGAGAGTTCACGGCGCATCAGCACCCGGGGGTCTACCGCCTGCGGCTCCTGGAACGAGCCGACCACCCCGATGCGCCCGCCCGAGCGGGCCACGGCGATGGCCTGCTGAAGGGTGGGGGCCCAGCCGCCGACCGTCTCGTAGACCACCTCGGCCCCCCGCCCCTGGGTCAGGTCCAGGACGGCCGCCACCGGGTCGGTCTGGCTGGCGTTGATCGTCTGATGCGCTCCCAGCTCGCGGGCCACCGCCAGCGGGCGCTGGCGGTGGCCGCCGACGACGATGACCTGCCGGGCCCCGGCCACCCGCGCCACCTGGGCCATGTAGAGGCCGATGGCCCCGGTCCCGAAGACCACCACCGTATCGCCCGGCCCGACCGGTACCCGCTGGAGAGCGTGGACCGCCACCGCCGCGCAGTCGAGGGTGGCGGCCTCCTCGAAGGAGATATGGTCGGGCAGGCGATAGCACTTCGTGGCCGGGGCGACCACGTACTCGGCGAAGCCGCCGCTCCGGGCGCCCCCGATGTGCTCCAGTTTCGGGCAGAGATGGTACTGGCCGACGGCGCACCACTCGCAGGCCGCGCAGCCGCAGAGCGGCTCGATCCCCACCCGGTCGCCGACGCGAAGCGTGGTCACCCCCGGCCCCAGCGCGACGACGGTACCCGCCAGCTCGTGGCCGGGAGCCACCCGCGGGTAGCTGGCCGGGCGGCCCGGCGCGTGATGGCCCAGCCGGTAGGCGTGGAGGTCGCTCCCACAGATACCGGCCGCCCCCACCCGGCAGAGCACCTCACCCGGCCCCGGTGTGAGATCGGGCACCTCTTCAACCCGGATATCGGTCGGCGAATACAGGACCGCAGCCTTCACCGCTTCCCCCTTCCGCCGGCCGGGGGGCGCGGGCTGCCTCCGCTCCCCCCGGCCGGCGCTCAGCGCCCGCCCATGCCGGTCAGCACGATCCCCTGGACGAAATACTTCTGGGCGACAACGAAGACAAGCAGCATCGGAACCACCGCGATCGAGGCCCCGGCCATGATCAGCCACCAGTCGCTGGCGTAGAAGCCGGCCTGGCCGGTGAAAAAGCGCAGGGCCAGGGGGATCGTCCATTTCTCTTCGCTGGAGATCATCACCAGCGGCCAGAAGAAGGCGTTGTATGACCCCATGAAGGCGAGGATCGCCAGCGTGGCCAGGGCCGGCCCGGAGAGCGGCAGGACGATGAGCCGGTAGATCTGGAAGAAGCCACAGCCATCGATCTTGGCCGCCTCCTCGAGCTCCGGCGGCAGCGTCAGAAAATACTGTCGCAGAAGGAAGGTGCCGAAGGCGGTGAAGGCGTTGGGGATGATGAGCCCCTGGTAGGTGTCGACCCAGCCGATAAGGCGCATAAGGATAAAATTCGGAATAACGGTGACCTGACCCGGAATCATCAGCGTTCCCAGGTACAGGAGAAAAAGCCGGTCGCGGCCAGGAAACCGCAGCCGGGCGAAGGCGTAGGCCGCCAGCGAAGAGGTCAGGACCTCGAGCGTCATGGTCGCCAGGGCCACACCGAGGCTGTTGGCGATGTAGCGGCCGAAGTTGACGCGGGTCAGCACCCGGACGAAATTCTCGGTGGTGGCCGGGATCGGCAGCCATTCCGGCGGGTAGGAGAAAGCCCGTCCCGGCTCCTTCAGGGCGGTGGAGAGCATCCAGAGGAAGGGAGCCACCATCACGAGGGCGCCGGCTGTCAGCAGCAGGTAACTTATGAGCAGCACCACTCCGGACTGGAGCCGACGGCTGAAACTCCGCCGCCGGGCCACCGGCGGCGCGGCCACCTCAATCATAGACCACCCACCGTCCCTGCAGCCGCCACTGAACCAGCGTCACCACAAAGATGATGAGGAACAGCACCCAGGCGATGGCGGCCCCGTAGCCCATGCGCAGGAACTCGAACCCCTGATTGTAGATGTAGAGGACCATCGTCCGGCTGGCGTCGGCCGGCCCGCCGTTGGTCAGGATCACCACGGTATCGAAGACCTGGAAGGCCCGGATCAACGAGACCACCAGCACAAAAAACGTGGTCGGGGTCAAGAGCGGCACCGTGATCGCCCAGAACCGGGCCCAGGCCCCGGCCCCGTCGATGGCCGCCGCCTCATAAAGATGCTGGGGAATGGCCTGCAGGCCCGCCAGCCAGAGGATCATGTCGTAGCCGACGGAGCGCCAGATGGCCACGAGGATCACCGCCGGCAGCGCCCACTGGGGCGACCCCAACCAGTGCGGCGGCTGGTGCCAGCCCAGCAGCCGCAGGTAGTAGTTGAGCGGACCGAAATCGGGGTTGAAGAACCAGGTCCAGATCACCGCCACCGCCACCGAGGAGGTCACCACCGGGAGGTAGTAGGCGGTCCGGAACAGCACGACCCCGCGGAGCGCCCGGTTCAGGGCCAGCGCCACGCCCAGGGAGAGAACCATGCTCCCCAGAACCGAAGCGATGGTGAAGAGCACCGTGTTGCGCAGAACAATGCGAAAAGTCTGATCAGCCAAAAGCAGTTTGCGAAAATTCTCCAGTCCGATGAAGCGCGGGGGCGAGAGGATATCGTACTCGGTGAAGGCGAGAAAGAGCGAGGCCAGAACGGCGATGAGCGTGAAGATCAGAAAGCCGATGATATTGGGCAGGAGAAAAAGATAGGCCGTCAGCGCCTCGGCCCGCCGGGCCGCCCCCGGCCCCCGCGCGTCGGACCGTCCGGCCCGCAACGCCATCTACGACTCCTTGAGCAGAGCGTTGACCTTGGCGTTCATCTCCTTGACCGCGTCGGCCACCGACTTCGAGCCGCTCAGCACCAGCGCCACCTCGTCGTCGACCGCCTTCTGCATCTCCGGGTACTTCGGGTGCAGGGGAAGAATGCGGGCATACTGGACCTCGTCAACGTAGACCTGGTTGTTCCTGGGCGGGCTGCTCTTGAGGAACACGTCGGACTCGTGGACCGACCGCCGCGACGGCTGGAGCAGCCCCAGTTCGGTCATGAGAATCTGCGCCTCCCGGCTGCTCACGTGGGCCAGCACCTTCCAGGCCTCATCGCGCTGCTTGGAGCCGGTCCAGAGGCCAAAGATCGAGCCGGTGAGGAGCTGGGCCCGCTCCTTGCGCCGGGGCATCGGCATCACATCCCAGGTGAACTTCGACTTGCGGAAGAGAGGCACCATCCAGCGGCCGTTGTTATAGGTGGCCGCCAGGCCGCCGGCGAACATCTCAGCGCGGCCCTGCTGCTGCATAACCGCCAGCGTCGGCGCCACTTTATGCTTGACCACAAAGTCGGTCCAGAAGGTCAGCCCGTCGACAACCCCCGGATTGTCGAAGGTGGCCCTGGTCGGATTCCACGGGTCGTCGACCACCTCGCCGCCGGCCGACCAGGCCCAGATCATCCAGGGACCCCACCAGGTCTCCTGAACGTAGCCGTAGCGTACGGTCCGGTCGCCCTCGCGCTTGACCGACTTCAGGCAGGCGTCGAGGAAGACCTCCCAGGTCCACGGCTCTTTGGGATCAGGCTCTTTGACGCCGACCTCTTTAAAGATATCGGCGTTGTAGTACATCGAACGGACGGCGATCTCCTTGGGCAGACCGTGCAGTTTCCCCTGACCGAACTTCTTGCCGTCGTACTGATACGGCTTGAGGATCTGGGTGTAGAAATCCTGAATATCGAACTGATCGCGCTGGATATAGTCGTCGAGCGGCAGGAAGACGTTCTTGACAGCGAAGGCCGGCCAGTTGTTGATCACGCTGAAGATGATGTCGGGCGCCTGTCCGCCGGCAAGCAGGGTCACCAGTTTATCCCGGTCGGCCGAGGGACGGTCGGTCTTGACCGTGATCCCCGGATTTTTGTCCATATAGCGCTTGGCGACCTCCTGATAGACCGCCAGCTCGTCCGGGTTACCCGGCGTGGACCAGGTGATGGTGACGCCACCCGTCGCGGGGGTCGGGGTCGGCTGAGCCGCTGGCCTGGGCTGCTCGGCCGGCCTGGCCGGCGTCGGGGTGGGCTGAGCCGCCGGGGCACAGGCCAGGGCCAGTGCCCCGCTGACCAGCGCGACCGTGGTGCTCAGGAAACGCCGCCGCGAAACGGAGCGCATAACTTTTCCTCCACAATCTCACACTCGGCTATCGTCCGCGGCCGGAAACCGGCCAGCAGCAAAACGGTCCGCTCGACCGCTCTGCGGATCTTAGCACAGCCAGCCCGGACCGTCAACGGCCGCTCCGGGAGCCTTCAGGGCCACTGCCCGGCCTCCGTCTCTTCGCCCCGGGGTGCTGTCTCGTGGACACGCACCACCTGGTCCGCCTCGCCATCGCTCTCGACCAGCCAGAGGGCGGCGTTGGCCACCGGCAGGTCCCAGACACGGGTGAGGGGCCAGCCCCGCCAGTGGCAGAGCAGGGTGCGCAGGACCATGCCGTGGGTGACGACCAGGACAGTCTGCCCCGGGTGCGACCGCACAATGGCGGCCACCGCCCGCCTCGCCCGCGCCTGGACCTGGGTCAGCGTCTCGCCCCCCGGGACCGCGTACCCGGCCGGGTCGGCTCGCCGGCGGGCCCACAGCTCCGGGTAGCGCTCCTGGACCTCGGCCGCCGTCAAGCCCTCCCAGATCCCCAGATTGACCTCCCGCAACGCCGGAAGCGGGACCAGGGGAACGGCCCGGCCGGCCAGAACGATCCGGGCGGTCTCCCAGGCCCGGCGGAGATCGCTGGCGTAGGCGGCCGCGATCGGCTCGGCGGCCAGCCAGCGGGCGAGCCGCCTGGCCTGGCACCGCCCCTGGGGACTCAGCGCCGGGTCACGCTGTCCCTGGAGCCGCTGTTCCCGGTTCCAGACCGATTCACCGTGACGGACCAGCAGCAGCCGCGTCAGAGTCGGCGACACGGGGGCGATCTCCGACTATTAATGCCGGCCTAACACCAGTGCTTAGCCGGGCGTGTGCTATAATACAGCCGCCCGGTGATGAGGGGAAGAGCCGCTCGACCGCGCCGGAGCGGCGCCACACGCTCCCCGCCCGAGGAAGTCCAGCCACGCCGGGTGAGCCAGGGGGCCTGCGACCGATGTACCGCCATGTCCCGCTCAGTATCATCTGCGGCAACGCCAGCCGCGATCTGGCCGAGAAGATCTGCGCCTACCTCGGCCTGACCCTGACCAGCGCCGACGTTTTCGAGTTCAGCAACGAGAACATCTTCGTCAAGATCAACGAGACCGTCCGCGAACACGACGTCTTTGTCGTCCAGTCCTTCAGTTCGCCGGTCAACCGCCATATTATGGAGCTCTTCATCCTGCTGGACACCCTCAAGCGAGCCTCGGCCGGCCGGATCACCGCCGTCATCCCCTACTTCGCCTACGGCCGGACCGATAAAAAAGACCAGCCTCGCGTGCCGATCACCGCCCGCCTGCTGGCCGACCTCATCACCACCGCCGGCGCCAACCGGGTCCTGACCATGGACCTGCACGCCGGCCAGATCGAGGGCTTCTTCAGCATCCCGGTGGACCACCTTTCGGCCTTCAGCACGCTTATCCAGTACTTTATGGAAAAACACCTGGACGACGTGGTGGTCGTGGCCCCCGACTTCGGCTTCGCGAAGAAGGCCCGCAATTTCGCCGAACGGCTGGGCGCCCCCCTGGCCTTCATCGAGAAGCGCCGCCCCGGCAACGATATGCGCAGCGAGGTCCTGAGCGTCATCGGCGATATCCGCCACCGCGCGGCCATCATCATCGACGACGAGATCGATACCGCCGGCTCGGTCACCAACGCCGCCTGGCTCCTCTACGAGTGCGGCGTCCAGGAGATCTACGCCTGCTGCACCCACGCCGTCTTCTCCGGCCCGGCTGTCGAGCGCCTGCGCACCAGCCCGCTCCACGAGATCGTCGTCACCGACACCATCGCCCTGCCGCCCGAGAAGCGCCTGCCCAATCTGACCGTCCTCTCGGTCGCCCCTCTCTTCGCCGAGGCCATCCAGCGCATCCACAGCGGGGAGTCGGTCGGCGCGCTCTTCCGATAGCCCGCACGGCTGGTTGGACTTTCCCTCTGGCCCGTGCTAAACTTTGCCATGCGCGGAAGAGCGTTCCGCATGCGCGACAACGCGCTGGTGGTGTTGGGTGCTGAAACTCCTGCATCGTCTTTTCGGCGAATCGAACGAGCGTGAACTGAAGCGGCTCCAGCCGCTGGTCGAACGGATCAACGCCCTGGAGCCGGAGGTCCAGCGGCTGACCGATGCCGAACTCCGGGCCCGGACCGATGAGTTCAAGGCCCGGCTGGCGGCCGGCGAGACGCTGGACGACCTTCTGCCCGAGGCCTTTGCGGTGGTCCGCGAGGCCGCCCGGCGGACCATCGGCCTGCGCCACTACGATGTCCAGCTCATCGGCGGGATCGTCCTGCACCAGGGCAAGATCGCCGAAATGAAGACCGGCGAGGGCAAGACCCTGGTGGCGACCCTTCCTCTCTACCTGAACGCCCTGACCGGCCGGGGCGTCCACCTGGTCACGGTCAACGATTACCTGGCCAAGCGCGATACCCAGTGGATGGGACCGGTCTACCACTTCCTGGGGCTGAGCGTCGGGGTCATTCAGCACGAGGCGGCCTTCCTCTACGACCCGACCTACGCCAACCCCGACCCGCGCCTGCGCCACCTGCGACCGGTCAGCCGGCGCGAGGCCTATCTCGCCGACATCACCTACGGCACCAACAACGAGTTCGGCTTCGACTACCTGCGCGACAACATGGTCCACGACCTCAGCCAGTGCGTCCAGCGCGAGCTGCACTACGCCATCGTCGACGAGGTGGACAACATCCTCATCGACGAGGCCCGGACGCCGCTCATCATCTCGGGCCAGGCCGAGGAGTCGGCCGATAAGTACTACCTCTTCGCCCGACTGGTCCCCCGTCTCCGGCGCGACGAGGACTACCGGGTGGACGAGAAGCACCGCACGGTCACTCTGACCGAGAGCGGCATCGCCAAGATCGAGCGCTGGCTGAACATCGACAACCTCTACGCCCCGGAGAACTACGAACTCACCCACTACCTGGAGCAGGCCCTCAAGGCCCACTTCCTCTTCCGCCGCGACCGCGACTACGTCCTCTACAAGGATGGGCGCGTGCTCGGCCCCCACGAGCACGACCGCGACGCGGAGATCGTCATCGTCGACGAGTTCACCGGCCGGCTGATGTTCGGCCGACGCTACAGCGAAGGGCTCCACCAGGCCATCGAGGCCAAAGAGAACGTCCGCATCCAGCGCGAGAGCGTGACGCTGGCGACGATCACGTTCCAGAACTACTTCCGGATGTACGAGAAACTGGCCGGGATGACCGGCACCGCCTACACCGAGCGCGAGGAGTTCCGGCAGATCTACGGTCTGGACGTGGTCGTCATCCCGACCCACCGTCCGATGATCCGTCAGGACTTCCCGGACCTGGTCTACAAGACCGAGGCGGCCAAGTTCCGGGCGGTGGTCCGCGAGATCGAGGAACTGCACCGGCAGGGCCGGCCGGTGCTGGTCGGCACGGTCTCCATTGAGAAGTCTGAATATCTCTCCGACCTGTTGCGCCGGCGGGGTATCCCCCACCAGGTGCTGAACGCCAAGTACCATGAAAAAGAGGCGGCCATCATCGCCCAGGCCGGCCGACCCGGCGCGGTGACCATCGCCACCAACATGGCTGGCCGTGGCGTCGACATCCTGCTCGGCGGCAACCCGGCCGGCCTGGTGGACGAGATCCTGCGCCAGCAGGGCCTCCGGCCGGAAGAGGCGACGCCCGAGCAGGTGGCCCAGGCCCGGGCTGAGGCCGAGGCGATCTGCCGCCGCGACCGTGAGAAAGTGGTGGCCCTGGGTGGCCTGCACATCATCGGCACCGAGCGCCACGAGGCCCGGCGGATCGACAACCAGCTGCGCGGCCGGGCCGGGCGCCAGGGCGACCCGGGCTCCTCCCGCTTCTACGTCTCGTTGGAGGACGACCTGCTGCGTCGCTTCGGCGGCGCGAACATCGCCAATATTATGGACAAGCTGGGCCTCGACGAGGATACCCCCATCGAGCACCCGCTGGTGACCAAGGCCATCGAGAACGCCCAGACCAAGGTCGAGGCCTACCATTTCGACATCCGCAAGCACCTGGTCCAGTTCGACGATGTGATGAACAAGCAGCGGGCGGTCATCTACGGCGAGCGGCGGAAGGTGCTGAGCAGCGAGAACCTGCGCCCGGTCGTGCTGAACATGGTGCGCGAGGAACTGGCCGAGATCGTCCAGACCTACCTGACCGGCGAGGTTCGCGAGGACTGGAACCTGGAGGGCCTGGTCCAGGCGGTCCAGACCATCTTCCCGCTGCCGCCGGAGGTCACGCCGGAAAGCCTGGCCACCATGAGCCGCCAGGAGATCAGCCAGACGCTCGAGCACCTGGCTGAGACGGCCTACGAGGCCCGCGAGCAGGACCTGGGACCGGAGATCATGCGGCAGATCGAGCGGTTCGTCCTGCTCCACACCATCGACCGGCTGTGGGTCCACCACCTGACGGCGATGGACGAACTGCGCGAGGGGATCGGTCTCCGGGCCTACGGCCAGCGCGATCCGCTGGTCGAATACAAAAACGAAGCCTACCATATGTTCCAGGCCCTGCTGGCCAACATCCGCCACGAGGTGGCCCGGCTCATCTACCACATCTCGGTCCAGCGCCAGCCGGCCCCGGTCGCCCGCCCGCTGCGGACCAACCGCGAGAACGCGGTGCCGGAGCCGGTGCGGGTCGGCCGGAAGATCGGCCGTAACGACCCCTGCCCCTGCGGGAGCGGCAAGAAGTACAAGAAGTGCTGCGGCCGCTGACCACCGCCCGGCACGCCCCCTGCCAGAAGACCGGTGGTCGCGCCGGTCCCGGTCGGTCTCCGCCGGACGCCCCCTGTTCCGGACGGCTGCGCGGGAGGGAACATGCGAGAGCTCCAGCGCCTGGCCGAGCAGATCGTCGCCAACGTCGAGCGGGTGATCATCGGCAAGCGCCGCGAGGTCGAACTGGCCCTGGTGGCCCTGCTGGCCCGGGGCCACATCCTGATCGAGGATGTGCCCGGTGTGGGCAAGACCATGCTGGCCCGCGCGCTGGCCCGCTCGCTGGGCTGCACCTTCAAGCGCATCCAGTTCACCCCCGACCTCCTGCCCAGCGACATCACCGGCGTCTCCCTCTATAACCCCCGGACCGGCGCCTTCGAGTTCCGCCCCGGTCCGGTGATGGCCCAGGTGGTCCTGGCCGACGAGATCAACCGGGCGACGCCCAAGACCCAGTCAGCCCTCCTGGAGTGCATGGAGGAGCGCCAGGTCAGCGTCGACGGGACGACCTACCCGGTTCCCCAGCCCTTCCTGGTCCTGGCCACCCAGAACCCCATCGAATACGAGGGCACCTTCCCGCTGCCCGAGGCCCAGCTCGACCGCTTTCTGCTGCGGCTGCGGCTGGGCTACCCCGGCCCCGAGGACGAACTGGCCATCCTGGCCGCCCAGGAGCAGGACCACCCCATCGCCACCCTGGAGCCGGTGATCGACGCGGCGACGCTGGTGGACCTGCAGGCGATGGTGGCCCGGACGGTCTCTGTCGATCCCCGCCTCCGGGCCTACATCGTCGACCTGGTCCAGGCCACGCGCCAGCATCCCGAGATCCGCCTGGGGGCCAGCCCGCGCGGCTCGCTGGCGCTCTTTCAGGCCAGCCGGGCCCGGGCCTTTCTCGACGGCCGCGACTACGTTCTCCCCGACGATATCAAGGCGCTG
>VAPR01001287.1_pt1 | contig 12912 bp, 11 predicted proteins | sample 3380701 | NCBI WGS metagenome assembly VAPR01 (sample SAMN11536904, study PRJNA540576) | hot springs metagenome | isolation source: hot spring wet sediment | place: Spain: Lobios | collected 2014-01
GGAATACGCTTCGGGCCGCGTGGCGGGAGCTGAAGCGTCTCTTTTAACCAGATTGGATACCGGATCGAATCAAATGAGTGGGGGACATCTCACCGCGCGACATGATTTCCAGCATGATATTGCGGGGAAGAAGTTTGCGGGCGATTTGTCTCTCACTGTACCCTTGTTCAAACAACTTCCGCGATGTCTCAACCAGCTGTTCGAGGAAATCCTTTTTGCTGCGCAGTGCCTCCGGGCCATTCTGGATGATACCCGCATGGCCGCAGTACAGGGTGTCAAACGAATGCGACAGGACCTTATTGATCGACGCGATCAGTAACGGAACGGATTCGCCAGCCATCCCGTAATGCAGCCGCTTGCCTAAAAAGAGGTCTCCAGCAAACAGCCATCCTTGTTGTTTTTCGAGCAATACCACATGGTCGTGCGAATGCCCCGGCGTATGTACCACCTCTAAGATGTGATTCGGCGTGCTGATATGATCGCATAACTCCAACCCGTGCACCGGGCCCGACTCTCCCCACACATGCCGGCGATAAAACGGAATTCGCTGCGGTTTTCTCAACTCGTCTCCGGTCTTTTTGGACAGAAAAACAGGAATCTGATAACGTTCGGCAAGCCATGATGCATTCCCGGCATGATCTTCGTGAAAATGCGTCAGCACGATCATTTTGGGATCAAGCGTATCCGTGATCCTGGTAATCTGCTCGCGAGCCCGGGAAGGACCCGTGTCAATGAGCAGCCCATCTACAAAATAGGCACAAAACGTGAACGGTGACCGAAAACGGTTCAACCGTCCCAGGATCGCGTGAACTCCTCCCGATTGCTCGCAAGTGGTGAGTATTTCCCCCATAGCACCTCTCCCATTTGATTGCCGTTTGTCCGACAAAACGGTCTATTTCAACGTGCCGAACCCGGTGAAGTCGACGTCAAACTCGATGTCAAACTTCACCTTTTTAAGCGCTGCCAGCCCTTTTTCCCTGGTCCACTTGCCACGGTAGGCGCTTCGCAAGCTCTCTTCCAAAGCGGCCGGGTCAATCCCCTGTTTTTGAAACTTCTTCAGCAGGTCATGCATTTCCTCTTCCATGACAGACTGGAGCTGATGGCGAATGATCTTTAATTCTTTCGAGTTCTCCAGGTCTCTCTCTCCCGTGTAGCCGAGAACCGTTCCCCTGGAGCGAATCCTGATCGTAATTTTGGGTTGTTGGAGGTTTCCGTTGCTCTTCACCTTGGAATGAGAACGGACAAAGTCAAAGACAATCGTCGCTTTTTTCCCCGATTTTTCCTTGATCATGAAACTCATCTTGGGCAGCATGTTTCGCCCCAGAATCGTTTGAACGATCTTTCCTTCCCGCTCGGTGAGCTTCCCAATCATTTTATGCCCCTTGAACACAGCGACGTTGCTGACCACGATTTCGCCGCCTCTCTTCTCCAGGTACGGCAGACTGGGGTCGGATACCTCATTGGTAGAAGTAAAGATATAATCGTGAAGGGTCGTGAACGGTTCAAAGGCGGTCTCCCGGCGGGGGCGAAGCAGGTTGTTCAGATAGCTGTTGATTTCCGGTTTGTCGGGGTACTTGCCAGAGATGACCTCCTCCGCTGTTTGTTTCACGACTGCGATAAAAACGTTGTCACCCACAGCAGGATTCCGGTACAAATCGATTACGAGCTTTTGCAGACCGCTTTTTCTGGCCAGTTCTTCGCCCACCAGCACGACGCGAAGCTGGGAAAATACCATCGTGCGGTCTGTTTTGGTAGAGAGGGAGATCAGCGATTCACTGGGAAGTTTGCTTACCGCCGTAAACACCTGCGTTTTTTCTTTTGCACCCTGTGTGGGCATCGGCATGGATACGGTCACTTTCATCCGATGGCCGTCCACGTAGTCAAATCCCATGACGCCGATCATTCCCATATCCTCCAGCGCCGGCGTCTCAATCTCCGGAGCGCAACCGCCTGAAACCAGCAAGGTCAATACCATGACGACCAGTCGTTTACGCATGATGTGTACGCCCCCTCCCCTTGCGTATCCAATGAATCAGCAGAAGAAAATTGGGCCAGAGAATCACGGCGTATCCCAAATACACCGCTACTGTGTCATACATTGTCTTCTGTGTCTCAAACGTAAATGGACCGCGGATGGTTACGAAAACGAGAATCGCGGCGAGATAAAGGTGAAACGGGCGCTTTTTACCCGTGACGTAGTCAAATCCTTTTTTGGAGACCCAGAGGTAGGGCGCCCCCGTGCTGAGAATCAAAAATACCCACAGTCCGATCCCGAGGTTCTCGATCCGTTCCAAAAACGACAGCTCCACCGCTTTGAACAAGTTAAGAACCGGGTAAGCAATGTGGGCCATCTGCCATTCGGAAAAGTACGCCACACTTGCCAGCGTGACCAAAAAGTAAAACAAAAACGCCATCCAGATGCCAAGCGATGCATGAAGCAGCGCTTTTTCCCGTTTCATGACATACGGAAACCAAAACAGAATCAACTCGTATCCCATCATCGCCGCATATGCCTCGTTAGTCGCTGTCAGGACCTGCGGCAGCGACAAGTCAAACAGCGGAAAGAGGTGGCTCATATGTCCTTTTTGAAATCCCCATTGCAGAAAGTAAATCATCCATCCCGTAAAAATGAAGCCGATGATGCAAAACCGGGCAATGGATTTGATGCCCCCCAGCGTGATGTACAGCATGACCAGCAGCAAGACGATCAGCGGCAACGTAATGGTCTGGTTCGCCAGTGTAGTGGCTTGCACCAGACGGATATAACCTTCAGAGACGGCCGCCACGTTCAACAAGGCGTAAAGCAGGAGAATCACGTTGCACGCCCAGCCCAACCATTTCCCCAACAGCTTTTCATTCATGGTAAACAAAGTGTCATCGGGGTATCTCCGGCACAACCAGACCATCGGCAGCAGGGTCACTTGTGCGATGACGCCCATAAGAAGCGGGATCCACCATTGATCGTAACCGGCCTCGCTCATGTTGTGCGGAAGTGTTAACAGGTTTACCCCGATCATCGTGTTTTGCACCAGGAATAGTACGTGATAGGCATTAAGTTTTCGGAGTTGCCCTTTATCCATGCAACCTTACTCCTCATCAAGCGGACGGGTTAATTCTCGCTTCGGACGGCCTATGCTGCTCCTCGCAAACAGAAAACGGGTGGGGGCCCGGATGATACTGTTAAACAGATCGGTCCAGACACGGGGAAACCCCGCCGTCATGTAGGGCGTTCCGAGAGACGTCAGGTTTAGCAGATGCGCAAACAGAAAGGCGAGTGCCACCATCTGTCCGTACATCCCGAACATCCCGGCCATCAGAATAAACCCGTAGCGCACCAGCCGAATCGCGTTGCTCATGAGAAAATTGGGCGGAACAAACGACAACAGCGCCGAGACCGATACGATGACAATCAGAATATTACTCCCGAGCCCCGCTTCCACTGCTGCCGTACCGATCACGATACCGCCCACGATACCGATCGTTTGACCGATTTTCGTCGGCATTCGGACACCGGCCTCGCGCAAAATTTCGATCACCAATTCAAAAATCAACGTCTCGATCACGGGTGGAAACGGAACCTTGCTTCGCGATTCAGAGATAATAGTCAAAAGCGCCGGCGGCAGCATTTCCGGGTGATAGGTGAGTACCGACACGTAGGTTGACGTCAATAATATCGTGACAAACAGCCCGAAGAAGCGAATCGTTCGCATTAAACTGGCGACTGACCAGCGATTGTAAAAGTCCTCGGGGCTGCTGAATAATTCGAGAAAAGAAGACGGACAAACAGCCGCGTCTGGGCTGCTGTTCTGGATCACCACAATGCGCCCGTCAAGCAGTGCAGAAACAGCATTATCCGGCCGATTGGTAAGCCCGAATTGCGGAAACGGCGAGTACGGCTTGTCCTCCAGCATTTGCTTGAGGATCGGCAGGCCAACCGTTCCTTGATACTCGATGGTTGTCAGTCGTTGAATGACCCGTTTGACGTTTTCCGGATTCGCGATGTTCTCCAGAAACAGAACGGCCACTTTGGTGTTTGTTTCCCTGCCTAGTTCGAACGTCTTGATTTTTAAGCAGGGATTGATGATCCGGCGGCGAATCAGAGACAGATTGATTTCCAGCAGCTCGACGAAGGAGTCCTGCGGCCCCAGCACCGTCGATTCCGTCTCTGAACTGCTGATCGACCTTTTTTCCACCTTGAACGTATTTTGCTGCAGAATCAGACAGCGCTGCGGGAACAACAAAACCGTGTAGCCGCGCGCCAGGTTCTGAACAAGTGTGTCCAGTTCGTTGTGTTGGACCGGTTCTGCCATGGGGAGCACCCGACCCGGTTCCAGTCCGTCCGATCGCTGCAGCGGCAGAATGATACTTTCGTATATTCTTTTCTCGTCCACGATCGGACCGATATAGAAGATGGTGATCGTTTCGCCGTTCGCAACGAAGTCCTTGATGGTGATGTCGTCAACATCCCGCAACTGTTGTTCGATCCGTTCCCTGGTGATGGGTCCCTGGTTCGCTGGTGCCTCCCGGCGGTTGGGTTGTGAAGGGTTGGCTTTCACCTTTTTTACTCCGCGTCTCCACCATCTGCGAAGCTTCACCGAACTCCCCCCAATCACGTCCACAAATTTCCTTTTTACTTTACCCAGAATTTCTCATCCTATCCTGATTGCAGAAAAAACAGGAGTCCCCGGTTGGGAACTCCTGCGTTACAGCTAAAACTGACGGGTGAGGTTGGCCATCTCGATTGCAGCGGCTGCAGCCTCCCAGCCTTTGTTTCCTGCCTTTGTGCCGGCGCGCTCAATCGCCTGTTCAATGGTATCGGTAGTAAGGACGCCGAAGATCGTAGGAACTCCTGTGGTCAATGCCACGGAAGCCACCCCTTTTGCGCATTCATTGCAGACGTAATCGAAGTGCGGCGTTGAGCCGCGAATCACGGTACCCAGCGTAATCACCGCATCGTATTTGCCTGATTCCGCCATTTTTTTCGCAATCATCGGAATCTCGAAAGCGCCGGGCACCCAGGCCAGCTCCACGTCATCTTCGTCTACACCGTGCCGCTTGAGTGCGTCGAGTGCGCCGCCGACCAGCTTGCTTACGATAAATTCGTTAAATCGCGCAGCAACGATGCCGACTCGCAATCCCGTCCCTACCAGATTTCCCTCGAACATTTTCATTCCGGTTTCACTCCTTGATCAGATGAAGCAGGTGTCCCAGCTTCTCGTGTTTGGTATGAAGATAATGCTTGTTGTGCGGCTGCGCCTCCATCTGGATCGGCACACGTTCAACCACCTGCAGGCCGTATCCGTCCAGTCCGCGAATTTTGCGCGGATTGTTGGTGAGCAGTTTGATTTGACCGACACCCAGATCGCGAAGAATCTGTGCCCCGATGCCGTAGTCTCGCAAATCCGCAGGAAAGCCCAGCTTTTCATTGGCCTCCACCGTGTCATAGCCTGCTTCCTGAAGTTTATAGGCGCGCAGCTTGTTGATCAGGCCGATGCCCCGGCCTTCCTGGCGCATGTACAGCAGCACACCTTTTCCGTCATGCTCGATTTGCTGAAGAGCCGCCTCCAGCTGTGGACCGCAGTCGCACCGCAGCGAACCGAAGATGTCTCCCGTCAAGCACTCGGAATGGACGCGAACCAGAACGGGTTCATCCGGTGCAATTTCACCTTTGATCAGGGCGACATGCTCTTTTCCGTCCAGCTCGTTGGTGTAAGCCGCCATGCGAAAATGACCATGAGCGCTCGGCAGCTCTACCTCGATCTCTTTTTTCACATGGCTTTCCTTGCTCATCCGGTAGCGAATGAGATCGGCAATGGAGATGAGTTTCAGTCCAAAGCGCTTCGCCATCTCTTCCAGCTGCGGCAACCGGGCCATGGAGCCGTCTTCGTTCATAATCTCGCAGATCACGCCCGCCGGAAAACCGCCTGCCAGTTTGGCCAGATCGACGGCCGCCTCGGTATGCCCCGCCCTGCGCAGAACACCCCCACGCTTCGCGATCAGCGGAAAAATGTGACCCGGCTGACGGAAATCATCCGCCGACTTGTTTTGATCAATCATCGCAAGGATCGTGCTGGACCGCTCGTACGCCGAAATTCCCGTGTGGGTGCCAATTTCATCAATGGAGACGGTAAAGGCTGTCCCCTGCTTATCCGTATTCACATCCACCATCGGCTTCAGCTGCAGCCGGGCGGCATGCTCTTCCGTGATGGGAACGCAGACGAGCCCTCGGCCATGTGTGACCATGAAGTTCACCATCTCCGGTGTAGCCGCTTCCGCCAGGCAGACCAGATCTCCTTCGTTTTCCCGATCTTCGTCGTCGACCACGATCACCGCTTTTCCCCGCTTCAAATCTTCCAACGCTGCTTCAATGGTATCCAACATATTGGCACCTCCCTCTCGATTTTGTTCCTCGCTTACAGAAAGCCGTTCTCCAGCAGGACATTCATGGTGAGCCCAGCCGGCTTGGCCTCGTGATGCTCACCTGCTTTCCAGCTCATCAGCCGCTCCACGTACTTGCCAATCACGTCGCACTCCAGATTGACGACGTCACCGGTACGCTTGCCCTGCAGATTGGTATGGGACAAGGTGTGGGGGATGATGGAGATGGCAAAGTCTGTGTCCGTTACATCAACCAGTGTCAAACTGATGCCGTCCACCGTAACCGACCCCCTCGGCACCATATACTTCATCAATTGGGGTCCTGTCTTGATCCGAAACAGAACGGCGTTGGCATGCGGCTCCCGCGACACAATTTCCCCGGTCCCATCCACATGTCCCGAGACGATATGGCCGCCAAAGCGGTCACCCAACCGCATCGCCCGCTCCAGATTAAGCTTCTCGCCCCGCTTCAACCTGCCCAGATTCGTCTGTTTCAGCGTTTCCGGCATGACATCGGCGGTGAAGTGACTGGACGAAAATGAGGTGACGGTCAGGCACACCCCGTTCACAGCGATGCTGTCCCCCAGCCGAACGCCCTCCAGAACCTTGTTCGCCTTGATGAGAAGCCTGCTCGCTGCTGAATGGCCCGAGACGTTTTCCAGGACGCCCAGTTCTTCCACGATCCCCGTAAACAATGCTCTACACCTCCCCGCTGCTCTGCCCCGAAGTCCAGACCGGATACCCGGAGATGCGGATATCTCGTTCACCGACCCGTTCCAGCTCCATATCCCGAAGCAGGACGGCGTCGCCCATCCATTCCATACCGGCCCCTCCAAAAGGAGTGGGAGCTCGGCCACCGCCCACCAACTTCACTGACATGTAACTGACGATTTTCTGAATGGCTCGCGCTTCCAGAAATGAACCGTTCACCGCGGCCCCACCCTCTACGAAAAGCGAGGTGATGCCCCGCTGACCAAGCGTGGCCAGTACCTGTGGAATCGGCAGCTTCTGTTCCGCTTCCAGCGTGATGATTCGTACCCCTTGTTCGGTTAAGGCAGCTTTCTTTTCCTGAGAGGACCTCTCCGATGTGTAAATCCAGGTCGGAGCTTTCCCGTCTGTAATGATCCGGGCGGTGAGCGGGATCCGCAGATGGGTGTCCAGGACGATGCGAACCGGCTGCTTTCCGCTTTCGACCCCGTCGAGCCGGACAGTTAGAGCCGGATCGTCTGCGATGACAGTATTCACACCTACCAGGATGGCGTCGTGCTGGCGGCGCAGCTCGTGTACTTGTTTTCGCGCCTCTTCGCCGGTAATCCAGCGGCTGTCTCCAGACTCCGTGGCAATTTTGCCGTCCAGCGTGCTTGCCGTTTTCACCGTCACAAACGGACGTCCGGTTGTGATGTAGTGAAAAAACACCTCATTCAGCCGCCGTGCCTCCTCTTCCAAGACCCCAACGATTACCTCCACGCCCGCCTCTCTCAGCCGTGCCGCTCCCCGTCCCGCCACCAGCGGATTGGGATCGAGCACGGCAATGACGACACGGGCGATGCCGGCTTTCAGAACCGCCTCCACGCACGGCGGTGTCCGGCCGTGATGGCTGCATGGCTCCAGAGTGACATAGAGGTCCGCTCCTTTTGCCTGATCGCCTGCCATTTGCAGCGCGTGCACCTCTGCATGCGGCTCTCCCGCCCGCAGATGCGCCCCGATGCCGACGATGGCACCGTCCTTGACGATCACGGCTCCCACCATCGGATTGGGACTGGTTTGTCCTGTTGTTCCCTTCGCCAGCTGCAGGGCCAGCGACATGTAGTGATTGTCGTTCACTGTCATCCCCCTTTTTGACAAAGAAAAATGCCCTTGAATCTCGTTTCAGGGCATGGGGAAATAAACCTGTACACGGCTGTTTTTTTGCAAACATCGCCGTTTCCAAGCTGTCTCACCTTCTCCCATCCGGACTATACCGTCGGCCTTGGAATTACACCAAGTCAGTCGCTGACCAACTGCACGTCAGCGAGTCGCGGGCTTTGACTAGACGTCATCACCGCCGGTCGGGAATTGCACCCTGCCCTGAAGGTCAACCATATGCAGTTACAAGAAAAGAAAAATGCCCTGATTCATTTTCAGGGCATAAGGAAATAAGCCTTTTACACATCCGTTTTTCAAACAGGACTGCAAAGACAAATCGCCACCTTCTCCCATCCGGACTATACCGTCGGCCTTGGAATCGCACCAAGTCAGTCGCTGACAAACTGCACATCAGCGAGTCGCGGGCTCAGACTGCACGTCATCACCGCCGGTCGGGAATTGCACCCTACCCTGAAGGTTGTTATTCCGTTTCAAACATTATACCACGATTTTGAACAGTGGGAACACTTTTGGGCCGACTTTGAATAGGATGGAGCAACAAGATTTCAGACAGGTGAAAAATATGTCAGCATATAACTCCCCTCCCACGCCACGTCAAATGATCTCCATGATTCGGGATGGAATGCCGAAAACACAAGCTCCCAAGAAAATCATCATTGTCGGTGCAGGAATGTCGGGGCTCGTTGCCGCTTCTTTGTTAAAAAAAGCCGGACACCAGATTACGATTCTGGAAGCTTCGGACAGGGTGGGAGGAAGAGTGCACACGCTGCGCTCCCCTTTTACCAATGGTCACTACATGGAAGCGGGTGCCATGCGGATTCCCGGGAGCCATTACTTGACGCTTGCCTACATTCAGAAGTTCGGACTGCCGGTGAACCCATTTATCAACACTACTCCCCACGATCCCATGTATGTGAACGGAATCAGATCCACCCGCATGCTTTATGAACAAAATCCCGATCTATTCGGGTTTCCTGTTATGACACATGAAAGGCGCAAAACCGCAGATCAGCTGTCTCAATTCTCCGTTCAGCCAGTGATTGATTTTATCGGGCAGAATCCGAAGCTACACTCGGATGTTGTGATACGAGAGTTTGACAAGTACTCGATGGAAGCCTATATGAAATACAATCCCTATGATACCAGGCTGTCTACCGGCGCCATCGATATGATCAAGGTCATCCTTGCAACGGAAGGTTTCCCCGAGCTCTCGTTCCTGGAAATCTTGCGGGACTTTATCATCTTCTCGCCTCAAACTCGATTTTATGAGATTACAGGCGGAAATTACCGATTGCCAGAAGCATTTCTCCCCGAATTGCAAGACTACATTCGCTTTGGGCAAAAAATCACGAAAATCATGCAGCAGAAGGACAAGGTCACGATCATCAGCACACATACGAAAACGTTGAAACCGTATAAAATTACAGGGGACCTGGCCATCATTACGATCCCGTTCTCCTTGCTGAATTTCGTAGAGGTAGAGCCCTACGATAGCTTTTCCTACAACAAATGGAAAGCGATCCACCAACTCCACTACGTAGCCTCCACCAAGATCGGCATTCAGTTTAAAAGAAGGTTTTGGGAAGAGGAAGGAATATATGGCGGTCAAGCGGTAACGGATCTGCCCATTCGCTTCGCGTATTACCCCAGCCACGGCTTCGGAGGGAATGGGGGTGTCGTGATCGCCAGCTATACGTGGGAAGACGATACGCTTCCGTGGGACAGTTTGACCGACCAAGAGCGCGTGCAGCAGGCCTTGGAGAATTTGGCCATCCTCCACGGAGAACATATCTATGAGGAATTCGTAACAGGCACGTCCTACAGTTGGGCACAATCTCCGTTTTCAGGCGGAGCTTTTGCGATGTTTAAACCGGACCAGGAAACGGAATTGTCCCCCTACCTTGCCACACCAGAAGGAAACATCCATTTTGCCGGTGAACATGTGTCGAATGCGCGCGGCTGGATTCAGGGAGCGATTGAGTCTGGCATAAGGGTCGCGCTTGAAGTAAATGACTTGCCGCGAAAAGCATAAAAAAACCGGGGGCGCTGCGGCTGGCTCCCAGTTTTTTGCGATTTCACTCTCTCAGTTATTCAGTCAACATCCTGTTCACCAGCTTCATCGACTCTCGCAATCTCTCGTGATACGTGCCGCCGATACTGATATAAGTGATATTTCTCTCTTCCAGCATCCGCTTCAGTCGGAGATTGTTCTCCTGTCTGATTGCCTCATCACCATATACACGCAAACCGTCAGCCACCCATCTGGTGTCCGGCTCGAGATAGAGCCACAAATCATACTCCTGCTCTGCCGCAATCGCGTCGACGGCCGGCGAAGAATGGTTGAGGCTGAGCTCCGAGTAATACTGGGTAACAATCGCTTCCGTATCGATGAAAACGACTTTATTTGCCTTTTTCAGCGCTTCGTGTTCCAGCATTTTGTGACCGTAGGCGATGTATGGAAAGAGCTCTTTTGTCATGATTCCTTCGTAGCCGCCCAACTCTTCGCATACCGTTCGTCCGAACTCCTCGACGTAGGAGGTGTTGTATATTTTCGCCAGATATCGGGCGAGCGTAGATTTTCCGCAGCTTTCCGTTCCGGCAATCACCACTTTTTTTACGAAAAAGGGTCTCACCCATTCCGGAATGAATTCCCAATGACGAAATGGACCATCCTCCCTGATTTGGGTCGCCGAAATCGGGAACTGTTCTCTGCCCGCATCCAGAATCACGTGCTCCGCTTCGGGATACAGGCGTCGAAATATCGGATCGTAGCCTGGCTCAGAACTGAAGACGACATCAATCCGTTTGCCAATTGCGGAGCGGATTTGCCTGGCGCCCTCTTCCCAGTTGTAAGACTGATCACTGTCATACTCGTCTTCAACGGCAAGCACTCGCACATTTTCCATATCCCTGGCCAATTGGGTTAACCAGCGCAGCCTGATTTCGACGGGTATATCCTTGATTTTGGAGCCGGCACACAACCTTCTGTCCCTCGATTTGCTGTGGGACAAGATCACGTACAGCTCGTCGCACATGCACGCGGCCTGGGTGATCGCATACACATGGCCCTGATGCAGCGGAAGGAATTTTCCGCCGATAAACCCTGCACGTCTCAAGCGGATCCCCCCCTGTTCGCCTGGTAAAGTTTGATCCAGTTGAGAAAACCGTAGACGGCATTTACCAGATAAGCGGTCCACATGATCAGGATGGAAATGTCGTTGCTTCCGTTTTGTAAGGCGACCCACCACATGTAGATGGAAGCCACGTCAATCAGAATCCACAGGACCCACTGCTCGATGAACCGTTTTACCATGAAGAACATCGCGATGATCGACAAGACCGCCGTAGCGGAATCAACATACGGCAGGTTTCCGCCCATTTTCTCAAGCATGACACCATAGACGATTGTGGCGATCAAAGAGACGATTGCCCATACCGCTCTGGAGGAGTGGGACATCACGCTTACCGCCACATCGTCCTTTTGCCGATCGGACAGCCTGTGTTTTCTCCACATCACCAGACCGAGAAACTGCATCGGCAAAAAGTAGAGCAGATTCAGCATCACTTCACCGTAATACTTTTGTCCGTAGGCGATGTACGCGTACAAAATGACGTTGATGATTCCGGGGTAGTAGTTGGACGTTTTTCCTTTGGCCACCAGCACCACGCTTAACATGCCTGTAAGGGAAGCGATCAACCCGACCGCAGTATCATCCCAGGCAAAGAACAGGTAGATATTGATGATGGTAAAAGCAAGCAGCCATATCCGTTCAAACCAGGTCCAATCGGCGAAATAGTCCTTCATGTTTCGAATCATGACTCTGCACCCCAGTTCGGATTAAACCGATATAGTTTTGATGGCCGGTGTCCCGCACTTTTCCTGTATTCATTGGTTTCAATCACTTTGTCAGCCACTTTTCTGCGAAAGGCTGCCGCCAGCAATTCCTTGCCCAAAATCACTTCGTACACCTGCTGGAGCTCGGTTAATGTAAAGCGCTCGGGCATCAGCGTAAAGGCGATATCGGTGTACTCGATTTTGTTGCGCAACCTCTCCACCGCGTACTCAATCATTTTGGCATGGTCAAACGCGATCGAGCCTGAGTCGATGATTTCCCGCTCCATTCTGGATGTTCTGCCCTCTACTGTTTTGGTAATTTTGATGGTGGCCGACAACTTTTCCGTATCGTTCCACAGTTCGATCCCGATCCATTTTTCCAAAATGTAGCCGCCTGCAGTGATCACCCTCTTTTCCTGCTGCAAATGGTCCTTGATTTGAAACCACTTTGCCTCTACCGCATGATCGCCCGCTTGCAAATGGATACGGCCGCTGTCTACTAGAGCCATGTAAGAGCAGCCGATCACTCTTGTCCGCGGATCCCGGTCTACTTCCCCCCATGTGTAAAGCTGCTCCATGTAAATATTGTCCACGTTGGTTTCGGTTTTCAGCTTCCGGAGTGCAGCTTCATCGATGCTCTCGTCGATGCCAACAAAGCCTCCCGGCAGCGCCCACTGCCCCAGGAAGGGATGCTCTCCCCTTTTCACCAGAAGAATTTTCAATGCCTTTTCCGAGAGCTTCCGGTAATTTTCCACTTCCTCATCTGTCACAGTAAAAATCAGCATATCAACCGCTACGGATGGTCTGCTGTATTGAGTGGCGTCGTACTGCTG
>VAPR01001291.1_pt1 | contig 12871 bp, 12 predicted proteins | sample 3380701 | NCBI WGS metagenome assembly VAPR01 (sample SAMN11536904, study PRJNA540576) | hot springs metagenome | isolation source: hot spring wet sediment | place: Spain: Lobios | collected 2014-01
TACTTGGACCACCTCCTCCGCCAGCTCGGGGAGCAGACCGAGCAGCGGTTCGAGGTGATCGTCGTGGAGGGTGACCGGCTTGTACGCGAAGCGGCCGTCCCGGTACAGGAGGGTGTGCTTCAGCCATTGGGCGTCGTCGCGCTTCGGGTAGTCCTCCCGCATGTGGGCCCCGCGGCTCTCCGTGCGGTGGAGGGCGGAGCGCACGGTGGCCTCCGCCACGTCCAGCAGGCACCCCAGCTCCCACGCCTCCAGCAGGTCCTGGTTGAACCGGCGCCCGCGGTCGTCCAGGGTGATGCGGGCGTACCGGTCCCGCAGCTCCCCGATCTTGTCCAGCATGCGCTGCAGGTCCGGCCCGTTGCGGAAGATCCCGCACCACTCCATCATGCAGCTCGCCAGCTCCTCCCGGATGGCGCCCACCTTCTCCCCACCCGTGCTGGCCAACAGCCGCTCCAGCTGCTCCCGGGCGTCGCTGTCGGGGTTGTGGGCCACCGGGACCCGCTCCGCCTCCTTCAGGTAGCGGGCCATGTCCCGGCCCGCGCGCCGCCCGAACACCAGGATGTCCACCAGGGAGTTGGTCCCCAGGCGGTTGGCCCCGTGCACGGACACGCACGCGCACTCCCCGGCCGCGTACAGGCCGGGGACCGGGGTGTTGTGCTCGTCCCGGATCACCCGCCCCCACACGTCCGTGGGGATGCCGCCCATGGCGTAGTGGGCGGTGGGCTGCACGGGCACGGGTTCCCGGGCGGGGTCCACCCCCAGGTACGTGCGGGCGAAGGAGGTGATCTCCGGCAGCTTCTCATCCAGCACCTGCCGGGGCAGGTGGGTGAAGTCCAGGTGCAGGTAGTCCTTGCCGTCGATGCCACGCCCCTCGCGGATCTCGGTGATCATGGCCCGGGCGATGATGTCCCGGGGCGCCAGGTCGAGGAGGGTGGGGGAGTACCGCTCCATGAACCGCTCCCCGTAGCGGTTTCGGAGGATGGCCCCCTCGCCCCGGGCGGCCTCGGACATGAGGATCCCCAGCCGGTAGATCCCCGTGGGGTGGAACTGGTAGAACTCCATGTCCTCCAGGGGGATGCCGCGGCGCCAGCAGATGGCCGCCCCGTCCCCGGTGAGGGTGTGGGCGTTGCTGGTGACCTTGAAGATCTTGCCCCAGCCGCCCGTGGCGAACATCACCGCCCGGCTGTGGAACACGTGCAGCTCGCCCGTAAGCAGCTCCCACGCCACCACCCCCGCGGCCACCCCGTCCTCCAGGAGCAGGTCCACCACCTGGAACTCGTTGAAGAAGTGCACGTCGTTGCGCAGGCACTGCTGGTACAGGGTCTGCAGGATCATGTGGCCGGTGCGGTCCGCGGCGTGGCAGGCGCGGCGCACGGGCCCCTGGCCGAAGTGGTGCGTGTGGCCGCCGAACCGGCGCTGGGCGATACGGCCGTCCGGGGTGCGGTCGAAGGGCAGGCCGTAGTGCTCCAGGTCGTAGATGGTCTCGATGGCCTCCCGGGCCAGGATCTCCGCGGCGTCCTGGTCCACCAGGTAGTCCCCACCCTTCACGGTGTCGAACATGTGCCACTCCCAGTGGTCCTCCTCCTCGTTCCCCAGGGCGGCACCGATCCCCCCCTGGGCCGCGCCCGTGTGGGACCGGGTGGGGTACAGCTTGGACAGCACCGCCACCCGCAGATCCCGCTGGCGGCCCAGCTCCAGGGCCGCGAACAGCCCCGCACCGCCTGCTCCCACGATCACCGCGTCGTACTGGTGGACCGGCATACCTTCCCCTCCTCAGCGTCGGGCGAAGGCCGCAGGGTCGAAGGAGAACAGCACCAACGCCCCCAGCAGGGTGAACACGAGCCCCACGGTCCACAGGGCCACGTTCCACGCCAGGCGCCACCCCCCGCCGGGCCGGGTGTAGTCGTTGACGATCCCCCGGAGCCCGTTGAGCCCGTGGGAGAGGGCGAGGACCAGGATCAGCAGGTCGTAGGTGCGCCAGAAGGGGGTCGCGAACCGCTGCGCCACGAAGGCGAAGTCGATGGTGTCGGTGCTGTTGATCACGTGCATGATGTACAGGTGGCCCAGCACCAGCACCAGGAGCAGGGCCGCGGACACCCGCATGTACAGCCAGGACAGCCACTCCCACCCGTTGGGTCGAACCCGTGTTTCCACCGCTCCCCTCCTCAGGGTGCCACCAGGGGCCGCAGCATGATCACCGCCACGGGCACCATGACCACCGCGTACGCCACCGCGCCCACCCAGAACAGGGTCCGGTAATGCCGGGTGGCGTGGGGGAACAGGTCCAGGACCATCACCACCAGCCCGTTGCCCGCGTGGTACACCACCGCGGCCACCAGGAGGAACTCGAAGGGCTTGAACCACGGCTGCTTGTACAGGGCCAGGGCGTGGTTGTACGCCTCCGGCCCGTACAGCAGCATGCTGGTCTCCACGATGTGCAGCAGCAGGAACACCAGCACCGCCACACCGGTGATCCGGTGCAACGCCCACGCCAGCATCCCGGGTCCGCCTCGGTACATGGCACCCCCTCGCTCACGTCGACCGCTCCACGTCCTCCCGCATGTCCTCCATGTGTCGGTGCATCACGCCCCGGGCCAGGGGCTCGTTGCGCATGCGGATGGCCTCCACGATGGCCTGGTGGAACTCCTGAGCCTTGTGGGGGCTGGTGGGCGCCCGGCCCGTGGCCTCGCGGCTGCGCAGCCACATCTCACAGAGGGACCGCACCAGGGAGACCAGGACGGGGTTGCGGGTGGCCTCGGCCACCAGCTGGTGGAACTGTAGGTCGGTTTCCAGGTCGTGCTTGCCCGCGGCCAGCTCCCGCTCCCGGCGGTTCAGCAGGTCCTGCATCTGGTCGATGTCGTCCTGGGTGGCCCGGTGGACCGCCAGGGCCACCACCTCCTCCTCCACCAGCCGCCGCGCTTCCAGGAGGTCCAGCAAAAACTCCCGTTCGCGGAGCAGCCCCCACACCGCGGGGTCCACGGGAGCAGGGGCCTGTCGGACGAACGTCCCGTCCCCGGAGCGGACCTCCACCAGGCCCATGGCGCTGAGGACCCGCAGCGCCTCCCGTACCGAGGCGCGGCTCACGCTCAGCAGCTCGGCCAGCTCCCGTTCGGAGGGGAGGCGGTCTCCGGGCTGCAGCTGTCGTTCGGAAATCAGGCTCTGAATCTGGCGGACGATGTCCTCGTAGATCCGCCGCGGTCGGACCGGTTGGAAGATGGACGGCTGCGCCATGGACGGATGGCCTAGCGGCCTGACCAGGTCTACGATACACTCACCGTGGGTCCGTGTAAAGGAGAAGTGGCCGGGCACCGGTTCGAAGGCTTTGCACTCCCCGGTCCTGCCGCACGGGTCCCCGAAAAACCAAACCCCTGAGCGGCTCGGGAGGCGGCGCGATGCTGACTCTGGAGAGGCTTTCCGTCCCCAAGGAGGGACACCGGATCGAGGTGAAGGACGGGCGGCTCCTGGTCCCGGACGACCCCATCATCCCGTTCATCGAGGGAGACGGGACCGGGCCGGACATCTGGCGGGCGACCCGCCGGATCCTGGACGCGGCGGTGCAGGCCGCGTACGGGGGGAAGCGGCGGATCGTGTGGTTCGAGGTGTACGCGGGGGAGAAGGCCAACCACCAGTTCGGCGAATGGCTGCCCGCGGACACCCTCCGGGCGTTCGAACACTTCTACGTGGGCATCAAGGGGCCCCTCACCACCCCCGTGGGAGGCGGCTTCCGGTCCCTGAACGTGGCCCTGCGCCAGCTGTTGGACCTGTACGCGTGCATCCGGCCGGTGCGGTGGTTCGAGGGGGTGCCCTCGCCCGTGCGGCACCCGGAGAAGGTGGACATGGTGGTGTTCCGGGAGAACACGGAGGACATCTACAAGGGGATCGAGTGGCCCGCGGGATCCCCGGAGGCCCGGCGGGTGATCGAGTGGCTTCGCAGCGAGTTCGGAGTGGAGCTGCGGCCGGACTCCGGGATCGGGATCAAGCCCATGAGCGAGTTCGGCACCAAGCGCCTGGTGCGCAAGGCCATCCGGTACGCCCTCGACCGCAGGCGCCGCAACGTCACCCTGGTGCACAAGGGCAACATCATGAAGTACACGGAGGGAGCGTTCCGGGAGTGGGGCTACCAGGTGGCGCGGGAGGAGTTCGGGGACGTCACCGTGACCTGGGACGAGGTCCAGACGAAGTACGGGGGTCAGGTCCCCCCGGGCAAGCTGCTGATCCAGGACTTCATCGCGGACATCACCTTCCAGCACGTGCTCACCCGCCCGCAGGACATCGACGTGATCGCCACCGGCAACCTGAACGGTGACTACCTCTCGGACGCCCTGGCGGCGCAGGTGGGCGGCATCGGCATGGCGCCGGGGGCCAACGTGGGGGACTTCCACGCGGTGTTCGAGGCCACCCACGGCACCGCGCCGAAGTACGCCAACCTGGACAAGGTCAACCCCAGCTCCCTGACCCTGTCGGGCGTGATGATGCTGGAGTACCTGGGGTGGGAGGAGGCCGCGCAGCGGGTGATCCGCGGGATGGAGGCGTGCTTCCGGGAGAAGATCGTCACCTACGACCTGGCGCGCCTGATGGACGGGGCGCGGGAGGTCCGGACCAGCGAGTTCGCCACCGCGGTCATCGACCGCATGGGCTAGAGGAGGCCGGACATGGCGGGCGCACGGCCGAAGATCACCATCGTGGGCGCGGGGACGGTGGGCACCGCGGCCGCCCACTGGATCGCCTCGCGCCAGCTGGGGGACGTGGTGCTGGTGGACATCATCGAAGGCCTCCCGCAGGGGAAGGCCCTGGACCTCCAGCAGGCGGGCCCCATCGCCGGGTTCGACGTGCGGGTGGTGGGGACCAACGACTACGCGGACACCGCGGGCTCCCAGGTGGTCCTCGTGACCGCGGGGGTTCCCCGCAAGCCGGGGATGACCCGGGAGGAGCTGGTGGGCACCAACGCGGGGATCGTGCGCTCGGTGATGGAGCAGGTGGTGCCCCGGTCCCCCGACGCGGTGTTCATCATCGTCACCAACCCCCTGGACGCCATGACCTACCTGGCGTACCGGGTGTCCGGCCTGCCGCGGGAGCGGCTGTTCGGCCTGAGCGGCGCCCTGGACAGCACCCGTTTCCGCACCTTCCTGGCGCTGGAGCTGGGGGTTTCCCTCCAGGACGTGCAGGCCATGGTGATCGGCGCGCACACGGACAAGGACATGGTCCCCCTGGCGTCCTCCGCCAACGTGCGGGGCGTCCCCGTCTCGCAGCTGTTGCCCCCGGACCGTCTGCAGGCGGTGGTGGCCCGCACCCGCCGGGCCGGGGCGGAGATCACCGAGCTCATGAAGGCCAGCGCCTTCACCGCGCCCGGAGCGGCCCTGTGCGCCATGACGGAGGCGGTGCTGCGGGACCAGAAGCGGGTGATCCCGTGCTGCGTCTACCTGGACGGCGAGTACGGGGAGCGGGACGTGTGCGTGGGCGTGCCCGTGGTCCTGGGTGCGCGGGGGGTCGAGCGGATCCTGGAGGTCCCCCTCTCGGAGGAGGAGGAACGGGCCTTCCGGGCCTCCGTGGCCGCCATCCGGGAACTCCTGGCGGCGCTGCCGGCCTGACATGCGGCTGCACGAGTACCAGGCCAAGGAGCTGTTCGCCGCCTACGGGATCCCCGTGCAGCGGGGCGTGGTGGTGGACCGGGCGGAGGACGTGGCCGGGCTGGATCTGCGCTACCCCGTGGTCCTGAAGGCACAGGTGCTGGTGGGTGGCCGGGGGAAGGCAGGGGGCGTCCAGCTGGCCAGCACCCCCGAGGAAGCCCGGGAGAAGGCCGCCCGCATCCTGGGGATGGACATCCGCGGGGAGCGGGTGAGGCGCCTGCTGGTGGTGGAGGCCGCCCGGATCGAGCGGGAGTACTACCTGGCCTTCGTGGTGGACCGGTCCAGCCGGCGCCTCACCCTGGTGGCCTCCGCGGAGGGCGGGGTGGACATCGAGGAGGTGGCCCGGCGCAGCCCGGAGCGGATCGTGAAGCTGGCCGTGGATCCCAGCCTGGGCTTCCACCCCTTCCACGGCCGGCAGGTGGGGCGGCGGCTGGGCCTTTCGGGCGCGCTGCTGGGGCAGTTCGCGGAGGTGAGCTGCAGCCTGTACCGGCTGGCGTGCGAACGGGACGCGGAGCTGGCGGAGATCAACCCCCTGGCCCTGTGCGACGGGCGGTGGCTCGCGGTGGACGCGAAGCTGGTGGTGGACGACAACGCCCGGCCCCGGCAGCCGGACCTGCCCGCGGACGAGGAGACCACGGAGCTGGAGCGGATGGCCCGGGAGTACGACCTGTCGTATGTGGAGCTGGACGGGGACATCGCCATCATCGGGAACGGCGCGGGCCTGGTGATGTCCACCCTGGACATGGTGGCGCACTTCGGCGGGCGGCCGGCCAACTTCCTGGACGTGGGCGGCGGAGCCTCCACGGAGGCCATGCGGCGCGCGCTGGACATCGCCCTGCGCAAGCCGGGCGTCCGCGTCCTGTTCATCAACATCTTCGGAGGCATCACGCGGTGCGACGACGTGGCCAGGGCCATCGCCTCCAGCCCCCCTCGGGTGCCCACCAGCATCCGCCTCACGGGAACCAACGAGGAGGAGGGGCGGCGCATCCTGGAGGAGGCGGGCATGTTCGCCTTCACGGACCCTGAGGAGGCGGCCCGTCGGGCCGTGGCCCTGGCCCGAGGCAGCTGACGGCCTCCTGGGGGGGCCACCGCCGGGGAGCGGATCTTCGGAGGGAGCAGCATGGCCATCCTGATCGGCGAGCACACGCGGGTCCTGGTGCAGGGCATCACCGGGTACCAGGGCGAGTTCCACACGGCCCGCATGTTGGAGTTCGGGACCCGGGTGGTGGCGGGGGTGACGCCTGGAAAGGGAGGCACGCGGGTCCACGGGGTCCCGGTGTTCGACACCGTGGAGGAGGCGGTGGAGGCCACCGGGGCCAACGCCTCGTGCGTGTTCGTGCCCGCCCGGTTCGCCAAGGACGCGGCTCTGGAGGCCATCGCGGCGGGGCTGGACCCGGTGGTGGTGATCACCGAGCACATCCCCGTCCACGACGCCATCGCGGTGGTGGACTTCGCCCGCCGCCGCGGGGTGCACGTGATCGGCCCCAACTGCCCGGGGATCACCGCGCCTGACCGGTGCAAGATCGGGATCATGCCCTCCCACCTGTTCCGGCGAGGCCCTGTGGGCTTGCTGTCCAGGTCCGGTACCCTCACCTACGAGATCGTGGCGGGGCTCACCCGGGCGGGGATCGGCCAGTCCACCGCGGTGGGGATGGGGGGAGACCCGGTGGTGGGCATGACCTTCGTGGAGCTGCTGGAGCTGTTCGAGCAGGATGGGGAGACGGAGGCCATCGTGCTGGTGGGCGAGATCGGGGGAGCTGCGGAGGAGGAGGCGGCCCGGTACATCCGGGAGCACGTGCGCAAGCCGGTGGTGGCGTATGTGGCAGGCCGCACCGCTCCTCCCGGCAAGCGCATGGGCCACGCGGGCGCGGTGATCTCGGGGACAGAGGGCACTGCCCAGGCCAAGGTGGAAGCCCTACAGCAGGCCGGGGTCGCGGTGGCGGAGCTGCCCACCCGGGTGCCCGAGCTGGTGGCCCGCGCCCTGGGCCGATAGGGACAGGCGTCGGGTAGGCTGCCGCAGCCGCCGGGGGGGTGGAACGGCACGTGACGTTCGTGCTCCGCCTCGTGGTCACCGCCGCGGCCCTGTGGCTTGCCACCGCCGTGTACCCGCAGGCCCTGTCCGTGGACGGCCCCAGGACCCTGCTGCTGGCGGCGTTGCTGCTGGGGTTGGTGAACGCGGTGGTGCGTCCGGTGGTGTTGCTGCTCACCCTGCCGCTGAACCTGCTCACCCTGGGGCTGTTCACCCTGGTGGTCAACACCCTGATGCTGTACCTGGTGGCCTGGCTGCTGCACATCCCGCACGGCGGGTTTGGCAGCCTGTTCGTGCTGGCCCTGTGGGTGAGCCTGGCCGGCCTGGCCCTGGCGAAGCTGGTGGCCCTGTGAAGGGCCTGGACCGCGGTCCAGCCCGGCGGTACCCTGAGCCTGCCAGGCGGGAGGGGAGCTTCAGGTGGCCAGCAGGACCCTGGAGGAGCAGCAGGCGGTGGCCGGGCCCGAGGAGCCCGGACGCCTGACCTTCGTCCTGGTCACGGGGCTTTCGGGCGCGGGCAAGTCGCAGGCAGCCCACGTGCTGGAGGACCTGGGGTTTTTCTGTGTGGACAACCTGCCTCCGGCTCTGCTGCCGCGGTTCGCGGAGCTCCTCCTGCACGCGCGGGGGAGGGTGGGCAGGGCCGCGGTGGTGGTAGACATCCGCAGCGGGGAGTTCTTCGACGACCTCAGTGACGCGCTGCACCACCTGGACAGCCTGGGGCTGAGCTACCGCATCCTGTTCCTGGACGCCTCCGACGAGGTCCTGGTGAGGCGTTTCAAGGAGACGCGGCGCAAGCACCCCCTCGCCGCCACGGGCTCCGTCCTGGAAGGCATCCGGGAGGAGCGCCGGCGGCTGGAGCCCGTGCGGGAGCGGGCCCACCGGATCATCGACACCAGCGACATGACCCCAGCCCAGCTGCGGTCGGAGCTGCGGGCTACGTTCGGGCCGGGGGTCGGGGTCGGGCTTTCGGTGACCGTGGTGTCCTTCGGGTACAAACACGGCCTCCCCCTGGACGCCGACCTGGTGTTCGACGCCCGATTCCTGCCCAACCCCCACTACGTGGAGTCGCTGCGCAGCCGGTCCGGGCTGGACTCTGAGGTGCGGTCGTACGTCCTGGACTCCCCACAGGGCCAGGCCTTCTGGCGGAGGATAGTGGACCTGGTCTGCTTCCTGCTCCCGGAGTTCGAGCGGGAGGGGAAGACGGACGTGACGGTGGCGGTGGGCTGTACGGGGGGCCGACACCGGTCGGTGGCGGTGGCGGAGGAGCTGGTGAGGGTGCTGCGGGAGCGGGGGTACGAGGTCCGGGCGCGGCACAGGGACCTGCACCGGGAGTAGCCGTGTTGGTCAGGCGCACGGGAGAACGGTTGCTGCGGCGGGTGAGGCAGTTCGCCAAGTGGCTGGTGCCCGGGATCCGGGTGAAGCGCTACGTGGCCCTGGTGTTCCTGGGAGTGTTCCTGGTGGCCTTGGGCGCGGTGCTGCTGGCGGACGCAGTGTCCGTGGGGATCCTGCGGGTCCTGTACGGGGTGGTGTGGGTGGCCTCGTGGATCTCCGGGGGCGAACCCTGGGGCCTGGTGGCCACCGGGGCCGCACTGGTTGCCGGAGGCCTGTACTGCGTGTTCCTGGGCGTGCGGGCCACGGTGCGTTCGGTGGCCGCGCTGTTCCTGCCGCGGGGCGACCACAGGCTGGCGGAGCTCATGGTACAGCGCCGCGCTCTGGGCAAAGGTCCCCGGATCGTGGCGATGGGGGGTGGCACGGGCCTTTCCACCCTGTTGCGGGGCCTGAAGCGCTACGGGGTCTCCGTGACCGCGGTGGTCACGGTGTTTGACGACGGCGGCAGCTCCGGCCGGCTGCGGCGCGAGCTGGGGATCCTGCCGCCCGGGGACATCAACGACTGCCTGGTGGCGCTGGCGGAGGCGGAGCCGGTGATGGCCCGCCTGTTCCAGTACCGGTTCGACCGCGGGGAGCTCCAGGGACACTCCTTCGGCAACCTGTTCCTGGCCAGCATGACGGGCGTGGCCGGAGACCTGGTGTCCGCGGTGAGGCTCGCGAGCCGGGTTCTGGCCATCCGGGGCCAGGTGCTGCCCGCCACCACAGACAACATCGTGCTGTGTGCGGAGTTCCTGGACGGCAGCCACGTGGAAGGCGAGTCGGCGATCCCCGCGGCCCGCAAAGCCATCCGGCGGGTGTACCTGAAGCCGCCCACCGCGCGGCCGGTGCGGGAGGTCCTGGAGGCCATCGCGCACGCGGACCTGATCCTGCTGGGGCCCGGGAGCCTGTACACCTCCGTCCTGCCCAACCTCCTGGTGCCGGGGGTGGCCGACGCGGTGCGGCGGGCAAGGGCGCCGGTGGTGCACGTGGTGAACGTGATGACCCAGCCCGGCGAGACGGACGGCTACCGGGCCTCCGACCACGTGCGGGCGGTGCTGGAGCACGCGGGGCCCGTGGTGCGGGCGGCCCTGGTGAACACCCAGACGCCGCGCAACGAGCTGCTGCTGGCCCGCTACCGGGCGGAGGGCGCTGTCCCTGTGGAACCCGACCTGGACCGCATCCGGCTCATGGGGGTGGAGGCCTTCGGATTCAGCCTGGTCAGCGAGGCGGAGCTGGTCCGCCACGACCCGGTGCGGCTGGCCGAGGCGGTGCTGGAGGTCCTGGGCCGGCTGGCGGGTGCCCGCCACCGGGTGGCCCGGGTGAGTGTGGTCAACCCGTAGCGGCCAGGCAGGAGGCGGCAAGACCACACCGAACCTGGGGTCACGTGGAAACTCCCCAGCAGGTGCGGGAACGCATCCGGTCCGGCACTTGGCGCAGGCCCACCGCCGGGCTCGCGCCCGGGTACGCGCAGGCCAACCTGGTGGTGGTCCCCCGCTCCCACGCTTACCACTTCCTGCTGTTCTGCCAGCGCAACCCCAAGCCGTGCCCGGTGCTGGACGTGACGGACCCGGGAGACCCCGTCCCCCGGTTCGCGGCTCCGGCAGCCGACCTGCGGACGGACGTGCCGCGCTACCGGGTCTACCGCGACGGCGAGCTGGCCGAGGAGGTGGACGACCTGCGCAGCCTGTGGCGGGAAGACCTCGTGGCCTTCCTGCTGGGCTGCTCGTTCACCTTTGAAGCCGCCCTGCTGCGGGCCGGGGTGCCCGTCCGCCACCTGGAGTGCGGTTGCAACGTGCCCATGTACGTCACCAACCGGCCGTGCAGGCCCTCCGGACCCTTCCACGGACCTCTGGTGGTGAGCATGCGGCCGGTCCCTGCCCACCTGGTGCCGCGGGTGTTCCAGGTGTGCTCCCGTTACCCCCTGGCCCACGGCGCACCGGTGCACGTGGGAGACCCGCAATACCTCGGCATCCGGGACCTGGAACGGCCCGACTACGGGGACCCCGTGCCGGTTCGGCCGGGTGAAGTCCCCGTGTTTTGGGCGTGCGGGGTCACGCCCCAGGCCGTGACCCAGAAGGCCAGGATCCCCTTCATGGTGACCCACAGCCCTGGCCACATGTTCGTCACCGACTTGCGGGACGAGGAGCTGGCGCTGGAATGATGGAAGGGGTTCACACTCTCGATAAGGGGGGAAGGACCGTGGAGCGCGTGACACGCAGGAAGTTCCTCCAGTCCACCGGGGCCGCGGTGGCGTCCGTGGCCCTGGGAGGGAAGTTGGCGGAGTGGGCGCTGGCCCAGGAGGCACCGGTCACCGTGGGGGCCGTCTACCCCCTCACGGGCGCCCTGGCCCGGATCGGTGCCGCCATCCGCAACGCCATCGAGCTGGCCGTGGACATCGTGAACAACCCGTACCCGGAGTTGAACCTGCCCCTGGCGCGGGGCGCCGGACTGCCGCGCTTGGGTGGCCGGAAGCTGCGGGTGGTGTGGGGCGACAGCCGGGGAGACCCGGCCACCGGGCGGGCGGAGGCGGAGCGGCTGGTGGAGCGGGAGGGCGCCGTGGCCCTGATCGGGTCGTACCAGAGCGCGGTGACCGCCACCGCCAGCCTGGCCGCGGAGGCGCGGGGAATCCCCTTCCTCAACCCCGAGTCCTCCTCCCCGCGGCTGACGGAGCGCGGCTTCAAGTGGTTCTTCCGCACCGGCCCCCACGACATCACCTTTACCCGGATCATGTTCGACATGGTGGAGGACCTCCGGCGGCGGGGCCACCGCATCTCCCGGGTGGCCATCCTGGCGGAGGACTCGGAGTTCGGGGCCACCGCGGCGGGCGTGGCGAAAGGGTTCGCCCAGTCCCGGGGGTACACGGTGGCCGCCATGGAGCTGTACACCTCGCCGCCCGCCAGCCTCACCGCGGAGCTGCTGCGGATCCGTGCCAGCAACCCCGACTTCGTGATCGGTGCCAACTACCTGGTGGACGCGGTGCTCATCACCCGCACCCTGAAGGAGATGCGGTGGTTCCCCCAGGGCTTCATGGTGCACGCGGGATTCACCACCGTGCCGGACTACCTCAACGCGGTGGGGCGCGACGGCTACTACTTCCTCGCCCGGGCGCCCTGGGCCCTGGGCATCGCGCGGCGCAAGCCCCTGGTGGCCCGGGTCAACGACCTGTACCGGCGCAAGCACGGGGCGGACATGGACGAGGTGGCGGCGCGGGCGTTCACCGGCATGCTGACCCTGGCGGACGCCATCAACCGGGCCGGGTCCACCTCCCCCGCGGCCATCCAGAAGGCCCTGCGGGAGACCAACATCCCCGGTTCTCAGCTCATCATGCCCTGGCAGGGGATCCAGTTCGACGACAAGGGGCAGAACCGCCACGCCACGGGGGTGATGGTCCAGATCCTGGACGGCGAGTACAAGGTGGTCTGGCCGTTTGACGTGGCGGAGGCGGAGCTGGTGTGGCCCGCACCCCCGTGGGAGCGGCGCTGAGAGGACCGGCAGGCTTCCGGAGGCGACGCCGCCGGCCATGGACCTGGTCTGGCAGGCCGCGGTGAGCGGTGTGGTGCTGGGGCTGGTGTACGCCCTGGTGGCGCTGGGCCTGTCCCTGATCTGGGGCGTGATGGACGTGGTGAACCTGGCCCACGCCGAGTACCTGATGCTGGCCATGTACGCCACCTACTGGCTGTGGGCCCTGGGGCGCGTGGATCCCGCGTGGGGGGTGCCCGTGGTGGTGCCGGCCTTCTTCGGCCTGGGCTGGCTCACCTACCAGCTCCTGGTGCGCCGGATCGTACGGGCACCCCTGGCCGCGCAGATCTTCGCCACCTTCGGGCTGCTGTTCGTGCTGCGCTACGGGGCGTTT
>VAPR01001292.1_pt1 | contig 12860 bp, 9 predicted proteins | sample 3380701 | NCBI WGS metagenome assembly VAPR01 (sample SAMN11536904, study PRJNA540576) | hot springs metagenome | isolation source: hot spring wet sediment | place: Spain: Lobios | collected 2014-01
TGGCCTGCGGCGCCGCGGTGCCCGCGGGCGCCGACCGGCCGAAGCCCCAGTTCGCGGCGCCCGCGCAGGTGCTCGAGGCGGGGAAGCGGTACACGGCGACCCTGCGGACCTCCTGCGGGGACATCGTGATCGAGCTCCTCTCCGAGGACGCCCCCGAGACCGTGAACTCCTTCGTCTTCCTCGCGCGGCGGGGCTTCTTCGACGGCACGCGGTTCCACCGCATCGACGCGTCCCTCGACGTGATCCAGGGAGGGGATCCCACCGGCACCGGCTCCGGGGGACCGGGGTACACGATCCCGGACGAGCTCACGGGGGACGAGCGGTACGGACCAGGGGTCGTGGCGATGGCCAACGCCGGCCCCGACACCGGCGGGAGCCAGTTCTTCATCGTGGCCGGGCCGGGCGGGCACCAGCTGGACGCGCGGCCGGCCTACACGATCTTCGGCCGCGTGGTCCGGGGGATGGACGTCGTGCGCCGGATCGCCCGTCTGCCCATCCAGGACCCCGAGGCGGCCGCGGCGGGGGACCTCCGCGGTCAGCAGCCCGCTCAGGCCGTGTACCTCGAGGCGGTGATCGTCCGAGCCCGCTAGGCTGAGACGTACCCAGCCCGGGTGTCGGAACCGGTAGACGACGGCGCCTTAAAAGCGCTTGTCCCGGAAGGGACGTGTGGGTTCGAGTCCCACCCCGGGCACGAGCGAGGTGCTCCTCGACGGGGTGGGCCCGTCAACCCGTGGACGACGAGGCGGCCTCTCCCCGCCGTCAACCCGTGGACGACGAGGCGGCCTCTCCCCGCCGTCAACCCGTGGACGACGGGGCGGCCTCTCCCCGCCGTCGCTCATCAACCCCTTGACAGCTCCGTCCGCGGTCGTTCCGGTCACCGTGTTGACGCGCGGCGGGCGCGGGGGCCGAACCCCCCTCACCCCTCCAGCTCGCCGGCCCGGTACCGCCGCCCGAGGTCCTCGATCAGGTCCGCCGCCCTGGTCTTGCCGTCCCGCCGACGGATCTCCTCGCCCTCGCGCGCCATCCGCTCCCGGAGGGCGGTATCCCCGAGGAGCCGCTCGATCGCCTCGTGCATCTCGCGCTCCTCGAACCGGTACGTATCGAGGCGCACGCCGTACCCCAGCTCGTGCACGCGCTGGGCGTTGTCGTACTGGTCCCAGAACAGGGGCAGGACGATCATCGGCTTCCCGAAGTGGAAGGCCTCGGTCGTCGTGTTGTTCCCCCCGTGGGTGATGACCAGGTCGACGAGGGGGATGATCGAGGTCTGCGGCACCCGGGCCTCGCCCCACATGTTGTCGGCGAGCTCGAACTCGTCGGCCCGCGGTCCCTTCGAGACGATGTACCGGTGGGGCGTGCGCGAGAGCACGTCCACCAGCCGCTCCATGAGCTCGACGTCGGCCGAGCCGAGCGAGCCGAGGGAGAGGTAGATCAGCGCGCCATCGCCGTCCCGCAGGTGCTCGGGCACCTCGAAGGGCTCCTCGGTCTCGCGCACGCTCGAGTCGAGCCGGTGCCAGGTCGGCGCGAGCGGCCGCGAGCGCCGGTAGTCCGCGAACTCCGGGTACAGGTACAGGTTCAGGTACCGCGACTCGTGGATGAACTCCAGGTACGGGAGCGGAGGCGCGCCCGCGTCGACGACGAAGGCGTTCGTCGCCTCCCAGAGCTCCCGGTGGGTGCGCTCGTACTCCGCCCGGAACTCGTCCCAGCCGGTCCGGTCGTCGCTCGGGTACCCGCTGAAGACCGGCGGCAGGTCCGGGTCCTTGATCTCGAGCGGGTTGCACGACACGATCCGCACCCACGGCGCCCCGTGGGTGAGGAGCGCCGGGAAGCAGCACACGTTGTCCTCGACGATGACGTCCGGTCGGACGCGATCGAGGATCTCCCGCAGCTGTTGCTCGCAGTAGCGGGCGCCGTCGATGAGGGACTCCCACACCGGGCGGATGAACGAGTCGAGCTGCTCGATGGTCGGCTTCCGGAACTCCGGCGCGGTCTGGGTGATGAAGTCGGTCCAGAACTGGCCGGCGTCCTGCTCCTCCTCAGGGGGCGGCGCCAGGTCCACCAGGTCCTCCTCGAAGCCGAGGGGCTCCAGGCGCCCCTTCCACGAGGCCTCGGCGGCGAAGACCACGCGGTGCCCCCGCCGCTCCAGGACCTTGCCGATGCCGATGCAGTTGTTCGTCGGCCCGTACGCGCTCTCGGGCATGAACACGATCGTCAGGCGCTCATCGCTCATCCGTGCGACGACCTCCTCGGTCCGGTCCGGTGCGCGAAGGGTACCTGACCCGTCAGCGGACCTGCATCAGCAGACCTGCATCAGGAACGGGTAGGGGTCGACGGCGCGCCCACCCCCTGGATGCCACTCGAAGTGGTCGTGCGGTCCTCCAGCGTTCCCGGTCGCTCCCACGTACCCGACGATGTCCCCCCGCTGGACCCAGCCGAGGTTGCCGAACCGCGAGAGGTGCGCGTTGTAGACGTACCCGAAGTCCCCGAAGACCTTCACGGCGAGGCCGCCCATCCGGTTGTTCGCCGTGACCGCGTAGCCGTCGAAGGGGGCGACGATCGGCGTGCCGAGGGGTGCCGCGATGTCCACGCCCTGGTGCACGTGGTCGCCGCCCCGCTCCTCGCTCCGGTGGACCCAGATCCCGAAGCTGTCGGAGATCGCGTGCGGCCCCCGCACGGGGCAGACGGCGAAGGGGCGGATCCGGGAGATCTCCCACAGGACCTCGCGCTTGCGTTCCCGCAGGGCGGCGTACAGCGCCCGGGAGGCGAGGAGCTTGCGCCGGAGCCGCTCCCGATCCGCCTGCAGGCGCGCCCGGGCGTAGTCGAGCTTCGCCCGGAGCCGCAGCACCTGATCCCGCGCGATCGAGACCCGCTCCTCGGTCGCCTGGACCTTGCGAGCGAGGAGCCCGTCCCGGCGGTTCAGCTCCTCCAGGTAGCCGATCCGGTTCACGACGTCGGCGGCCGAGGTGGCCGTGACCACGTACAGGAAGGGGGTGCCCGGACCGAGCACGTAGGCGGCGCGGGCCCGCTCGTTCAGCCGCTCGCGGAGAGCGGCGAGGCGGCGCTCCAGTCCCCGGATCTCCCGGGAGAGGGCCCGCTCGCGGAGGGCGGCCTCGTGGATCTCGGCCTCGGTCGTGGCGATCCCGGTGGCCAGGCGGTTCAGCTCGCGCTGCAGCTCGCGCATCCTCGCCGCGCGCGTCCGGATCGCGGCCTTCGTCTCACGGAGCTCCTCCCGCGCTTCGCGCAGCTCGTCGTCGGCGCGGGTCAGCCCGGGCGCGGTGATGAGGAGCAGGCAGGCCACGCCCGCCGCGAGGAGCACCCAGGACCCGCCCCGGCGGGGTCGGAGGACGCGCATCCGGACCCGCAAGGGTACGCCTTCGCGCCGCGGCCGCGCCACGGCAGTCGGACCTAGGCCACGGAGCCTCCACCCGGTCCGAAGGGCGCAGTCCGAACGGAGGGGTCCGATCGGGCAGGACACTCGGCCGTTCGGATCCTTGCCCTGGGCGGGGCCCGATGCTAGGTTCGCGGCGCCGCGCGGCGGCGTGTCCCCGCGTGGGTGGCGTGCTGGAGAGAGGGATCCGTGGTCACGAGGATCACCGACCTGCGGAGCGGCGATGGAGGGTACGCCGCGCTCGGGGGTCATCTCCTCGCCCTCCCGCTGCCGAACGAGCAGGACGCGGAGGCGGCCCCCTAGGAGACCATGATCCGGGTCGTCCAGGGGCTGTCCCGCTTCGACGGGCGGTACGGGCTGTAGCCTCGGATCGCTCCTCCGATCGCTCCGTACGCCGCCCTCGTCCTGCGTGAGGTCGAGGGCCGGGGCCACCGCGAGGACGTCGAGGAGCACGGCAGCAGGCCGAGGGGGCCCACAGCCCTCATCCACCGGGCCGAGGGGGCCTTCCGCCGGGGCTGGCTCCGGACCGCGCCGGGCCCCAGGGCGTCCTGCTCGCCCGACGCGGGCCGATCGGGTCGGGCTGCTTCCCCCCGGCCGGAGGGGGATGGTTCCTGTTGCGTGAAGGAGGAATGGAGAGGAGTAAGGGGGTGAGTCCATGATCAGGGTGAGCAAGAGGGTCGTGGCCCTGATCACGGCCGAAGCGCTGATGGCGTCCGCGTTCCTGGCCCTCGCGGTGATCGGTGCCGGACCCGCGTCGGCGGCGGGTACGTGCGTCTACGACGGTGCGTCGCAGGTGGTCACCATCGGTATCAGCGGGGGCTCGGCCTCGACCCTCTATACGGATGCGACCGGCGCGATCCTGCTCGATGGGAGCCCGTGCGGCGCCGCGAACGTCAGCAACACGACGCAGATCGCCGTGTTCGGTCAGGCGGACACCAGCGAGGGGCTGACCATCTCGAACAACGGTGGCATCCCGTTCCCGGCCACGATCTCGTGGCAGGTGGTGCTCGACACCGGCTCCGGTGACTGGGTCGCGATCGTGTTGTGGTACGAGGCGCCCGGGAGCGTGTCGGTGACCGACTCCGGCTTCACGATGGCCGGAGCGACCGGCCTGCTCAGCGGTGTCGAGCTCCTCAGCGTGACGGGTGGCGACTGGAACGACACGATCGACGGCTCCGCGCTGACCGCCACCGGCCCGGTCTTCGCGGCCCAGGGCGGCGAGGGTGCTGACGCGATCACCGGCGGCGCCGGCACCGACATCCTGGGCGGCGGAGACGGGAACGACGCTGTCGTGGGCGGCGGCGGGAGCGACGTGATCCGCGGCGGCGCCGGCGACGACGGTCTGCGCGGGGGGTCCGGCAACGACGAGCTCCGTGGCGGGAGGGGTCTCGACGCGTGCGCCGGGGGCCCCGGGACGGACGTCGTCAGGGCCTGCGAGAGCTGAGGCGGGGGTGGAGCGTCCCCTCCCTGTCCGTGATGAACGCGGACGGGTGGGTGCCGTCCTCTCTCCTCGGACGGCCAGTGGTTCGCTCGCCCGAGGGAGCGCCGCTGGTAGGTCCCGTCGATCCGAGCGAGCGTCAGCCGGATCGGTTCCTCGGCGGTGAGCGGCTCGACCCGGCCACGATGTCGAGACCGGACCCGCGCCCGGTCGTGCGGGGTCACTGGAGATGACGAGGGATCTCGCGGTCCCACCGGCGGCGAGCGATCTCGCGTCCATCCTCCAGGACGACGAGCTCCAGCTCGAGCCGGTAGGTCCGGGCGTCGGAGCGGAGCGTCCCCGTCGCCTCGGTCCGCACTGTGGCCTCGGGCCAGGCGACCTCGTACCGGTACCGACCCTGCGCCACCGCCTGGCCCGGATCGACGGTGGAGACGGTGATGCGGCCGCCGCCGAGGGAGGAGACGCGCGTCCCGTCCTCGGTCTCCTCCTCCGCGTCGTGGCCGATCACCACGCTCCGGGTGCGCCCCAGCACGTCCTCCTCGATCCGCCACGTGGCCTTGCGCGTCTCCGGGGCCGGCGCGCCCGGGCCGAAGGTGGGCGCCTCGGTCACCGGCGGCGGTCCCTCGAGGACTGGGAGCACGAGCCGCGAGCCCTCGCGCGAGACCGAGATCGTTCCCGGGAGCGGCGGCGGCCACGAGCTCGGGAAGTCGGCGGCGGCGAGGTCGAGCCGGATCCGGTGCCCGGGCTCGAAGACGTAGGCCGTGGCGTCGAGCTCGATCGTCACCTGGTACGTCCGACCCGGCTCGAGGGGGCTCGGGTGCTCGTGGGAGTCCCGGTGGGCCAGGTTCAGGATCCCCCGGGTGACGAGGGCCGAGGTCCCGTCGGGGAAGGCGTCGCAGAGCTTGGCCGAGAGGTACGCGATCGGCACGTCGGCGCTGAGCGCGATCTCGACGCGCGGATGCCCCATGATCTCCAGCTCCGCGTCGAGCGGCGGCCACTCGTAGACGAGGGAGAAGGCCTCGTCGGCCCGCTGGTCCCACGGCGTGCCGAAGGGCAGGTCGTCCGCGCACCAGATCGAGCCGGTGACCCCCACCTCCCCCCGGATCTCCAGGACGTCCAGCGGCGGCCGCCGTCCCGAGACCGAGGAGCTCGAGAGGGGGCGGACCTGCTCGCGCAGGCGTTCCGGAGGCCAGGCCGGCTCGAACCGCCACGCCCCGCGGAACGACTCCAGGTCGGGCTGGGGCGGCGTCGGACGGCGCACGAAGATCCGGATCGGGGGCTCTCGGTCGACCCCGTTGTCGATCCCCTTCAGCCAGCGGTCGAACCAGCGGATCAGCTCCCGGAGGTGGTCGATCCGCGGGCCCGGCATCGAGACGTCGGGGCTCATGTGGCTCCAGGGCCCGAACAGGAGCGCCTTCGGCGACCGGAGCGCGGCGAAGGTCCGGAACGCCATGTTGTGGTACCCGTCGGCGTGGCCCGCCACGATGAGGGTGGCGGCCTCGATCGTCTCGTACCGCCCGTGCAGCGAGCCGTGCCGCCAGTAGGCGCTCTCGGTCTGCTCCTCGAGCCAGCGCAGCATCCAGGGCTCGGTGCGCTCGATGCGCTCGCGCCAGCGCTCGCGCCACCCCGGGCCCGCGAGCGCGGGCACCGGCGGCAGCGCGTTCATCGCCACCATCGAGAGGGGGTAGTCGAGGACGTCGATGCCCCGCCGCGCCCCGCCGCCGTAGTGGACGTCGTCGGTGAAGCGTCGGTCCGTGGCGAAGATGGGCACGATCGCCTTGAGCGCCGGCGGCCGCAGCATCGCGACCTGGATCGCGTTGAAGCCCGAGTAGGACTTGCCGAACATCCCCACCGCGCCGGTGCTCCACGGCTGGGTCGCGAGCCAGTCGATCACCCGTAGCCAGTCCCGGTGCTCGCGCTCCGTGTACTCGTCCTCGGCGACGCCCTCGGAGGATCCGGTCCCGCGCACGTCGGCGCGGCAGACGACGTACCCACCCTCCCGGCACAGGCGCCGGTAGTCGTGGGTCTGGTTCCAGGTGACGTCGTCCTTGCGGTACGGACGCGCCTCGAGGAGCGCGGGCCACGGGCCGGGACCCTCGGGGACGAAGAGGGTGACGGCGATCCGTACGCCGTCGTCCATCTCGAGGAACCGCCGCTCCTCCCTCATCGCGCGCTCATCATGCCAGGTCGCGGGCGGGGGTCGATCCGACCCGGCGGGCCCGCGCCCGTGGCGGGGTCGTCAGATCCCGGCCTTGAACTCCGTCCAGACGTCCTGGTAGATCTGGTCGACCTCGGGCGGGAGCGCCAGGATGGGCTGTCCCGCCTCGAAGTCCTGCTCGGTCACGATCGTGGTTCGCAGGTTCTCGGGGATGTAGCCGGCCTTCAACCACTCCTGCTCGCTCACGCCCACGAACGGCGGCTGGTACCCCTCGTAGCCGAAGTTCGTGAGCCCGTTCTCGATGTCGAGCAGGAAGTTGATGAAGTGGTGCGCGAGCACCGGGTTCTCCGCCTGGGAGGAGATCACGATGAGGTCGTTCGACACCTCCCAGCCGCCCTCCGGCGGGTAGTAGAAGCCGAGGACCTCCGGCCCCACCCCCTCGGGGAGGTAGTACTGGGCGTAGTTCATGTTCCCCGACCACGAGTACGTGACCCACGCCTGCCCCTCCGCGATCTTCTGGTAGTCGCCGGGGCCCACCTTGACGTCCACGAGGTCGTTCAGCTGCGAGAGGGCCTCCCCCGCCCGCCGGATGGCGTCCTCGTCCCGGGTGTTCATGTCTCCCACGCCGATCCGGATGAGCGCCATGCCGATCGTCTCTCGGTACTCGTCGAGGAGGTTCACCTTCCCACGCCACCGCTCGTCCCAGTAGATGTCGAAGGGCATGGGAAGGGAGCCGGGGTCGTCGACATGGTCCCGCCGGTACCCGATCCCCGTCTTCCAGGTCATGTAGGGGACCGAGTAGCGGGATCCCCGGTCGTACCAGGGATCCTGGAGCCGCGGCCACACTTTCGCGAGGTTGGGCAGGTACGAGTGGTTGAGGGGCTGGATCTTCTTGGCCGCGACGAGCTTCGGGAGGTTCTCGATCGTCGGGAAGAACAGGTCGAAGCGGACGGTGTCGTTCTGCACCTTGGACATCGCCTCGTTCATCCCGGCGAACTGCGTGTACTCGATCTCGACGCCGTACTCGGCCTCGAACGCCTTGAGGACCTTTTTGTAGATGTAGTCGTTCCAGTTGAAGATGCGCAGCGGGCCCGGCTCGGGCGACAGGCCGTCCGCGATGGGCGGCAGGTCGTCGTACAGGGGCAGCGTCGCGGGGCGATCGGGCGAGGCGAGCAGCGGCACCTGGGCTTCCCCACCCCCCGGCGCCGGCGTCGGGCGCTCGCGGCAGGATGCGAGCACCCCCGTGAACGCGGTGATGCCGAGGCCCGCGATCGCCGATCGCCGGAGGAACTCTCGGCGCGTGAGCGCCTCGGGCCGCTCCCAACCGTCACGCCGGATCATGTGCGTCCTCCTTCTCGGCATCGTGCTCGGGAAGCTCGCGCTCCTTATGAGCCCGCGGGTCCGTCCTGTCAAGGCAGGAGGTCGGAGGGAAGGTGACCGTCGGTCAACCACGGCGCCCGTCGCGGTCCGGACGCGGGGGCGGTCGGGATATGCTCCGCACGAGCATGGCACGGAGGAGGGCTGCGAGCGGCGGGATCGAGGCCCTGTACCCCCGCGGGTTCTGGCCCGCGATCTCGCTCCCCGGGGTCCTGTGGCTGATCGCGCTGTTCGTGGTCCCCTTCTACGCCATCGCGGCGACGGCCGCCGGACGCCTCGACCCCATCTTCGGATCCTCGATCCCGGAGTGGAACCCGCTCTACTGGCAGCCCGACGCCTTCTCCTTCGTCCTGGACGGCCTGGCGAGCCCCGGCGGGATCTTCCGCGAGGTCTTCCTGCGGACGATCGCGTACGTCACGCTCGCGGTCGGTCTCTGCCTCGCCCTCGGCTACCCCGTCGCCTACTACATGTCCCGGCTGCGGGGGCGGCTGCGGAACGCCTTCCTCGTCCTCATGATCGTCCCGTTCTGGGTCCCCTACCTGATGCGGATCTTCGCCTGGGTGAACCTCCTCCAGGACGACGGGCTCGTGAATCGCATCGTCGCCGCGACGGGGTTCGTCGAGCCGCAGTCCTGGCTCGACGGGCGTCCCTCCACGGTGATCCTCGGCCTCGTGTACGGCTGGGTCCCGTTCCTCATCCTCCCGCTCTTCGCGGCCCTCGAACGGATCGACGCGAGCTTCGTCGAGAGCGCCCTCGATCTCGGGGCGAGCCCCGCGCGCGCGTTCCTCCGCGTGACGCTGCCGCTCTCGAAGCAGGGGATCCTGGCGGGAACGGTGATCATCATGCTCCCGATGTTCGGCGACTTCTACACCGCACAGCTCCTCGGCACGCAGAAGAACGCCATGATCGGGACGCTCATCTCCTTCTACCTCACGCAGGCGACGGCGGGTCCGGCGCAGGGTCGGGGCGCGGCGCTGGTGATCGTCCTCGCGCTGTTGGTCTCCTCGCTCACCGTCTACTACCTGGTGAGCACGGCCCGCGCCGCTCGGGGGGCCGGTCGATGAGCCAGGTCGCGACGGCCATCCGGGGTCCCGCCGCGCGCGCGGGGCGGCTCCGCGCGTGGCTGGCCAACCCGTGGCGGCGCCCCCGGCTCCTCGCCCTCGTCGGCTGGGGGTTCATCGCGTGGTCCCTCGTCCCGGTGGCGATCGCCATCCTGTTCTCGTTCAACGCCGGACGGTCCCGGAGCGTGTGGCAGGGCTTCTCGCTCCGCTGGTACGTGCAGGACCCGAACCTGTCCGTGCTCCACGACCCGATCCTCGCCCACGCGGTGCTGCAGAGCCTGAAGCTCGCCAGCCTGACGATGCTCATCGCCACGCCGATGGGCGTCGCGCTCTCGATCGGGCTCGCCCGCTGGCGCGGCCTGGCGTCGACGGCCTCCAACTTCCTCATGCTGCTCCCGCTGGTGACCCCGGAGATCGTGCTCGCCTCGGGGCTGTTCCTGGTCTTCGCCCATCTGTACGTGCCGGGCGGGACGCGCCTGTTCGGTACCCCGGCTCAGCTCCTCGGGCACGTGACGTGGTCGATCCCCTACGTGGTCGTCGTGATGCGGGGCCGGCTGTTCGGGATCGGCAAGGAGTACGAGGAGGCCGCCATGGACCTGGGCGCCCCTCCGATGGAGGCGATGCGGCGGGTGCTGCTGCCCATGCTGGCCCCCGCGATCTTCGCGAGCTTCATGATCGTGTTCGCGCTGTCCATCGACGACTTCATCACGAGCCAGTTCCTGTCCTCGGGGGAGGGCTCGATCACGCTGCCGATGCTGATCTACGGCACGGGGAGGACCGGCGAGAACCCGTCGCTGAACGCCGTGGCCACCGTGATGCTCGTCCTCTCCCTCTCGGCCATCGGGCTCGCCTCCCTGGTGCTCCAGCGCGTGGCGCGTCGCCGCGGGACGGGGGAGGCGGCCGCCCGCGAGCTCGTCCGGTTCGAGATCTGAGGACCGACCCGTTCGGGGCGACCCTCGAGGCCTTCGTGGCGCAGGGCGGGCTCGCCCTCGGCCTCGCGAACGCGGGTCGCCGTGGTGGCTAGCGGACGCCGGCGCGCTCGAGGGCGCGGACCACGGTGATCCCGATCTCGGCGGGGTTCCTCACGACGAACAGGCCGAGTTCCTCCATCGCGTCGAGCTTGGCCTGGGCCGTATCGGAGTCTCCGGCGATCACCGCCCCTGCGTGTCCCATCCGGCGGCCACGGGGAGCCGAGACGCCGGCGACGTACGCCACCACCGGCTTCGTCATGTGCTCGGCCGCCCAGCGCGCGGCCTCGACCTCCTGGGGGCCGCCGATCTCGCCGATCATGACGACCGCGTCGGTCTCGGGGTCCTCCTCGAAGGCCTGGAGCACGGCGCGGAAGTCCACGCCGTTCACCGGGTCGCCCCCGATGCCGACGCACGTGGACTGCCCCAGTCCGAGCTGGGTCATCTGGCTCACGGCCTCGTAGTTCAGGGTGCCGGAACGGCTCACCACGCCGATCCGCCCCGGCGAGTAGATCCGCGCGGGCATGATGCCGACCTTGCAGCGACCGGGCGTGATGATGCCCGGGGAGTTGGGGCCGATGATCGTCGTCGAACGGCCCGTGAGGTAGCGCTTCGTCTTGACCATGTCGTGGACGGGCACGCCGTCCGCGATGATCACCGCGACCTCGATGCCGGCCTCGATCGCCTCCAGGAGCGCGTCCACCGCCACCTGGGGGGGCGCGAAGATCCCCGTCACGTTCGCCCCGGTCGCCGCCACGGCTTCCTCGACGCTGTCGAACACCGGCAGGCCGAGGTGCGTGGTGCCGCCCTTCCCGGGCGTGACCCCGCCGACCACGTTGGTGCCGTGCTCGATCGCATCCTGCGCGTGGAACGTGGCGTGCTGCCCGGTGAAGCCCTGGATGATGACGCGCGAGGTCCCGTCCACGAACACGCTCATGCCCGGACCCCCTGGGGCACCGGCTCGTAGCCCGCCTCCACGGCCCGGAGCGCGGCGACGGCCTTGCGGGCGCCGTCGTCGAGGTCGTCGGCGACGATCAGGTCGAGGCCGCTCTCGCCCAGGATGCGCCGCCCCTCCTCCACGTTCGTGCCGGCCAGGCGCACCACGATCGGCACCTCGATCGCGTGGGACCGCGCCGCGCGCACCACGCCCTCGGCGATCCAGTCGCACCGGTTGATCCCCGCGAACACGTTGACCAGGATCACCCGAACGTTGGGGTCCGAGAGCACGATCCGGAACGCGTTCGCCACCTTCTCCGGGCTCGCGCCCCCGCCGACGTCGAGGAAGTTCGCGGGGCGAGCCCCGTGGAGCACGATCGCGTCCATCGTGGCCATCGCGAGGCCCGCGCCGTTCACGATGCATCCCACCTGCCCGTCGAGCGCGATGTAGGTGAGGCCGTGCCCGTGGGCCTCGACCTCCTTCGGGTCCTCCTCGTCGAAGTCCCGGAGCTCGGCGATCTCGCCCTGGCGGAACAGGGCGTTGTCGTCGAAGGAGAGCTTCGCGTCGAGGGCGAGGAGGTCGCCGTCCTCCGTCTCCACCAACGGGTTGATCTCGACCAGGAGGGCGTCCTTGTCGCACATCAAGCGGTACAGGCGCTTCAGGAGCCGGACGAAGGGCGCCATGCGGTGCTGGAGCCCGATCGCCATCGCGAGCTTCCGGCACTGGAAGTCGAGGAGGCCGGTCGCGGGGTCCACGATCTCGGTGTGGATCCGCTCGGGGTGCTCGCGGGCGACGTCCTCGATGTCGACGCCGCCGTCGGCGCTGGCGATGACCGCGACCCGCTGCGAGGCGCGGTCGATCGTCATGCCGAGGTACCACTCGCGGTCCACGCGGCAGGCGCGCTCGACGAGCACGCGCTGCACGAGCTGCCCCTCGGGTCCGGTCTGGGCGGTCACCAGGCGCGAGCCGATCATGCGGTCCACGATCTCGCGCAGCTCCTCGCGGGAGGAGGCGATGCGGACGCCGCCCGCCTTGCCCCGACCGCCGGCGTGGATCTGGGCCTTGACGACCCAGCGGTTGCCGCCGATCTCCTCGGCCACGCGCGCCGCGGCCCGGTCCGAGTAGACGACCTCGCCGGGCGGCACGGGGATCCCGTAGGACCGCAGGAGCTCCTTGGCCTGGTACTCGTGGATGTTCATCCGCCCTCCCGCGCGCGGATCCGCTCCGCCTTGGCCAACACGTTCTCGGCCATCCGGATGGAGGCCGCGTCGATCAGCCGTCCGTCGAGCGAGACGGCGCCGCGGCCCTCGCGCGCCGCCGCCTCCATCGCCTCCACGATCCGACGGGCCCGTTCGACCTCGGCCTCGGTGGGGGAGAAGACCTCGTTCGCGAGGGGAATCTGGGAGGGATGGATGGCCCACTTCCCCTCGCAGCCCAGGGCCGCGGCCCGTCGCGCCGCCGCCCGGTACCCGTCGGGATCGCCGACGTCCCCGAAGGGTCCGTCGATCGGCCGGAGGCCGCAGGCCCGCGCCGCCG
>VAPR01001293.1_pt1 | contig 12847 bp, 12 predicted proteins | sample 3380701 | NCBI WGS metagenome assembly VAPR01 (sample SAMN11536904, study PRJNA540576) | hot springs metagenome | isolation source: hot spring wet sediment | place: Spain: Lobios | collected 2014-01
GCGCGCGCCGGCGATCGTGCGCACGACCCTGTCCAGCGTCGGCCTCGTGGAGGAGCCGGCGCCGCCGCCCGCGTGCCCGCTCACGGGCCTCCCCGCGCCGGGGGGCGTGATCCCCGACCGACCGGCCCTCGCGATCAAGGTCGAGAACTACCCCGACGCCCGACCCCAGGCGGGCCTGAACGCCGCGGACGTCGTGTTCGAGGAGCTCGTGGAGGGCGGCATCACCCGCTTCGTCGCCGTCTTCCACTGCTCGGACGCGCCCCGGGTCGGGCCGGTGCGCAGCGCCCGGACCGCCGACCCCGACATCCTGGCCCAGCTCGGACGACCGATCCTCGCCTACTCGGGGGGCGCGCCGAACGTCGTGCGCGTGGTGAACGAGGCGGACCTGATCCCGATCGACGAGACGCGGGGGGGCGAGGCCTTCGAGCGCGATCCGAGCCGCCCCGCACCCCACAACCTCTACGGGGCGACGAAGGCCCTCTACCGGGTGGCCCGCTCGCGCGAGGGGGCGCCGGAGCCGATCTTCACCTACGCCGAGACGCTCGACCTCCCGGCTCGGCGCGTCTCCCGGGTGCACCTGCCCTTCTCGAGCACCTACGCCGACGTCTGGTGGTCGTGGAGCCGGCGCGAGCACGCCTGGGTGCGGGCCCACGGCGACGAGCCCCACCTCGACGAGGCGGGCGACCCGATCTCCGCCGCGAACGTCGTGGTGCAGGTGGTCGAGGTCGTCATCGGCCCGCACGGGGGGATCACCCCGCACCTCGAGCTCACCGGATCCGGCCGGGCCTACGTCCTCCGGGACGGCCGGATGGTCGTGGGCCGCTGGGAGCGGGCGAGCCTGCGCGAGCCGACCCGGTTCATCGCCAAGGACGGGACCGAGATCCCGCTCGCGCCCGGACGGACCTGGGTGGAGCTCCTGCCGGACTCCGTGGAGATCGGGATCGAGCGCTAGCCTCCCCGGGCCGCTTCCTCCCGCAGGGCCTCGTAGGCGGCCTCCGCGCGTCGGCGCAGTCGCTCGGGCGCGGCCCGGTACGCCGCCCGCAGGCGTTCCTTCAGGCGTCGCCGGGCCTCGGTCGGCAGGGGGACGGTGCGCTCGAGCTCGGCCTCGCTCCGGGCCCGCGAGCGGTAGTCCTCCTCGATCTCGCGATCGATCCGGGCCAGGTGCTCGGGCCGGTGCTCGAAGGGACGGAAGTCGGTGCCGAACCGCGCGTTCACCCGCCGGATCACCGCGCCGAAGTCGGAGACGACCTCCTCGAAGAGCCCGACGACGAACCCCTCCCGGTACGGGAGGAGCGGCTCGTGGAAGCGGACGTACCCGCGGAGCGACGCGGCGGGGGAGAGCCCCGGCGTGTAGATCACGTGGGACAGGACCGCCTCCTCGGGCTCGCGGATGAGGACGAGCGCCGGGACGCCGCGGCGTACGGCGGCGATGACCTGGGCCGGGGCGTGGGTGTGGTGGGCGATGCGGCTCGCGCGCGGCTCCTGGGCCAGGCGGAAGGCGGCGACGGCGAAGGAGGAGGCGCAGCGGGGGAAGGACTCGATCACGATCTCCGTGTCGGGGCCGAGGACCTCCCCGCGCCGGCGCAGGCGCTGGATCGGCAGGGCGAGCCGGGGATGGCGGGCGACGAGCGTCTTCAGCTCGTAGGCGAGCACGGTCCCCGGGCGCGCGAGCTCCGGCATGGGCTCAGCGTAGCGGGGGCGACGGGCGCGAGCGGGCCGGTCGCCGGCGGTACACTCGGGATGCAGGCGGGGGCCTGCGCAGGACGGAGAGCGAGTCCGATCAGTCCCGTCAGGAGGGGGTACCCGTGGAACGCGAGACCGGCACCTTCCGGGTGAAGTCCGGCCTGGCCGAGATGCTGAAGGGCGGCGTCATCATGGACGTCACCAACGCCGAGCAGGCGAAGATCGCCGAGGACGCCGGCGCGGTCGCGGTCATGGCCCTGGAGCGGGTGCCCGCGGACATCCGCCGGGAGGGCGGGGTGGCCCGCATGGCCGACGCGAACAAGATCGAGGAGATCATGCGGGCGGTCTCCATCCCCGTCATGGCCAAGGTCCGGATCGGCCACTTCGTCGAGGCCCAGATCCTCCAGGCCCTCGGCGTCGACTACATCGACGAGTCCGAGGTGCTCACCCCGGCCGACGAGGAGTACCACATCGACAAGTGGGCCTTCACCGTGCCCTTCGTGTGCGGCGCGCGGGATCTCGGCGAGGCGCTCCGGCGGATCGCCGAGGGCGCCGCGATGATCCGGACCAAGGGCGAGGCCGGGACCGGCAACGTCGTGGAGGCGGTCCGCCACCAGCGGACGATGCTGCGGCAGATCGCCTGGCTGCAGAGCCTGCGCCCGGAGCAGTTCGTGGCCGCGGCCAAGGAGCTCGGCGCGCCGGTGGAGCTGTGCCGGATGGTGGCCGAGCAGGGGCGGCTGCCCGTGGTGAACTTCGCCGCCGGCGGCATCGCCACGCCGGCCGACGCCGCGCTCATGATGCAGCTCGGCGTGGACGGGATCTTCGTCGGCTCCGGGATCTTCAAGTCCGAGAACCCGGCGGCCCGGGCCCGGGCGATCGTGGAGGCGACGACCCACTACAACGACCCGGACGTCCTCGCCAAGGTGTCCCACGGGCTCGGCGAGCCGATGCCCGGCATCGACATCAAGGAGCTCGGCGAGGAGGCGCTCCTCCAGACCCGGGGCTGGTGACCCGGGCCCATGAAGGCCGGCGTCCTCGCGCTCCAGGGTGATTTCCGCGAGCACGCGGCGGTGCTCGCGTCCCTCGGCGCGACCCCGGTGGAGGTCCGCACGCCCGAGGAGCTCGCGGAGGTGGACTGCCTCGTGATCCCGGGGGGCGAGTCCACGACGATCTCCAAGCTCGCCCGGAGCGCGGGGCTCGTGGAGCCGATCCGGGAGCGGGCCGCGGCCGGGATGCCGATGCTCGGCACCTGCGCGGGGATGATCGTCATGGCCAAGCGGGTCATCGGCCTGGACCCGCTGCTCGACCTGGTGGACATCACGGTGCGACGGAACGCCTACGGCCGCCAGGTGGACTCCTTCGAGGCGGACATCGAGGTGGAAGGGGTCGACCACCCGGTCCGGGCCGTCTTCATCCGCGCGCCGATCGTGGAGGAGGTCGGGCCCGGGGTGCGGGTCCTCGCCGAGCACGAGGGGCACCCCGTGGTGGTGGAGGAGGGGAACCTCGTCGTGGCATCCTTCCATCCGGAGCTGGTGGGCGAGACCCGGCTCCACGCCTACGTGCTGGGGAAGGTGTGAGGTGTCCGGCCATTCCAAGTGGTCGACGATCAAACGGAAGAAGGCGGCGCAGGACGCCAAGCGGAGCAACGAGTTCGCGAAGCTCCTGCGCTTCGTGGAGGTCGCGGCGCGCGAGGGCGGCAGCGGCGACCCGAAGGCCAACGCCACCCTCGCCACGGCGATCGAGAAGGCCCGGGCGGCCTCGGTGCCGCTCGAGAACATCGAGCGCGCGATCAAGCGCGGCACCGGCGAGCTGGAGGGCGGCGCGCGGTACGAGGAGGTCGTCTACGAGGGCTACGGGCCCGGCGGTGTGGCGATCTACGTGCAGACCCTGACGGACAACCGGAACCGCACCGCCCAGGAGGTCCGCTACGTCTTCAACCGGAACGGCGGGAGCCTGGGCGAGTCGGGGAGCGTGGCCTGGATGTTCCACCGCAAGGGCGTGATCCAGGTGGAGAAGGCCGCCGCCCCCGACGAGGACCGGCTCCTCGAGATCGTCCTCGAGGCCGGGGCCGAGGACCTGAAGGACGCCGAGAGCACGTGGGAGATCACGACCGACCCCGCCTCGTTCCAGGCGGTGAAGCAGGCGCTCGAAGCGGCGGGCGTCCCGATGCTCTCGGCGGAGGTCACGATGGTCCCCCAGACCACGGTCCCCCTCGAGGGCGCCCAGGCCAAGCAGGTGCTCGCGCTGATCGATGCGCTCGAGGAGCTCGACGACGTCCAGGCCGTCTACGCCAACTTCGACATCCCCGAGTCGGTCATGGCCGAGCTCGGCTGAGACCGGCCCTCGGAACACTCCATCGGTCCGGTTGCGGACGTGGTCGATCAGCTGGCACTCGAGCGTAGCGAAGGAGTTCCCGTTACGTCGGTCGAGTAACCCGAGATCGGTGCGACCCCGTGATCGTCCCCCCGCTACGGACGAGGCGCATGGCCTCAGCCCGAACCTCCGGGGGATGGGGCGGGTCCTGATCTTTCCGCCCAGCGTGGACTTCGTCCCGGGGCCGCGCCCGACTCTCCAGGCATCCACGAAAGCGGGTCAGCTCTACTCTCTCGGCGACAACGTTCCGCTACACCATTGACGGTCCACGGCCGCCTCCATAGACCGACGGGCCGGAGGAAGTGCGCAACCCCTGACGAAACCTGGCATGGCGACCAGGCCCTTGACAGGAGAATCCGCTCACTAGAGAATACGGCCGCTTTGGGGAAAGCGGTTTCCAAAATCTCCGTCTACGAGGTGGCCCGGCTCGCAGGGGTCTCACCAGCCACCGTCTCCCGGGTTCTCTCGGGATCGACCCACCCGGTGAGCCCGGACACGCGGGCTCGCGTATTGCGTTGCGTCGAACAGCTCGGGTTTCGACCCAACCGAGTCGCGCGGGCCCTGGCCACAGCCCGGACCCACACCATTGGGGCCATCGTGCACGACATCTCGGACCCGTACTTCGGCGAGGTAGTTCGGGGTCTGGAGGACGAAGGCAGGCTAGCCGACTACCAGGTGTTCGTCTGCAGTTCGGACAGGGACCCAGGACGGGAACTCGCGTACGTCCATGCCCTCGTCTCGTACCGAGTGGACGGCCTCGTCTTCGTCGGTGGAGGCATCGAAGACCGCTCCTATCAGCGGGAGCTAGCCCGGGTGATCGACGGATTCCGGAGTGCGGGAAGAGCAGTAGTGGCCCTCGCCCCCAACGCGCTCAAGGTCCCCTCTTTCACCGTGGACAACTACGGGGGGGCCCGTGAGATGACCCGCTACCTGCTCGGACTGGGGCACCGGCGGGTCGGGTTCGTGAGTGGTCCCCCGCAGCTCCGGACGAGTCGAGTCCGGCTGGCGGGGTATCGGGCAGCACTACGGGAGGCCGGAGTCCGCTTCGATCCGAACCTGGTTGAAACGGGTTGGTTCACCACTGAGGGGGGCGCCAAGGCGATTGCCTCATTGCTGGAGCGGTGTCCGGACGTGACGGCCGTCCTGGCGGCCAACGACGTGATGGCCTTCGGGGTGCTTCACGACCTCGCCGGTCGGGGAATACGGGTGCCCGAGGAGGTGTCCGTGGCAGGGTTCGATGACGTTCACATGGCGGCCTTCCTACAGGTTCCGCTGACCACGGTTCACGTGCCCATGTACCAGATCGGCCGGGAGGGGGCCCGGGCCGTCTTGGATATCCTGGCCGGGCGCCAGGTCCGGTCGCGGCGCCTTCCGGTACGGCTCGTAATTCGAGCTTCGACGGCGCCGCCGGGAGGCTCGGGGTGACTGAGGGAGCGCCCCGGACCGCAGAGAGCGGCGACCTCCGACGGGGTACGTCGGCCAACCCAGCCCAGTTGGAGCTGGGCTCGTTTCCAACACCCCTCCACCCGGCGCCGAGACTGGCAAAGAGCCTCGGGGTCCGACGGGATCTCTGGGTCAAGCGGGACGACCTAAGCGGTCCTGGACTCGGGGGAAGCAAGGTGCGGAAGCTCAGGTACCTGCTAGCGGATGCGGAGCGTGCAGGGGCAGACGTCCTTGTCACCGTGGGGGCGGGGCAATCCAATCACGCGCGGCTCACGGCTGTCTTGGGCGCAATGCGCGGGTTCGAGGTTCACCTGGTCCTCGGAGGCGGGGTGGCCCCGGCATGGGAGGGCAACGCCCTCATCGGCCGGCTAGCGGGGGCCGTGGTGCACCCGGTCAAGAGCGATGACTGGGATGTCCTCGCCGGGGGGCTAGCCGAGGTGACGGCGGAGCTCCAGCGCTGTGGACGGAGGCCCTATCCGATCCCGATGGGGGGCTCGACCCCCCTCGGCTCACTCGGCTACGCCGCCGCCTACCTGGAGTTGCTGGACCAGCTGGAAGCACAGGGCCTGGAGGCCGAGTGGGTCATCCACGCGAGCTCAACGGGAGGGACCCAGGCCGGCCTCCTCGCCGGGCGGCTGGTAGCCGGACGTGGTCCGCGCGTGGTGGGTGTGGACGTGGCCAAGGGAGGGGGGTCACTCCGGGAGACCGTTCACCGGCTGGCCGTGGAAGCTGCGCAGATTCTGGGCGTGGACGGCGAGCCTGATGACCCACTCATCGTTGAGGGTGCTGGTCCTGCGTATGGCGCCGTCACGCCCGAAGTGGCCCGGGTCGTGGTCCGGGCGCTGCGCTCCGAAGGGCTGCTAGTCGACCCCGTGTACTCGGGCAAGGCGCTGGCGGCACTCCCCCGCCTGAGTGAGCGGTTGGAAGGCACGGGGCCACTGGTGTTCCTGCACACCGGGGGCCAGCCAGCGCTCTTCGCAAGGCACTACGCAACCGCCATTCTTGAACAGGGAGGAGTCCAATGAACATGCCAAACCTCTCAGGGTTGATCGCGGCCACCGTGACGCCTATGCGGGAGGACCTTTCCATCGACGAGGCCTCGCTCCGCCAATACTTCCGGTGGGTGGCCGAGCAGGGGGTCGTGGGGGTGGCGGTGAACGTCGACACCGGGGAGGGCCCCCACCTCTACCCGGAGGAACGCCTTCGGATCCTCGAGATCGCGTTGGAGGAAGTGGGCGACCGGGTGACCGTCGTCGCCGGGTTGGCGGCCACCTTCACGGAGCAGGCTGTGGAGGTTGCCCGACAGACCGCGAAGCTGGGGCCCCACGCGTTGCTCGTCTTTCCGATTCCCGCCTACCAGGGTGAGCCGCTGGACCCAGAGGTGCCCGCTTCCTACCACCGGGCGATTGCCGAGGTGGGGTTGCCTCTAATCGCGTTCCAGCTTCAGCCCGCTCTTGGCGGCGTCACCTTCTCGCGCGAGGCCATCCAGCGCATCATGGAGGTCCCCGGCGTGGTTGCGATCAAGGAGGCTTCCTTCGACGCGCGGCGCTTCGTAGAGGTCACCAGGATGGTGCACAGGCTGCCAGAGCCCAAGCTCGTGCTCAACGGCAACGACAACTTCCTGCTCGAGGCCTATGTGCTGGGCGGGGACGGAGCGCTGCTCGGCTTCGGGACGCTGGCAGCGCGTGAACAGGTGGAGATGCTCGAGGCGGTTAGGCGCAGGGAGTTCGACCAGGCGTTCACGCTCGCCGCTCGGCTCCAGGCCCTGTGCGACGCGATCTTCGCGCCCCCCGTGCGAGACTATCGAGCCCGGCTCAAGCATGCGCTTGTCCGACTCGGCGTCATCGAGGCCGCGCATGTGCGCCCGCCGTTGCGACCGCTGCACGACCAGGCCGCCTCGGAAGTGGACCGGGCGTTGAAGGCGGCGGGGCTGCTCTAGGGGGCGGGTGATGGCAGACCGGGTATCGGTGGGCGTCTTTCTCCCGACGTTCTGCGGGTCGGGGAGTCGATCGGGCGCGGACGTCGCGGCGTTCGCCCGTGCTGCCGAGTCTCTGGGTTTCCACTCGCTGTGGGCGACGGATCACCTCCTCCATGGGAGCCGCTTCTACGCCGTGCCCTGGTTGGACCCGCTTCTGTCCCTCACGGCAGCGGCGGCGGTGACGGATCGGGTACTCCTCGGGACTTCGGTCCTTGTCATGCCGGTTCGTCATCCGGTGGTTCTGGCAAAGGAGATCGCGACGCTCCAAGCCCTCTCCGGTGACCGCTTCATCCTCGGGGCCGGAACGGGATGGGACGCCCGGGAGTTCGAGGCCGTGGGAACGCGGAAGGCGGAGCGGGGCCGGCGGACGGACGAGGCGCTGAGCGTCGTGCGTCGCCTTCTGGCGGGGGAGACCCTTACCTTCGAAGGCCGGTTCTACCGAGTACGCGATGTGGCCATCGGTCCCCTTCCGCGCAAGCCACTCCGAATCTGGGTCGCCGGGGGCCGGCAGCTTCCTCATCCGAGCTCTCCGGAGCCTCCTGCGCTGGCACCCGCCGTACTGGCTCGGATCGCGCAGGCCGATGGGTGGATCGCCCGACCCACGGCGGCGCCTGCCCAGATCCGGCAGGACCGGGACGAGATTCTGGCTTACCTAGAGGCCCGAGGGCGCGACCCGAGCACGCTTACGATCGCCCACGAAAACTTCCTGCATCTTGTGCCGACCAACGACCCCGCCCGGGCCCGCGACGAGCAGCGCCGGGTGTTCCGGGCGGTGATGGGAAGGGAACGCCCGTTCGAATACCTGGAACGCGTATACCTGATGGGCTCGGTTGAGGAGGTCATCGAACAGCTCCACGAGCGCCTGGCCGCAGGCGTCCAGTACCTCATGCTGCACACCCTGGTCCCGTCGCCGAACCAGATCGAGCTTTGGGCGGAACACCTGCTGCCGCACCTGGGAGGAACCTGATGATCATCGACGCCCACAACCACATATTGGCTGCGGGCCTGTACCCGGGTTACGAGCGGTTCATCAAGGAGATGACCCGCGGCTTCTTCCAGGCCCGAGGGGACCTCCCGATGGACCGTGACCCTGGTGACGAGGACTGGCGTGAGCTGCAATACCTGTGGCAGCCGATTCATCCCGACACGCTCATCAGGGACCATCCGGCGGTCGACCGCTGCACCATCCTGGCCGTGGCTCCCTCCGACTACACCAGGTATGAGCAGCGGGGGACGGTGGATCTAGCAGGGGTTACCGGGGTCGAAGGTCCACCCTCGATCGACAGGGGAAATGACTACATCGCTGCCCTGGTGCGCAAGTACCCCGACCGCTTCATCGGTATGGCAGCCGTGAACCCGCGCTATCGGGGCGTCCGGGCCGCGGTGCGGGAACTGGAACGGGCCATTACGGAACTGGGCCTCACCGGGCTAAAGCTCTATCCGATGTACGACCACTGGGCCGTCAACGACCGAGATCTTGCGTTCCCCATCTTCGACAGGGCCATGGAACTCGACATCCCGGTTATGGTCCATCTCTCGACCACGCCTGTGTCGGATACAGTACTCGTCTACGGATGGCCCGTGCTGCTGGACGACGTGGCCCGGGCCTTTCCGGACCTGCGCCTTCTCGTCTGCCACGCGGGCACTCCCTGGGTAGATGAGGCGCTGCTGCTTGTGGCCCGCCACCCCAAGGTCTATGTGGACGTGAGCTACCTCAACAGCACCCTGAGTCGCCGTCAGACCTACGACTTCCTCCAGCGGGCGCTGCAGCTAGGGGCCCCGCTGTCAAGGATTTGTTGGGCGACGGACTATCCCGGTTTCGAGTTTCCCGAGACCCTCCTGCCCAAGTTCGCCCTCGTCAACGACGTCGCCCAGGAAGGCGAGCCGCTGATCCCCCGGACGGATATGGCCAGGATGCTTGGGGGCAACTACGCGCGGTTCGTTGGGCTGGACTGGAGCCTTGAGGAGACGCTCGAGCAGATGGGCGAGCTCGAGCAGACGTGGCGGCAGACGCTCCGAGACAAGAACGTGAGGTAGGGGATGGCCATGCGTCCGTTCGTCCTCGATGCGCGCCACTCCGCGCTCGTAGTTGTAGACATGCAGAATGACTTCGTCCGAGAGGGTGCTCCGCAGGAGGTGCCCGAGGCCCGGGCCACAATTCCGCGCATCCAGCAGCTGCTCGGGTGGTTCCGCGAGGGCAGGCGGCCCGTGGTATTCACGAAGTTCATCACGGGTCCCTGCGAGACGCCCGTGTGGCTGTGGTCTCCGGAGTGCGGTCCCGAACAGCGGTCGTGCTGGCCAGGCGTCCGAAGGCAATACCGGGACTGTCAGGAAGAGCGCGAAGGCCCCGAAATCATCGACGAGTTGAAGCCCCGGTCGGGTGAACATGTGCTCGAAAAGTATGGCTATGACGCGTTCTTCCGGACAAACCTCGCCGATCACCTTCGGGCTAACCACGTGACTGACGTGGTCGTGTGCGGAACGGTCACCCACATCTGCGTGGCCAGCACGGTGAACGGAGCCTTTCACCACGGGTACCGAACGGTGGTAGCGAGCGACGCCGTGTCCTCGTACGACGAGGAGCTGCATCGGGCCACGCTGCGAGCGGTCGCGGCCAAGTTCGGACGGGTCGCGTCGACGGAGGAGATTGTGGCTGAACTGACCAGTTCGCTCAGAGACGAGAAGGGGGGACAGGATGGAAGGACTCCGAGAACTGCGTGACGAGTTCGTCGAGCGAATCATGTCGCGGCGTGAGTTCATCCGCCGGGCGACGACTCTAGGGCTGTCCCTGCCGGCGGCCGCGGCCTTTCTCACCGCGTGTCAGCGAGAGCGTGGCGGGGCGAGGGGCGAGCCGATCAGGATGGGGGCCCTGGTTCCCCTGTCAGGGGTGACGGAGATCCTCGGCCCACCGATGCGTAATAATGCGGTCCTCGCCGTCGAGGAGATCAACCAGGCTGGAGGGATTCTGGGCCGACAGGTGGATCTCCTGGTCGAGGACACCGCCTCGGACCCCGACACGGCAGTGGAGAAGGCTCGGAAGTTGATCCGCCAGGACCGCGTCGACGTGATTGTGGGGGTCCTGACCAGCGCCGAGCGGTGGGCCGTAGCGCTGTCCGCGACGATTCCGGCCCGGACGATCTACATCAATCCGACGTATTACGAAGGGGGTATCTGCGACCGGTACTTCTTCAACGTGGGAGCCCTTCCCAATCAGCAAATCGAGCCCTTCGTGCCGTGGCTCATCCAGCAGAAGGGCGTCCGGACCTTCTACCTGGGAGGCTCCGATTACGCCTGGCCCAGAGGCTCCTTCGAAGCGGTGAAGGAAGTCGTGGAGGCGGCAGGCGGTCAGGTGGTCGGCGAGGAATATTCGCCCCTAGGTACCTCCGACTTCTCAGCTACGCTCCGCCGGATCGCAGACGCCAAGCCCGACGTTATCTACCCTCTCTACGCGGGCGCGGACGGCGTTACCTTCCTCAACCAGCTCATCAACTTCGGATTGCATCGCGAGTCCCTCGTCGCTTCCTCGGCCTTGTCCGAGCTGGTGCTCCCGGCCCTACCTGCAGAGGAGACCGTAGGATGGGTGGCGTCCTTCGAGTACTTCATGTCCATCGACACGCCTGAGAACAAGGACTTCGTCCAACGGTACCGCCAGCGGTTCGGCCAGAAGGAGATCATGGACGCCATCGGCGAAAGCATGTACACGGCGGTCTACCTCTATGCGCGGGGGGCAGAGCACGCGGGGTCCCTGGAGAAAGAGGCCGTGGTGGACGGCATGCTCGCCGTGGAGTTCGAAGACCCTAAGGGCACGATTCGGATTGACCGCGATACCCAGTGTGCGTTCCTCAACGACTACATCGCCGAAATATCCGCCGACACCTCCCTTCCCCCCGAGGAACGGTTCGACATCGTGCAAACCTTCGAGGGCATCGAACCCAAGCAGCCCTGCCTGGAGGAGCCGCCGGGCTGAGTTGAGAGGTACCGGGGCGTGGACCAAGTCATCCTGCAGGTCCTGAACGGGCTCAGCCTGGCGGGCATCCTGGCGCTCGTCGCTTTGGGTCTCGGGGTGACCTTTGGGCTCATGGGGGTAATCAACCTCGCGCACGGCGAATTATTCATGCTCGGTGCCTACACGGTGCTGATCGTGCATCGGACTACGGACAGCGTCTGGATCGGAATCGTCTTGGCGCCGCTGGTTGTGGGGGCTATCGGCGCGCTCATCGAGCGGACAGTGGTGAAGCGCCTGTACGACCGGCCGTTCGATACGCTCCTTGCCACATGGGCCGTGAGCGTCATCCTCCGCCAGGTCATCACCCTCTGGCAGGGAGGCGGCTACCAGCCCATCCCCCATCCGATCACCGCCAGCGTGCCGGTCTTCGGGGTCCAGTACCCCGCGTATCGTCTGGCCCTGTTGGCTCTGGGAGCGGTGTGCCTGGGCCTCGTGGGTCTCGTGCTCTACCGGACGCGGCTTGGCGTCCAGGCACGGGCGGCCATTCAGAACCGTGAGGTCGCCGCGGCCATGGGGGTGAACGTGGGTGCCCTCGACACGCTGATGTTCAGTCTGGGTGCTGCCATGGCGGGGCTGGCCGGCGCGGCGATGGGCCCCCTTGTGACAGTGAACCCGAGCATGGGGCTGCCCATCCTGGCCTCGTCCTTCTTCGTTGTGATCCTGGGGGGCACCGGTCGGCTCCTCGGCGTGGCGGCCGGCGCTGCCATCATCGGGGGCGGGCAGGCAGCAGTCTCTTTCTTCACCAACCCGGTGGTCGCACAGGTGGCGGTTCTCCTCCTGGCCATCCTCGTGATTCGGGTCGCCCCGCAGGGCGTGTTCGGGAGGGGCCGGGCGTGATCCGACGGTGGCGGAGTGCGGCCGTCTCGGGCGCCGTGCTCGTAGGCGCAGCGGTGCCCTGGCTGGTCAGTCCGTTCGAGGTGTCGCTCGCGGCGAAGGCGTTTACCTTTGCCGTCCTCGCCCTTGGACTCGACCTGATCTGGGGCCTCGGGGGGATCCTGAGCTTCGGACAGGCCGCCTTCTTCGGGGTCGGGGCCTATGCGTTCGGGATTCTCACCCGAGACGTCCCGGATGCGGGGATGGTTGGTCTCATCGGCGCCGTTGGTATCCCCGCCCTCTTGGCCCTCGCTCTGGGCTATTTCACGTTCTACGGACGGGTCAGCGGCGCATACTTCGCTATCATCACCCTGGCTGTCTCGCTGATCCTGACCCAGATCGCTCAGAGCTGGGTCGAGTTCACCGGCGGCCACAATGGTCTCTATCCCGTCCCCTTCCTCACGGTTCGCGTGCCTGGGCTGGCAGGACATGACCAGCCACGTGGACTTCACATCGCTGGTGGAGGCCGGTCGGGAGGCGGGGCTGGAGCG
>VAPR01001295.1_pt1 | contig 12827 bp, 8 predicted proteins | sample 3380701 | NCBI WGS metagenome assembly VAPR01 (sample SAMN11536904, study PRJNA540576) | hot springs metagenome | isolation source: hot spring wet sediment | place: Spain: Lobios | collected 2014-01
TTTCGATTCATCGGGCCCACCTCCGTCGGAATCTGGCCCCGATTATACCACCGAGCACTACTCAGGGGGGTGATTACCCGGAAGGCCCTGTTCTCCGGATTTTCCGGGGACTCCCGGAGGAGTCCGCCGGCGCCCTCCTGGCGGCGCTCCGGGACCTCACCTCGGATCGGCCCGTGTGGGTGCGGGATGTGGAGGAGGCTCCCCCCATGCTCCGGGAGGCGCTACGGGCCGCCGGCCTGGGCGCGGCCGCGGGCCTCCCCATGGGCGGGGGTCCGGGATGGGCCGGAGGCCTGATCCTCGGGAGCCCGAAGCCCCGGACCTGGGGAGCGGAGGAGCGGGAGTTCCTGGAAGGCGCGGTCCAGGCCATCGGGCTGGCCCTGGAGCGGGCGGCCCTGCATCAGGCCGCTGCCCGCCAGGCGGAGGAGCTGGCTTTCCTGAACCGTTTGGCCCTCCGGGCCAACCGCGCCCAGGATCTCTACGAGCTCTTTGCGAGCGTCCTCACCGAGCTGGTCCAGCTGATGGGCGCGGATCGGGGAGCCGTCGCGCTGATCGCCTCCTCCGGCGATCACCTCGTCGTGGTGACGGAATACAACCCCGTCGGCACGCCTTCCGGCCTGGGCGAGCGCATCCCCATCCCGGACAACCCTTCCATGGCCTGGATCCTGCAGGAGCGCCGTCCCCTCGCGATCGAGGATGTGCAGACGGATCCCCGCATCGCTCCCGTGCGCGCGATGCTGAAGCGCGTCGGGGTGCGCTCCATGCTTCTGGTCCCTTTGTGGATCGGGGAGTGGATCGTGGGCACCCTGGGGATCGACTACGTCCGCGAGCCGCACGTGTTCACCCCGGAGGAGATCCGCCTGGCGGAAACCGCCGCCCATCAGCTGGCAGACGCCCTCAAACGCTTCCGGATGATCCACATCCTGCAGGCTCAGGCGGATCGGCTACACGTGCTGTATCAGACCGCCCGGGCGCTGGCGGAGCTTCAGGACCTGCCCGCTCTCCTGACCCGGGCCCTGGAGGAGATCCTGGCCCACCTCCCGGCTGACGGCGCCAGCGTCTACGTGGTGGATCCGGCGGATCCGGATGTGTTGCGCGCGGTAGTCGCGCTCGGGTATTCCACCGTGCCGATGGTTCGTCTTTCCTCTCAGGCGGCTGAGGAAACCATCACCGCCCAGATCGCGATCCGGGGCGAGCCGGTGTGGGTGGAGGAATGCGATCGATATCCTTATCCCCCGATCACCCGGCGGATCCTCATTCAGGAGGGGATCCGCAGCCACGCGGCCCTCCCGCTACGGCGGGGCGCCACGCTCCTCGGAGTGCTCCACGTGGTGTGGCGAAGGCCGCGGGCCATGGATCCGGAGACCCGGGATCTGCTGGAGAGCCTGGCGGATTTGCTGGCGACGGGGATCCACAGCGCCCGGGTGTTCGAGGCGCTGCAGCGAGCCCTGGCGCAGCGGGAGACGCTGAACCGGGCCCTGGAGGAGGCGCTGACGGCCCGGGAGCAGATGATCCAGAACGTCTCCCACGAGCTGCGCACCCCCCTCGCCGTGGCGCTGGGGTATCTGGAGCTGCTCGCGGAGGGTGCCCTCGGTCCGTTGAGCGCATCTCAGCAGGAAGCGGTGGCCATCGCCCGGGAGCGGCTGGGCCAGCTCCACCGCTATATTGAGCTCCTGCTCACTCTGCAAACCGTGCGGGGCGCTCCCCAGCTCCACCGGCCCCTGGATCTGCGTCGGCTGGTGGAGGCCGTCGCTCGTATGATCCGGGCGCGCCCGGATCCCGAAAAGAACCCCTTCGAAGTCCGGCTCCCGGCCGAGGCGGTGTGGGTGGTCGGGGACGCGGAAGCGCTGGCGCATGCGATCGGAGAACTGCTGGACAACGCCTTCAAGTTCTCCCCTCCAGGCGGACGGGTGGAACTGGAGCTGGCCTCAGAGGGTGGGATCGCCCGGGTGATCATACGGGATGAGGGGATCGGGATTCCGATCGAGTCCCTCTCGCGGGTGGGGGAGCCGTTCTATCAAGTGGATGGAGGGACCACCCGGCGGTTCGGAGGGATGGGCATCGGGCTGGCGGTGGCCCGGAGCGTGGCGGAAGCCCACGGCGGCCGCCTGCGCCTGCACCCCCGCGCGCCGCGGGGCGTGGAAGCCGTCCTGGAGATCCCCCTCAGCGGATCTCCGGAGGGATCTGCCGCGTAAGAGGCGGGGAAGGGGGCGCCATCCGCATCCGACGGAGCCCGCGCAACAGCAGCAGCCCCTCCAGCCCGATCGCCAGGCTGTTGGCGAGGGCGGGTCCGGAAGGACCCAGGGCATGGGCGAAAAGAGGGGCCATCCCGAGATAGGCCGCCGTCCCGATGGCAGCCGCCGCGAGAGGCCGGAGGAAATCATGTCGGGCGTAGAAGGCCCGGGCGGCCAGCTCGGCGATGGTGTAGGTCAGCAGCCCGGGAGCGAACATCCGTAGCGCCGCCCCCACGGCTTCCACCGACGCCTCGCCGAAGGCGCCCCGGGCCAGCATCGTCCGCACCAGGGTCTCTCCGCCGAACCAGAGCGCCCCGCCGGCCAGGAGGCTGAGCCCCCCTGCGACCCGCAGGGTCCGGACCAGATCCTGCCGCAGGGCCTCCGGGTCGCCCCGGGCGGCGTGAGCGGAAAGGGTCGGGAGGAGCACCGTGGCCAGGCTGGTGCTGATGAGGGTCTGGGGGACCTGCATCAGGCGCCAGGCGTAGGCGAGGGCGGCCACCGCCCCGGGTGCCATGCCGCCCACCAGCCGATAGCCCCAGGCGATCTGAAAATACGCCAGGGCGACGATCAGGCCCCGCAGCAGGAGCAGGCGTCCCGCCTGCCGCAGGCCCGGATGCCGAAGGTCCACCGCCCAGGCCCAGGGCCAGCGGCGCAGCCCCGGCAGCAGGCTGAGGTTATGAAGAAAGGCCCCCAGGATCATCCCCCAGGCCAGCCCGACGATGCCCAGGGGGCCGGCCAGGGCCAGCGCCCCCAGGATCGGCCCGGCGTCCGCCAGCACCGAGCCCAGGGCCGGCCATGCGAAGCGGCGGGCGGTGTGGAGCACCGCCGTCAGCACCCCGCTGAGCCCGAAGAGCACCGTCCCGATCCAGAGGATCCGCAGCAAACGAATGGCCACCTCCTGTCCCTCAGGGGGAAGGCCGGGTCCGAAGACCCGGCGGACCCAGAAGGGCGCGCTCCCGGCGATGAGCAGGCCGGCCAGGGTCAGACCGATCAGGGTGAGAAGGGCCGCCGTGGTGGCCAGGCGGGCGGCTTCATGGGGATCGCGCAGGGAGAGCGCGGTGAGCACCGGCACCAGAACCACCGCCAGGGTTCCCCCGGTGAACAGGAAGAGGAAGTCCGGCATCACCATGGCGACGTCGAAAGCGCTCTTCTCCAGCCCGGTCCCGAAGCGGGCGGCGACCACGATTTGAGCCAGGAAGCCAGTGAGCTTCCCCGCCAGCCCCAGGCCGGCCACCACGGCCGCCGGCTGCAGGATCTGACGAAGAAACCGGAGGGTGCCGGCATCCAGGAAAGGCGCGATGCGCCACAGGCCTTCCGCCCACTCCCCGAAGCCTTCCCGAGAGGTCGGATCGCACCGCCGTTCCGGCCTTCCTCCCGATCCCATCCCCCACCTCCCGGCACGATCCCGCGGGATCGATCCCCCCGCCGCGCCTCACTTCCACGGCTCGGCGTAAAAGTCCAGATACGCCTCCAGCGCCCCGGCCCACAGGTCATCGTCGTGGCCCCCCGGATGGATCTCGAAGCGCACAGAGGCCCCGCGCCCCCGCAGGATCTCCGCCAGCTGCCGGGCCCCCTCCAGCGCCCAGTCCGCATCCCCGGCGTCCAGGTAGATCCGGAGTCCCAGCAGGTCGGCTTCCTGGGCGAGAATGAAAGGATCATACGCCGGCGGGGCGGCGTTCACGCTCAGAGCGGGGCTGTGTCCCCCGACGCTGGCGAAGGCCTCGGGATGGCGCAGGGCGATCTCCAGGGCCCACACCCCGCCCCGCGAGATCCCCCCGATGGCCCGGGCCCACCGCGCCGGCATCGCCGGGTAGCGCGCCTCGACCTCCGGGATCAGCGCCTCCATCACCACGGCCTCCACCGAGCCGGGCCCGCCGCTGGTCCCCAGGTATAGATCGTCCGGGAAGCCCGGCAGCACGATGAGGAAGGGCGGCCAGCGGCGGACGCCGATCCCCGCCGCCATCGCCTCATCGATGCCCAGCTGGTCCCAGTGCCGGTGATCATAGGGATACCCATGCAGGAGATACAGGGTCGGATACCGGCGCCCGGGATCCAGGCAGGGAGGCAGGTAAACCTGATAAGGGATCTCCAGCCCCAGGGTGGGGATCGGAAGAGAGGCACGCTCCCAGCGGCCGGGCGTGCAGGTCGGCGTGGGCGCAGGCGTTGAGGTGGGCGTTGCCGTGGGTGTGGAGGTTGGAGTCGGCGACGGCGTCGCCGTGGGCACGGGCGTGGGTGTGGGAGGCGGCCAGGTGGGAAGCGCCATCCGCGCCCGAGGCCCTCCGAGAAGCGCCAGGTTCAACAGGAGCAGCAATCCAACGAGCGCCAGCCAGGGATCTTTCCGCATCTCCTCTTTCATCCGGGGCCGGGATCTTCTTTCCGGGGTTCGCGTGGCTCGCTCTTCAACGGACCACGGCGCCGGGGAGCCCGGCGCGCGCGTCCTCGATGCGGATCCGCCAGCGAAGATCCAGGGGCTCCGGCAGTCGATCCGGCGGGAAGAACCCCACCTCCAGGGATTCCGCTCCATCGGCCTGGAGGTGCCCTCCGATGATGCGCGCCTCGAAGCAAGCCACCACCGGCTGGGAGCGATCCCCGTTCGGGTAGATGAACGTCCACGCCGGATCCGTATAGAGGCCGGTCAGGCGGAGGGGCTCCACCTCCAGGCCGGTTTCCTCCCACACCTCCCGGACCAGGGTTTGATCGATGCGCTCGCCGATCTCCATGATCCCCCCGGGGAGGCCCCATTCCCCGTTGTCCTCGCGGCGCTGGAGGAGGATCTCCCCCCGATCGTTGAAGATCACCGCGCTGGTGGCGGGGACGACCAGGGGGGCGGAGCCCACCCGCGCCCGCAGGCGCCGGATGGTCTCGCCCGGTCGTGAAGCGAGGCGGCCGGGGGCGCCGGTCCGAAAGGCGGCGGCGGGATCGTGGCGACGGAAATCGGCGATCATCGCCGCATACCAGGGGGGAAGGGGCGGCAGCTCCGCCAGGGACACCCAGTCCAGGGCCAGGGATTCCCGTCCGTCCGGGCGCAGGGTGCCCCCTGCGGGACGGGCCAGAAAGCAAGCGGTCACCGGGTGGACGACGTCGCCGTTCGGGTAGCGCACCATAAACTCCGGGGACGTGTAGAGGCCGATCAATCGCTCCACGCGGATGGAGAGGCCGGTCTCCTCCCGGACCTCCCGGTGGAGGGCCTGGAGGAGGGACTCGCCGGGCTCCATCACCCCGCCGGGGAGCCCCCAGGCCTCGAAGTCGGCCCGGCGCTGCAGCAGGATCCGTCCGGCCTCGTCGACGATGAGGGCGGTCGCGTAGACCAGCCAGACCGGCTCCGGGCCGATCCGCTCCCGTAGCCAGCGGATGTAATCCATCGCGGCGCAGGCCTCCTCGGTAAAGCAAATCGGGCGCGGCCTCTGCCGCGCCCGGGATGGTGGCCCCGGCGGGATTTGAACCCGCGATCTCTGCCTTGAGAGGGCAGCGTCCTAAACCGGGCTAGACGACGGGGCCACGGTCCTTGCATTTCAATCTTACCGTGGGAGCCTTCCTCCGTCAAGACGGAGCGACCCGGAGGCGCGGAGGCTCGTGCCCCCGCACGCCGGATGGAGACGGGTCACCGCATCGATGCGGCGGCCGTCCACCGTGATGAACTCGAAGGTGATCCGGCACGCGTTCGCCTCCACCCGCATCGCCCCATGCTGGGCCCAATAGCGAACCCGGCTGCCGGGGACCGGGGCGCGGAAAGGGTAACGAGCGGGATGGCCGCCCAGCCCGTTGACAAAGTAGAGGACCCCGTCCCGTTCGATCCGTTCGTAGACGTGGTCGTGCCCGGCGAGGACGGCGGCGACCCCCCAGGCGGCGAAGGGCCACTGGAGGGCGGGGGTGGAGCCGTGCAGGCCCGAGGAGTAAGGGGGGTGATGCATCACCACGAGGCGCCACGGCGCATCGGAGGCCTTCAATCGTTCCGCCAGCCAGCGGGCCTGGCGGGAGTCCGCGGTGATCCCGTCGGGCTCGTGAGGATCGCTGTCCAGGAGGAACAGGTGCACCGGACCCCAGCGGACGTCGTAATAACGCTCGTTGCCGGGCAGGTCGAAATATTCGAGATAGGGCCGCGCGCCGGCGGCCGCCCAGTCGTGGTTGCCCAGGACGGGGAAGAAGCGGTTGCGGTCGGCGCCCGGGCCGTAGCGGCCCCGGTAAGGGGCGATGAACGTGTGGTAATACTGCCCGATGTTCGCATCGATGGTCCGAGCTTCCCCGCGCGGGTAGTTGTTGTCCCCGGTGGTGACGATGAAATCGGGATTCCAGCCGCGGACCAGCCGGGCCACGGCCTCGGCGGCCGGACCGGCCTGCCCGTAGTCGCCGATCACGGCGAAGCGCACGGATGGGGTCGGTGTCGGAGCTTGGGGCGCTCGATCCCCCGCCGAACCACGGGGATCGGCGAAGGCCAGCGCCCCGAGCAGGAGCAGCCCGAACCCTATTCGCTTCCACACGCGCATAGATCCTGTCTCTCTAGATCCATCGGCCGAGGGTTGCGCTTTTTTTCGTAACAGACCGTTAAGGGTCCATTAGTTACGAGTTGTCTCCATGCTTTTATAGAGAAGGCATTTCACCAACGAATCTCGGAGAGTTTGGCTAAAAGGAGCTGTTACATGATCCGCTCCTGGTATGAGGATGAACGTGCAGGGCACATTGGCGCAGAGGTTCTCTGCGGATCCCCTTAAGGGATCCCGTTCGCCAACTATGACGCAAATCGGAACCCTCAAATGGGCCAAATCTTCTCGAGATACAGCAATTTCGGGCAAAGCTTCCACCATGGCAGCTAGTGCCAGAGGATCGTTGAAATAGCGTGTCATCAGCATAACGAATGTGGTATGGAGAACCCCAGGCTTACGTCGAGCCTCGGGCCAAGCAGCGCTGAGAGGTCCAATCGCCCGGCCTGCCCGGAGCTGCTGAGCGATAGCTTCCAGGGACTGTTGAAAATCCCTTTCTTCAGGATTGGCCCATCCTGCGCCCATTATGCTAAGGGTACGCACCCGCTGGGGATACAACACGGCAAATTTCAGGACGAGGAAGCCTCCGAGCGAATAACCGACCAGGTGAGCGCTTTGGATCCCCAATTCATCCATCAACGCGGCGATGTCTTTCACCATCTCCAAACCATAGGCCTCTGGGCTATGGGGCTTATCGCTCAAGCCATGCCCGCGCAAGTCCATGGCGATCACTCGAAAATGAGCTTTAAGTTCATTGTGAATTCCAGGCAACCGCCAGTTTAAATCAGCGTTGGTAGCGAATCCATGGACTAAGATAACGGGCTCCCCTGCTCCCTCATCCGTATAATGAAGGTGGATGTTGTTGACTTCCACATATTGGCCGACTACACGGTGGGTTAGCTTGAAGTAAAAGTAGAGGGAGCTTATTGCGACCGCTAGAATCAAAGTTAAGAACAGCAAGACTCCCGAAGTCCAGCGCTTCCGGATTTTGCTCTTCATTTTCCTCGTTCCTCAACGAGACCTGCAGCCTCTGGTGGGATATATCCTCCCTGAGAGAAGATTTCAACGGAGGCCAGGACGCGCTATTGCTTTATGTGTCAGAGGGCGGTCTGCTAAGCACCCCTCGGGTGAGAAAGGTGAGCACAGCCCGGGAAAGCGGCTTTCACGGGCCCTCAATAAGCACCCGGTGAGGATCCACCCGGTTGTTCAGCGGGGCGATCTCCACGTCCTCGTGGATCAGGCCGGCCCAGAAATACAGGGGGTTGCGGGGTGGCACGTAGGTGATCCGGATGCAGCCGGTCACGATGGCCGTTCGGCCCGCCGGCAGATAGTAATACGGCCGGCCGTCGATGATCCGCACCTCGAGATCCTCCGGGCGGCCCACCGCCCAGCGGAAGGGGTAGTTGCGCAGGGAGGTGTCGAAGTCGATGCCCACCCGCCAGGCCCCGGATTCCTCGGCCCAGCCCTCCGGCCGCCCCGGCTGCGGCGTGTTGAAGGTCTGATCCAGATCATAACAGGTCCCGGGGGGCGGCCCGCTGGTCCGGATCGGAACCGCCCCGTAGTTATGCACCGTCAGCGTGAAATAGAGGAAGCCGCCGAGGTTGACCGGGATGTAATCCCCGGTCCCTGCGGAGATGTCCGAACGGAACTCCACCCGTCCGTTGAGGATCTCCGCCCGCGGCACTCCGCCCTCGCGGATGGTCAGGGTTCCGGTGACCACATCCCGAAGCCCCAGGGCGTCCTCCGCCACCGCGTAGACCGTGTAGGTTCCGTCGGGGGGCGGCTCCTGGCCTCGATCGACGCCGGCGTCGTAGTCGAAGATGTGGCATCCCTCCTCGCCGGGCTTGCGCAGCTGCACCTCCTTGCGGGGGACCGGGTAACGGACGCCGTCGGCGCCCTCCAGGTAGACGAGGATCTGGGCCGGTCGGTTGATGCAAACGTTGATGGTCGCCCGGTCGCTCAACCCGTCCCGGTTGGGGGTGAACTCGGGGGGCGAGATGCTGAAGCCGGTGATGCGGAGAGCCTGAGGGTGCGATCCGCTCACGGTGAGGGTGCCGGTGATCTGCGCCGTCTCCGATCCTTCCCGGGCCTCCACCACCCAGGTGTAATGGCCGTCGGGGAGCAGCTGGTTCTCCACCACCCCGTTGAACAGGACCTCATATTCCCCCCGAGGCCGGGGTTGTTCCCGCCGGAAGTAGCGGGGGGTCCCGTCCGGGCCCACGAAATAGATCGAGACGATGGCGTTCCGACCCAGCGCGTAACGGATCGCCACCACCTCGTTCCGGCCGTCCCCATCCGGAGTCAGGAGATCCGGCTGGATCGTGGCGGAGCGCAGCAACGGGGCCGGCCGGCATGCGGACAGGGCGAGCAACAGCCCGATCAGACCGAACCATCGTCCGAAGCGCCGCATCTCAGGAACGCGCATAGCCTCCGGTCCTCATGAGGATCAATCCCGGATGATGTTCAGAGCCCTCCGGCCAGCAGCGCCTTGAGGAGCCGGCCGGCCAGCTCGATGAGCAGGATGGCCACCAGGGGCGTGAAGTCCAGTCCGCCGACCGGGGGGATGTAACGCCGCAGCGGATTCAGCACCGGCTCCACCAGACCTCCCAGAAGACGGCGAGCCGGATGCCACGGGTCCATGCCGATCCACGAAGTGAACACGTAGACCACGATCAGCAGGACGTAGAGGTTGACCAGGGCGTCCACCAGTGAGATCCAGTTTCCGGACATCTCCGTCGGTTTCCTCCTGAGGAATCAGGGAGGGCGGCCTGCGCGCCCATCCGTTCCCCATCTTACCTCAAGGCGGTTCCCCGGGGTGGAGGCAAGGGCCAGGGGTCGGGGGGCCGTGGGGACCTCAACGCGCGGGGCGTTCTCCGAAGATGGCCCGTCCCAGGCGGATCATCGTGGCGCCTTCCTCGATGGCCACCTCGAAGTCATCGGTCATCCCCATGGAGAGATGGGCCCAGGAGGCTCGGGGGAACCGCTTGGCCAGAAAGTCCCGCAGGGCCCGCAACCGCCGAAACACCGGCCGCACCGTTTCCGGGTCGGAGGCCATGGGGGCGACGGTCATCAGCCCGCTCACCCGCAGGCCCGGCAGGTCCAGGATACGGGCCACCGCCTCCATGAACGCCTCGCGCTGGCTCGGGTCCTCTTCCCAGCGGTGCAGAGGGAAGCCGTATTTGGTGGCCTCGCCGGAGACGTTGCACTCCAGCAGGATCTCCACGACCCGCCCGCTTTCCGCTGCGAGGCGGCTCAGCTTCTCGGCCAGGGGGAGCGAGTCCACGGAGTGGATCACCTCGAAGAGGCCCAGGGCCCGCCGCGCTTTCCGGCGCTGCAGGTGGCCCACCAGATGCCAGTGGATGTGGGCCTCGCTCCCCAGCCGGGCGTGCACCTGTGGGATCTTCTCCTCCGCCTCTTCCACCCGGTTCTCCCCGAAGACCCGCAGGCCACAGGCATAGGCTTCGACGATGCGCTCCGGCGGCACCGTTTTGGTCACCGCCACCACCGTCACCTCGGCCGGATCCCGGCCCGCCCGGCGGGCGGCTCGGGCGATCCGCTCCTGCACCGCTGCCCAGCGTTCGGCGACGGAGGCTTCCATCGAGGGTCTCAACCCTTGATCACGGCAATCGGCCGCAGCCGGGCCACTTTCTTGGCGATCCCGGCGTGGTGGACCACCTCGACCACGCGGCTGACGTCCTTGTAGGCCCGGGGGGCCTCCTCGGCCAGGCCGGCCATGGAGCCGGCGCGGACCACGATGCCCTGGCTCTCCAGCTCCGCCTTGAGCTTCTCCCCGCGGATCTCCCGCTTGGCCTGGGCGCGGCTCATGACGCGGCCGGCCCCGTGGCAGGTGCTCCCGAAGGTCTGGGCCATGGAGCCGGGCGTCCCCAGCAGCACGTAGGAGGCGGTGCCCATGGAGCCGGGGATCAGGACCGGCTGACCGATGTCGGCGTATTTCTTCGGCAGGCCGGGAGAGCCCGGCCCCCAGGCACGGGTCGCCCCTTTGCGGTGCACGCACACCGTCATCCGCTGGCTGTCGATCTCGTGGGTCTCGATCTTGCCCATGTTGTGGGCGATGTCGTAGACTTGCCAGACGTCGTGGGCGATGCCCCTCGGTTTGAGGACCTCCTCGAAGCTCTTGCGGATGTAGTGGGCCAGGATCTGGCGGTTGCAGAAGGCGAAGTTCGCCGCGCAGGCCATGGCCTTGATGTAGTCCTGGCCCTCGGGGCTGTCGATGGGGGCGCACATCAGCTCCTTGTCGGGGAGCTTGATGCCGTATTTATGGATGACCCGCTCGAAGCGCTGCAGGTAATCGGTGCAGATCTGGTGGCCGAAGCCCCGCGAGCCACAGTGGATCTGCACGGCCACCTGTCCCTTGAAGAGCCCCATGCGCTCTGCGGCTACCGGATCGAAGATCTCGTCTACCACATCCACTTCGATGAAGTGGTTCCCTGCGCCCAGGGTGCCCAGCTGATCCTTCCCCCGCTCCTTGGCCTTAGGGGTGGCCTTGTCGGGGTCGGCGTTGGGCATGCAGCCGAACTCCTCGGTGCACTCCAGGTCCTCGGGCCGGGCGTAGCCGTGGCGCAGGGCCCAACGGGCCCCCTCCGCCAGCACCTCGTCCAGCTGCCGGGCGGTCAGGGGCACATGGCCCTCCGAGCCCACCCCGCTGGGACAGTTGTGGTAGATCCGGGTGGCCAGCTCCGCCAGATGGGGCGCGATCTGTTCCTCGGTCAGGTTGGTCGCCAGCAGACGAACGCCGCAATTCGAAACCACAAAACCATTGGCGACGAAGTTATGGTCTTCATGCAAAACCGTGAAGTCATACACTTCGCCCTTGTAATCCTCTACCCGCTCAATGCGATCGATTTCCTCCCACACTATACCGGACCGCCCGAGCCCTTCTGTCGCCTGCTTCATGTAAGTGGGGAAGTCTGGGAAATCCCGCGGAAGCCCAGCTCCCTTCGGTTGCGCTTCCCACATGGATCGTGTTACGAAACGGGTGTTCACCGGGATCGAGGCGGCTTCCAGCACCGCCTGAACCGGCTGCCCTTGGCGATAGGCTTCCGCGATGGCGCGGCGCAGAGCTTGCCGGGCCTGACGAACAGTCTGTTTCCGCTTCAGGTATTGGGCGCTGACCAGGCTCAGGAACCGACGTTCCATGTTGTATTCAACGCCGACTCGCGTAAACAACCGAATCAGATTCTCTGTATCCCCTGAGATCAACAAGCGGAGAATTCGAGAGCGCGAGCCATCGCTTCGCAGAAGCGCCCGCTTTTCGACATAGATCCCGTTGGTTCGAACCCCGAAGCGCTCCAACATCTCCGCGATATCCGCCAGAAACCGATATCCCTCCGCAAGGTGATGTTCGGCGCAGGCGATGGTCAGGACAGGTCGCCGCATCTTGATGGCGGACCGGCCATGCAGAGCCGGTGCCGGAAGTTCTGCTCCGAAGAAAGCGGCGAGGAAGAGTCGCTGTTGCCAGAGGGGGGCTCGCTTCAACCACTCCGGGATGCGTCCGCCGTGCTCCGTCTTGGAGCCCAGGGGCAATCCCATCGCGGCCAGGAGGGCCACCAGCCCGGTGGAGTTTACTTCCAGCTCTCCTGTGGCCCCCACCGTCTCATAGACCTGATAAGGGGTTCGGATAACCACCTTTCGGCGTCGAGAGCGGAGGTAACCTCCGTATCCCAGGCGGTGGAGATCGTCCAGGATCTGTGCGAGATCCTCCTCCTTTCCATATAGGACCAACACCCCCTCTTTTCGACGGCGCATGAACCCAGCGGTTCCATCGCCCCATGCGTAGCCCAGGAGTTTCAGCAAATACGGGAGAGCGGGGGATGTGTAACGCAGAGGCAACAGCCCCCTGCGCTGAAGGCCTGTAATGGCCTTAGTGATCCCACCTCGCTGGTTGTCTTTGCCAGCCTCCTGTAGGATGCGTTCTACATCCGGGATATCCACGATCACTTCATCCGGGGGATCTTCATAGGGGACGCCTTCGAAGGGCAGGAAAGCAATCCGATCCCCCGGCTGCAGCTCGTCCACCGGACGCATTCCCTCCGGGGTCAGGAAGGGGTGATCTCCGGTGGCGATGATCTCGTCCCCGGAGCGGGTGAGCACCCGGTAG
>VAPR01001298.1_pt1 | contig 12796 bp, 15 predicted proteins | sample 3380701 | NCBI WGS metagenome assembly VAPR01 (sample SAMN11536904, study PRJNA540576) | hot springs metagenome | isolation source: hot spring wet sediment | place: Spain: Lobios | collected 2014-01
GAGCTTGAGGCCCATTGCGATGAGCATCGTACCGGTCACGCTTTGAATTGCCTTGTGCATCGACGGTCTACGGAACAACGTCCGCATCGCCTGAATCAATGAGACGTAGATAAACAGCCAGATGACCCCCAAAACGGCGTAGGAAAGACCCATCACCACGATTTGGGACAATGCATTTTCCGCCGGATTGATGAACTGCGGCAGAAAGGTAAGGAAGAAGATCGCCACTTTGGGATTCAGTACGTTGGAAAGCAGTCCTTGGCGAAATCCGGAGGGAGCATGTTCGCGATCGCTTTGGCTCTCCTCCGTACCAGGCTGCTGTTCCCCTTTTCGCAGGGAGAGAAACGACTGAATCCCCAGAAAGACCAGATAACAGGCGCCAATGTATTTGACGATCTCAAACAGCAAGGCTGACTGGGCGATAATCGCCGAAATCCCGAGCGCTGCCGCCAGCATGTGCACCAATACACCTACCGTAATTCCCAAAACGGTAGAGATTCCTCCCTTTTTCCCGTACGAAAGGGTATTTTTCGTCACCAGCGCCACATCAGCACCCGGTGTGATGATCAAGGCAAGCGACATCAACAGAAAAACCGTGTACTCCATTCCCATCTCTCCATTTCCTTTTTTCCATACCATCTATGTTAGCAGGCTTTTGGGAAAAGGGAATACGAGAAAGTGGCGGTGGTGGAAGAAGCATGTTTCCAGTCTCCGCTAGGCAGGGCTACGCAAGTCGCTCCGACTGGAAACATGCTTCTTCTCGTTACCGTGGTTTCTGAAAAGACTACTAGGACACCACAACCTGGCAATGACGCACTGGATCACTTACATTAATGGGGCTATTTTCTGCCTGAGATAAGCTGACAAACCGTTACGAAAGAGAAGCCTATTTCCAGGCGGAGCGACTTGCGGAGTCCAGCTCAGCGGAACAATGATTGGCGGGAAAAAGAAACGCAACTCTGAATATACTGCGAAGCGGCAGCTGCTTTTGCGTTTCCCCGCCAATCGTTGTGGAGCGTACAGTCTACGCTTCCATGCGGGACGTAGAATGGAGCGCAGCCTGGAAATAGGCTTCTCCCACTGCAGCAACGAATTCAAACATGTCAAATAACCCAGCCCATGAAACAGCTGGGTTTTTCACTATTAAGGGATCGATACACGCAGCAAGCCAGCGCTTAGCGGATTTCCTCCCTGTCATCGGCATACCGTCTGAAGGCAAGTCGGGCTACGAGGAGTACGATTCCGTAAAAGGCTGTGGCCAGCAGAGCTGTAGCAAGCCAGGTGTCCGTGCCAAGCAGAAGATAAAGCAAGGCATGTCCGGCAAAAATGCCCAGAAGCCAGACAAGCATATTCATGCGGTTCAGAAACAACGCAAGGTTGCGCAAACAAATGCACCTCCACAAAAAGTAAGCACTATGTTTGTTATTGCCATTGTGAACGCAAGTTATGCCTCTTCCTGCTTGCAAGGATGCACCATAAATCCGGCGCGCTCCAAAATCTCCGCCAGTACATCGAGCGGGGTATTTGCGACCTGGGTAAACATTTTTTTCGTGTAGAGGTGCGTGACGAACGGAAAGTCTTCCTCCAACTGCGCCCGCAGTTTCTTGCCGGAAAAGTCCTCGTCTGTGAAGACAAACACTTCGTCAGCTTGCCCGATTTTTTCCGCAAGCTGCTCAGCCTTGTCCGTGCTGTAGGAACCGTTGGTACAGCAGATCGTGACCGGCTCTGCAAGAACCTGCAGCAACCGCTGTTTGTCCGTTTTGCCCTCGACAATGATGATTCGTTCCTCCATCCGCTTCCCCTCCGATCATGCTGGTATCATTTATTATAACGAAATCACGCTTGGCAAATGAACGGTTCGCCCCCACTTCTAAAAACTGTCTGTTTATCAGACAGTCGGCGATGGAAACGTAAGCATACAGACGTGAACAGAAAGGGGCAAACGAACGTTATGGCAAAGTGGAAAAGCGCCAAAAACCTCAATCAAAAAGGGCTCGCTGTCGGTGGACTTACAAGCAGCACGGTTGCAGACGACACCCATACCGAGGACAATCAGGGGTCTTCCCAAAAGGATCAGAAGGACAAGCGGAGCTAACTTTCTTCTTCAGAAGCCGGATATACGGCTTCTTTTTTAATAAGCTTCGGAAGGCGATGGTTTAGAATGAACAGCCGCGGACGACCATACATACTAATGGAAACGGAAAAAAGGGAGATGAATCGGATGCTGTTTTACTCACACGCCAGATATCGTCATCCTCACCGGTATAACGCTGGCCACCGGCAGGGATGCTGGCCGGATGAGAACTGGCTGCAAAAAGGCGTTAGACTGGATGAAGACGACGATGCGGATGAAATTCACTGTGAATACATCGGCTCAAGCAAGTGGCTGGCAAATGTAACGCATAGAAATAGAGGTTGCAAAGCGTTTCGGACGTGATGTCCTTGGCTCATTCGCCAGTCTCGCTCATGCAGCTTCTAACAGCTAAACTCTTTACTTTCCACTGTCCACTCTGCTATCCTGATAAAAATCTTTTTTCAGAATTTTACCAAGATCAATCAGGGAGATGGAGTTGTGGAGCCTTCATTATGGAAAAACCGGTCATTCTTGCTGCTCTGGCTGGCCCAGGTCACAGCGAATATCGGCGATCAATTTTACGGCATCGCACTGCTGTGGTATCTGCTGCAAAAAACAAAATCAGGTGCTGCCCTTAGCCTGATCGCGATTCCTGAAATGATAGCCGGTTTTCTGTTTTATCTGATTGGCGGTGTGCTGGCTGACCGTTACAGTCCTCGAACCTTGATGGTGGGTGCGGACGCGGCGCGTTTGGGCATTGTGCTGATTGTGGGGATGATGGTGATCGCGGGTGTTGAAGAGTTCTCTTTCTTTCTCGCTGCCCAATTCTGCATCGGGGTCTTCTCCTCCCTGTTCCATCCCTCCAGAACCGTAGCCTTGAAAGCAGTCGTGCCATTGGAACAGCTGAGTCGGGCCAACGCCATTCTGGATACCACGTTCCGCACCATTCGCATTCTTGCGCCGATGACCATCGGGCTCTTTGCTTCCGCCGTTCCTGTCGCGAGCCTGTTTTTTGTCAACGCAGCCAGTTATCTTTTGTCCGCCTGTTTTATTTACGCAACAGGCCAAGTCCTGCTCGATGGTCGTGCGGGAGACGGCCGTCGCTTGACGTTCGGACAATACTGCCGAGACATCCGGTCAGCGGTGACAGAATTGACTGGAAATCGGCTGCTGTTTTTGATTCTGCTGTTCAGCAACCTGGGATTTATCGTCTGGCAAGTCATCTGGAGTGTCGGCTTTCCCATCCTGGCTGATTCGATGGGCGGAGGCGACCCAGGCACGCTGGGAGTACTCGTCGGATGTTACGGTGCAGGCAATCTGCTAGGCAGCCTGTACATGGCGCGTCTGGTCTACCGCCACCACCTGTTCGTCATCCTGATGGGCTGGCTGTTTCAGTCGGCAGGATTCCTCTCCCTCGCACTGGGACATGATCACGCCTGGATCGTCTACATCTCGGCCGGGATTGCCGGTGTAGGCGGGCCGCTTATCGGCATCCCCACGGTGACAGCAGTCCAAACCAAGGTGCGAGACGCCAACACCGGAAAGATATTTGCCCTCAATATGCTGATGTTCACTTTCTTTTGCGTGTTGTCCAGCAGTCTGGGTGCGCTTTGGATGGGCAACTGGTCGGTACAGCGCATGTTCCTTGCAAGCGGACTGTTTTTGGCCGTGATGATCGCAGTCGGACTCCTACTGGAAAGAAGAGAACGAACACAAGAGAGCCAGCTTCCTTATGCCTAGTGCTGAGGGGCTGGCTTTTTCGATCACAATGAACAAAATTTTTCGAAAATAGAGATTGCACATCTTCTCCTTCATGTCATATAATCTGACGTATATAGAAATCATGTTAGGTTATCTAACATTCAAAGGAGTGGATTTTATGGAACCAACACTTGCACAAATCGCTACTGCGGTTGACGCCACCTGGGTCATGGTCTCAGCCATTCTGGTGATCTTCATGCAGGCCGGCTTCGCCTTGCTGGAAACAGGCTCGACCCGGATGAAAAACGCCGGTCACGTGGCAGGCAAAACCGTCCTCACTTTCGGCATCTGCGCCTTGGCGTTTTGGGTTGCCGGCTTTGGACTTACCTTCGGAAACGGCAACGCCTTTATCGGGCTGACCGGCTTTTTCTTCGACGGAACAGAGGAGACAGCAGCAGTTGCCTATGAATCCCTGGCCTTTTCCACCATTCCGATCGGCATCAAGTTCCTGTTTCAGTTGGCATTTGCCGGTGTCTCCCTGGCCATTGCCTGGGGAGGTTTCGCCGAGCGCGCCAAACTTTCCGTCTACTTCGTCTTTGGCGTCCTTTTCACTGTTTTGATCTATCCGGTAATCGGTCACTGGATCTGGGGGGGAGGTTGGCTGGCTGGACATGGCAAGCAGGATTTTGCCGGTTCCACCGTCGTTCACTTGACAGGTGCGACAGCAGCCCTGGTCGCGACCATTATGCTGAAACCCCGCATCGGCAAGTACAACAAGGACGGCAGCTCCAATCTGATCCCAGGGCACAATCAGGTTTACACTACTCTTGGTGTCATCTTTCTGTGGGTGGGCTGGTTCGGTTTTAACGCAGGATCCACGCTCGGCTCTGTTTCCGGTTTGTTCGGACATGTCGCACTTACCACCAACCTGGCAGCGGCAGCAGGCGCTGTAGCGGCACTGCTGATCTCCTGGATGGTCATGGGCAAGGCCGATATTCCCAGCATGTTGAACGGCGTCCTCGCGGCATTGGTGGCGATCACTGCTTCCTGCGCATTCGTGGAGCCATGGGCGGCCATTGTGATCGGCGCTGTGGCAGGTATTCTGACATTCTATACGTCAATCCTGTTTGATCGCATGGGAATCGATGATCCGATTTACGCCTTCTCCGTTCATGGCATCGCTGGTATCTGGGGAACCCTTTCCAATGGCTTCTTCGCTGCCCCTGACCTGGTGGAAAAAGTGGGCATTGGCCAGCCGGGATTGTTCTACGGCGGCGGTTTGCATCAACTGGGTGTCCAGGCGTTGGGCGTCGGCAGCGCATTCATTTACGTGCTGGTTGTCTCCTATGTCATCCTTGCCATCATGAAGGCGACGATGGGACTGCGAGTTACCGAGGAGGAAGAGGTGGTAGGCCTTGATGTTAGCGAACACGGGGGATACGGGTATCCGGAACTTCTCCAGCCGGAACGACTCACCCAAAACAAACGGGAGAGCAGAACCTATCATTCTCTCACTTGAGCAAGATCAGCGGATTGCAAACACGGACAGCTTTCGCGATCTGGCCCATGTTCGCCGCGAGCTGTTGGAAGTTTCCGGCATCACCCGCCTGAAGCGGGCGGGTGAGTTGTCGCCTCTCGTCGTTCTGATCAACATGATTCATGATCGAATCATGCGGCAGTGCATTCAACTATCCATTCAAAAACTGAAGGATGTAGGGGTGGGGACACCCCCTGTCCCCTATGCTTTTCTCTTGTTCGGCAGCGGTGGGCGGCAGGAGCAGGCACTTGTCAGCGATCAGGACAACGGTCTGGTTTACCAGCTTCCTCCTCACCTGACCGAGCGCGAGCGGGAAGAGGTTCATACCTACTTCCACTTGCTTGGCGCCTCCATCGTGCAGGGATTGGAAGAAGTCGGTTACCCCCCCTGCCAGGGCAACGTCACATGCGTGCATAATCGGTGGCGGGGAAGCGTCGAGAACTGGATCGACATGTACAGCGACTGGTGCGGAAACCCGACCTGGGAAAACGCACGCTATCTCCTCCTCGCAGGGGACGCCCGCGTACTGTGTGGTGATCTCGCTGTCTACACGCCTGTGATGACTCATTATTACCAGCAGGTTGTAAACAATCCGCTGCTGATGTCGCGTCTTGTGAGCAACACCCTGTACCATCGTGTCCCTCTCGGCTGGTTCGGACGCATCGTGACGGAGGTTCAAGGACGGTATCGCGGGGCAATCAACCTGAAAAACGGAGTGTACCTTCCCTTCGTGAACTGCGTCCGTCACTATGCTCTCTCCTGCGGCATCCGCGCCACTTCCACCCTGGAAAGAATCTCGGCCCTGTGTGAGAAGGGGATCTGGCCGGAAGAATTCGCCCGATCGGTTGAGCATCACTTCCGTCTGCTGCTGGGGCTCCGCCTTCTGCCTCCGCTGCACTGGTCAGACGATCACTATCTCAGCAACAGCTACATCAAACTGTCGGAGCTCCCCGGCGACACGTTGTCCACGCTCAAAACGGCGATGAAACTGGCGCTTCTCCTGCAAAAAATGACGGCAAAACTGCCTGACGGGATCAGCTAAGCGAGGATGTGACACATGAAGCCAAGCCGAAATCCCTTTCAACGATTGTGGAGCCTAAGCCGGGACAACGGTCTGCCCAGTACACTCTCGTCTGCCGGATCAAGCGCCGATCCCCGCCAACTCGCCTTTCTGCGCTCGATGAAAAAGGATTTGCTGCACCAAAACAGCGGAGCCATTCCATTGAGAGATTTGGAGGTAGTCGTAGTCGATCTGGAGACAACGGGTTTTTACCCAGACCACGGGGACGAAATCCTGTCCATTGGGGCTGTTGCCATGAGAGGCAGCGAAGTGCTGCAGGGTGAATCGTTTTACAGTCTGGTCAACCCCAGGCGGCGAATCCCGGAACATATCGTCTCCTTGACCGGAATCACGGATGAGATGGTGGAATCCGCCCCTGACCCGCTGGACGTCCTTTCCCGCTTCTTTCAGTTCGTCGGAAACCGTCTGCTCGTGGCGCATCACTCCCGTCATGAGCGTGAGTTCCTGCGGGCTGCCCTGTGGAAGACAAGTCGGGCGAAGTTTACCCATCGCCTGCTGGACACGATGCTGTTGATCCGGCTGCTGAACGGTCCGCTGGGCAACACTTCGCTGGACGCTTTGTGCAGAGCCCATCAGATCGAGATATCGACGCGGCACCACGCCTATTGCGATGCCTTCGCGGCGGCTGCTCTCTGGGGTGTTTACGTGGAAAAGGCGATGCGGCAGGGGTATCATGATCTGCAGCAGGTGTATGCGGACTTTGGGTATGGATAGATAGGAAAACCCCGCCCTTTTGATTGGGGCGGGGTTACGTTTGTTGTAAAGATGCTGTAGTGGGAAGAAGCATGTTTCCAGGCTCCGCTCCGTTCTACGTCCCGCAAGGTAGTGTAGACTGTCCACTGCGCAACGATTCGCGGGGGAGCGCAAAAGCAGCATAGCTCCGGAGTCGATTCAGGGTTGCGCTCCTTTTTCCCGCGAATTCGGCGCTCCGCTCGGCTGGACTTCGCAGTCGCTCCGCCTGGAAACATGCTTCTTCATGTAACAGTTGTTTGCACCAAGCGGAAAACCCGCCTTTTTGGGCGGGTTCTTACTCTTCCGATGCTGCGTCTATAATTGTCCCTTTTGTCATCTCGACGAGCTGTTCAAAAGTCACAGGCAACAACGACTCAGCGATGCCAGCAGCGGTATATACAACCGGAAAGCGACGCAGCGACTCATCGATAAACACCGGAACCTCCTGAAGCAGCGCAAAAGGACAAACCGCTCCAACCTGGAATCCGGTGATCTCGACGACTTCCTCCGGCGAGGCCATTTTGGGCTGACCGCCTTCGAGGCATTTTTTCACCTGTTTGGGGTGAATCCGCACGTCTCCGGCCGCGACAAACAAGCCGTAGCGATCCTTGCTGCGAAACAAGATGGATTTGGCGATCTGGCCGATTTCGACACCCAAAACTCGTGCCGCCTCTTCCGACGTTTTCATCATCTCGGCGAAAACGAGAGGCTCCAGGGAAGGGTCATGCCGTTTTACATATTCACGCACCCGCTCCAGCGGTGACAAACCTTGTTCCATCACAACAAATACACCTCATCCCCGACTGTCACATTGCCCGTTTTCACCACGGAAGCGTAGACGCCAAAGTGATTTTCATGCCGCCTCACCACTGTTTTCAGCACGTGCGGATTCATCTCCAGGGTCTCTGGATCGATATTGACGTACATGCAGCGTTCACAGTGTTTGTTGATCTGCACCACCACGTCGTTCATCCGCAGTTGTTTGCCAAACCACTGATCTTCCGCAAACGGTTCGTCGTGGTCCAGCGCGATGACCAGATTGGGACGGAATCTGCGCTCATCCAGCGCATCCGTTTCAATCAGACGGCCAATTTCCTGCAGCGAGGATTGGGTGACGATCAAGATATGATCCTCCCAGTTCTTCCCTCCCTCCTGCGGGTTGCTCCGCATCGCAGCGACGGGACGCTTCGCCACTTCCTCCAGCTCCGCGATCAGCCGGGAATCCCCCCAGCGGTATGCTGTGCCGTTCGGAGTGGTAATCTCCACTTCGGGATAGGCATCCTCCCGCGCTTCTCCGGTAAACGTTGCGCTGTATCCAAGCAGAGCGGGCACCTTGTCCGCGCTCAGATATTTCCCCTGATGATTCGTATCCAAAAAGGAATAGGCGCGGTCACCATAAAGACCGAACGCATCCACCCGACAGCTTTGCAGCCGCTCGCCGCGCATCGCTTTCACAGGATGGCGATACAGATGAACCAGGTTTCCTATTTTTTGCATCCTTACACCTCTTTATCTCCTGAAATATGGTGACAGCCGTTGTCACCATCGGATGGTACGGTTGACTTGTTACAATATTCGCAACAAGGCAGGGATATGTATATGCAGTCACAATCCATCCACGTAAACGGAATTTCCCTTCACGCCACCAAGTTCAGCCAGAGCGGAGAACCGCTGCTGATGCTGCATCCCGGCGGCCACTATTCTTCGTTCGTCTGGAACAGTGTGATTCCACATCTCGCTGACAGGTATCAGCTCATTGCCATGGACTTGCGCGGACACGGCCTGTCGGATCGCCCGGCAAGCGGGTATGAACTGGACACAATGGCCCTCGACATCCTTGGTGTACTGGATGCGCTGTCGATGAAGAGGGTGCACATCATCGGCAATTCCCTTGGCGGAAATGCAGCCACTCGCTTTGCTTCCCTTTTTCCCGAACGCGTCCTCTCCCTGATCCACATCGATACGGGAATGATTAACTTTCTAGGGCCGGACGGAGAGCATGATACCACGAAGGAGGAATATCTCCAGTCACTGGAGCAGCGATCCATTTTCCAGTTCGAGTCAAGAGAGGCGTACATCCGCTGGGAGCAGACGACCTGGCTCCCGTGGTCGGATCGCAAACAACGAATTGTGGAAGACCAGCCGCTCTACAGGTTGGAAAATGGGCGTCTCGCGTTCCAGCAGCCAAACGAGATCCTGCTGCAAGTGATGGCATCCGTCTGTGACATGCGATTGGAGGAATGGTATCCCGCCGTTGCCTGTCCTGTACTCTTCCTGCCTGCAGAGCGGGAGCCGAACCTGGAGAAAAAGCTTGCCTTTATTGACAAGGTGACCCCGCATCTACCCTATTGCAAAACAGTCGTGATCCCCGACTCCGAGCACGTCATGATGATTGATCACGCAAACGAACTATGCGCGGAACTCATCCGGTTTCACCAGGAAATCAGCCGGTAATGAACGAGTTGCGAACTCGTCCCCAGAACGGCAACCGCTTGTAGCGGGCAAACCTCACTTTGTCCACACCGACGCGGCAGGTGATGGAGCGGACATTGTTCCATACGGCCTGCTCGCGATCCAGCCCGATCATGATCTCCGGGTTCATCACGATAAACTCCACCTCGTGATGCTTCGGCAAAACCAGCGAGCTGTTGATGGTGCGGTACGCCTGATTGTTGATGGAGGCAATCTCCGACAATTGAATCGCTTCAATGGAAGGGTGCACAATAGCGCCGTTGACCGCTTTGTTGTAAGCGGTGCTGCCAGACGGCGATGAGACGATCAAACCGTCGCCGCGGAAGGTCTCAAACTCATCCCCGTTGATGTACACGCAAGCAACCAGTGTGGACAGTGACGCATTGCGAATCACCAGCTCGTTCAAAGCCCATTTCTGGTGCGTTTGCCCGTCGCGGGTGTGAATCCGGCACTGCACGGTGGGATACTCCGCGACCAGCGGATGCTCGGTCTGCTCCAATGCTGTGACAAACTCGTCAAGCTCTTCCGGCCGCCAGTCCGCGTAAAAGCCGAGATGACCAGTATGAATCCCCACATATGTGGGATCGAACCCATACTGATGAACGGCCTCGAGGAGCGTTCCGTCCCCCCCGATCGACAAAACCAGATCAGGATGTTCCTCGGGACTGTCGACAAATCGGTACAGATTATCAGGACGAGCATACAATTTTTCGCGAAGCGATGCGCACACTTCTCGGGTAAAATCATCGTTCCGCAGTACGGTGGCAATTTTCATGAAATGTCTACCCTCACTTGGTCAAGCTGTCTTTCTCTACTCTTTCCCACTATACCACAGCGGAAGGGGGTTGGCATTTTATCGTCGCTGGCCGGCGAGGTAATAGACCACGGCATCAATGGCAGGCGGTGTCGCCCCTACCTGCCGAAGCATGGAAGTAAGCTGGCCGCGGTGATACGTGCCGTGATTGGCGATGTGGTGAAGCGCCTGCCACAGCTTGAGTGTAACTTCCTCTCCGCGCAGATTTCGATATGTAAATGGCTGCTGCAGCTGATCGTCGTCCAACTGTTCCCAATAGCTTTTCCATTTTTGCCGAACTGCACCCAACAGTTTTTCCACATCTTCCAGACCCGGGTAGGCAGCTGCGTCAGGCAAACCGGCGGAAGTGCCCTGTCCGCTCAGACGGGCAGCCCAGAGATGCTCTGCCCCCACCAGGTGAAGCAAGGTAGCATGAATTGTCGGGAAACTGCCTCCCACGCGGCGATGCAGTTGTTCCTCAGTCAGCTGGCGAATCGCCGTCAACTGATGGTCCATCGCCCACTCGTTGTAGGCAAAAAGCTCGCGAAGATCGTCTGTATTCATCGTTACCATCTCTCCTCGTCATATGTTTGCCGCCTGAATTCATCCAGACGTTTTTTCGTCGCTGCTGAGATATCAACAGGCAGCTCCTCCCAGGCAAAAAATCTCACTTCTGCCACTTCCGGATCGGGGCGGCTGTTTTCGCGGATGCGATAGCGGGGCACGTGAAACAGGGCGATATGGTCCCGTTTTCCCTCGCGCTCGCTGTAATAGAGATGCAAGAGAATGATCTCCAGCGCATCGATCCCGCACTCCTCCTGCAGTTCACGCCGAAGTGCCGCGAAGAATGTTTCTCCCCTTTTTACTCCACCCCCTGGCAGATACCAGCCCGGCACATAGGTGTGACGCACAAGCAGCACGCCCTTTTCTCCATTCGTAACGATTGCGCGCGCTCCCAACGTCAGCGGCTTGCCAATCTGCCAGACCCACTTCGTCAAGCGATGGTACCAGATGCCCATTGAGCTTCTCCCCTGGATTGATTTTGGAAAGATTTTCTATCCGCTCTTTTTCTACAAAACCGGTACAGTTCCCTCCTGCCCACACCTCTTCCTGTGCATTTACATACCTTATGGAAAATGTAATCAGCAGGGGGAATCACGATGCCCGCAGGTTACTCCATTCGGGTCGACTTATCGGATCGCAAGCTCTATCTTTACAGGGACGACCGCCTGGTCAGGACGTTTCCCGTGGGCGTTGGGAAGCTGGCTACACAGACGCCGCGGGGAGATTTTCGCATCATCAACAAGGTGCCCTATCCCAACAGCTACAGAGGAGGCCCGCTGACTGTATACGGTACGTATTGGCTGGGATTGAACAAGCGCGGGTACGGAATCCACGGCACCAACAACCCTGCTTCGATCGGCAAATACGTGTCAAAAGGGTGTATCCGTATGTACAACCGGGACGTGGAAGAGCTTGCGCGCATGGTGCCAATCGGCACTCCGGTGAAAATCCGCGCTTGATCCAAACAAAAAACGGTGGGGTCCGCCACACGGACACCCACCGTTTGTCATTTCAGTTCATCAAACCGCTGTTCCAGATCACGTACAATGGCTTCGGCCTTTTCCACCCAGGAGCGGTCGAGTGGAGCGTCCTTGTTGATCGGTTCCTGAAACTGGTTCATCAGCGGAGCGGCGGCCGGCGTAGCAGAATAACCGATGTTCTCCTCCACCCCCGTCTGGTAGACGTGTTTCAGGACAAAAGGAGTTCCCAGTTCCAGCAAAGCCTCAGGGTTGTCCAGCTCCCCTTCTTTCACATCGACCGGCAGCCGTAGAAAGACCATGGCCTTGTCGTCGAGTTGGCGATCCAGATACCCTTTTCGGTAGTCCCAGTTGGCCAGCGTAAACCCGTCGGGAGCGAGCGAATCGCGAAAATATCCGTACGTCCCCAGTTTTCCCGTCAAGCTGCTGTGGATCGGTTGCATGTCAGAATCCCTGCCTTTCGCAATCTCGCTGTTAGTTTGCGACAAAAGGACGGATTGTACTCATTGCTGTGAGGCGGGCTTCTCTCTTACAATGAGAGAAGACAAGTTGACAAAAGGGCGGATTTGCATGACGGGAACCTGGTCTCGTTTGAGACAAAAAGCAAAAGCATTGAAACGCGAAACCTATGTCCTCTACTTCGCATACAAACACCCGGACATACCCTGGCATGCCAAACTGGTGGCCATCTGTGTCGTGGCCTACGCGTTTAGTCCCATTGATCTCATTCCTGATTTCATTCCGATTCTAGGTTACCTGGATGACGTCATCCTCGTACCATTGGGAGTTGCCCTTGCCCTGAGGCTGATCCCTGCCCACGTACGCAGTGAAAGCAGGAAACAGGCCGAAGATCTGATGCGGCAGG
>VAPR01001299.1_pt1 | contig 12796 bp, 9 predicted proteins | sample 3380701 | NCBI WGS metagenome assembly VAPR01 (sample SAMN11536904, study PRJNA540576) | hot springs metagenome | isolation source: hot spring wet sediment | place: Spain: Lobios | collected 2014-01
GCCTAACCAACGCTGGCGCTGCCGAGGAGATGCCTTCAGGAAGCGTCCCAGAGCTGCCCACTGTGCCTCAATGAGCTGATCGGTGGCATCGGGATACACTGCCCACCACTGCCAGCGTCGGCACCACTGGGGTTCAACGTACTTATTGCGGAGGCTAACCCACAGCAGCTCTTCTTCTAAGCGGCGGAGCGTTCCTTTGAGCACGGGAGCAGCAAAGAGCAGCGGCTCTCCGTCTGCCGACAGTGGGGCAAGGATAACGGTATCGCCCGGGCGCAGCGCTGTGCTCAATGCAGTCTGCCCCGTCCGGCGCAGGCAGAGATGGAGCCGCTGCCAGTCTGTGGCTTCTTCGTCCAGCCGGAGGAAGCTCAGCCCTGCTTCAGAGCTGGAAGCGGTGGTGAGGAGATTACGTGCGGTCGCCCAGTGCTCCCGAACCAGGAAGCGGCAAAGCTCTTCAACGTAGGCTTGCTCCTCCGGGCAGAGCGTCTCGTACGCCTGGCGCCACGCATGGGCCTCCGGGGTATCCAACCTACGGAGCAGAGTACCGAGAGTTTCCTCACCGCTGGCGAGCCGCCACTCTGCACTCACTAAGCGGTTCCGCTGCTGCAGCACCCACTGGTGGTCTGGAGTGCGTGGGCGGATATCCCGGAGCGGCGTTGCCTGATCACGGCAGTAGAAGAGCCAACAGCGACGGGCAGAAGTCCCAAGCGCAGACCGCAGGAGGAGGTCGTAGCAGACCACTTGCGCTCGGTGTTCACGCCACACAGGACCCCGCGGAGGCGTTCCCGCCTTGAGCTCTACCAGTATGTCTGGCGCAGCTTCCTCAGTCAGCGTGAGCACATCCAGGCGTCCTTGGAGTCCATAGCGCGGGGACAGGAAAAAGGGCTCAACGACAAGAGGCTGCTGCCGCAACAACGCCGCAACGCGGTGCACCATCGGCAGATGCCGTGCACACGTCGCAGCAAGGCGCTGGAGTCGTTCCGGCAGATCCGCGGTGTCCATCTCCAGTGCGAGAAGGCTCAATGGGCGCTGCATCCACGCCCGGCGGACCACCGCCGCTGCAGAGATACCGCCACTCCCTGCCACAGCTTCATCAAAGCAGCAGTTGAGAAGCCAGCCCGTCACGAGCGATTCCGAGCTCGGCTCCCCGCTTAGCCGTCGGAGGACCCACTCTTGGGGTGCCTCATCAGAACGGCAAGCAGCAGCAACGTCGGTGACATCCACCAAGCGGTCGGGTTCAATGACCACCAGCGCCTGCTCCCCAACAGCCCAGAGTGTTGGCGGACGCAGTGGACGGGCACCCACGATGCCCAGGGTTGCCCCACACCAGAGCAACTCTGGCAGAGATTCCCACGGTGGAAAGAGCAACACCGTCACAGGCATACCCCATTCGTGGCGCCCCACAATGCGCGGAGGTTTCCCCGGCGTGCCCGCATCCCACCGGAGAACAATCAGCCGAAACTCCGTTGAATTCGCAGCCTGCTCTGTCCGCACCGCAGGTTCTCGGGGCAGCTCGCTGCGGAGGGCTTCCGGCGGGGGTTCCCCGCTCAGCGATGCCAGCCACTGCACAAAGACAGCTCGCAGGGTGGAAAGCTGCTCCTCATCGGCAGCTACTGGGCGCCGGCGCAGCACTCCAAGTCGCCGCACAGCGCCAGCAATGGCTTCAGCAAGGTGGAGCGGCAGTCCACTGTGGGCATTGACAAGGTGGAGCTGCGCCTCCAGGCTGAGCTCTGCGGGAATCCCCCATCGAGATGCTGCGATGGCAACAAGCTCCTGGAGCATACGGTAGAGCGCTTCGGGCTGCTCGGTAGGTGGCAGCTTCGCCGTGTGCAGGACGTGCTCATACCATGCCGTTACGTCATGCACGGCTGGCTATCTCCTGGTGCGATGTCGTGAATCCGGACAAGGGGTATGCCTGGCGTGGTGAGCGTTCCGCCCTGCTCCTCAAGGGTGTAGAGGATGCTGACAGGACGCCCAACGAGGTGCTCCGGCACCGCAATACCATTGAGCTGCCCGTGGAGCCATACACCCTGCTGCTCCAGGCGGCACATCCTATCGGCGCGGCAGCGCTGAATCCGCACACCGTGTGCCAGGAAGACAGGGCGGAAGTTCTCATACCCAAACGGTGCCATCCGGCGTAGAAGGCTCAGAAACCGCGGGGTGATTTCGGCAAACTCAACCACAGCATCGACCCGCAGCTCGGGCTTGTCGCTGGGGCTGATTTCCTCCTGCTGCACGAGCCGCTCAACAGCTTCCCGAAAGGCGTCCACGTGCTCCTCCCGCAGCACGACACCTGCGGCAAAGGGATGCCCGCCGTACTCGTATAGGTACGGAGTGCAGCCGCTCAGCAGACGCAGCAAATCCAGCGCTCCACCGCTGCGCGCTGAGCCCTTGACAAAGCCTCCGACACGGCTCAGGAGAATTACGGGCACTCGGAAGCGCTCCGCCAGCCGCGTCGCAACAGCCCCCAAGACACCTGGATGCCACTGCGGATTGTAGAGCACAACGGAGTGCCATCCCTGCCGGCTCAAAAGCTCCTCTGCTTGCTGGAGTGCCTCAGCGTAGATGTGCTCCGTGATCGTACGGCGCCGGAAATTCTCGCACTCCAGCTCCTGGGCAATCCGGAAAGCAACGCCTTCATCCGACTGCAGCAGCATCTCCACAGCGCGGCGGGCATCTCCCAAGCGCCCAGCGGCGTTGATGCGCGGCGCCAGCGCGAAGATGATGTCAGCCGTTGTAACCCGCTGCGGCTCAATCCCCACGCACTGCAACAAGCCCCGCAAGCCCGGCCGGGGTTCTGTACGGATACGCTCCAACCCCAATGCCGTCAACACTCGGTTCTCTCCCACCAGAGGCACCAAATCCGCAACGGTTGCCAGCGCTACCAAATCCGCATACTCCAGTGCCTGCTCTGGTCTTCCCTGCCGTTCCGCCAATCCCCAGACTAGCTTGAACACAACCCCACAGGCAGCCAGCAGAGAGAACGGATAGCCCGTCTCCGGAATCTTCGGGTTCAACACCGCTATGGCCTCAGGCAGTTCGCCGGCTGTTGGCTCGTGGTGGTCACAGATGATAACATCCACGCCATGCTGGCGGGCATAGGCAATAGCATCCGCAGCGTTCGTACCGCAGTCAACAGCCACCAGCAGTGTAGCTCCTACTGTAACGGCACGTTCGACCCCGGCACGGCTGAGCCCGTACCCTTCTTGGAAGCGGTCGGGAACGTAGTAGCTCACTGCAGCCTGCTGTCGCCGGAGGAAATCCACCAGTAACGCAACGCTGCTGGTACCGTCAACGTCGTAGTCGCCGTGAATCCAGATGTGCTCCCCCTGTGCCAACGCCCGCTGCAGGCGCTGCACAGCCACCTCCATATCCCGGAACAGCCATGGAGAGTGTAACTGCTGGCGGTCAGGATGCAAGAACTGTTGTGCTGCCTCGGGTGTGCGGATCCCCCGCGCAACCAATGCAGCAGCAATCCCTCGCGGGAGCCCGCAGCACTGCATCAAGGCTGCTACCTCTTCCTCTGAGGTAGCCCCGCGCCACACCCAGCGGTATTTCACAGCAGCCGTTCCTGTACGGTGAGACAGACTCACGTGCGAAAATACAGGCTGCGCGACAGCGTGTGCCTGCTCCAGTTCAGTTGCCCGGTGTTTCCGGTGCGTAACTTTGCACGCGCAGCAGCGTCGCATGACGGACAAGAAGCACCTATGGTGTTGTCCGAGGGTATCCGCCGTGTGCTGCGTCCGCCGGCACCAGAGCTGTTCTTCAGCCGCGGGCTATCCGACGATCCCCGCTTGGGTGAGCTGGTCTGGCATGGTCTTCCGGACACAGACCTGCGTCCCGATGTTGTGCTTCTCGGGGTTCCCCAGGACATCGGCGTCGTCCGCAATGCAGGGCGTCCGGGCGCTGCGGAAGCGCCCGCTGCCATCCGGCGCGCCTTCTACCGGCTCACTCCCGATACCGGCTCTGAACACGGCTTAGAACACCTCCGCATCGCTGACCTGGGCGACATCGACCCAGAAGGCAAGACTCTGGAAGAGCTCCACGAGCTCCAAGAGCGCTGCGTGACCGAGCTGCTGCAGGCTGGCTTCACCACCATCGTGCTCGGCGGAGGACACGACATCGCCTATCCCAATGCCGCAGCGCTGTTCCGCCAAGGCGAGTGCGGCATCCTTGTCTTTGATGCTCATCCCGATGTTCGCCCCCGCCTCCATGGACGAGCACACTCAGGCTCGGCCTTTCGCCAGTTGCTCGACGAACTGGCCTTCCCTGCCCATCGCTTGGCGTACATTGGGCTCCAACCCTTCGCTATCTCCCGGATGCATCGGGAGTACCTCCAGCAGCGCGGTGCCTCCCTCTGCTTCATCGGCGAGCTTTACCGCCGGGGGATAACGCAGCTACTGCCTGAACTCTTCGCCCGAGTCTCGGACAACGGACGCCTGCCCGTCTACGCTTCCTTCGACCTGGATGTTGTGCCTGCTGCCTTCGCTCCCGGGGTGAGCGCCCCGGCAACAATCGGTATTGCTCCCGAGGAACTCCTCTGGGCGGCTCATTTCCTCGGCACCCAGCCTTCTGTCCGCCTGGTGGATGTTGCTGAACTCAACCCGCGGTACGACTGTGACAACCGCACAGCCCGGCTGGCAGCGTGGCTGGTGGCTGCTTTCCTCCAGGGCATGCTCCAGCGCCGTCCGTAGCCTATGCCCTGTGCCCTGCGGAAGTGCTAATTTGCACCCTCGCACAAGATGTGTCCCACCCATTGCGGACAGCGATGAATATCGACGCTCGCGCCCTGCCTGTGCTCGCGCTCGGGGCTGCCCTCCTTGTGGCTGGAGGCTGCCAGCGGCGTCACGATCGGACCGATGCTGAACTGGAACAACTGGCAGCTAAGACCCGACAGGTCTCGCTCTGGAAGAAGTACGATACCCCGCCCGGGGCCGATTCTACGGTGCCGGCTGAATTAGGTGGACCCGGCTTTGAGCGTATCGCCGATTCCTTGGGCTTCCAGACGTACGTGCCGAGCGACGCTGAGCTCCCCTTCTTCGGCGACCCGCGGGCGCGAACCGGTGGCAAAATCCGCATCGTCGTTACCCGGTTCCCGCTCACCTTCCGCCCTTACGGGCAGCACTCCAACTACGTGGAAAACAGCATCATCGCCTCGCTGGTCTACGAAACACTGCTGGGAGTTCATCCCATCACGCGTGAGTTCGTCCCGGCACTGGCGTCACACTGGAAGATCCTGCCCGACCGCAAGACGTTCGTGTACCGCATTGACCCCAACGCCCGCTTCTCTGACGGTAAGCCCGTCACCGCCGAGGACGTCGTGGCAACATGGCGCTTGGTCATGGACGAGACAATCCTGGAGCCCTCGCTGCAGTTAGTCTTCGGCAAGTTCGAAGAGCCGCGGGCGCTGAGCAAGTACCTCGTGGAAGTTCGCAGCAAGACACTCAACTGGCGCAACTTCCTCTACTTCTCCGCTGCCCTGCCGATCCTCCCCGCGCACGTCATCGGCACCATGACCGGTAAAGAGTTCCTGGAGCGCTTCCAGTACGAGCTCCCACCAGGCTCCGGCGAGTACATCCTGCTGCCGCAAGACGTGCAGAAAGGCAAATCCTACGCCCTGACCCGCCGTGACGATTACTGGGCAAAGGACTACCCCATGGCACGCTTCGTGGGCAATTTCGACCGCATTGAGTTTGAAGTTGTCAAAGACAACCCGCTACTTGCCTACGAGATGTTCAAAAAGGGCGATTCTGACTACTTCATCTTCGGAGCGCTGACAACCGAACACTGGGTGCAGGATACCGCTTACGAGGCGCTCCAGAAAGGCTGGATTCAGAAACAGCGGGTCTACACCGACGGACCTGTCGGCACGATGGGGATTGCCTTCAACATGCGGAAGCCTCCGTTCGATGACATCCGCGTCCGCAAAGCCTTTGCCCACTTGCTCAATCGGGAAGCCCTCATCCGCGAGCTCCTCTACAACGAATACGAGCCGATGGATTCCTACTACGCCAACACCGTCTACGAAAACCCCAACAACCCGAAAGTGCGCTACAATCCCGAGCTGGCTCAGCAACTGCTGGCAGAAGCTGGCTGGCGCACCCGCAATGCCCAGGGCATTTTGGTCAAAGACGGCAAGCCCTTCGTCGTTGAAATGGGCATCCCGAAAGCGATTGAGCGCTTCCTGACCCCATACCAGCAGGAACTGCGGAAAGCCGGAATTGACCTGCAGCTCAAATTCCAAGACCCCAACACGCTCTGGCGGAACGCCATGGAGCGGAACTTCTCGCTGTTCTTCGTCAACTGGACAGGGCTCCAAACCCCGAATCCTGAAACCTCCCTGCGCTCGGAGCTGGCAGACAAGAACGACAACAACAACATCGAGGGCTTCAAAAACGCCCGCGTGGACCAGCTCTGCGACATGTACGACACAGCGTTTTCCCGCGAAGCGCAAATCCGTATCATTCGGGAAATCGACAGCATCGTGATGGCGTCGTACAAAAACGTGCTCATGTGGTACCCACGCGGCATCCGGATTGCGTACTGGGATAAGTTCGGCATGCCCGAATACGTGCTACCGCGCTTTACGCAAATTGGCTACGTTGACTTAGCCATCATCACTACGTGGTGGTACGACCCCGAGAAAGCCCGCCAGCTGGAAGAGGCGCGTCGTACAGGGAAGGCGCTTCCCCGAAAGCCCCTGGAAGTGCGCTACTGGAAAGAATTCAGCGAAGAGCGCTTCCTCAGCCAGGTCCGGCAGCACCGCTGAGCCGCCATGCGGGAGTACTTCCTGCGCCGCCTGCTGTTGACTATCCCGACGTTCCTCGGTGCTACGCTGCTGGTGTTCGTTATCATCCAGTTGGCACCGGGTGGACCGCTGGAGCAGCAGATCATGGCGCTCCGCATGGCAATGGGCGGTGAAGCCGCCGCTGGAGGTGTTGCCGGACAAACCGGCGCGATGATTCCGGAAAGCGCCCTGCAAGAGCTGCGCCGCTACTACGGCTTCGATAAGCCCATCCTCATCCGCTACCTGACCTGGCTGGGGGTTTGGCCTCGGGAAATAGAGAGCTACATCGCCACCCCCGGGCAGCCCCGGAACATCGGCGAAGGTCGGCAAGCCCTCGTGGAGAAAACCCCCGAGGGCTACCGCGTCGTTGACGCACAGACAGGGCAACCTCTCAAGGGCTGGCATGTTGAACCACAGCCGAGCGAACGCGGCGAGGAACGCGTACGCATCTACCGCACAGGGTTCAGCGGCATTCTGACCGGCAACTTCGGGCGCTCGTACACCTACAACGAGCCTGTCATGCACCTCATCCTGCAGCGTCTCCCCGTCTCGCTGCAGTTCGGGCTCATCGGCTTCATTCTGAGCTACTCCATCTGCATCTACCTGGGCATCCAAAAGGCGCTTGCCCACGGGACCCCTTTCGACCTCATCTCCAGCACGTTGGTGTTCATCGGCTACTCCATCCCTGGCTGGGCTCTGGGTGCCTTCTTGCTGATGCTCTTCGGTACGCAGACCTTCGTGGAGCTCTTCCCGCTGGGCGGCTTCCAATCGGATTACTACGCCGAACTGTCGCTGCTGGAGAAAATTCTGGACCGCGCATGGCACTTTGTGCTGCCTACGATTGCGTATACCGTCGGGAGCTTCGCTTCGCTGACAGTGCTCATGAAGAACTCGCTACTGGAGAACCTCAGCCAGGACTATATCCGCACAGCCTTCGCCAAAGGGCTCTCAGAAAGGCGAGTCATTTGGTTGCACGCACTGCGCAACTCTATCATCCCGATTACCGCCAACATCGGCTATATCATTGGGCTGTTTCTGGCTGGGTCGTACCTGATTGAGCTTGTCTTCAACATTGACGGCGTAGGCAAGCTCTCCATTGAAGCCGTCTTTGCCCGCGACTATCCCATCGTCTTCGGCTTTACCGTCCTGGCTGTCTGGGTACGCCTGCTGGGGGCAATCTTATCGGATTTGGCGCTGGCGCTCGTCGACCCGAGAATCCGCTTCAAGTAAGCCATGGCACGGCTCCTGGCGTGGCGCACACGGAAGACCCCTGTCACCGAGGATGAACAACCGACTCAGCTCTCGCTGAGCATCTACCAACGGCGCTGGCGTAAGTTCAAAAGCCTCAAGCGCGGCTACTACTCCCTCCTGCTGCTGACGGGTGCGTACGTGCTCTCCTTCTTCCTGCCCCTCCTGGTCAACAACAAAGCCCTGGCAGTTCGCTACAATGGGCAGTGGTACTTCCCGGCAGTGAAATCGTGGCTGGTTTCCCTCCCTCTCATCGGAGGACTGTTCGGCTCGGACTTCTACAGTGGGGAGTTCTTCGGACAGCGCGGCAACCCTGGAGAATGCAACTACCGGCTACTCAAGCAGCAGTATGAAGCCGAAGGGGGCGATAACCTGGTCATCCTGCCTCCTTACCCGTACAGCCCGATCGAGGATGTCACTGTTGAAGGCAACGCTGCTTTTCTGCCACCGCTCGAGCGCAGTCCCGACGGCTTCTTGCGCCTTTTGGGCACGGACGACCGTGGGCGCGATGTCTTTGCCCGCATGGCGTACGGGTTCCAGATTTCCCTCTCCTTCGCCCTCATCTTGGCACTGCTGGAGTACCTCATTGGTGTTCCCATTGGGGCTGCCTTGGGCTTCTTCGGAGGGCGGTTTGACATTTTGGCTCAGCGTCTGATTGAAATTTGGGCAACCGTGCCGTTCCTGTTCCTGGTCATCATCGTTGCCTCCATCGTGCGCCCGAACTTCATCTTGTTGCTCCTCCTGTTGGCGCTCTTCACTTGGGTGGGGATTACCGTGCTCATCCGGGCTGAGTTCTACCGCGAGAAGGCGAAAGATTACGTCGCCGCTGCTCTCGCTATTGGGGTGCCGCGCTGGAAAATCATGTTCAAGCACATCTTGCCCAACGCCTTGGTGCCTATCATTACGTACTTCCCCTTCTCCGTCGTCGGCGGTATTGGCGCTCTGGTGAGCTTGGACTTTCTCGGCTTCGGGCTGCCACCACCGACCCCGAGCTGGGGCGAAATGATGAGCGTTGGTCTGCAGCATTTAGCAACGGGAAAGTGGTGGCTGATGCTCTCGCCGATGACAGCGCTGTTTATCACGCTGACATTGATTGTCTTCATCGGCGAGTCTGTGCGCGAAGCCTTTGACCCACGGACGTTCTCACGGCTGCGGTAGCACGGCGATGCAGGAAGGACAGCGCCCGCTTCTGCAGATTCGGTCTCTGCGCACCTACTTCCTCATCGAGGGGCAGTGGGCAAAAGCCGTGGATGGCGTCTCTTTGGATATCTACCCCGGCGAAGTCGTCGGCTTAGTTGGCGAATCCGGCTCGGGGAAGTCTGTGACGGCACTCTCTATCCTGAGGCTGATTCCAGACCCGCCGGGGCGCATCGTGGGCGGAGAAATCTGGCTGGACGGTACCAATCTGCTGACCCTCCCCTTGCCCGAAATGTACCGTATCCGCGGGGGCAAAATCGCTATGATTTTCCAGGAGCCCATGACCTCGCTGAACCCCGTGTTCACCATCGGCATGCAAATCATGGAAACGATCCTGGCACACGAACGGGTCAGCGAAGCAGAAGCCCGCAACCGCACCATTGAGCTCCTGCGGCAGGTAGGCATCCCCGACGCCGAGAAGCGGCTCGACGACTACCCACACCAATTCTCCGGCGGTATGCGCCAGCGCGTCATGATTGCCATGGCGCTGGCGTGCAACCCGCAACTGCTCATTGCCGACGAGCCGACAACGGCACTGGATGTGACCATCCAAGCTCAAATCCTGGAGCTGATGCTGCAGCTCAAAGCCCAGCGCCGCGATGCTGCCATTCTGCTCATCACGCACGACCTGGGGGTTGTAGCCCAGACGTGCCAGCGCGTCGTCGTGATGTACGGTGGCAAGGTCCAAGAGATAGCGCCAACGCTGGAACTCTTCTCATCGCCGCTCCATCCCTATACACGCGGGCTGCTGGAGTGCATCCCACGCCCGACGGCACCGGGGCAGAAGCGCAAGCGCCTCTACGCCATCCCCGGGAATGTCCCCAGTATCCTGCGGCTCCCCCAAGGTTGCAAGTTCTGCACCCGCTGCCCGGTCAAACTGGATATCTGCGATACGGTTGAGCCACCCCTGGTAGAAGCAGCACCGGGGCACTTCGTGCGCTGCCACCTGGTATCGCCGATGGAAGGAGGACGCCAGGATGCATGAGGAGCTGCTGCGCGTGCAGGAATTGCGCGTCTACTTTCCCGTCTACGGCGGCGTGCTGCAACGCATTGTCGGGCGGCTGCGGGCTGTCGATGGTGTCTCGTTGACAATCCGCCGGAGAGAAACGCTCGGCTTGGTGGGCGAATCCGGCTCCGGCAAGACAACCGTCGGACGGGCGCTGGTAGGCATCCTCCCACACACCGCACCGGATGCTCTCATCAGCGGGCAAGCTCTGTTCTATCCCTCTAATGCCGACGAAGTTGACCTTCTGCAGCTCTTTGCTCGTCGCAGTCGGTATCCCCGTCAGCTCCAGAAGCGCTACCGACGCGCCATCCAAATGGTCTTCCAAGACCCCTTCTCCTCGCTCAACCCCCGGCTATCCGTGGAGCAGATTATCGCCGAACCGCTGGAGACACACTTCCCCGAGCTCTCCCGGGCAGAAATCCGCGACCGCGTCATCTGGCTTCTGGAAAAGGTCGGGCTGCAGCCTGAAGACCGTATGCGCTACCCGCACGAGTTCTCCGGCGGACAACGCCAGCGGATCGGGTTGGCCAGAGCGCTGGCAACGCATCCAGAGTTGGTCATCTGCGACGAGCCGGTCTCTGCACTGGATGTCTCCGTTCAAGCGCAGGTCATCAACCTCATGGAGGACCTGCAAGAGGAGTTCGGCATGGCATACCTGTTCATCGCCCACGACCTCTCGGTGGTGCACCACATCAGCGACCGCATCGCCGTGATGTACCTGGGACACATCGTGGAAATTGGCCCTGCCGACGATGTCTACTTCAACCCCAAGCACCCGTACACGCAGGCACTGATTTCCGCTGTGCCGATTGCCGACCCCCAACAGAAGCGGGAGCGTATCATCCTGCGGGGGGAAATCCCATCGCTGCTGCACAAGCCCTCGGGCTGTCCTTTCCATCCTCGCTGTCCCATTGCCCGCCCCGACTGTGCCCAAGAAACGCCACCGTTGCAGGAAAAAGCTCCCGAGCACTGGGTAGCTTGCCCGTACGCAGACTGATCTGGTTACGCTCGGAAGAGGCTCCGCAGCTCAGCCAATAGCCAGCGGTAACGCCACGCGTAGAGCCCGAGCGTCCAGAGCGCAAGCAGCGTCATCACCAGGAAAAAGCCCCAGACAATCGGTCCGTAGAGGAGTTCCTCCGCCGTCGGGGCAAGCGACTCATCACCGCCCCGCCACAGTGCCAGCAGGAACAGCACCAGCGCTAGCCCGCTCATCTGAATGAAGGTCTTCACGCGCGCTGCCGGCAACGTCCGCACCGGCGTCCCTTGCTGCAGTGAATACCAGCGCAGCAAAGTCGTGCAAATATCCCGCAGCACCAGGATGACAACCATCCACACCGGCGCAATCATCCACCAGGAGAGCGGCAAGAGGACCGATACCACCAGCACTTTATCGGCAAGCGGGTCTAAGAAGGCACCCTCTGGCGTGCTCTGAGCATACCGCCGGGCAATCCAGCCATCGAGCCCATCGGTGGCAGCCGCAAGGGCAAAGAGGACGACACCGCCCCAGACCGCCCATGACTGCTCCATTCCCAAGCAGACAGCCACAAATGGCGCCACCAGTAGGCGTGCCAGCGTGAGCAGATTGGGCACTGTCAACAGCATGGCACCTCCCAGGCAGCGCGGACGATGTCGCAGAACTGCGCTACATCCAACGATGCCGTCCCCACCAGCACGCCCCATACGGTAGGCTGCGCAAGGATACGCCGCACATTCTCGGCGTTGACACTCCCTCCGTAGAGGATAGGCACCGCAGCAGGAGCCCCTAAGTCCCGCAGAACGCCAGACACAAACGCGTGCGCTCCAGCGATCTGCTCCGGCTCAGCAGCAACGCCTGTCCCAATTGCCCAGACGGGTTCATAGGCGATGAGGAGCCGGTTCCACGCTCCCTCGGGCAAGCCCGCCAGCGAACAGCGGAGCTGACGCTCCAGCACTGCCTCCGTGTACCCTGCACGGCGCTCGGCAAGGGTCTCCCCAACGCAGAGGACAGGCATCATGCCGAACTCCAGCACGCGCCGGAGCTTGCGGGCAATCCGCCCATCGTCTTCACCAGCGTAGCGGCGCCGTTCCGAATGCCCCACCAAGACCACCGTACAGCCCAGCTCGTGGAGCATTCGCGCAGAGACCTCTCCCGTATAGGCTCCCTGGACCTCCTCGTGGCAGTTCTGCGCTCCCCACGCAATGGGGCTCCCCAACAAGACATGGCGCACTGCTTCCAAGCTCGTAAACGGCGGGCAAACCACAACACGCACCTCCGGGTGGGCTACTACCAACGGAGCAAGGACCTCCCGGAGCTGACGAGCAAGCGCTGCAGCTTCCGAGGGCGTGGTGTGCATCTTCCAATTGCCCACAACCCATCTCATTGGCGCCGCCCTCGGACGTTGAAGACTCGGTACCTGCGCAAATCATGGCTGGCTTCAAAGCCGACGCCCTCCACAACCTCACTCGGTGTCACGATGCGCACCGGCGCAGACGAGAGGAACTGCTGCTGCCGCCGATCCCAGAGGAGCTCCGTCGTTTCCAGATGCCGCTCCTCAGGATAGGAACGGGCACGCACGCGTCCG
>VAPR01001301.1_pt1 | contig 12780 bp, 12 predicted proteins | sample 3380701 | NCBI WGS metagenome assembly VAPR01 (sample SAMN11536904, study PRJNA540576) | hot springs metagenome | isolation source: hot spring wet sediment | place: Spain: Lobios | collected 2014-01
GCAGCGCGGCCAGTCCCTCCCCGGCCTCCCCGCCCACCTCTACGACCTCTTCCCCGACCGCCTGGTGGACTCGGAGCTGGGCGAGATTTCGGAGGGGTGGAGCGTGGGAACGCTGGCGGAAATTGTCGAGCTGGTTCGCGACCATGTGAACCCGCTTTCTGAGCCGGCGTCAGAATTCCTGCATTTCAGCATCCCCGCCTTCGATGAGGGGCGATGGCCCAAGCTGGAGCGTGGCGAGGAGATTAAGAGCCAGAAGTGGCAAGTACCGCCAGAGGTCGTCCTGCTGTCGAAGCTCAACCCTGAGATCGAGCGCGTGTGGCTTGTGGACGTAAAGCCGGATGACCGCGCGGTGTGCTCGACCGAGTTTCTCGTGCTTCGACCGAAGCCGCCATACGGGAGAGCCTACGTCTACTGCCTCACGCGGTCGCCCTTGTTTCGCCAGCAAATCGAGGGTCTCGTCACGGGCACCTCCAAGAGTCATCAGCGGGCACAGCCCAGTGCGATTCTCGAACTCGCCACAATCAAACCCTCCGCCCCGGTCGTAACGGCCTTTGACAGGGTGGCAGCGTCGTTGCTTGACCGTAGCTTGGAGTGCCGGCGCGAATCCCGCACCCTCGCCGCCCTGCGCGATGCGCTTCTGCCCAAGCTCATCCGCGGGGAGATTCGGGTGAAGGATGCGGAGCGGTTTTTGAAGGAGCGGGGTTATGGCGCTAATCCGATGCATATCCCGCTTGCGTAACTGCGGAGTCTTCCGGATCTTTGACTGGCCTGGTGACTTGCCGGAGTTTGGTCGGTTCAACCTCATTTACGGGTGGAACGCTACGGGTAAAACGACACTGAGCCGCGTGCTCAGACACCTGGAGAAGCGAACGACACCACAGGGTGAGGTCAAGCTGAAGCTGAGCAATGGAGAGTTTGAGGGAAAGCAGTTTCCGGATCTTAACTTACCCATTCGCGTGTTCAATCGAGACTTTGTGAACGAGAGTGTGTTCCGCAAAGACGGTGGGGAATTGCCGGCAATCTTTGTATTTGGGGCGGAGAGCGTGGAGAGGCAGAAGGAGGTGGAGCGCCTGAAAGGGGAGCGTACTGAGGCGCAATCGAAGCTTGACGCCGCGCACACGGAGAAAGACAAGGCCGTGAAGTCCCTCGACAATTTTTGTATCGACCGAGCCCGAGTCATCAAGGACACGCTCCGTTCGAGCGGTCAAAATCCATACAATAATTACGACAAGTCGGATTTCAAGCGCGACGCGGAGAAAATGACCCAATTGGGAGACGGCTCCGCTCATCTTCTCAGCGATGAAGAGCGCGAGAAGCTGCTGACGCAGCATCGCGCAACCCCGAAAGCCAAGGTCCAGGAGGTCAAGTACACTCTGCCAAACCTTCCTGAGATGGCCGGCAAAGTGTCACAACTCTTGAACACCACAGTTGTATCTGCAACGATTGAGACCCTCAAGAATGATTCCAAACTCAGCGAGTGGACGCGGGAAGGACTCGAGTTACACCGGCATCGCAAGGCTGAACGATGTCTTTTCTGCGAACAGCCGCTGCCTAAAGAGCGGTTGGTCGCCCTCGAGGCACATTTCAGTGGTCAGTATGAACAGCTCATGCAGCGCTTGGACCGGTTCATCGCGGATTTAGAGGCGTTATCTCGGGCGACCACCGAACTTCGACTGCCGCATAAGGCTGAGTTTTACGACGACCTTCAGACGGAGTACCAGGCCGCTGAAGAAGGGCTGCGACAAGTCCTCGAGGAGGTTAAGGGCTTTCTCGACGCGGCAGTGAAAGCGTTAATGGAGAAAAAGGGGCGGCCGTTTGAGCGCGTCGAATGCGAGCTCAGAGTGCCGTCGGTGGATGGAGAGGCGGTTGAGAAGCTGAACGCGGTGATCCGCAAGCACAATCAGGCATGTGACGAATTCCAAACCCGCGTCGCAGAGGCGCGCGAAAGGCTGGCCGCACACATGATCGCCGAGGTGTTGGGGGAATTCGTTTCTCGCAGAGATGCGCTTCGCAGAGCGGAAGAGGAACTGAGGACCGCGGATGAGGACTTTCGCCGCTTAGATGAGAAGATAGCCGATCTGGAGCGCGAAATAGTGGAGCACCGTCGGCCTGCCGAGGAACTCAACAAAGACCTGCGGAAATACCTCGGTCACGATGAACTGCGACTGGAAGTTCGGGACACGGGCTACATCATTACGCGCGGCGGCGTTCCGGCGCAAAGTCTCAGTGAAGGCGAGATGACAGCCATCGCCCTTCTCTACTTTCTGAAATCTTTACAAGATAAGCAGTTTGACCTTCGGAATGGTGTCGTCGTGCTCGACGATCCTGTTTCGAGCCTCGACGCGAACGCGCTGTATCTTGCCTTCGGGTTCATACGCGAGCGCACGAAAGACGTTGGGCAATTAATCATTCTTACGCACAACTTCACCTTCTTTCGCCAAGTGCGAAACTGGTTTCACCATCTCCCGAATCAGAAGAAGAAGGACATCAGCCGGAGACCAGCGCGCTTTTACATGCTCAACTGCGTCCGAGACGGCGACCAGCGCTGTGCCACCATCTGCCAGCTTGATCCTTTGTTAGAGGAGTACGAGTCGGAATATCACTATCTTTTCGCCTGCATATACCGAGCGGCTTCGTCTGACGCGCCAGGACCGTTGGAACAGAACTACGCGCTGCCAAACATGGCGCGGCGACTACTTGAATCCTTCCTGGCGTTCCGCCGACCGGAGATTTCCGGCGATCTTTGGAAAAAGATGGAGAGCGTAGATGTTGAGGGAGCGAAGAAACTGAGAATACTTCGTTTCCTGCATGCGCACTCGCACAGCGATACCGTTGGCGAACCTGAGCACGATCTGTCTCTTCTTACCGAGGCGAAGTCTGTACTCAAGGATCTCCTCGAATTGATTAAGTCCGAAGACAAAGCCCACTACGACGCCATGGTAAAGCTCATGAATAAACCAACTGCCGAAGAGGGTGATGAATGACAGATCGTTTTAGCGAATCCGCCGTAGAATGTGCGACCCTCTCTTGGCTCTCAGAGCTGGGCTGGCAGGTCAAGCACGGACCGGAGATCGCCCCGGATGGGCTCTTCGCCGAGCGCCGGGATTACGGCCAAGTGGCCCTCGAGCAGCGCGTGCGGGACGCCCTGGCACGGCTGAACCCCGACCTCCCACCGGAAGCGCTTCAGGACGCCTTCCGCAAGCTCGTGAATCCACCGGGAGCAACCCTGGAGCAGCGCAACGGCGCCCTTCACCGTATGCTCGTGGACGGCGTGACGGTGGAGTACCGGCGACCGGAGGGTGCCATCGCCGGGGCGCAGGCTCGCGTGCTCGATTTCGACACCCCGGAAAACAACGACTGGCTCGCTGTGAACCAGTTCACCGTGGTGGAGAACCGCCACACGCGCCGGCCGGATGTCGTCCTGTTCGTAAACGGCCTGCCGCTTGCCGTCATCGAGCTGAAGAACCCCGCCGATGAGCAGGCCACCATCTGGACCGCCTACCAGCAGCTCCAGACCTACAAGCAGGAGATCCCCTCGCTCTTTGTCTACAACGAGGCCCTGGTGATCTCCGACGGATTAGAGGCGCGCATCGGCACGCTCACTGCCGACCGAGACCGGTTCATGCCCTGGCGGACGATTACGGGGGAAGGGATCGCCCCGCCGGAGATTCCGCAGCTGGAGGTGCTGGTCAGAGGCGTTTTCGAGCTAAGGCGGTTCCTCCAGCTCCTTCGCGACTTCATCGTTTTCGAGGACGAAGGAGGTGGGAAGCTCGCCAAGAAGATGGCGGGATACCACCAGTTCCACGCGGTGAACGTGGCGGTGGAAGAGACCCTAAGGGCGGCAGCATTGCAGGCAAGAGCCGTCGCGGAAGAGATAGGCCGATACGAGGCAGGGCGGAAGCCCGGCGGGGAGCCTGGGGACCGCCGCATCGGCGTCATCTGGCACACGCAGGGCGCGGGCAAGAGCCTGACGATGGTGTTCTACGCAGGACGTATCATCCGTCACCCGGCGATGGAGAACCCGACCATCGTGGTCCTCACTGACCGCAACGACCTGGACGGCCAGCTCTTCGGCGTCTTCTCCCGCTGCCGCGAGCTCTTGGGGCAGGAGCCCGTCCAGGCGGAGAGCCGCGCCCACTTGCGGGAGCTGCTGCAGAACCGCCAGGCTGGCGGGATCATCTTCACCACGATCCAGAAGTTCTTGCCCGAGGAGAAGGGCGACCGGTACCCGGTGCTCTCGGGCCGCCGGAACATCGTCGTCATCGCCGACGAGGCCCACCGCAGCCAGTACGACTTCATCGACGGCTTCGCCCGCCACATGCGGGACGCCCTGCCCAATGCGTGCTTCATCGGGTTTACGGGGACGCCTCTTGAATTGGACGACCGCAACACACGCGCTGTCTTCGGTGACTACATCTCCATTTACGACATCCAGCGGGCGGTAGAGGACGGGGCTACCGTGCCCATCTACTACGAGAGCCGGCTGGCCAAGCTGGATTTGCCGGAGGAAGAGAAACCAAAGGTGGACGAGGAGTTCGAGGAGGTGACCGAGGGGGAAGAGGTCGAGCGCAAGGAACGCCTCAAGACCAAGTGGGCACGCCTGGAAGCGGTGGTGGGAGCGGAGAAGCGGCTTCGCCTGATCGCTCAGGACATCGTGAGCCACTTCGAACAGCGATTGGAAGCACTTGACGGCAAAGCGATGGTCGTCTGCATGAGCCGCCGCATCTGCGTAGAGCTGTACAACGAGATCGTCCGCCTTCGCCCGGAGTGGCACCACGAGGACGACGACAAGGGCATGATCAAGGTGGTGATGACGGGATCGGCTTCGGATCCGCCGGAATGGCAACCGCACATCCGGAACAAGGAGCGGCGGGAGTTTCTGGCGAACCGCTTTCGGGACCCGAAGGACCCCTTCAAGATCGTCATCGTCCGAGACATGTGGCTCACGGGCTTCGACTGCCCGAGCCTGCACACGATGTACGTGGACAAGCCCATGCGCGGCCACGGGCTCATGCAGGCCATCGCGCGCGTGAACCGGGTCTTCCGCGACAAGCCGGGCGGGCTGGTAGTGGACTACCTGGGGCTGGCGCACGAGCTGAAGCAGGCGCTGGCCACGTACACGGAGAGTGGAGGCGCGGGGAAGACCGCTATTGACCAAGCCGAAGCAGTGGCGGTGATGAAGGAGAAGTATGAGATCTGTTGCGACCTCTTTCACGGTTTCAATTGGTCCCGGTGGAAGATAGGCAGACCCGAGGAGCGTCTGACTCTGCTACCCGCTGCGCAAGAGCACATCCTGGTGCAGGAGAACGGAAAGGAACGGCTCTTGAAGGCTGTCTCCGAACTGTCCAAAGCCTTCGCCCTTGCCGTGCCTCACGAGGAAGCCCTCGCGATCCGAGACGATGTGGGGTTCTTCCAGGCGGTGCGGGCAGCCATGGTCAAGCGGGCGCCCGCCGAAGAGCGGCCTGAGGAAGAATTGGATCACGCTATCCGGCAGATCATCTCACGTGCCATAGCGCCCGAAGGCGTTGTAGACCTTTTCTCCGCCGCGGGCTTGAAGAAGCCGGATATCTCCATCCTCTCCGACGAGTTCCTGGCGGAGATGCGGGGGCTGCCCCAGAAGAACCTGGCCGTGGAGGTCCTGCGGAAACTCCTCGAGGGCGAGATCAAGGTCCGGCGGCGCAAGAATGTGGTCCAGGCGCGGTCATTTGCAGAGATGCTGGAGCAAGCCATCCGGCGCTACCAGAACCGTGCCGTGGAGGCAGTGCAAGTCATCGAGGAGCTCATTGCCCTAGCCAAGGAGATGCGCGAGGCGGACCGGAGAGGCGAACAACTTGGCCTTTCCGAAGAAGAACTCGCTTTCTACGACGCCCTGGAGACCAACGACAGCGCGGTGCAGGTCCTGGGCGAGCCGACCCTGAAACAGATCGCCCGGGAGCTGGTGGAAACCGTGCGCCACAACGTGACCATCGACTGGGCCGAACGGGAGAACGTGCGGGCGCACCTGCGGCGTCTGGTGAAGCGCGTGCTGAGAAAATACGGGTACCCGCCGGACAAGCAGGAGAAGGCCACGCAGACCGTCCTGGAGCAGGCGGAAGTGCTGTCCGAGCAGTGGGCGCTGGCAGCGTAAGCCACGGTACTGGGCAGTGGAAGGCCGGTGGACTCTGTGGTGAGGCTCTGCCGCTACGAGGGGGCGGCAGGGCTGCCGGTACTTGGAAAACGAAGCCTCGGGGCGGGAGCTGGCTTAGAGGTCCCGGAAGAGCGTGTCCAGGTCGACTTCCAGATCGGGGAGCAGGCGGCTCCGGAGACGTCCCTGGCCCTGCGCCGTTTCGGCCAGCACCGGGCGCTCCCCCTCCAGCACGTAGAGCTCCACTCGCCGCGTGTCCGGGTCGGCGATCCAGTACTCGCGGACCCCGGCCTGGGCGTAGTCGTACCGTTTCTGCCACAGGTCCAGGTGGGCCGTGGAAGGCGAGAGGACCTCGACAATCAGGTCCGGAGCCCCTTCCACGTGGGTCTCCCGCAGGCGGTCCGCGTGTTCCCGAAGGACCACCAACAGGTCCGGCTGGTAGACCGTGTCCTCGCGGACTTTGACGTCCAACGGCGCGTCGTAGACTTTGCCTCGACCGGGCCGGAGGACCGCGTCGACCAGGAGGAGTTGGAAGCGGAGGGAGACCTCCTGATGTTTCCGGGACGGCGACGGACTGGGCATCGGTACACCCCGCACGAGGATCCAGTAGCCGGGCCGGTCCGCAACCCAGCGCCGGAAATCTTCGTACCGCTCGAACCGGACCTCCTCGACGACCGAACGCTCCACCGTCCACCCTCCGGTCGGACCCATTGTACCTTCCCCGGCTTTCCTCGATCCAGGCTGCCGCGCGCGCCCTGAGCGGTACATCGCGAAGCACAAGATGCCAGGACCCAGGGGAAGTCGTCGGCCGAGGGGAGCGGCCGCGGGGGCAGGGTGGCACAGCTCTCCAGTCGAACCCCCAACCCTGGGGAGCTGCGGGCCTGTCCGGAAAACCCCTGCAGCGGACGGCGGAGGTCCCCAGAGACCGGGTTCGCGTCTTGAGGGCTTTGTCAAAGCAGGGGGTGGACATGTCCGAGCAGAGGAAGCCCTGGGGGCAGTGGCTGCTGCTCGCCGTCCTCGTGGCGGCGGCCTGGCTGCTGGTGGGGTTCGCGGTCTGGCCGCTGTTCACCGGCCGGTAGGGGCGCGGGCGGAAACGGGAGTGTCCTTGACATACCCTACCGGGTATGGTATAAAGGCGGCGAGACCGTAAGGGAGGTGGCGTCATGCGCGGGTGCACGGGGACTGCGGACCGGGTGGTCCGGGTGGTGGTGGGGATCGTGGCCTTGATCCTCGGACTGCAGCAGGGTGGCACGGCCCTGGGCTACGTCTTGTACGTGGTGGCGGCCTTGGGGCTGGTCACCGGGCTGGTGGGCCGTTGCCCGCTCTACGCCCTGCTGGGCGTCCAGACCTGCGGGAAGGCCCGGAGCTGAGGGGAGGCGCCATGGCCGAGTCGGCGGAGGTCGTGCGTGCCCACGTGACCCTGCGGCCCGAGGGGCGGTACCGGTTCCGGGTGGAGATGGACCGGCCCGAGTGGAGCCTGGTGGTGGACGAGCCGCCGCCCCTGGGGGAGGGGGCAGGCCCCAACCCGGCCCGGCTGGTGGCTGCAGCCCTGGGCCACTGCCTGGCCAGCAGCCTGCGCTACTGCCTGGAGCGGTCCCGCGCCGCGGGGGAGGTCTCCGCGGCGGTGGACGTGGAAGTCCGCCGCAACGAACGCGGGCGGTGGCGGGTGGCCCGGGTGGAGGCGCAGCTGGACCTCTCCGGGGTGGACCCCGCGCAGCGGGCCGCGGTGGACCGCTGCCTGGGGCTGTTCGAGGACTTCTGCATCGTGACCGCCAGCGTGCGCCAGGGGATCCCCGTGGACGTGCGGGTGCGGGTGAACGGCCAGCCCGCAGGCCAGGAAGCCGCGGTGTGACCCAGGCACCGGTGGCGGGATCCCCCTGAGGGATCGCGGAGGACTCTGGGCCGCCGGCCTGGTAGGTCGGCGGCCTCTCGGACACCCCTCTGAGCGTGTTCCGGAAAAGCCCGCGGAGCGGGCTGACCGGGACCCCCGAGGATGGCCCAGCGTCTTGGGGCGGCTTACCGGAGCATCAGCAGGGTCCTCTGCAGCTTGCGGAGGGCTGCCTGGGCGTGGGGTTTACCTTGAACCTCCAGCCGCACGCATTGCTCGAGCCCCGCGGCGATGAGGTCCATGGCCACCCGGTCCAGGGCCGCGCGGGTCGCGGCCACCTGCTGGGCCACCTCCGCGCAGTCCCGACCCTCCTCCAGCATGCGCTGCAGCCCCCGCACCTGCCCTTCCACGCGGCGCAGCCGCGCCACCAGGGAGCTCGCCACTTCCTCGCTGAGCCTGAGCGCTGCCGCCACGAACCCCTCCTCCACCACCTCGAGGGTCGCTCCACGGTTTCCGGGGACCCCGGGGGACGCGTTCAGTCCCGGGCGTGTACCGCCTGCTCCTGGCCCGCGGCCTCCAGCACGTGCTGGAGGAACACCTCCTCCGGCCGGGCTCCCTCGAAGCCGTACACCTCGTTGATGACCACCTTGGGGACCCCCACGACCCCGTAACGGTCCGCGAGGGCAGGGAACTCCATAGCCTCCACCACGTCCGCGCGCACCCGCTCGGACTCCTGGGCCATGGCGTGGGCCAGCCGCGCCACCCGGGGGCAGTACGGGCACGTGGGGGTGACGAAGACCCGGATGTGCACGTCGCGGGTCAGGCCCGCCAGGGCCTGCCGGGTCTGCGGCTTGAGCCCGCTGTCCTTGCGGGAAGCCGCCACGATGCCCTCCACCAGGACCGCGAACTCCAGCCCCGCGGGGATGCCGTAGTACCGGGCCCGGGCCTGGCCGTCCTCGCCCAGGAGGATGGCGGGAACCCCTTCTACGCCCGCGGCCCGGGCCTCCTCCGCGTCGGTGACGATGCTGCGGACCTTCAGGTGGATGCGGGGGTCCAGGGCGCTCAATTCCTCCAGCAGCTGCTGGGTGGCCTCACAGGTCTCGCAGTCCGCCCCCGGCAGGGCGAGGCCCGCCCGGGAGGTGGTGAACAGGGTCAGGGTCACGTCCCCCACCAGCTCCTGCTCGAACTTCTTCTTCAGGGCGAGCTGGTCTTGCGGCTTGAGCAGGCCCATGGCGTCCCCCTCCGATACGGTACTCCGTAGGGTATTTTCGGGTCCGGCCCCGGGAGCTGTCAACCCCTGCCGGGGCCCGTGCGGTAGACTAAGGACTTGTAGAAAGCGGCGGGGAGGAAGCGGAGATGCGCAGGTTCCCTGTGGTGTGGCTGCTGGTGGCTCTGCTGGGCTTGGCCTCCGGGGCGGGGGCGCAGGCGCCCGCGGTCGTGCGAGTGGGGACTTTGAAGCTGGTGGGCGGAGCCCCTCTGTTCTGGGCCGAGGAGCGAGGGTACTTCCGCCAGGAGGGGTTGGACGTTCGCATGGTCTACTTCGGCGCCGCGGCGCCCGTGGCCACGGCAACCGCCACCGGAGACGTAGAGGTGGGTGCCACGGGCATCACGGGCACCCTGTTCAACCTGGCCGCGGGCGGGGCGAAGATCTGGCTGGTGGCGGACCGGGGCCAGGAGCGGCCGGGTTACCCCCTGAACGCGGTGGTGGTGCCCAAGGCCAGCTACGAGGCGGGGGTCCGCACCCTCCGGGACCTGCGGGGGAAGCGGCTGGGACTCACCACGTTGGGCTCCACCTTCCACTACCAGATCGCCAAACTCCTGGAGCGGGAGCGGTTGACCCCGCAGGACGTGGAGCTGGTGCCCCTCCGGGACCTGTCCTTGGTGGTGCAGGCCCTGCGGGCGGGCCAGGTGGCCGCGGCTATCCTGTCCCCGCCGTGGGGCGCGGTGGCGGAGGAAGAAGGCTGGGGGAAGGTGCTGTTCTACGTGGGCGACCGGCTGGTGAACCAGGTCACGGGCGTGTTCTACGGCGAGCGCATGCGGCAGAACCGGGCGCTCGGTGTGGCCTTCATGAAGGCGTACGTGCGGGCCACCCGCGAGTACTTCGACAGCTGCCTGCGGAAGCCCGCGCGGCCGCTGTGCGAGTCCATCGTCCGGGTCACTGCCCGGGTGGTGGAAGCCTCGGAGTCCGCGGTGCGCAAGTCCCTGCCGTACATCGACCGAGACGCGCGTCTGTACCTGCTGGATGTCGAGCGGCAGATCGCGTGGTACCTGCAGAACGGGATGCTGCAGAAGCCCCTGTCGGTGCAGCAGTTCGTGGATGTGAGCCTCGTGAACGAGGCCGTGCGCCAGTTGGGCCGCTAACAGGCGGGGACACCGGAGTCACGTAGGCCGAAGGGGCCCTGGTGCAGGTCCGGTTCGAGGGCGTCCGGAAGATCTACCGCCGGCGCGACGGGACCGCGGTGGAGGCCCTCGCGGGCGTGGACCTCGCGGTGGCCGCCTCGGAGTTCGTGTGCCTGGTGGGGCCGAGCGGCTGCGGCAAGTCCACCCTGCTGCTGATCGCGGCAGGGCTCATTTCCCCGACCGCGGGAAGGGTCGTCTTCGAGGGAGACGCGGGCGGCCGGCCCCGGACCGCGGTGGTGTTCCAGGAGTTCGCCCTGTTCCCGTGGCGGACGGTGCTGGACAACGTGGCCTTCGGGTTGGAAGTCCGGGGCGTGAGCCGCTCCGAGCGTCACGAACGCGCTCTCAGCCTGGTCCGGCAGGTGGGGCTGTCGGGCTTCGAGCACCGCTACCCCCACGAGCTCTCGGGCGGCATGAGACAGCGGGTGGGCATCGCCCGGGCCCTGTGCCTGGACCCCGCGGTGCTCTTAATGGACGAACCCCTGTCGGCTCTGGACGCGCAGACGCGCCAGCTCCTGCAGGACGACATCGTGCGCCTGTGGGAAGCCACACGAAAGACGGTCCTGTACGTGACCCACAACATCCAGGAGGCGGTGTTCTTGGGCGACCGCGTGGTGGTGATGAGCCGGCGTCCCGGGCGGGTGCGGGAGGTGCTGGAGGTGCCCTTTCCCAGGCCCCGCACGGAGGCCCTCCTGGCGGACCCGGAGTTCGCGGGGTTCTGCCACCGCATCTGGTCGAGTTTGAAGGAAGAAGCGCGGGCGGCCCTGGAGGAGGCCTATGGCGACGGAAGTCCGGCGTGACGTGGTGGTGCTGGAAGCCCGGGCGGAGCGGGCAGGAGGGCTGTGGGGTTCTGCCGCCCGGGCCGGGTCCCTGGCGGGGGTGGTGGTGGCGTGGGAGCTGGTGTCCCGCCTGGGAGGGGTGCCCGCGGTGTTCCTGCCGCCGCCCAGCGCGGTGGCCGCGGAGCTCGTGGGCATGGCCGCCAGCGGGGAGCTGTGGCGGAGCCTGCAGGCCAGCCTGCTGCGGATCGCCGCGGGTTTCGTGCTGGGGAGTACCGCCGGCGTCCTGGTGGGCACCGTGGCCGCGGTGTCGGCCGTGGCGGAGGCGTTGGTGGACCCCCTGATCGCCGCCACGTACCCCATACCCAAGATCGCGCTACTGCCCCTGTTGGTGCTGTGGCTGGGGATCGGCGAAGCTTCCAAGGTGGCGGTGATCGCCATCGGAGCCTTCTTCCCGGTTGCGGTGGGGACCATGGCTGGGATCCGCGGCACCGACCCCCTGCTGGTGCGGGCCGCGGTGAGTCTCGGCGCCTCGCCGCTGCAGGTGATAGCCAAGGTCCGGATCCCTTCCGCGCTGCCCGTCCTGTTCGCGGGCCTGCGGCTGGCCGCCGGAATGTCGCTCCTCCTGGTGGTCTCGGCGGAGATGATCGCCGCCGCCACCGGGATCGGGTTCACCATCTTGCACGCAGGCGACCTGATGCAGACGCCCAAGCTGCTGGCGGCCATCGTGGTCTTGTCGGCGCTGGGGCTGCTGTCCACGTGGGGGCTGAAGGTGGTGGAGCACAAGGTGGTCCGCGGGAGGAGCAGCTGAGGCGGATGCCGAGCGAGAAACGCGCACCGGACGTGGAGGGAGCCAAGCAGGCCGTCCGGGAGCGGGTCTGGCGGCTGTTGGAGGACAGGGGCGTGGCGCGCTTCCCCGGTGCCTGGGGCCGCATCCCCAACTTCCGCGGTGCGGAGGCCGCCGCGGCACGCCTGGCCTCAACCGAGGAGTGGCGGCGGGCTTGGGTGTTGAAGGCGAACCCCGACCTCCCCCAGCTCCCGGTGAGGGTTCGGGCGCTCGTGGAAGGGAAGACGGTCTTTATGGCGGTGCCGAAGCTCGCTACCGCACAGCCCTTCCTGCGCCTGGATCCAGCACGGCTGCGGGTGAGCCCGCGGCAGGCCGCCTCCATCCGAGGTGCGTTCAAGCACGGAGAGCCCGTGGCGGCAGACGAGCTGCCGCACGTGGACCTGGTGGTGTGCGGGAGCGTGGCGGTGAACGAGGCGGGAGCCCGGGTGGGTAAGGGCGGCGGCTACTCCGACCTCGAGTTCGCGCTGCTGCGGGAGTTCGGTGTGGTGGACGAGGCTACCGTGATCGCGACCACCGTCCACCCGCTCCAGGTCGTCCAGGGGCCCCTGCCGGAGACGGAGCACGACTTCCGGGTGGACCTCGTCGCCACGCCGGACGCCGTTCTGCGCCCTCCGCGGGTCGCGAGGCCGCGGGGCGTCCTGTGGGACCACTTGACCCCGGAAAAGGTCGGCTCAGTCCCGGCGCTGCAGCAGCTCCGAAGGACGACCACCTCCCCTGAGTAAACGCCCCACACCCCGGCCTTGTCCCAGGGGCCCTGTCCCCAGGGGACAGAGCCTTGGGGGACAGGGCCCCTGTCCGGCCGGACAGG
>VAPR01001302.1_pt1 | contig 12775 bp, 11 predicted proteins | sample 3380701 | NCBI WGS metagenome assembly VAPR01 (sample SAMN11536904, study PRJNA540576) | hot springs metagenome | isolation source: hot spring wet sediment | place: Spain: Lobios | collected 2014-01
GCGGCGTCGATCCGCGTGGCCATGTCCGCGATCTTCCACTGGATGGCCTGGAACTCGGCGATGGGCCGTCCGAACTGCCGGCGCTGCTTGGCGTACCCCACGCTTTCTTCCAGCGCGGCGCGGGCAATGCCCACCGCCTGCGCGGCGATCCCGATCCGGCCTCCGTCCAGGGTCGACAGGGCCACCTTGAAGCCCTCACCCCGCCGGCCCAACAGGTTATCCTTCGGTACGCGGCAGTCCTCCAGCAGCACCTCGCAGGTCGAGGACGCCAGTAGCCCCATCTTCCGCTCCACCTTGCCCACAGAGATCCCGGGGTGGTCGCGCTCCACCAGGAACGCGGAGATCCCCCGTGCGCCTGGCTCCTCCTCGGTGCGGGCGTACACCACGAAGACCCACGCCTCCCGCGCGTTGGTGACGAAGGCCTTGGTGCCGTTCAGCACCCACCGGTCGCCATCCAGCCGTGCCGAGGTCTGCAACGAGGCCGCATCCGATCCCGCCGAGGGCTCGGTGAGGCAGTAGCAGCCCACCTCCCGCCCGGAGGCGAGCACCGGCAGGTAGCGCCGCTTCTGCTCCTCGGTCCCGTAGCGCAGGATGGGGTCGCACACCAGGGAGTTGTTCACCGACATGATGGCCGCCGTGGACGCACACGCCCGCGCCACCTCCTCCATGGCCAGGGCGTACGCCACGTTGTCCATGCCGGCGCCTCCATACTCCTCCGGCACCATCACCCCCATGAGGCCGAGCTCTCCCAGGCCGCGCACAATCTCTGCGGGGAACCTGTGTTCGGCATCGAGTTGGCCCGCCACCGGAAGGATCTCGCGGTTCGCGAACTCCCGCGCCGTTTGCTGCACCAGCCGGTGTTCTTCGCTAAGGTTGAAGTCCACGGCTTCGCTCCCGTGTGGAATCCGTGCCCATCGTAGCGTTTGCCCCAGGACGCAGCAACCGACCCGCAGGGAAAGGTCCCCGCCGCGGTGTAAGGCTCCTCAGGTGGTGTCCTTGGAGCGGATCCGGTCGCAGGTCCAGACCACGAGCCCGGAGTTCCGGGAGAACTACGCCTACCACAAGGCCCTGGCGGAGGAGTTGCGCCGCCGGCTCGAGCTGGTCCGCCGGGGGGGCGGGGAGCGGGCGCAGAGGCGGCAGCGGGAACTGGGGAAGATGACCGCCCGGGAACGGGTCGAGCGGCTGCTGGACTCCGGCTCCCCTTTTCTTGAGCTCTGCCCTCTGGCCGCCTGGGACATGTATGACGGCGAAGCGCCGGGCGCCGGCCTGGTCACGGGGATCGGCCGGGTGAGCGGCGTGGAGTGCGTCATCGTGGCCAACGACGCCACGGTGAAGGGCGGCACGTACTTACCCATGACGGTGAAGAAGCACCTGCGGGCCCAGGAGGTGGCCCTGCAGAACCGGCTACCCTGCATCTACCTGGTGGACTCCGGAGGTGCCTACCTACCGCTCCAGGCGGAGGTGTTCCCAGACCGCGACCACTTCGGCCGGATCTTCTACAACCAGGCGCGGATGAGCGCCCTGGGGATTCCGCAGATCGCCGCCGTCATGGGGTCGTGCACCGCGGGGGGCGCGTACGTGCCGGCCATGAGCGACGAGGCCGTGATCGTCCGCGGGACGGGGACCATCTTCCTCGGCGGCCCACCCCTGGTGAAGGCCGCCACGGGAGAGGAGGTGACCGCGGAGGAGCTCGGCGGGGCAGACGTCCACGCCCGCCGGTCGGGGGTGGTGGACCACCTGGCGGAGTCCGACGAGCACGCCCTGCAGATCGTCCGGCAGATCGTCTCCACCCTGAACCGGCGCAAGACCGTGGAGGTGGACGTGCAGGACCCGGAGGATCCCGCGTATGATCCCGAAGAGATCTACGGCATCCTCCCCCGGGACCTCCGACAGCCCTACGACGTGCGCGAGGTGATCGCGCGGATCGTGGACGGGAGCCGGTTCGCGGAGTTCAAGGCGCTGTACGGGACGACGCTGGTGTGCGGCTTCGGGCGCATCCACGGCTTCCTGGTGGGCGTGGTGGCCAACAACGGCGTGCTGTTCGTGGACAGCGCGGAAAAGGGCGCGCACTTCATCGAGTTGTGCGGGCAGCGTCGGGTCCCCATCGTCTTCCTGCAGAACATCACGGGGTTCATCGTGGGCCGGCAGTACGAGGCGGCGGGCATCGCCCGGGCGGGAGCCAAGATGGTGCACGCGGTGGCCACGAGCAACGTCCCCAAGTTCACCGTGATCGTGGGCGGGTCGTACGGCGCGGGCAATTACGCCATGTGCGGGCGGGCGTACGAACCCCGCTTCCTGTGGATGTGGCCCAACGCCCGGATCAACGTCATGGGCCCCGAGCAGGCCGCCGGGGTCCTGGTCACCGTCAAGCGCGACCAGCTGGCGCGGGAGGGCAAGCGCCTGTCGGAGGAGGAAGCCGAGGCCATCGCCCGTCCCATCCTGGAGAAGTACGAGCGGGAGGGAAACCCATACTACAGCACCGCGCGCCTGTGGGACGACGGCATCCTCGACCCGCCCACCACGCGCGACGTCCTGGGGCTCGCTCTGTCCGCCGCCCTGAACGCACCCGTGGAGCCCATGAAGCCCGGCGTGTTCAGGATGTGAGCCGTGGCAGACGTGCTGCGGGTCCACCGGGATGGAGAGCGGCTCGAGCTGGTGCTCCACCGGCCGCACGTGCACAACGCGCTGAACCCGGAACTGGTGGAGGCGCTGCGCGCCGCGGTGGAAGAGGCCGGGCAGGACCCCGGGGTCCGGTACGTGGTGCTGTCCGCTGAGGGGCCTTCTTTCTGTGCGGGCGCAGATCTGGAGTGGATGCGGTCGGCCGCCGGCGCGCCGGAGGAGGAGAACCGCAAGGACGCGGCTCGCGTGTTCAGGACCCTGGAAGCCATCGCCACATGCCCCAAGCCGGTGGTGGCCCGGGTGCACGGCGCTGTGGTGGGTGGCGGGGTGGGTCTCGTGGCCGCCTGCGACCTCGCCGTCGCTCACCCCGGTGCCACCTTCCGCCTCAGCGAGGTCCGGCTGGGCCTGTTGCCCGCCATGATCCTGCCCTTCCTGCTGCGAAAGGTGCACCGTGGGGCCCTCCCTTGGGCTGTGCTGACCGCCGCCCGCCTGTCGGCACGCCAAGCGCTGGAGGTCGGACTGGTGCAGGCGGTGTCCGAAGACCTCGACGGCGTGGTCAACGGGTGGGCAGGGGACCTGGTGGCGGGGGGACCGACCGCCCTCGCGGAGGCCAAGCGCCTGCTGCACCTGCTGCCCCAGCTTTCCTGGGATCAGGCGCGGGAGGTGGCCGTGGACGCCATCGCCAGGGCCCGCGCGGGTCCGGAAGGCCAGGCGGGCATGCGGGCGTTCCTCGAGAGGCGGAAGCCGCCGTGGCTAGGGGAGTGAAGAGCCCGCATCCGCCCTTTGCCAAAGTGCTCGTGGCAAACCGCGGCGAGATCGCGGTGCGGATCTTCCGCGCCTGCCGAGAGCTGGGCGTGCGCACCGTGGCCGTCTACTCGGAGGTGGACGCCGCAAGCCCCCACGTGCTGCTGGCCGACGAGGCCGTGTGCCTGGGAGCTAACGAGCCTGCGGAGTCCTACCTGAACATCGGCCGGATCGTGGACGCAGCCCGACGGACGGGTGCTGAAGCGGTGCACCCCGGCTACGGGTTTCTCGCGGAGAACCCGGAGTTCGCCCACGCCTGCCGCGAGGCCGGCCTGGTGTTCGTGGGCCCACCCGCGGAGGTCATCGCCGCACTCGGCGACAAGGACCGCGCCCGCAAGCTCGCAGACGAAGTGGGTGTGCCCACCGTGCCCGGCCACCCACCGGCGGACGACGAGACCTTGGAGCGCGCCGCGCGCCGAGTTGGCTTTCCGGTGCTCCTGAAGGCCGCGGCGGGAGGCGGAGGCAAGGGGATGCGGGTCGTGCACGACCCCGTGCAGTTCCGGGAGGCCTTGCATTCGGCCCGTCGGGAGGTGCGCTCTGCCTTTGGAGACGACGCCGTCCTCATCGAAAGGTACCTGGAGCGCCCGCGGCACGTGGAGGTGCAGATCCTGGCGGACACGCGCGGGAGCGCAGTGCACCTGGGCGAGCGGGAGTGCAGCGTGCAGCGCCGCCACCAGAAGGTCATCGAGGAGTGCCCTTCCCCGGCGGTGGGGCCGGAGCTGCGGGCCCGGCTTTGCGAGGCGGCGCTGCGCCTAGTTCGCGCCGCCGGCTACGTGAACGCGGGGACTGTGGAGTTCCTCCTGGACCGCGAGGGTCGTTTCTACTTCCTTGAGGTCAACACGCGCCTGCAGGTGGAGCACCCGGTCACAGAGATGGTGGCGGGCGTGGACCTGGTCCACGCGCAGTTGCGCGTGGCCGCGGGTGAGCCGCTGCCGCCGTCCCTGGCAGAGGTGACCCTCCGGGGCCACGCGGTGGAGGCACGGGTGTACGCGGAAGACCCCGAGCAGGGCTTTGCACCTTCTCCGGGCCGAATCCTGTGGCTGCGGGAGCCACAGCTTCCGGGTGTGCGGGTAGATTCCGGCATCCGGGCTGGCCAGCGGGTTCCCGTGGAGTACGACCCCATCCTGTCGAAGGTGGTGGCGTGGGCGCCTGACCGCGAAGCTGCGGTGGCGAAGCTCGCGCAGGCCTTGCGGGACTACGTCATCTTGGGCCCGCGGACGAACCTGAACTTCCTCCTCGACGTGCTGAGCCACCCGGACTTCCTGGCTGGAGAGCTGTCCACCCAGTTCCTGGAAGAGCACTTCCCGGCCTGGCGCGCGCCCGAGCCGGAGGAAGAGGTGGTGGCGGTGGCCGCAGCGCTGGCGACGCGGAGCCGGCCAAAGACCCCTGCGATGAACGTCCGGCCGCCCGACCCCTGGGACCGCCTGCACGGCGCGCACCTGCCATGAGCGTGTTGTGCTTGCGCTGTGGCGGCGTGGTGTTCCAGGCGGGTGTGGTGCCCTCCGGCCGCGGTACGGCGGTCCGCGTGGGCGGTCGGGAGGTACTGGTGGAGCTGCGGGATCTCGGCGAAGGCGCGTGGGAGGCCACCGTGGACGGCGTCAGGTGGGTCGTCCACGCGGCGTGGGAGGGCGAGGCGCTGCACCTCCACACCCTGGGCCGCACCTACTCGTTCAGCCTCGCGCGGGAACCGGCGACCCGGGGCGAGCTGGCATCCGCAGACGCCCGCGCCCCCATGCCCGGGGTGGTGACGCGCATTCTGGTCGCCCCGGGCCAGCGGGTGGCTGGGGGCGAGGCGCTGTATGTGCTGGAGGCCATGAAGATGGAAACCGTGGTCCGGGCCCCTCGCCCGGCAAGGGTGCGCCGGATCCGGGCACAGGCGGGCGAGCAGGTAGAGGGAGGCGCGGTGGTGGTGGAGCTGGAGGCAGAGGAAGCATGATCCCGCTGCAGACTCTCCCTTCGGAGGTCCGGCTGGTGGAGGTCGGGCCGCGGGACGGGCTTCAGAACGAGTCCCAGATGGTGTCCACCGAGGTGAAGGTGGCGTTCGTGGAAGCTCTGGTGGACTCAGGGTTGCGCTGGATCGAGGTGGGTTCGTTCGTACGGCCCGACCGCGTCCCCCAGATGGCCGACACGGAGGAAGTGTTCCGCCGCCTGCGACCCCGCGAGGGGGTGACGTACCTGGCCCTGGTCCCCAACCTGCGAGGCCTGGAGCGAGCCGTTGCCTGCGGGGTGCGGGCGGTGGCGGTCTTCACCGCGGCCACCGACGCCTTCGCGCGCGCCAACATCGGCTCTACCGTACAGCAGTCCCTGAGCAGTTTCCGCCAGGTGGTGGGGCAGGCTCGAGAGGCGGGGATGCTCGTCCGCGGCTACGTCTCCGTGGCGTGGTGGTGCCCGTACAGCGGCCGGGCGGACCCGCAGGCGGTGCGGCGGGTCGTGCTGGAACTGCTGGAGATGGGCTGCCACGACGTCGGGGTGGCGGACACCGTGGGCGCGGCCACACCGCGGGAGGTCCAGGAGACGCTGGAGCTGCTGCTGCGGGAGGTGCCCGCAGACCGGCTGGGGGTGCACTTCCACGACACCCGGGGGACCGGGCTTGCGAACGTGCTGGCAGCAATGCAGATGGGAATTCGAACCGTGGACGCCTCGGCGGGTGGGCTCGGGGGTTGCCCGTTTGCTCCCGGTGCGCTGGGGAACGTCAGCACGGAGGACGTGGTGTACATGCTCCACGGGATGGGCATCCGCACGGGCGTGGACCTGGACCGGCTGTGCCAGGCCTCCCGTTTCCTGGAGGCCGCTCTTGGCCGTCGCCTGCCGTCCCGATACCTCCAGGCCGGCCCTTTCAGAGCCCCGTAGCCTGCTGACATAAGTCATCGGCCCCTGATCTGATGGACGCCTCCAGGTCCGTCGCGTAGGCTCGAAGCGCCCAAAGGGACCTGGCGGATCTCAGGAGTCTCCTTTTGGAGGTGATCCAGTGCCCGGGGGAAACCGGCGGCTTCGGATCGCGGACAGCATTTGGTTCTGGCTGGTGGCGAGCAACGTCTTCTTTTTCCTCGTGTACCTGGTGTGGGGCGTGTGGGACCTCCAGAGAATTCCCGCCCGCTAATGCGAGTTGCTGCCCGGGAGGAGGTGGCGCATGGTCCCAACTGCCTGGTGGGAGGAGCCGGTCCATCCGCTTGAGCGGGCCTGGTTGGTCATCGCGGCGGTGCTGGCGGTGGGCTTTTTCTCCGCCATGATGCTCATCTGGCATGCCCTGGGTCCGCAGAACGTCGTTGGCCGTGCCTACCGGGTGAATCCACAGGCCTACCAAGCGGAGGTGGAGCGGTTCGTGGCGCGGTACCGGGTGGGGGAGGAAGCGGGTCAGCCGGTGGTGGCGCCCCCGCCGGGATCCGAGGTGTACGTGCTGGCTCAGCGCTTCCGATTCTACCCCATCCTGAAGCTCAAGGCGGGTGAGCGCTACGTGTTGCACGTGGCCAGCATCGACTACCTCCACGGCTTCAGCATCACCCAGCCCCACGTGTGGAACTTGCAGCTGTATCCAGGATACGAGTGGGTCCTCCCCATCGTGCCCCGGGGACCCGGCACCTACCACATGGCCTGCAACGAATTCTGTGGCCTGGGCCACGAGATGATGCTGGGCAAGATCGTGGTGGAGAGGTGAACCCATGAGTCCCCTGCCGTCCGCGCGCACCTGCCCCGTCACGGGCTTCCGAGTCTATGGGGTTGCTGAAGCTCTGGTGAAAGCCAACGCGGTGGCCGCGGTGGTCGCCCTGTTGGTCGGAGGCCTCTCTGCCCTCGTGGTCCTGCTGACCCGATGGATGGGTGCATTTCCGCCGGAAGCCTTCTATCAGTACCTGGCCCTTCACGCGTGGAACATGCTCATCTTCTGGATTATCTTTTTCGAGATCGCCCTGCTGCACTTCGCGGGGAGCGTGATGCTCAATACCCCGCCCGCGCGCCCCGCTGTCGCTTGGCTGGCTTTCGGCCTGATGGTCCTCGGCGCCGTGACGGTCAACACGGCCATCCTGACCAATCCCCTCAACCATCTTTCCTTCCAGCCCTACCCACCCTTACGGGGCACGCCGGACTTCTACCTCGGAACGATCCTGTTCGCCGTGGGAGCACTGCTGGGGGTTGGGGTATTCTTCGCCACCGTGGCGCGGGCGTACCGGGAGAAGACGCACCAGGGATCTCTTCCCTTGGTGGTGTTCGGCGCCTTTGTGGCTGCGGTCCTGGCGGTGGCAACCCTGCTGGTCGGGGCCCTGGTGTACGTGCCCGCCTTCCTGTGGTCTGTGGGCTGGGTTGCAAACCTGGACCCGTTCCTGTGGAAGCTGGCCTACTGGGGATTCGGGCATCCCTCCCAGCAGATCAACCTGGCGGCCACCATCACGGTCTGGTATCTCCTCTCCTGGCTCACCGTCGGCGGGCGAACGCCCAGCGAGAAGGTTTCACGGGCTGCCTTCGTGCTCTACCTGGTGGCCATCAACCTGGGCTCCGCTCACCACCTCCAGACGGAGCCCAGCGGCGCCCTGTCCGTGGGTTGGAAGTGGGTCAACACCGGATACCTCGTGCACCTGGCCGTCCTGGGCAGCATGATCCACGCCTTCGCCGTACCCGGTAGTGTGGAGGTGGGCCAGCGACTGCGGGGCTACACCCGGGGCCTGTTCCAGTGGCTGGTCCGCGGGCCCTGGCACAACCCTGCCTTCACCAGCCTGATCCTCTCGGTAGCCCTGTTTGGCTTTCTCGGGGGCACCACCGGGGTGATCGCCGGGACCGAGCAGCTCAACCTCAAGTGGCACAACACCACGGCCATCATGGGGCACTTCCACGGAGTTGTGGTAGCGGGAACCACCCTGGCCTTCATGGGGGTCACGTGGTACGTTCTTCCGTTGATCTTCCGCAGGCGCGTGGTGGCCGAGCACTTGGCCCGCTGGCAGCCCTGGCTGTTTGGCGTGGGCGTCGGGCTGCTGGTCCTGGCGTACCTGCAGCTGGGCGTCCGCTATGGCTTGCCCCGCAAACAGCCCGATATCTTCCGCTTCCGAGGCCTACCCCTCGCGTTCTCGTGGCCCCCGGAGGTGTACCCGCTCCTGACGGTGGCGGGAGTGGGCGGCCTCCTGGCGGTGGCAGGAGGAGCCCTCTTCATCGTCCTCGTGGTCACCACGGTGCTTTTCGGCAAGCGACTCACGGACGACGAGCTGCGTCGGGATTACGCCCTGCCCGTGGCCGGAGGGTCCCGGGAGCTGCCCGCGGTGCCGGGCACCTTTACCCTGTGCCTGATCTTCGCCGCCTTTTTCTTGCTCATGTACCTGGGAAACTACTGGAACCTCTCCCGCTCCTGGCCCATCGGCGGTTAGACATGGACGGCGCGCGTGCCAGCGGACCCGCCGCGTGGGCGTCGCTGGCGGTGGCCGCCGCGGGCACCGCAGGGAGTCTTGCCCTGGTCGTCACCGCGGCGCGCCTACCCCTCTTCGCGGGTCTATTGCCTCCGGAGACCTTCTACCGAGCGCTGGTGGGACACGTGACCTTTTCCCTGGTGGTGTGGCTGTTGAGCTGTAGCGTGGCGGTGGGGCTGCGGTCCTGCTCCGCAGACTCACCGCGGTGGGCGGCGCCCTTGGCGGGTGGGGGAGCGGTGGCCATGGTGACGGGCCTGCTGTCCGGGGGTCGCCCCGTGGTGGTGGACTATCTCCCCTACGTGGATTCCCTCGCCTTCCTCCTTGGCTACGGGCTGTTTGCCGCGGGCGTGGCCGGGGCCTTGTGGCCCTGCATAACACAAGACGTCCGCCCCGGGTCTCGGAGCTTGGCGGTGGCGTACGTGGCCAGCCTCGTGGCCGTGGTAGTGGGACTCGCGCGCGTCGGACCGCAGGCGCCTCAGGCGGCCCTTTGGGGCGGTGGCCACGCCCTTCAGTTCGTGTACGTTACCGCCCTAGCTCTTTCATGGTACGAGCTGGCCGGTCAGGGTCTTCTGGGGGAGTCTAGCGTCTCTCGCCTGGGATTCACGCTTTCTGCCGCCCTGGCCTGGCTCCCCGCCCTCACGTACTCCGTGGCGGCCGACGCTCCTCATCTGCCCCGGGCGGCCGCGCTCAACTTGTTCACGGGGATCGCTTTGAGCGTGCCCACGCTGCTGCACCTGACCGTACTGTTGCCCAGGTTGCTCAGGGAGACCGGCCCAGGTGGCGTCTGCCTCCGGTGGTCGGTGGCACTGTACCTGCTGGGCGGTCTGCTGGCACCGTGGGGCGCGGCCAACACACTGCGGGTAACGGCCCACTACCACGCCATGTTGGTGGGAGGCGTTACCACGGCCTTCATGGGTGTCGTGTACCGGATTGTGGAAGGGCAGGGTGTCCCCGTCCATGACAACGCCACGCGCTTCCAGTTGCACCTCTTCGGCCTCGGGGTCCTGCTCACGGTGGCAGCGCTCCTGGTGGCCGAAGCCGCGGGCCTCCCTCGCAAAGCCTACCTGGCAGGGACGCATCCCTGGCGAGTCCCCTTCGTCCTGCTCATGTCTGCCGCAATCCTGTCTACGGCCGGGGGTGCCTGGTTTTTGGGCTCTGCCGCCCGGCTCCTGGGAACTTGCCGTCGGAGACCCGCGGGATCGGTGGTCCCCGCGGCCACCGCGGGCGGTTAAGTCACACCGCCTGGCGGGAGGCGCTCCGGAAGGTCCCGCGAGGAAAGCACCTCTTCCGCCCCAGGGCCTGAGGCGCCCGGACTCCCGCCCAAACTGCCCGAGTCTGGGGGCGACTCAGAGACTCGCTGGCCTTCCTCGGTACGCATGTTAGGGGTGAGTTGCTCGCTCGCTGGGGCCCTGCCTGGCTAGCGTCCCGGAGATCCCAAGCTCCCGGCAAGCGGGCCTGGCTGCGTTCCCTGGGGCCTGGGCACCGCCTATCACCCTCAGGCGGAACGCGTGTGCACTGGCTTCGGGGGTCACAGGCGGCCTCCCCGTCCCCCATCCGCGTTGATCTGCAACGGGACGGATACCTCGTATGACCCTCCTTTACTGCCAACACTAAAGTGGAAATAGTTCACCCTCCCCGTCCAGCTGTCGAACAAGTCCGGCCTGGACAGCGCGGAAGCACGGGCGTGGACCTCGACCGGCTGTGCCAGACCTCCCGTTTGCTGGAGGCCGCTCTCGGCCGTCGCCTGCCGTCCCGGTACCTCCAGGCCGGCCCGCTCCGCGGCGGGCGAGGGCCGTCCTAGCCGCCGGAGATGGCTGCGACGATCCGTAGCGGCGCGCGGCCGGACGTTACTTCCTCGGGCAGGATCTGTTGCAGGCCCGCTAAGGTCAAGTCCCTGGTCCCCGCGAACACCCGGAGGTGGGGCTTCACGCGGACCGCATCCGGCCCACGCAGCACCCCCCGCAGCATCGGGTAGCGGCCCTCCAGAATCTCCAGCACCTCCCCCACGCTGGCGGTGTCGGAACGGACCGTCACGGTGAAGGAAGTTTGCGGCAGGCCCACCAAGCGCTTCAGATAGCCCGGCAGGATGATCTGGACGCACCGCACATCCGCGCTGCGCCCCATCACGGCAGCGTCACCGCCTCTACGGACAGGATCGGCGGCAGGTATTGGGCAATCGCCCTCCAGGAGTCACCGGAATCTGCGGAGCTGAACAGCTGCCCGCCGGTGGTCCCCAGGTACAGGCCGCAAGGCTCAAGGTGGTCTGCGGCGAGGGCGTCCCTCAGCACGTTCACGTAGCAGCGGCGGTCGGGTAGCCCACGGGCCAGGGGTTGCCAAGTCTCGCCCCCGTCGCGGCTACGCCACACGCGCAGGGCACCGTCGGGTGGATAGTGCTGCTCGTCGCTGGTGATGGGAACCACGTACACGGTGTCCGGCTCGTGGGCGTGCACGGCGATGGGGAAGCCGAAGTTGGACGGTAGCCCGGCCTCGATGGGCCGCCAGGACCCACCGGCGTCGTCGCTCCGGTACACGCCGTAGTGCTTCTGCATGAACAGGACGTGGGGCCGGGCGGGGTGCAACGCGATTTTGTGCACACAGTAACCCGCCTCGGGCTGCTCCTCGGGCAGGTATCTGGCGCTGAGGCCCCTGTTGGCCGGTTCCCACGTGTTCCCGCCGTCGTCGGTCCGAAACACTCCCGCCGCCGAGATGGCGACGTACAAGCGGCCCGGGCGTGTGGCGTCGAACAGCACCGTATGCAAGCACAGGCCGCCTGCACCCGGCATCCACCGCTGGTGGGTCGGGTGGCGGCGCAGCCCCGCCACCTCCGACCAGCCGTCCCCCTCCAGCCGGAACAGCGCGGCGTCCTCCACCCCGGCGAACACCACCTCAGGACCCCACGAGGGGGGTGTCGACGCGAGCCGCCACACCCGCTTGAACTGCCAGGGCGTCAGTTCTCCGGAGAAGTCCTGGTGCGTGGTCGAAGGAGCGTCGTAGCCGAAGGCGCTGTCCAACACCTCCCACGTCCGGCCCGCGTCGCCGCTGCGCTGGATCACGGTCCCCGACCACGAGGACCACACCGCCGCGTACAGAAGGTCCGGGTCGTGCGAAGAGGCGTGCACAGAGAACACCTCGCCCCCAAAGAGCGGGCCCCGCACTTGCCACCGCCGCCGATCCGGACCGGCTTCCAGAACAAAGGCCCCTTTTCTTGTGCCGACCAGCAGCCGGACTCCGGTCATGGCCTCCCCCTTTTCCTCTGGCGCATGGCAGTTGATCCTACCTCGACGGCGGGGTCGTCCACAAGCTTGCCGCTGGACCACGCATGAAGTCTGTGGCCAGACCACCGGCGGGCGCAGGCCGCCAGTAGACCTCCCACGCCCCTGTGCGCCTTACGGGGCGGAGATGCGCAGGCGCCCCACTGCCCGGCGGCCCCAGCTCACCTGGAGTACTCGTAGAACCCGCGTCCGGCCTTGCGGCCGTGGTGGCCCGCCAGGGTCATCTGCCTGAGGAGCACGGGGGGAGCGTAGCGGGGATCCTTGAACTCCTGGAACATGGCCTCCGCGATGTAGTAGGTGGTGTCGATCCCCACGAAGTCCAATAGCTCAAAGGGCCCCATGGGGTGGTTGAGACCCAGGCGCACCGCGGTGTCGATGTCCTCCTTCGTCGCCAGTCCCTTTTCCAACGCGCGCACCGCGTCCAGCAGGAAGGGAACCAGCAGCAGGTTCACGATGAACCCGGGGTAGTCCCGGGCCACCACCACGGTCTTGCCCAGCGACTCGGCGAAGCGGCGGCAGACCTCCAGCGTCTCGTCGCTGGTCTGCAATCCCCGCACGAGCTCCACCAGCTTCATCACCGGCACGGGGTTGAAGAAGTGCATGCCGCAGAACCGGTCCGCCCGCCGGGTCACCGAGGCCTGTTCTGTGATGGACAGCGACGAGGTGTTGCTGCAGAACAGGGTCCGCTCCGGG
>VAPR01001303.1_pt1 | contig 12759 bp, 11 predicted proteins | sample 3380701 | NCBI WGS metagenome assembly VAPR01 (sample SAMN11536904, study PRJNA540576) | hot springs metagenome | isolation source: hot spring wet sediment | place: Spain: Lobios | collected 2014-01
CTGACCCGCCTCCAGGAGGCGTACTTCCCCCATTACGCGGTCATCGCCTACGTGGAGAACGTGGAGGTGGTCCGCGGGGACAAGTACGTGTGACGCCCGCCGGGCGGCGCTCGCTACCCGGCCCTGAGCTCACGCCACCTGAAGCCACCGCTCCGACAGAGCCTCGGCCTGTTCCAACACCGTCTGGGCGGCCTGGTCCTGCCGGTCCGGCGGGTAGCCGTGCTGGCGCAGGACGCGCTTTACGAGCACCCTGAGTTGCGCCCGAGCGTTCTCCCGCACTGTCCAGTCCACGGTGACGTTGGCCCGGACCACCCGCAGCACGTCCCGTGCGACGGCACGCAGGGCGTCGTCCGCGAGAGCCGCCTGCGGCCCCTGGCATGCGGCCAGGGCGTCGTAGAAGGCCAGCTCCTCTTCCGAAAGGCCCAACTGCTCGCCCCGGCGGTCCGCCTCCCGGATCTGCCGCGCCAGCTGGATGAGCTCTTCGAGGAGCTGCACCGCATCAATAGCCCGGTTCTGGTACCGTCGCACGGCCTGCTCCAGCATTTCCGCAAAGGACCGCGCCTGCACCACATTCCGCCGCCTGCGGGTCCGGATTTCGCCCAGCAGGAGCTTGCGCAGGACCTCCACGGCCAGGTTCTTGTGCGGCATCCCGCGCACCTCCGCCAGGAACTCCTCCGAGAGCACCGAGATGTCCGGCTTCTTGAGCCCCGCGGCCTCAAACAGGTCCACCACGCCTTCGGGGACCACGGCGCGGGACACGATCTGGCGGATGGCGTGGTCCAGCTCCTCCTCGGGCCGGGCCTCACCCGGGGCGCGCTTGACCAATGCCGCCCGGACCGCCTGGAAGAAGGCCACGTCGTCACGGATCCGGAGCGCCTCCTTCGTCGGCACCGCCAGGGCAAAGGCGCGGGAGAGCTCCGCCACTGCCTGCAAGAAGCGCTCTTTCCCGTTTTCCTCTGCCAGGATGTGCTCCTGGGCCGCCGGAAGAAGGGCCAGCCGCTCGGCCGGAGTTCCCTCCTTCCACCGGGACCAGTCGAACCCGTGGAAGAGGTCGCAGCAGACCTCGTACTTCTCGCGCATCACCCGCACAGCCTCGTCCTGGTCCAGCGCCGCCTGTCCCCTACCTCCGCTCTCGGTGTAGGTCCGCAGAGCCGCCTTGAGCTCATGGCCAAGTCCCAGGTAGTCCACCACCAGCCCGCCCGGTTTGTCGCGGAACACCCGGTTCACCCGGGCGATGGCTTGCATGAGGGTGTGGCCGCGCATGGGCTTGTCCAAGTAAATCGTGTGAAGGGGTGGACAGTCGAAACCTGTAAGCCACATGTCGCGGACGATCACAAGCTTGAAGGGGTCGTTTGGATCGCGAAAACGCTTGGCGAGGAACTCGCGCCGCTGCTTGTTGCGGATGTGCTCCTGCCATTCGGGCGGGTCCGAGGCCGAGCCGGTCATGACCACCTTCACGACACCCTTGTCGTCACCCGGGTGGTGCCAGGCGGGACGTAGACGGACGATCTCGTTGTAGAGGTCCACGCAGATGCGGCGGCTCATGCAGACCACCATAGCCTTCCCATCCATGGCTTCGAGCCGCCGTCCGAAGTGCTCGACGATGTCCTGCGCCACGAGCCGTAGCCGGCGCTCGGACCCCACGATCGCCTCGAGTTGTGCCCACTTGGTCTTAAGCTGTTCCTTGCGCTCGGCCTCCTCGCGTTCGGTGACCTCCTCGAATTCCTCGTCAATTCGGGGCTTGAGCTCTTCGGGCAAGTTGAGCTTGGCCAGACGTGCCTCGTAGTAGATGGGCACGGTGGCTCCGTCCTCCACGGCCCGCTGGATGTCGTAGATGGAGATGTAGTCGCCGAAGACCGCCCGGGTGTTTCGGTCTTCCAGTTCTACGGGGGTGCCCGTGAACGCGATGAAGGAAGCGTTCGGCAGCGCATCGCGCATGTGCCGCGCGAACCCGTCAATGAAGTCGTACTGGCTGCGGTGCGCCTCGTCGGCGATGACCACGATGTTGCGGCGGTCTGAAAGCAGGGGGTGGCGGTCACCTTTCTCTTCCGGGAGGAACTTCTGGATCGTCGTGAACACGATTCCACCGGAGGCCCGCCGTAACAGCTCTCGCAGGTGAGCCCGGCTCTCCGCCTGAACCGGAGTCTGGCGCAGGAGATCCTGGCAGCGGGAGAACACGCCGAAGAGCTGATCGTCCAGGTCATTGCGGTCGGTGAGGACCACGATGGTGGGGTTCTCCATCGCCGGCTCCCGGGCGATGCGCGCAGCGTAGAACACCATCGTCAGGCTCTTACCCGAACCCTGCGTATGCCACACGACGCCGACCCGGCGGTCCCCCGGCTCACCACCGGGCCTCATGCCGGCCTGGTAGCGCATGAGCGCCTCCCGGACCTTGTCCTGGTCTAACGCTTCCTTTGCCGCACGGAGCGTCTCCGCGACCGCAACGCGCACAGCATGGAACTGGTGGTAGCCCGCCACCTTCTTGTCCAGCCGACCGCTCCCGTCGTCCTCGAACACGATGAAGTCACGCAAGAGCTCCAGGAAATAGCGCGGGTCGAACACCCCTTTCAGGAGAACTTCAAGCTGCGGTGCAGCCTCGTCTTCAATGTGCGCTCCGGCAACCGTCCGCCACGGCTTGAACCACTCCCGCCCCGCGGTGAGCGTCCCCAGGCGCGCTTCCAGTCCGTCAGAGATCACGAGGAGTTCGTTGAACGTGAAGAGAGTAGGGAGCTCCGCCTTGTAGGTCTGGAGCTGATTGAACGCCGTCCAGATTGTGGCCTCCTCGTCCGCCGGGTTCTTCAGTTCGATGATGGCGAGAGGCAAGCCGTTTACGAACAGCACGATGTCGGGCCTGCGGGTAACCTGCCCTTCGGTGACCGTGAACTGGTTGACCGCCAGCCAGTCGTTGTTCTTCGGGTCCTCGAAGTCCACCACGCGCACCTGGGCCCCAACGATGCGGCCATCGGGCCGGCGGTACTCCACAGTCACCCCGTCCACCAGAAGGCGGTGGAAGGCGCGGTTAAGAGCCTCCAGCGTGGCACCTTCAGGGTTAGTTAGCCGCCGGAAAGCGTCCTCCAGCGCTTCCATCGGAAGGTCCGAATTGAGCCGGTCTAAGGCGTTCCGCAACCGCTGGGCGAGTACCACCTCTCGGTAGTCCGTCCCCTCGGCAGACCGTCCATCCCGAGCTATCTCGGGCCCGTACGCCACCTGCCAGCCGAGGGAAGCGAGCCATTCCAGGGCGGCAGATTCGACGTCGGATTCGCTCAAGCCGGTCATGGCGTATCTCCTTGAGCGCGAAGCAGTGCCCACAGCGCGTCCTCCGTGCGCGCCAGGAGGTTCTCGAAGGCTCTCATAACGGCAACGTTTTTCTCCCAGAACGCGAAGGGCACCGCGACCTCTGGTGCCCTAGTAAGCTCCGCCAGAAGTTCCACCATCTCGCGGTCCTCGTAGTCGAAGGCGACTCTTGTCTTACGACGCCCATGCGGCGGCAGCAAAGTCAAGCGGCGCGCCTTCACATCTACGCCTTCAAGATTGGCCTCGATTGTCCGATCAAACGCCAAGAGGTTGTGGAACGCTCGGTTTCTCGCCCCGGCGATTATTTCCCGGTAGCGCTCCAGAGAAGGTTTCTTGTGGCTCTTCGTCCACGGCAGATTGCGGAATGCCTCGGCAACTTCGAAGTGCTCCTTGATCGTGCACCACAAAAGAACGGCTTTGAGGTCAGCGACACTGACCAGCAGCTGCAGGACCTTAACGGCGTCGTCGGAAAAATTGTAAGCGATACGCATGGCCTCCCTCAGGTGGGCATCCCTTGCACTAGGACTGCTCTCCACTTGCTGAAGAGCACTTTCGTACAACTTGCACTGCTCAGATACGGACTTCAGGATTCGTCGGATAAATGACGTATCGCTCGGAGACGCAGTCCGAGCAGGAATTACAAGCTTCACCCGGGCTTCGTCCTGCAGTTTCTCGAAAGCCGCGCCGAAGGCGGTTTCGAGGCTGGACAGGTCATCGCCAATTTGGCGCTCGATCTCAGGTTTGATGGCAGTCCAAGCGGATTCCTGGTCCCTAAGCTGGTTTACGACGATGGACTTCCCTCCGTCTCCAGCGTCCTGTAGGAGGGCTTCATTTGCAGCCGAGGGATCGAATATCAGTTTCTTGATGACCCCATGGTTGACAGACACCTCTGTGGAGTCGTCCTGCAATTCTCCGATCAGAACAAATACCAGTCGGCCGAGCCCGCGCATTTCCCGCTCGAGCGCCTCGTCTAGGGATTCGAGCTGGGGCAAGTTGCCTGACTTCGCACTAAACAGCTTGAAGTCGGAATTGAAGTCACCAAACCCACCGACGAAAGCGTTCTTTGAATCCACCAAGCCATTCTCGACCTTCAGACAGAGGTACTGGCGATTCTTGGACGTCTTTATCAGCGGCTTGCGGTAAATGAAGCTGTTGTTGATGACGACTATGTCGCCGTTGGTCGCTTCGACTCCCTTGAACCAGTCACAGAACGCTTTCGTCTCGGTCAGCTGCTTTACGCTGGCCTCGATTATCTCCCTGAGCTTGCGCATCTCTTCGTTCACAGCCCGCGCTCCTTCAGGAACCTCTCCGCATCCTTCACCCGTATCTCCCCGCGGATGAGCTTGGGCAGCAGCGCATCGCGCAGGGCGACGAGGGTGCGGGATTCGCGCCGACATGCAAGCGCATGGGCAAGCAGGGGTTCCGCAATCGTCTCGAATGCGTTCAAAACAGATTTCGGCGGTTCAAGAACATCGAGAGCGAAAATAGCACTGACTTGCGCCCGTTGATGGCTTTTTGATGTCCCCGTCACCAGGCCTTCGAGCCCTTCCCGAAATTGTCGTGATCGCACAAGACAATAAACATACGCCCTACCATGTGGCGGAATCGGATCAAGAACGACAAATTCCGTCGAGCAAATTGCATGATCGTTAGGGTGAAGATCCACGAGCCACACTCGCTCGACCTCCGGGTTAAGCTTCGAGAGGAGCACAACATCGGGAGGAACTCGAAACTTCACACTCTTTATCTTTTGTCCAAGCTCCATTTTTGGCCATTGGCCATCATCAAAAGCTGGAATACTGAAATGCTGGAACAGGGCATTCGGATGCTCCAAGGGATTCACTCCTTCTCGGACTTGTTGAGCCACATCACCAATCTTTCCCACCGCCCACCCCTCCGGGATCTCCCCCAGTTCCGACTCCACCAGGCGGTCAGGGAAGAGGTCGTAGAGGTGGGCGGGGAGGCCGGGGAGGGACTCGCCGGGGCGCCAGCGGCCGTCCATCTTGGCGCGGACGGGCTCAAAATCCACGAACCACGCCTTGAAGAGCGCCCGCGCCATCGCCTCCAGCGTCTCGCTCATCCGCCGGTTCAGCTCGATCTTGTCGTCCAGCGTGCCGAGGATGTGGGCAATGGCGCGGCGTTCAGCTGCTGGTGGCCATGCTACAGCCAACCTTTCAATGTCGTGCCTAGTCGCGTTCCCGAAAACTGAGCCGCCGCCCTCCACCGTATGCCAGTACGGCTCCAAATAGCGCAGTGCAAGCTCAAGATATCGCGCGTCGCGAGGCTCCCTCGGCCGTATGATAGCTAACCCGCGGCCAATTGCACATTCCCGGTCCGCCACATTTACGCGTCCTATAGGAGCGCGAACACTCAATAGGAGATCGCCAGGACATGCAACGCGAGAGGGCGCTGAACAAAAAACTCGCGGCGTCGGGTGACGGTAATTGAAGTCTGCCACGCCCTGGAAGAACGGGAGGCCATCGCCTTTGTCGTTGTACGTTTCACCGGGCGGAGACTGGCCCATTATGATGTCCGCTACTTCCACAAGCCGAACTTCTGTCCGCTCACTCGCCATGGCCCTTCTCGTCAAGTTGTGCAAGTAAAACGCTCTAAGGCCGGCTTCGGCGCAGGGAAGTCCTTGGTCACAGCGTCCCAGACGATCTCGGTATCAATCTCGAAGTACCCGTGCACCAGAACGTTCCGCATGCCGATAATCTTGCTCCACGGGATGTCCGGCGCGCGGTCTCGCACGTCCTGGGGCAGAGCCCGGGCAGCCTCTCCGATGATCTGGAGATGGCGGACAAACCAACCCTGGAGAAGTTCGTCCTCTTCAAAGGCCGCTTTGCCCCGTCCAACGTAGCGCTCAATGGCGGCGATGGCTTCCAGCATGTCCTTCACCCGCTCGGCGGAGTCTCTCATAGCGGCACAGCCTCCTTGAGTACACGCTCGCGGATGCGCGCTTTGAGCCCCTTCTCTGTGACCACGTCCACCCGACAGCCCAAAAGTTGCTCCAGTTCGTACTGGAGCCCGCCCAGGTCAAAAAGGGTCCGGCCGGGTTCAAGGGTCACAACGAAGTCCAGGTCACTTTGCTGGTCGGCGTCTCCTCGGGCGACCGAACCGAAGACGCGTACATCCCGTGCGCCATACTTGGAGCAGACCCGCAGAATCTCCTCGCGCTTTTCTCGGAGTAGCTCTTCAAGCGTCATATCCCAGCTCCTTGAGGTTCTTCCAGATGGCCTCATCCAGCCGGCGTGCCTCTGCCATTTGCTCCTTCAGCTGGGCTGTGAGCCGCTTCATCTTTTTGTCAAACGGTTCGTCATCGTCTTCTTGCGGAGGTGCGCCCACATACCGGCCGGGGGTGAGGACATAGCCGTGCTGGCGGATCTCCTCCAGCGTGGCGCTCTTGCAGAAGCCCGGGATGTCCTGATATTCGCCAGCATCTGCTTCGCCCCGCCAGGCGTGGTAAGTGCGGGCGATTCGCTGGATCTCCTCGTCCGTGAGCTCCCGGTGCACCCGGTCCACCATGCGGCCCATCCGGCGGGCGTCGATGAAGAGCACTTCACTCCGGCGGTCCCGCAGGGGTTTCTTCTGCCCGGCAGGAGGGCGGCCGCTCTTGTCGCGCGCCAGGAACCACAGGCAGGCGGGGATCTGGGTGGAGTAGAAGAGCTTGTCGGGCAGCGCGACCATGCAGTCCACGAGGTCGGCCTCAATAATCTTCTTGCGGATCTCGCCCTCGCCGGACTGGTTGCTGGACATGGAGCCGTTGGCCAGGACGAAGCCGGCGTAGCCCGTGGGGGCCAAGTGGTGGATGATGTGCTGGACCCACGCGAAGTTGGCGTTACGCACGGGCGGCACGCCGAACTTCCACCGCTTGTCCTCCCGCAGCCGCTCGCCGCCCCACTCCTTCATGTTGAACGGCGGATTCGCCAGGATGTAGTCGGCCTTGAGGTCGGGGAAGCGGTCGTTGTGGAAGGTGTCGCCCTGCTCGATCCGGCCGTCAATGCCCCGGATGGCCAGGTTCATCTTCGCCAGGCGCCAGGTGGTGTAGTTGAGTTCCTGCCCGTAGATGCTGATCTGGCTGCGGGCGCGGCCGCCGTTCCCGTTGCCCGTGGCGTGGGCCTCGATGAACTCCACGGACTGCACGAACATGCCGGACGAACCGCAGCAGGGGTCGTAGACCCGGCCCTGGAAGGGCTCCAGCATCTCCACCAGGAGCCGGACTACGCAGCGGGGCGTGTAGAACTCGCCGCCCTTCTTGCCCTCGGCGCTGGCGAACTGGCCGAGGAAGTACTCGTAGACGCGCCCGAGGACGTCTCGGGACCGGGCGTCCCCGTTTCCCACCGGGATGTTGCTCACCAGGTCGATGAGCTGGCCCAGCCGCGCCTTGTCCAGGGCCGGCCGGGCGTAGTCCTTGGGGAGGACGCCCTTCAGGGAGGGGTTGTCGCGCTCGATGGCCTCCATCGCCTCGTCCACGAGCTGGCCGATGGTGGGCTGGCGGGCGTTCTTCTGCAGGTGCGACCACCGCGCCTCGGGCGGGACCCAGAAGACGTTCGCCGCCCGGTACTCGTCGGGGTCCTCGGGGTCGGCGTAGGGCTCTTGCTCGAGCCGTTTTCGGTGCTCCTCGAAGGCATCCGAGATATACTTGAGGAAGATCAGGCCCAAGACCACGTGCTTGTACTCCGCGGCGTCCATGCTGCCGCGGAGGGCGTCGGCCATGCGCCACAGCTCGGCCTCGTAGCCTACCGTGGCCCCGTTGCTCTGTCTGATACGACTGCCCCTTGGCATCGGTGCCGCGCTCCTTTGGCTGTGCAGCGAGCGGGTCTGAGACCCCGGCTTGTGCCCCCGTCAACGGTTTATACTCGGGCGCCCGGGCCATTATAGCAAACCCCTGTTCGCACTCCAAGGACCTCCAGGTCACGTCAACGATGGGAGCGGGGCAGCCGGGGCCAGCGGCGCCGCTCGGGAAGGGCACTCCCCCGGAAGCTGGGAGCCCGGGCGAGGGCTCAGTAGGGCGGGCCGTCGGCTGAGTGGTCCGCGGACTGCCGGCGGAGGACGTCCTCCGGGTGACCCGGCGGTGTGGGACCGTCCTACGGGAACAGTTGCTCGCCGGTGTCTGCGTCGTACACCGTGATGGCCATGGTGGGGCAGCCCTCCGCGGCCTCCAACACGGCCTCCAGGGGGTCTCCCTCGGGGTCGGTGACCGCGGACTGGCCCTCTGCGTTGAGGGCGAAGGTGCGGGGGGCGGTGAGGACGCAGATGCTGCTGCCCACGCACCGGTGGTAGTCCACCTCGATCCGCAGCCGCCGCACGGCTACCACTCCACGTGCAGCTCCACCAGGGCCCGGGACACGATGGTAGGGTGGTAGTCCAGCTCGCCGCCCGCGAGCCGCATGTTCGGGAAGCGCTGTACTAGGGCGGCGAACGCCTCCTGCCCCTCCAGGCGCGCGAGAGGTGCTCCCAGGCACACGTGGATCCCGTGGCCGAAGGCCACATGGGGGTTGGGGTTGCGGGTGATGTCCACGCGGTCGGGGTCGGCGAACTTTTCGGGGTCCCGGTTGGCGGAGGCCAGCACCAGAAGCATCCGGTCGCCCGCGCGCACCGTCTTGCCGCCCAGCTCCACGTCCACCTTCGCCCACCGGAAGGTGGCCTTCACGGGGCCGTCGTAGCGCAGCAGCTCCTCGGTGGCGGTGCGGTTCAGGGAGGGGTCCTGGCGCAACAGGTCCCACTGGTCCCGGTGCTGCAGCAGCGCCAGCAGGCCGTTGGCCAGCAGGTTGGTGGTGGTCTCATGGCCCGCGAACAGCAGCACGGTGCACGTGGCCAGCAGCTCGTCGTGGCTCAGGAGGTCCCCGCGCTCTTCCGCCTGCACCAGGGCAGACACGAGGTCGTCCCGGGGGTTGCGGCGCCGGTCGTGGATCAGGGGTTCGAAGTACTCAAGGAGTTTGACCAGCCCCGCCTGCGACCGCTCCCGGCGGTCGGGGTCATCCGCACGGATGAAGAAGATGCGGGAGGTCTCGTCCGACCACTCCTTCACCGCCTCCCGGTCCTCCGGTGGCACCCCCAGGTACTCCGAGATCACGATCACCGGCAGGTGGAAGGCGAACTCCCGCACGAACTCCATGTGGCGGCGGCGCTGGACCCCGTCCAGCAGCTCGTGCACGATCTGCCGGACCCGGGGGCGGAGGCGCTCCACGCTGGTGGGCGTGAAGGCCTTGTTCACCAGCATCCGCACCCGGGTGTGGTACGGGGGGTCGGTGAACACCAGCCACTTGGAGAAGTACTTGATGAGGACGTGCAGCTTCTCGCGGTTGTGCGGGCTCAGCTCCTGCTGGAAGTGCGCCATGCGGTCGCTGGACAGGCGCTCGGGGTCGCGGAAGGCCCGCACCACGTCGTCGTACCGGGTCACCAGCCACCCGCCCCAGCGGTCGTTCCAGTGCACGGGGTCGTGCTCCCGCAGCCGGGCGAAGTAGGTGTATGGGTCGCGCACCACGTCCGGTGCCAGCAGGTCGTCCTGGACGAGCACCCCGGTCCCTCCCCTCGGCTCGACCGGTCGGTCGGCTAGGGGCATTATAACCGACCGGCCGGTCGGGACACCCGGACAGGCCCGGAGGAGGTCAGCACCGGACGGCGCAGGGTCTCCGCGGCCAGACGGGCGGCCTCCTCCAGCAGCTCCGGCCGGACCTTGTCGGGGGTGTCCTCGGGCGTGTGATAGTTGGGGTCGCCGGGCCTGTGCAGCATGGCCGCGGGCACTCCCGCCCGTTCGAAGGGTACGTGGTCGCTGCTGCCCATGCGGCGGACCTCCACCGCAGTGCCCAGCTGGCGGGCCGCCCCCAGCACCGCGTCCACCACCCGCCGGTCTGCGCCCGTGTTGCCCACCAACAGGCGCGCTCCCACGCCCACCATGTCTAGGTTGAGCATGGCGGAAAGTCCCTCTCCCCTCGCCCGCGCGTACGCCCCCGAACCGAACAGCCCGCCTTCCTCCGCGCCGAAGGCCGCCACCTCCACCGTCCACGTGGGCGGACGCGCCCGCAGCAGCCGTGCGGCTTCCAGGGCCGCGGCCACGCCGCTGGCGTTGTCGTTGGCGCCGGGGCTACCCTCCACGGAGTCCACGTGCGCGCCCAGCAGCACGCGGGCCGGCTGCTGACCGGGGAGGCTCGCCACCACGTTCCACGAGGTCCGCTCGTCCAGCACGGTGTCCACCACCAGGGAGGCCACCACCGTCCCACGCCGCGCCCAGTCCACCAGCCGCAGCCCCTCTTCCCTGGAGAGGGTCACCGCGGGGACGGCAGAGGGGCGCGTGAGCGTCCCTACCACCGCGCCCGGCTCGTGGTTGTACACCACCACCGCCGCAGCTCCCGCGCGGGCGGCGTTTTCCGCCTTCTGCAGGAACGTGATCCCCCCGCGCTCCACCAGGGCCACCCGGCCCCGGGCGTCCACCCGCTCGAAGTCCTCCGGAAGACCCCTTCCGGCCACCACCACGGGCGCCACCAGCTCCCCGTGGGTGGGTGGGGAGTACATGAGCACGCGCGCAGAAAGGTTTACGCGGACGGGGCTCCGCACCCGCAGGGTCACCTGCCGGGTCTGGAAGAAGGGGAAGGGGAACTCCACCACCTGGACCTGGTAGCCGGCCGCGCGCAGGTGTCCCGCCACATACTCCGCCGCCCGCCGCTCCGCAGCCGTACCCGCCAGGCGGGGCCCCATAGCCGCCAGGGCGGCCACGTGGGACCACGCCCGGCTGCCCAGGTCTTCTGCCGGCGCGGCCCCAGGGGTGGCGGCCCAGCCCAGGAGGACGGGCCCCAGCAGAAAGATCCACCACCGTCGGTGCACGGCCCGAGCGTAGCCCGCGTCTGTGGCCGCCGTGTGAAGCTCAGGCTTCCTGCTGGAAGGCCTCCCGCAGCTGGCGGTAGGTGTCCTCCAGGTGCTGGGGGATGACCTTCACGTCCGCCAGCACGGGCATGAAGTTGGTGTCCCCTGACCACCGGGGCACCACGTGCACGTGCAGGTGGTCTTCGATGCCCGCCCCCGCGGCCCGCCCCAGGTTGATGCCGATGTTGAAGGCCTGCGCGCCGAACGCCCGCCGCAGGGCCCGCACGGACCGACGGACCGCGTCCCACAGGTCCTGCACCTCCGCGGGCGTGAGCTCGTCCAGGTCACCCGTGTGCCGCTGCGGGACCGCCATCACGTGGCCGCTGTTGTACGGGTAGCGGTTCAGCATCACGAAGGCCGACCCGCCCCGCCAGACGATGAGGTTCTCCGCGTCCCGGCCCTCCGCGGGCTTGGTGCAGAAGATGCACTCCTGCGGCTCGGGGCCCTTGATGTACGCCAGCCGCCACGGCGCCCACAGCTGCTTCAACTCCACCCTCCCTCAGCCTGAGGTGCGGGGCCGGGCCGCCAGGAGCCCCAGGCGGACCAGGGCCTCCGCGGCCGCGGCCTGCTCGGCTTCCTTCTTCGTCCGTCCCCTCCCCTCGCCCAGCACGCGGCCCGCCACCTCCACCACGGCCACGAAGGCCTTCGCGTGGTCCGGGCCTTCGGTGCCCGTGATCCGGTAGCGGGGCAGCTTGCGCTCCTGCTGCTGCACGAACTCCTGCAGCTGGCTCTTATAGTCCGCGGGCAGCTCGTCCAGCCCTTCCAGCCGCTCCGCGTACCACCGGCTGACCATGGCGTGGGCCACCCCGAACCCGGAGTCCAGGTACACCGCGCCCACCACCGCCTCCAGGACGTCCGCCAGCATGCTGGACCGCTCCCGGCCTCCGCCCCGCTCCTCTCCCCGGCCCAGGAGGATGTACGAGCCCAAATCCAGGGCGCGCGCGATGCTGGCCAGGGTCGGCTCGTTCACCAGGCGGGCCCGCAGCCGCGCCAGGTCCCCCTCGCTGCGCTCGGGGAACCGCCGGTACAGGTGGTCGCTCACCACCAGGTTCAGCACCGCGTCTCCCAGAAACTCCAGCCGCTCGTAGGTGCCCAGGCGCTGGCCGCCCTCCTCGTGCGCGTACGACCCGTGGGTGAGGGCCAGATTCAGCAGCTGCAGGTCCCGGAAGCGGACCTCCAGCCGCGCCTCCAGCTCCCGCAACCGCTCCGCCCGCTCGCGGTCCAGCTCGTCGGTGACGGTCCCGGCACCCGCCTGGACGGCCATGGTGGGAGCGTCAGGCGTCCTCCACCCTCCGCACCGCGAGGGTGCAGTTGTGCCCGCCGAACCCGAAGGCGTTGGACAGGGCCACCCGCACCGCGGCCGGCCGGGCCCGGTTGGGCACGTAGTCCAGGTCGCAGTCCGGGTCGGGGGTCTCGTAGTTGATGGTGGGCGGCAGGACCTGGTGGTACACGCTGAGGGCGGCGGCGATGAGCTCCACCCCGCCCGCGGCGCCCAGCAGGTGCCCCGTCATGGACTTGGTGGAGCTCACCGCCAGGCGGTACGCGTGGTCCCCGAAGACCCGCTTGATGGCCAGGGTCTCGAACTTGTCGTTGTACGGGGTG